>JACCDU010802214.1_pt1 | contig 89528 bp, 126 predicted proteins | sample 7446081 | NCBI WGS metagenome assembly JACCDU01 (sample SAMN15323447, study PRJNA562643) | freshwater metagenome | isolation source: river surface water | place: USA:Blue River Watershed | collected 2017-08-17
TCACGCACCAGGGAGGAGGTCACCAGCGAACCGTGCATGGCGGAGAACAGGGAGCCACCGAACACACCAGCCACACCAAGCATGTGGAAGGGGTGCATCAGGATGTTATGTTCTGCCTGGAACACAAGCATATAGTTGAAAGTACCAGAGATACCCAGAGGCATCGCATCAGAGAAAGAACCTTGACCGAAAGGATAGACCAGGAATACTGCAGATGCAGCAGCAACAGGTGCGCTGTAAGCAACACAGATCCATGGACGCATACCTAGACGGTAGGAAAGTTCCCACTCACGACCCATATAAGCGTAAATACCAATCAGGAAGTGGAAGACAACTAGTTGGAAAGGACCACCGTTGTAGAGCCACTCATCTAGGGAAGCAGCTTCCCAGATGGGGTAAAAGTGCAGTCCAATTGCGTTGGACGAAGGAATAACAGCACCAGAGATGATGTTGTTTCCGTACATGAGTGAACCAGAAACGGGTTCACGGATACCATCAATGTCCACAGGGGGAGCACCGATGAATGCGATGATGAAACAAGTAGTTGCAGCAAGCAAGCAAGGAATCATAAGGACTCCAAACCAACCAACATAAAGACGATTATCGGTTGAAGTAACCCAGTTGCAGAACTGTTCCCAAGTATTCGATTGTGATTTTTGACGTGAAAGTGTAGCAGTCATTTGTAGTAAACAAGTAGTAAGACCATCAGGGAAATGGTGGAGTTACTATGCTCCCCGCACCCTCAGCGGGGATATGAGAGACGTTCTTATACACCCATAGGTCTCGGTTAACGGGTGTTTAACAATGTTAAGAATTATGAGAATTCTGTAACATTTGTTTACCTATTTATCATAACATGACCGACCAGACCTGTCAACCCCCCCCTTTACTAAATACATGTAGTGTTTATCACAATCTAAGAAAATGAAAAGACTTCTATTAGCCTTTTCGTTATTCTTCGCAATCCCAGTTAATGCTGCTGAAATTACATCAAGAATTACTGATTCCGTACAATTGAAAGTTGATGGTGCTGCTGTTCAATCGACTCGAATCGGTGCTTCTTATTCTACATCAGGAACTAATATCCAATCCACATCCTTTGGCGGTGTAGGTGGTGCTGGAACCTATGATATTAATACTGCTGGTCAAGCATTCTCTTTCTCAGAAAGTATCAATGCTGCAGATGCTGTTGTAACTGATCAAACCGTTACGAATGGTGTTATTGGAACTCCAAATCTTTATGGTGACAGTGTAACTCAAGTTGGTGGTGAAAAAGGAACCCTTGCTGGTACTCTCTCCGCTACTGGTGTTCCTACTGTCACTGCTGGTGGAGCAGGAACCACAGCAACTGCACAACGTAGCATTGAGTTGAGCGTATTCAAATGAGACATATCCTAGCAGGGTTATTCCTGCTAGGGTTTTCTTGTCCTGCCCTAGCAGAAAGTGTTGTGCCCAATTTTACAAGGGGTACAATCAATGCGACTACAGAATCTGTCACAAAAGTGATAGAAACAATTCGCCAAGTTGAATACACAACTGGCACATCTTATACTGTATCTGGAACTAATATTAATATTCCCGGTACTCCTCAACAGGGAGCAAATTACAGTATTATGGTTCAAGGTGCTCCATTTCAATTCAGCGAAACATATCTCGGCCCTGGAGTGGCTAAAGAAACATGGATAGATCGCACCACAGAAACACAATCAACCACTACATCAATCTCTGTCTTTACGCAATAATTTCAACTGGAACTGCATTCGCACAAAGTACTCCTGCACCATCTAATACAAATATTGCAGGACCTTCAGCATCTGCAACTGGTAATGTAACCAACCAAGCGGTTCAGGTATTACAAGGTCCTTATGCAGTAAACACATATGGTGGAGGAGTTAGTTGTCAAGGAGCAACCTTCAGTGTCTCCCCATTTTTAATGCACAGTGGTAATAATAGTGATGATCCAGAAAGTTTTGCTTCTCGTAATGGTAATTGGGGAATTTCTGCTGGTCTTAACATTCCATTAGATGGAAATCTAATGGAATTATGTAAAAAAAGAGCAGCAACTGAAATTGCTAGGCAGCAAGCAGAAACTGATAAAGCAAGACTGGATTTTGAATTAGTTAGATTATTAAAATGTGGTGAAGCATATAAATCTGGAGTTATGTTTCATCCAGAAAGTCCTTACTACAAGATCTGTGCAGATGTTGTTGTGAAATATCCAAAGGTTGAGGACGTAGTAAATGGAACCAATAAAACTAATTGATGCTTCTAGTTTAAGACCTATAATCGGAAATAATCAGATTAACGTTCCAAATTCAAACATCAATAAAATTGCTGGTCCCTCTGTAATTTCCACCATAGAGAAACCAGCAATTCGTGATGTTGAAGCACCAGTAGTTCGTGGATTAGAAGTTCCTATTGTTGATGTGCCAAATACTGCGATTAAGTATCCAGTTATTAATGTACCCACTCAAGCAGAGTTTGATGCTGCAGTAAAAGCAGAAAGAGAAAAGCAAGCAGCAGAACAACAGGAAAAAACAAGAGGATTACCAGATACTACCCCTCCACCTCAACTTCCTCAGGTTGTTCAAACCCCCCAATCTCAAACTCCAACACCAATCGCAGAAATACCAGCAAATAAACCAACAACCCCTACATTTTCAGTATATGGAGTCGATATTAATTTACCTGATCCTTCTCTTGTTGCTACGGCTGGTGCTGTCGCAGTAGTTACTACTGCTGCTACAATAGCATCGACAACTGTTTTAAATGCTCTGAAGAATGCGGCAGAACCATTAATTAAAGAAGCAACAAAGAACAAATTTAAAATTAAAATCAAACAAGTTAAACCCGTTCTGCATTATGTTCTAGCGGAAGGTGGACATATTGATATATTTGAATATTCAGCAGAAGGAACTCGTCTAGTAGAGCAGGTATCTAATGTTGAACAATACATTCGTGACCAAGTTGAAATCAATGCTCTCTACGAGATTGATAATAAAATCATTATTGATGATGTAATCAAAGACAAATTCACAAAAGAAGGCAAAGAAAGATTTAAGTCTCTCTTTGCCCCTGCTAAAAAAATTGCTAAAAAATTATCTGCTAGATTATCAATTTAATCCCAATTAAACTTAGAAATAATCCACATAATAATCATAACTGGTAGTTGAATCAAAACGTTAGAAAGAATTTCTAGAAAGATATTATCTTTCTCTTCCTTACGCTTATCCTTTGCTGGTGCCGTGGTCATTTGGTAACACCTTAAACAAATCGTTACTATTTAATAAAGTTGTATCAAATTGTAAAGATTTTTTACGACCTCTTCGTGCGGGTCTCCTAACAAAACGAAATACTTCTGGTGGTTGTCTCTTGGGAATAGGTCTTCTATTCTCAAGCATTATACCGTCATTCGTTAATAATCTTAGAACTATTAATGCATCTAAGATAAGAAGTTTCATTTTTTATTCTTTAACTTAAAAGCAGCATCACCAAGAAAAGAACCGACTGCAAGCACAAGCACTTTTGCATATGCATCACGACTTGTGCTTTCAAGTTCTACCTGACCCTCTGTTTTAATCGCAACAGATTCAACAGCAGAAATCATGAATGCTGCCCAGATAATAACGAATAATCTAACAATATTAAAGTAAATCATTCTACTAAAGTCCCGTTTCTTCTTCTGATTTCTTTAAGTGGTTCCCAGTTCTTATCCTTTGTTCCACCATCATAAGGAAGAGCATATCCTTCAGTAATCATTTGTTGATTAAGAGGGACATCTTCACCATTAATATAAAGGTTGCCAATAATTCTTCCATACTTTTCGGTAGAATCTGGAAGTTGAGTACGAATGATAATATCTTTTGCTTCTTCTAGACGATGCTTCAACCAATGTTTAGCATCTAATCCAAGTGCTTTTTCTGCTTTATCGGTTGTTCTGCTTTCGGGCGTGTCAACACCCGCCAAACGAATTCGCTTAGTGAGACTAATATCAAACCCCAAATCAATGTCAGCGTCAATAGTGTCGCCATCTACAACTCTCCCAACTGATTTGATTCTATAGATATAAGGATCTTTGTCAGACATTAGAATGGTAATTTAAACTCTTTCGTATTTATCTTTGGGATAGGTAGTTTTTCAAATGCTTTGTTAACTTGTTTTTCAACAACAGCACCAACAAACTCTTCTGGGTTATCTAAAATCTTTTGTGCTTTTTGATAGGTAACATAAGCACCTACACCAATAGCAGCACTAATGCCCAGACTTGTGATTGATAGAATTAGACTTAGATGTTTCATCTTTCATCTCCTCGTGTGCTAACTTTAATATGTAGTAAATAATGTATGCAGTAAAAGCAAGACCGCAAGATAATATTATAACGACCCCCCAAGGAAACTGATCCATCAATACTTACCTTCTGTACAATACTGAACTTTTTTGTTTGGATAATAAGGATACAAACCATCCTGTGGTTTCATCCATCCACATCCAATCAACCAATCTTTTGTAAGTGGAGTTGGTATAACTTGTTCCCATAATGGTCTTTCTGCTGCCATTTCAAGATATCTGGCAGTTTGATTAAGTTGCTCTTCTGCCCAGTTGGCATCTGCTTCCCAAGGAATAGCACGACTTTGCATCATAGATTCATAAGTAAGTTTGGTCATCTTCATCAACCAAGCAGGTATCTCACTGTCCTGATGAACCTGTGCCATAAAAGAAGTTTGTAATCCACCACCCATGGCATCTTGAACTACATGCCATCCTTCATGACGAAGGGTTCCAAGAAACTCTCTTTCATCTTTTAATAGAGTTTCATTGATAAAGAAACGATTGTAGTTTGGTTTATAAAGTCCTACTGTTCTTGGAGTGAAATATCTTTCAGGAGCAACATAAACAGGGACTTCGAGTTTATCCAAAGCAGTTATAATCCTAACTATTTCTTCTCTGAAAGGATCAAAGTCTGGGTCTTTTAAAAATTCTGTTTCTGCTGATAATTTTTCTATACCTTCAGTGCATTCCAAAAGTATCATACAACCCATTGCCTCTAAACTATAAGGTCTTACTGTAGGTTGTTTTGGTTCAAGTGAATTTGCGATTGCTGGAAGACTTAAAGTTAAAGATAAACCGATTGCTGTGAGGAATTTTTTCATTCATCCCACCATCCTTCTTGTTTGTGTATCCAGACTTTCAAGTCTTTTACATACTTTCTCAACATCTGGGCCTGTTCTTCATGCCAAATATCACCCGTCTCCATATGAAGGCGGGTGTGATTATCTATTGCTTTCAGAATGTTGTGGATTGGTCCGTTCCAACACTCTCTTTTAGGAGTGTTCCATTCTCGTGGCATTTGTATTCAGCAGTATAAAGTTGTCCATTATGGATATAATCAACTTGACATAAATTTGGTCCAATCATAACATTACCAGCAATTAAAATTTCTAGTAACATTATTTTTTCTTGCCTCCATTTTTTGCCTTTTTGGCAGTTGCATTACCCGAATTCTGCTTCTTATTATTGGCAGAACCTTTCTTACCTTTATTTGGTGACTTAGACATCAGAGGTCTCCTCTTTGGAATGGTTTTTCTTCATCAACTTTTGCTTCAAGTGCTTCAACTCTTTCTTCAAGAGAAGTATCTGATGTATCAGAATATCCAGTGTTAACTAGAGGAAGTTCTTCAGTTCTTGTTTGAACTGGTTCTTCCCAAACTGGTTCTGGTGGAGTAGGAGGGGTTTCTACAAACTCCTCTCTCTTTGGTTCTGCTTTTTTGTCATCATCATCATCTCCACCTTTCTTCATAGTATTAATTCCAAAGGTAGCAGCCGATGCGGTGAATACAGTAGCAATAAAGGTTGGATCCATCTTAGATAAAGCACCAGCATAACTTGCAGTAAGTAAAGCAGCTGCCCAACCAAGAATAGCAACACGGATCACAGTATTCATACATGCCTCTCTTTTCTTAGACTTGTTGTTATCCATTATAGTTAGTTAGTGAAGTTAATTTTTTTTCCAAGCTTCACCTTCTGCCTTTCTTCTACGAGCAAGTCCTGCTTCTACATTTGAACCAGGATTACGATAGAGGAATAGTGCATCGGGAACTAAGTCCCATTCTTTATTCTTCAGGCGTTTAGTAATAGTATTAAAGTTATCACCACCGTAAAAACCGGCACCAAGATTATAAGCAAAGCTGAGCAGAGCGCCTCTTTTTCCATCTGACATTTCATTCCAGTGTGGGATTTTACGGAGAGCAGGAAGAAACTGGTTCTTACACTGACTGATTAACAATTCATCTGCCTCTGCCTGAGTGATGCTATCACCCATTTGGAATGGTTGCCCATTCTTATTTCTGGTAGATCCCCAACCAATCGTGATAGGAAGTCCGCCAGTTAGAGGATCAGGATACGCATTTAAATGGCATCCTTCGAATTCTTTAATTAATTTGATGCCCATCATGGGTACATCATCACCACCATTTGCGGCAGCAGGAGCAGAAGCACCGCCACCGCTACTTACTTTCCCAGAGGTTTACCGCAGTGTGGGCATACGTCACCAGCAGGCGCTGTAGTAGAAGATGCACCAACACCACCAGATTTACCTCTAAAAATTTCTGCCCAATCAGCACCATCTTCAAGATAATCATTAGGAAGATTATCTTCTAACCACTGAACTGCCTTAATATGACTTGGGTTTCTATCATCATAAAATTTAAAAAAGTTATGTAGATCAACTCTTGCCATCGTTTCCTCCGAAATACTTTTGATAGAGTTCGTTTGCTTCCTTATGTTTTCCGTTGTTTGTAAGATCCTTAATTACCTTAAGCATCTTAGCTTTAAAATTAGTCGAAGATCCTTCCCCACCCATCGTTACCTCCTGGACACCAACGGTGCTTGAGAACTGCTTTAGTATAGATGGTCTTCTTACCATTAGTCACAGGACCAGAATAATTATCATTCAGAGAACCATAAGGATCATTTACATAATATCCTTTTCCATCTGGAGTCTTACCAATCACTACACACATGTGACCACCAGTAGGATTAGATAAAGAGCCGCGGTGGAGTATACCAATAACAACAGGTTTGCCTCTATCAAGGCTTTTATCAATATCACCAAAAGAAAGATTATAACTAAAATGAGACTTAACTCCATAGCCCGCAAGAACCTTTGTCTGTACGGAGTGATCAGTCGTATCACCAATTGCAAATACTTTTTTAACGTATTCATCATCACCTTTAATGCTTCCTGGCTTGAGGAATGCAAGGCACATAGCACACGATGAAGAGTTGCAAGTTCTATGTGCATCTCTATAATTGTCTACTTGATTGAAATAAGGAACATCAAGAACTGCAGGAGTAGGTGGAGCAGTTCTAAAAATACTTACCCAATCAGATTGAGAATCATCTAAAAATTTCTCAGGAAGATTATCCTCCAACCACTGAACCGCTGCGACATGATTGGGGTTCTTATCATCATAATACTTAAAAAAGTTATGAAGATCTAGGGCCATATTATCTTCCACAAATTGGAACTAAAATATTTATGAATATCAATATCCATATTCATCTATTTTATCTAAAACCTTATTAAGATATTGATGCGCTAACCATTTTGGATCACATCCAGATTTATCCATCCACTCTTTATCTAAATTTGTTTTAATTTTAAGAACCTCACATTTAATGACATCCTTAGTAAGTTGTCCTCTAGGCATACATAAAAAAAAAACTCTGCCCTTTATTTAGAGCAGAGTTAAGTATTATTTCTTATTGTTTCAAACAGTAACAGGTGTTTTTACGTTTGATATTACATATTCTAAAACATTTTCAGGTGTCGATACTTCGTATGGATCGGTATCGGCATTGTCACGCTGACCTGCTTCAACGAAAATCTTTTCGATGATTCCATTGTCCACGACCGCAGCATAACGCCAAGAGCGATCCCCGAAACCCAAGTTGGACTTGTTGACAAGATATCCCATAGAACGTGTGAAGTATGCATTGCCGTCTGGAATAAGGGTTACTTTCTCAATGTTCTGATCTTGCGCCCACGCATTCATAACAAAAGCGTCGTTAACAGAAATGCAGTAAATAGCGTCGATGCCAAGAGCAGTAAATTCATCGTACTTCTCCTCGAACCCAGGAAGTTGATATGCACTGCAAGTAGGCGTGAAAGCACCAGGCAGCGAAAAAATAACTACACGCTTATTATTAAAGAGTTCGGAAGTTGTGCGACTTACAAACTCACCACCTTCACGGAATTGAAATTGAACCTCAGGAACTTGATATTGTTCTTTACGCATTTTAACCTCCATTAAAATACTCCAGGAATAACTTGCCCAGTTATTAAATAAGATCCCATAGCAGCGACGATTCCAATCATCGCAAACCATCCATTAATACGCTCAGCGCGTTCAGTAAAAATTTTGTTCATTTGTTTACCCTCTTTTTGTAATGTTTTGAATAACAATAAATTTGTCTTTTGGTAGCGTACCTGCTACACAAACTTTGAGTTGATCCTTATTAGACCATGCACCACTTTCTACAAGTTCTTGTAGTGCAATCGATAATTGTCCAAGCATATCTGCTGTCGAGTGAGTAGTTGGGACTGCAGAAGATGGAGAAAAAGGTGGTACTGTAGATGAGATTGACATTAATTTAATTTAATTAAAAACTAATTCCAGACATCCAACCACTATTGTGATATTCTTCGGATCCTCCACCAAAAGTTGGAAATGGATCTAAAGAAAGAGTTGTGGAAACATTCTGAGTGGCGATATTATACATGATTTCATGAATATTGTCAGGTTCTTTTACAATTTCCACTACATCATCTTCAATAATAATTTGTGATTGTAATTGGGCACGAAGTTCTTTTAATAAAATAGATTTTTCAGTGTCTGGTGCTGGTCCAAACCAAGGATCATCTTCAAGAACTTCTGGTGCTGGAACTCCAACGTAAGCGTTGATAAAAGTCACAGATTCTCTTCCTGTTCAGTAAGAATCACACAATCGCTGGTGGGATATGCCACACAGGTGAGCACCCAACCATCCTCAAGTTGTTCGTCATCAAGAAATGATTGCTCCTCGTTATCAACGGTGCCACTGATCAGTTTGCCAGCACAAGCAGAGCAAGCACCTGCTTTACAAGAAGAAGGAAGATCTACACCTGCCTCTTCAGCAGCTTCAAGAATGTACTGATCGTCTGGACACTGAATGACAGTTTCGGTGCCGTCAGGAGACTGGAGAGTGATATTGTAAGTAGTCATTAGTAAGTTTCGCAAATTTTTTCTACGGATGCCGCCAGGAGAATAAACCAAACGACGCTTACCATTGTAAAGAAGATTGAAGTCATTGTCAACTCCTCTGTCAGAAAATACCAAAGAACAACTTGCCAGTGGCAAGATATGATACAGCACCAGCAACAATGCCCATCATTGCCCAGCGTCCATTAATACGCTCCTTTACCATGTTTGGAGTAAGCATACCATAATTTTCATAATACATGGTGGGTTCTTTGGCAAACATATTTTGCTGGCCAAATTCATTAGTAGTTACAGTCATATGTGTTTGTAAAGAACTGTTACAGAATTATATAGCAAAAATAAAGGAGTGTCAAGCACTCCTTGTTACGGTTCTCACACATTATAAGTATAAATGCTTACTATTTTCCCTCATAACCTGGTGGAAGAGTTCCATAATAAGGATCATATTCAAATATTTTATTCCAATCTTCTACATTAGTTGCATCAACTTTCCAAAAATTCCATAAACTTTCATATGTGTTTTTATGAAAAGTATCAATATGATCAGTATGAATAGATGATCCCAATTCAATCTTATAAAGAAACAATGGAATTGCAAAAGTATTTCCAGAGTTATAAATCAAGTCATCAGCAACTGCTCTTGGTTTAACTCCATTATCAATCTTATATTTTTCACCACGAACATGAAGATTAATTAATTTTTGTGCATGATGTCGTGTAATTAAATAACACGCTGTAGAAAAATCATTCACAAATCTACGATGAAGATTTAAATGAACTGGGGTGGTACTAATAATTGCAAGTTGAACTACATCATAAGCATAAGGAACTTTTCCATAAAAATCTTTCCAGGTAAAAGGCCAGTATTGCACTGTGTTTAAATCACAGTCATCTTCCATAATTAATGCACATGGAGAGTCAGAATTTTCCAAAAAATATTTGAGTGCCTTAAGGTGTGAAGTGGTACAACCCACTTCACCAGAACTCATGTTATCTGGATATCTTCCCTTTAAAATGTCTCCAAGATCATTATCGTTCCTACCATCATATGCAGAAATTCTAGTGTAGTTTTCTATTTCCCAATATTTAAATTGGTCTTCCATATATTGTCTTCTTTCTGGTTGACCATCTATATTCAAATAATAAATGGGAGGAAGACCTTTGAGTTTATGTACTGCCTTATTTTTGTCCATCAGTTTTTTTAAAAGTATTCATTGCAGATTCAATTACTACATGCATATCCAAGTACTTATACTCCGATAATCTACCACCAAAAATAATATTTGTCAAGGATTTTGATTTTTGCATATACTTTAAATAAATGTTCGAATTGTAGTCATTGTTAATTGGATAATATGGTATCAATCCTTTTGAATATTTTTCAGGATATTCATAAGTAACTACTGTTTTTTCTGTATTTACTTTTTCAAAATGTTTATGTTCTATTGTTCTTGTATATTCTGGATATTTTTGGCAGTAATTAATTACAGCATTTCCTTGATAATTTTCAATGTCCATTGTCTTATGATCAAACTTCAAAGAACGATATTCTAATTCTCCATATTCATAATCAAAAAATTCATCAATACATCCCGTATAAACTACAGTACTTGCTAAGGAATTGAAATAATTTCTATTGGAAAAATAATCAGTTTCCAATTTAATTTCAATACCATCTAGCATTTTTTCAAACATTTTAGTATAACCGCCAATAGGAATTCCCTGGTACTTATCATTAAAATAATTATTATCAAAAGTAAATCGTAATGGAAGTCTTTTAATAATAAATGCAGGAAGTTCTTTGGCGGGTCTTCCCCATTGCTTTTCAGTATAATTTTTAATTAAAGTTTCATAGATATCTTTTCCAACTAAAGATAGTGCATGTTCTTCAAGATTGGTTGGTATACCTTGAAATTTTTGACTTTCAATAATTAATTTTGCATGTTCGGGTAATTTAGTTCCCCATAATTCATAAAAAGTATTCATATTAAAAGGAAGTGAATATAACTTCCCATCATTAGATACTGCCTTTGGAGAATTAATATAATTGTTAAATTCAGCAAATCTATTTACAAACTGCCAAACATGTTTGTTGCTAGTATGAAAAATATGTGCTCCATACTTATGAATATTAATTCCTTCAATTTTTTCAGTGTAGCAATTTCCTCCAATATGATCTCTTTTATCAATAATTAAACAAGACTTGCCAGCATCTGTAGCAAGTCTTGCAAAGGTTGCACCGAACATTCCACAACCAACAATCAGATAATCATACATCAGTAATTTTAGACAAATTTTCCTTTAATTTGACATCCTCAATATATCCACCATCATGTATTGTAAATCTGGCATCCATAACAGAAGTTCCTGCATTTTTAATCATATGATTTGGACTACAGAAAATCCACATATGAGCATAATAAATTTCTTCAGCATGGATTGAATAAGGACTCAATACTGTATGAGTAGTCCAACAGTACTTATTAGAATATTTTGGAAGAGTAATCCATTTAATCATAGAAGATCTTTCTCCACCAATCTCATTATCATTTGGGTGATAATGGTAATAATTACCAATTTCAAAATCTTTATCGGAAGTCAAAGTATATCTTGAAATATTTTTAGATTGAATTGATATGGTATCAATTTTTTGGTCTATCATACTTTCAATAACTTCATCGAGTGAATTATCGCATATTAACATCTCATCAATATCAAGATTGACGACACATTTACAATTAAATCCAAATTTATACTTTAAGTATTGAAATGCTGCAATTCTACCGAAGTCAGAATCCCAAGGAGGTCCATTGGGGCCATGTCTCAAAGGCCAACTAATGATTTCATAATCAACTCCAATATCTTTTAAAGAAGAATCTAATTCTTCCAAAGTATAAGATTGTGAACTATTATCAAAAATTACAAATCCATCTATATCAAATAAATTCCTATAATAACTTATATAAGTTTTAATGCTGTCGATTGTTTCATCTTTTTGCATAGTAAAGATGATTTTTTTATCATCATATTTTTCACTTCTAGTCTCCAAAGGAATGGTAACACTTAGATTCCCATTATAAAAAAATTGTAAAGAATCGACATCTTCAACAAGTTCAATGATAGATATTTCGCATCTATCCAATTCGGAAGAATTAAATTTTAAATTATTTTTTCCATCTGTAATGTTTACATTTAAGTCTATAAATTTTTTTATGTTAAGAAGTGGCGGACCAATTAGTACTGCTTTATTTCCAAATTTAAATGCCCCACAAAATAAAGTAGTATAATCATAGATTTCATCAAATCTTTTACCATAGGTAAATTCTTTATATAGATTTTTTGGATTTCTAATATCTCTTCGAATATTCCAATCTTCAGGAATATTAATGATTAATGGATCATATATCATAATAATTTAAATTCTAATTGCGAACATTATACGTTATATGTTTTGAAATGTAAATACATCCGTTAAGATTATTAATTTTTTCTAGAAAATTAAAATCCTCTGAAGTGGAATTTACAAATTTAATATTTTTTTCTAAAATAAATTTTCTATTAACACAGAAAGAAATTCCAACAAATCCTTGGAGTATTTGATTTTCTATTTCCAATGGAGGAATAATAGTTTCACCGCTCACCATTCTAAAAACACAACAATCAAAATTATTACTATTCAATTCTTCATCTAATTTTTCAACATAATATTCTCTTAAAGTATCATCATCATCAACGAATCCAATCCATTCATAATCATTACTTATCTGAGAAATCAAATAATTTCTTACTTCACCAGCATTTCCATTATGTGTAAATGTCCCACGCCGTTCTTTAAGATAAAAATAATGAATTCTATCATCACAAACCAAAATGGATTGATCAATTTGATCTTCGGTAAGTCCATCAAATCCCACCCAACATTCCCAGTTAGGATTTGTTTGATTAATCAAAGATTCTAAGGTATTCTTTAAAGTACTTCTACCAACACTAGGTACTATAAAATTAATCATAATTCGACTCCATATTTTTGAAAACAATATTTACTTTCAACTGACATCATTTTTTCTTTATTTGTAATATTACTTGAAATAGAATTTTCATGAAATCTGTTGGTTATTAGAATGTCATTGTAAAATACAGGATCTCCATATTTTTTTCGCATCCCATAATAATAATCAATATCCATGAAATAAACAAGAGTCTCATCAAAAATAATTTCCGATTGTTTTTTAAATGCAACTACGGATGGAGAACTAATTGTATTTACACCCATTAAAAGTTGATCGTTAAATTTTGGGTATAAATCCCAATAAAATGTATTTCCATCATCTTTTGTATGATTGGTTCCATTCAATAACCACATTTTATCCGAATCATGTAAAGCATGATAAATTTTTTCTAATGCCTCATCATCATAAAAAAAGTCATCCTGAAACATAATTTTAATAATTTCACCAGAGCATTTACTGATAGCATTGTTGGTGTTGGCAGGACCATTCCCCCTATTATTTTCATTCTTAAAATATTTAATATCAAATTTAGAATTAAATTCTTGACATTTAATTAGTATATCATTGTTTTGACTATGATCCGAAATAACAACTTCGAAATCTTTAAAGTTTTGAATTTCAATAGTTCTTAAAAGATCATCAAGAAATTCTACTCCCCTACCATTAGTTTCCCACGTAGGAATAGCAATTGATATTTTTTTCACAAATTTTCAATTATCCAATCTTTAAGGTTTACTTGTGGTTTCCAACCAAAAATAGTTCTCAATTTTCCATTGTTTGCAAGAGTAGTTCTTGCTTCTCCAATTCTTGGTGGAATATTTATTTGATTATCGGAAATAGCATTTGCAATTTCATTAATTGAATAATTAACCCCACATCCAACATTATAAAGTTCTCCATAAAATTCATCAGAAACATCTTTAGTTGCTGCTAGAATATTAGCACTTACAACATCACCAACATAAGTAAAGTCCCGTCTTTGGTTTCCATCACCAACGATGGTCAGAGGTTCTCCTGCTGCCCTCTGACGAAGAAAAATACCAATCACAGGAGCATACTGTCCACGAAGTGGTTGACGTTCCCCATAGACATTAAAGTAACGGAAGCAAACTGTTTGCAATCCATAAAGACTGGTATACATCTTACACAATTTTTCACCATTCACTTTCGAAACTGAATAAGGATTCAAGCAGTCATCAGGCTGAGTTTCGATATTGGGTGTTTGATTCAAACCATATCCAGAAGAGGTAGATGAATACATTACACGCTTCACACCTGCTTCCCTAGAACACTGGAGAACAGTACAAGTTCCAACAGAGTTAATACTTACTGCCTCAATGGGATTCAAAATAGCAGGTTGAATACGTGCCTCTGCTGCGATATGAAACACATAGTCTACACCATCATAAAGAGGACGTGTGTTTTCATAATCACGAATATCATACTTATAGTTTTGCGCTTTATCATTCCAATAAAACTGATCGTGGGCATCAGAAAATTCATTATCAATTACAACAACTTCGTGCCCCATTTCTAGAAGACGATCAACTAGATTAGAACCAATAAATCCTGCTCCACCTGTTACTAAACTTTTAACCATATTTTTTTAACCTTTATTTTTTTAAAAATGAATAATCAGTAAATTCTTCTTGCAAATCAGAATAACTTGGTCTCTGCCAAGCGAGATGGGGTCTAAAAATATAACAATTTAATTCTTTTTGAATATCAGAAACAAGAACATCGTTTGGTTTATCTTTTCCCGATAGTGCTCCAATTAATTTGTCATATACTGTATTTTTAACAGCATAGCAATGATTTGCATATGATCTAATTATTTTATAAACATTTTCTGTAACTGGAATTAAAGGTTCGGTCATCCAAATATTATTTTCAGAATGATTTCCCCCAAAAAAAATCATATCCCAATCGGAGGGAACACCTGCAATATAATCAAAAAACATTTGATTGACATTATCATGAAACTCTACATCATCTTCAAGAATTAGAATATTTTCAAAATTATTATCTTTTGCATATTGTATAAGTGCCCTATGCGAATAAATTGCTCCAACATTTCCAGGAGTTAATCCTGGAGTAGAAAGTACTTCCGAAGACTTCTGGAAATTTCTTCCATCGATGGCAGAAAATCTTTCAACATCAAGTCTATGCTTTTTAAATTCAATCAGACATTCTTCCCAACGATCTGTTCTTCTGTCCAAATTAATGCAATAAATGTTATTAAAATGTGAATTAAGTGTCATCATAAGATACAAATAGCAGTGTCTTGAACCATATTGTCATGATAGTATTCATCATTCCATTCTTCAAAATCCCACTTAATTAATTCCAGTTCATTATAAAACTGCCTTACATCTTTAAGTCTGATATCCCAAACATTATCAATTACAATAAGAGTATCTTTGTCTGCTACAGACATAGCAACTTCAAAATCTCTCTTAACTCCTTCATAAGAATGATCCCCATCTACAAAAATAAGATCATATCTACTACCAAAATCTTTAGATGCTTCTTTAAGAATTTGAATATTCTTTTCCGAAATCTCATCATTTGTATAGTCTACAAAATCATTAAACGGTAGATTTACATTATACTTCCAATCATCATAGTCTGAGTGGTGGGGATACCAATACCTAGCATTGATTCTATCTGAATGTGGTACATATGAAATTTGCCCATCATATCCACCCTTTCGGATATCAAAAGAATCAATTACCCCAAACCCATCATCACCATAAAGTTCATCCATAGCATAAGCCATAGCATTGGAACTCTCATAATGCCAAGAACCAATTTCAAGAACAGTCTTTGCTTCAATCATTTTGACTAAAGTTGCAAGACAATTTCTACAATGAGTAGAAGCACCTTCATATTTAAATCCTTGAAGGATTCCATTTTCTGGTCCTTTATCTACATAATAATTTTTGAATTCATTTTTAATAAATTCAACTTTATTTACATAACCTTTATAACTCATCGAGTTAATCCTCTTGTTTTAAATTTGAATAAAACTATATTGTTTGTAATAGTTAAAGTACTATCCAGTTATCACAATAAAGGTCCTTAGTATCATGCACTAATGGCAAGCCAAACCAATTTTTCGGAGATACTGTTTTTTTACATTTTGCCAACCAAGCACCCCACCAACTAAAAGAACTATTGGCAATTATAGCATAAGGGCACAAAGACATCAAGCAAAGATCAAACTCCGTAGTGTTATTTTCAGAAATAAAAAATCGATCAGAAGAAAATAATTCTTGAGATTTAACCCAATTTGGTTCATCAGAAAATATTATTACAGGAAAGTTACTATCAAATTTTTTTAAAGACTCCAAATAATATTCTAAAGTTTGAACTGGATGATGAGTATATTTTAAATAATCACCTCTTCTAATATGCAATGAAATAACATCTGACAGACCATTATCAAATAAAAACTGTTTGGCAAGATTTTTTATATTTTCTTTAAAAGTAAAATCTTTACGAATATCGTCTTCAATATTTTTAAAATATTTTTCAGATTGATAATATCCACTTAAACTAATATTATTTGGACAATTATTAAATAAATCATTATCAAAATGGAAATATGTCTCTTCAAAAATATCTCCATCAATTAATTTAAAATTTTTAACGGAATCTAAATTAAAACAATCATAAATTGTCGTATCTGAATTTTTCACATTAGCATCAAAACTTCCTGCCATATTCTTAGGTGGAATGCACCAATCATATCCATTATTTGCAGCAATTCCTTTTAATGCCGCATATTGGAACATTTGATTTCCAAGACGACCATAATTTCCAAGTGAATTAAATCCTATCATAATCAAATACTATTCTATTATTTTTTTTTCTTTAAATTTGCCCAATACCATTGGCATAGATATTTGGGACAGATGTATATGGCATCCTTCCCAATCATCCAAATAAGTTTCATTTGTTGTCATATCATCATTTAACATGTCATAAAAAAAAGTTACAAATCCAAACTCCTCCCTCTCACACATTTTCTCTAAGGTTTTATTAAAATGTTGCGTAACCAAATTTCTTTCTACATTTGTACCGTAAGAAGGTCCGGTATATGCTTTATTTTTATTCCATGATGCAATTGGACCCCAAACCCAAATATTATTAGTATATTTTTTATAATATTTAATCGAAGAAATATATCTAAAAACACATTCATCAATAATATCACAAATCTCCCTGTTTTGCAATTGTGATTGTTTAATTAGATGTGCTCTACAATCAACCTCACCAAAACAAAATAACAATTTATCTTTTCCGGATAAATTTAATGACTGTATTAGTGGTTCAATTATATTTTCTCTTTTATTATTTAAATTATAAGCAGTTGAAGGTCCTATCCTATAACTTCTAAAATATGAAAGAATATCAAAAGACTTTTCAGGCCAAATTGGTTGTATCTTATCTTCTCCACTAAAAAAACAAGAATGACTATCCCCAATACAATGAATCATATTTATACAATATTAATGAGTTTATTTATAGTATCTTGATCAGCGAAGTTAAAACTTAAATTTTTATATTTTAAACTCCTAACTGTCGAATTAACATTAATAGAAAATTTATAATTCTCCCTCACACACATTGACCAAGAAACATCCTCACTTTCACCCCAAGATAAAGTTTCATCTAAAGGAAATTTTTCCATTACACTTTTTTTAGCAACCCAATAAGTTCCAGAAATGTACATATACTTTGTTAAATGAGTCAATTCATATGGTATATTACATTGTCGATTTTTTCCAATAATAGAATCAGTAATTGAATTATTATGAGGCCACAAAACCCAATCCCTGAACCTAGAATAATCAGAATTTAAAATTTTATTCATACAAATTTTAAAATTATCACCATATTTCAAATACCCTTCATACCAGTCAGATTCATATACAATATAATCATGAGAATAAACTACATTATCATATTTGGCATTTTGTGTGATTAAATTTTTTTTCTTAGTAATCCAAGATTTTTTAATACTTTCATCAAATTCAATCACAAATGTTTTAGTTCTCCTTATCTTACTATTGCCAACCACAATGATTTCATATTCTGGTATTTTTAGTGATTCAATACTATCAATAACCTGATTTAAGTATGAATCATTATTACCATCAGTTATAATTCCAAAAGTAAAATTCATTTTAACACACCAACATAGTCACTACAAATACCATAACAATTAGCATCTTTTAGTGTATCGTAACTCATATTATCCCATTCCGGCATAACAATAACTGTGTTGGATGTATATAGTTTTCCAGGATATGCCCAAATAAAATTTTTACTAGTTAAAGTGTAATCATCTTCTTGGTGCCAAAAATAATTATATCCAGAAGTATTAACTGACATTTCATGAAGAGTATCTAAACTTTTACAATGAATCCAAAGATTTGAACATCTTTTTTCTAACCAAAAAGCAGTAACCTGGTATGTGGGTTCATCATGTCCCAACCATAAAGTTTCAGTTACTTTATCATATCTAAGATCAATCTCAACATCATATCCATCTGCAATTGCTGCTTCAATGTATTCTGGATGATTTTCTTTTAATGAATTTGGTCCATCAATATTTCCACGATGAGCAATTAATTTCATTTTATAATATAAGCAGTTGGTGCTTGAACATCTGTTCTATGAAGTGTTAATTTTTTCTCATAAACAAATCTATCGACAGCATTGGATTCACTCCAACTATGATAAGTATGCTCATCAAATACTACTACTCCACCGGGAACGACTCTATCCCAAAAATTATTTAAAGTATTATAAGTGGGTTCTTCAATATCCAAATCCATATAAAGAATACTAATTCTAAATCCTGGTCTTTCCTCAACAAATAATTTAGTAGTCTCACTAATATCACCAGCAATCAATTCATATTTTGATCTTTTAAATTCAGCATTTTCAATTTTTTTATAAATGCCGTCTAGAGATATATCATTTAAATCAAGATTTTCACATCTAGTAAAAACTTGTTTCATAGTTTCTTTATCAATCTTATTATTTAAATTATCTACAAAATTTGGATCAAAAAAATCAAATCCTATTGCCTTTTTAATGCTATTTGGTTCAATCATATCCAATATTTTCAACCAAGCAAAAAATCCAGATCCTTTAAATACACCACATTCAACAATATCACCAAGAAGATGTTTGGTCATATTATAAAAATAAAATCTACTATAAAGTTTATTAAAGATATTCCTATCTTTGCTAAAAATAAAATTATTATATGAATCAAATATATTCTGATTCATATTGATATTAGTATCAGTATTGTATAAATTTACCATTTTTAGTTACTTTCATAATTTTTGAGGAAATAATTTAAATCTTCTGGGGTTCCAATTCCCCACATTTTTTCGATACTCTTTATCCTAATTTTTTTACCATCAGCAATTGCTTCATTAAAGACTGGGCAAACATAAAACTCACCATTAGTTCTAATGTTCTTTTCAATCATCTGCTCAGCATATTTAACATAGTCAGAACCTTTCTTCCAAAAATAGATACCTACAGTTGCATTATCACTAATTGGTTTCTTTTCTGCAACTTCAGAAACAAATCCATCATCACCAACCTTGGCATAAGACCACTTGGGGTGAGTTGCCTTGAAGCTAACAATACCACCATCAATACCATCAGCATTAAAGGCATAGAGGCATTCATTACTGTTCCACTCTAAAAACTGGTCAGAATTTGCCATTACAAGTGGGGAATCATTATTAATAAACTCTTTAGCAAGCAAAGTAGTGCAGGCAGCACCTTCAGTAAGACCATCTACCTGCACAATATTACAGTTAGGAACAATCAAATTGAGAAGATATTGTAGACTATACTTATCATAATGATCTTTTTGAACAATAAAGGTATAGTTTGCTTCAATATTCAAATTCTCAACCACTACCTGAATCATAGGTTTACCATCAACCTCAATTAATGGTTTGGGAAAGGTATAACCAGCATTCGAGAATCGACTACCGGCACCTGCCATAGGAATAAGAACATTCATTTTATCAGACTTCCAGGGTACTATGGTTAATTTTTTAGATGCAAAAGTTTTAAATACTTTATTAATTTTATCTTGATTTAAATCACACCTATTTTCAATTGCAATAAGAGTTGCTCCACTATCAATAGCACCTTGCCTTCCAATATGACTATCTTCAAAGATTACAGTATCTTTTGGAAGTGCGTTGCAAGCGGTCATACATTTCCAATACATTTCTGGAAATGGTTTATTTCTTACAACATCTTCATTACTTACATAATAATCAATAAACTCTAGAATTCCTAATTTAAGAAGCACAAGTTTAACAGTATTTCTAATACTGTTAGAAGCAACTGCAACTTGATATCCTCTCTGCTTTAGTTGTTGGAAGTAGTGCATCAATTCATAATCATGCTCCAGTTCAGAAAAGATTTCAAGAGTTGCTTTCTGTTTATCCTCCCAAATTTGTTGATGCTTTTCTACAGGAAGTCCTTTCTTCTCTGTAAGCATAGAAAGTTTTCTAGATGTTGGAAGACCATCATAAAAACTTAGATGCTCTTGAATATCAATTACATATTCATGACTGACACTTCTTAATGCAGTATTTAATGCTTCATAGTGCATATCTCGACTATCAATTAAAACGCCGTCAAGATCAAAAATTACCAACTTATTCATATTATTAATCCCAATGAAACGTACCAATAGAAACTTTCGTGCTTTCGATAATTTTATTTACAAATTTTTCAGGCATCCAATGCAATCTAGTTATTTTTTCATCTAACATATTTAACAATCCAATATAATTACAAATAGTTTCATCAGTTATTGTAGAACAAATATACTCATAACTATGCCCACTATTATTAAGGTTAAACTTTAATTTTTTTTCACCATCCAATATTTGATCTGTGGAAATTTTTTCCTTTAAATTATACTTAAAAATAAAACTAGAATACAATTGATATTCGAAAAATATAGTATCCTTTAAAATAAAAGTTATTTTGTCAATGTTATTTATTTTGACCAATTCATCTATCAATTTAGAAACAATTTCCCTTTCAAAATACCAATAAGAATCCATAAAACACCAATTATTATTTTGATAGTTTAATAACTTATTGCAGTTATCAACTACTTCACATTGTAATGGGTTAGGATGAAAATATTTTCCTGAATATTTTATTTTTTTGGTTTTCATACCATCTATAATGTCTTGAAAATAAAAATCTTTCACACATAAATTTTCACTATCAATAACAAGATAATCACTATCAACAATACTATATGATAGTAATTTTTTTAAAGACTGTAATGAGTATTTTGTAATAAAATTACAAGGTGAATCATCAAAATCAATACCATCAACTTTTTTTATTAATTGACTAAGAGTGAATATATTAATATTTAAATCCTTAAATTTTTCTTTCAATTGAAAAAACTCAATTTGATTTGAATTGCAACAAATAAAATTAATAATTACTTCTTGCTTATCATTACAATATTTTCTAAAGGATTCTAAAAAATTTAAATTATAACTTAAATGTTTTTCATAAGATGGTATTACTATATTCATAATTTATTGTTTATTTAAATAATTAGTCCAAATATAATCTTCAGCATTTTCCCATTGTTTTACTCTTTCAAAATTATCTTTTATAGCATCCATTTTACTATAATAAATCTCTTCAGAAACTTCAAATTCTTCAGAAAGATTAATAATACCATCAGTATTAAAATATTCTCCAATGTTAGGGCAACCATAATAAACTGGAATAGTTCCAGTTGCAAAACAATCTAAAATTTTTTCTGTGAAAAAATTATCATCTCTCACATTTTCAATCGCAACTGAAAACATATAATTGCAAAGTCCATCTTCTTTTAATTCAATTTCGTTAAATCCCCTACCATAAAGATCAACCTGATCTCCAATTTTATTTACCCATTCCAATCTATGAATATGTCCATCACACATTTTTTTATTAGAAGATATCATAGAAATAATTTTAGATTTTTCATAGAGTTTTGGTTCTTTAATCCAAAATCCACTAGTGGAAAAATGTTTAAATTTTGAATCAATATTTAAAAATTCTTTTTTATATGTAAAGATCATTTCAAAAGTATCCAAATATTTGTTTGGATTATTTTCTATATCATCATATAAATTTGTTTGAAATTGATACGGTTCACCAATCCATGCATATTTTGGCAGATTAGACTCATCAGAAAATGCATGGTCTATAAAATTATCAACATAAAAATTTGCAATTCCACTTCCATCAAAAACCCATTCAATATAGTTTGAATGCTTACCATGAGTAGAATATCCTTTATTCCCACCAGTTAAATGTGTGAAAGAATCTCCAAATAAATTATATTTTATTTTTTTCATAAAATTTAATTAAAAAGAACTAGAATAAGTTTTTAAACTCATATATGGTGTGTTAGATACCATTGATAGGTTTTATATAATCCTTCATGTATATCAATTTTAGGATTCCATCCTAAAGATTTAATTTTATCTATATTTAATACTTTTCTAGGAGTTCCATTTGGTTTAGAAGTATCCCATTGCACTTCACCTCTATAATCAATAATATTAGATACACATTTGACAAGTTCTTTAATTGACATATCTTTACCAGTTCCAACATTAATAATTTCAGAATCATCATAAGATTCCATACAAAGAAGACATGCTTCGGCAAGATCATCTACATGAAGAAATTCTCTCATAGAAGATCCATCACCCCAACAATTAACATAAGGTAAATTTAATTCCTTTGCTTCATGAATTTTTCGAATTAATGATGGAAGAACATGAGAATTTTCCAAATCAAAATTGTCATTTGGACCATAAAGATTTGTTGGCATCAAAGAAATAGCATTAAATCCATATTGTTTTTTATAGGATTGGCACATTTTAATGCCAGCAATTTTTGCAATAGAATAACATTCATTAGTTAATTCCAAAGGACCACTCAAAAGATACTCTTCTTTAATTGGTTGATTACAAATTTTAGGATAAATGCATGAAGAACCAAGAAATAAAAGTTTCTTAACACCAAATTTTTTAGCGGAATCAATGATATTTGATTGAATCATCAAATTATCGTAAATAAATTCTGCAGGGAAATTGTTGTTTGCACCTATACCTCCAACTTTTGCGGCAGAAAGAAAAACATATTCTGGTTGATTTAACCTAAAAAATCTTTCCACATCTTCCTGTCTTCTCAAATCCCAATGTGATGATGGTGTAGACAAAATGTTTACGTAACCTTCCGAATTAAGTAAACGAACTATTGCCGATCCAACAAGACCACGATTTCCGGCAACATATATTTTAGAATCTTTATTCATAATAGTATCAAATGCTTACGACTTCAGGGTTTGGTAAAGGAAATAATAATTTTTTATTTTTAAATTTTTCACTGTTTATGAAAAAGTTTTTAAAATGCCAGGGTAAAACCACAAAAACATCATATTCATCAATTATATCATCTTCACCTTTAATGGGAATCCAAGTTCCTGGAGTAAAAGATCTATATTTATCTGGATTCACATCACCAATAACTTCAATATCATTTAAAGTTATATTCCAACTTTGAAGTATAACATTTCCCTTTGTACTTGATCCTAATCCAGCAATTTTTAAACCCTGCTTTTTAAATTCATCAATTAATTTAAAAAATTCTGTTTTACAAACATCAATTCTTTCAGAAAAATCTTTCCAAGGTTGTGTAGTATGAAATTGATTTTTAATTTCGAGCAGTAGAATTTCTTCCAACTTCTTAGTACATTCTTCATAAGTACTTGAAATTGGAGCAACAACCACAGAAATGCTTCCGCCATTTACATTATTAAATTCAAAATCAATAATCTTTAGACTTGCCTTATCCATAATATATTTAATTTGTTTCATTCCATAGTATGAAAGATGTTCATGGCACACAGTATCAAAAGAATTAACTTTTACCATTTCTGGCATATAACTCTGCTCCAAAACCCAAATTCCCTCTTCGGGATCTAAAACAGAATTTACTTCTTTAGCAAACTGACAAGGATCTTCCAAGTCATAAAACATTGAAAATGAAGTCACTAACTTTGCATTAGAAGTTCCAAAAAGTTGTCTAAAAGTTTGTTCAGTGAAAAAATCTGGAATATAATCTACATGTTCTTTGAAATACTTTGAAAACTTTTTGGAAGTTGGATCAATACTTACTAGTTTTAATTCTGGTGAAAAGAACCCAAGAAATGTACCATCATTTCCAGCAATATCAACTACAATGTCATTTTCTTTTAGATCAAGAAAATTAGAAATTTTTTCATACTTTCCCCTCAAATGATTTACCATACTGCTATTCAACCCAGAACGATATCCATATTCATCTCCATACATTGTAGGAAGATCAAAAGTATGCTCCAATTGAACATGCCCACATCCACCAGTTCCTTCATCACACTTAACAAGTTTTAATGGGCCTTTATACATTTCTAAATCAATTTTTTTGGGGAAAATACCAGAAAGATATTGATTCCCAAGATCCAAAACTGTATAGTAATGTTCGTTACCACAAACTCTACATTTTTCTATTTTATGAAACATACTATTGTCCATAAATGCACATATCCTCAACTAATTGTTCAAATGAAATTTTAGGTTCCCAACCTAATTTTTCTTTTGCCTTAGTGGCATCACCTAATAAGGTCTCTACTTCAGCAGGTCTGAAATATTTAGGACTTACTCTTACAACCTCTCTTTTAGTAAGTTTATCAATACCAACTTCATTCAACCCCTCACCTTCCCATACAATATTCATACCAAAATAAGGGGCAGCAGTTTCGACAAATGCACGAACAGAATATTGCTCCCCTGTGGCGATCACATAATCATCTGGTTCATCCTGCTGAAGCATCAACCACATCGCTTCTACAAAGTCCTTAGCGTGTCCCCAATCACGTTTTGCGTTCAGATTCCCGAGATATAGTATACCTTGTTGCCCAGTTGAAATGCGTGATAATCCTTGAGTGATTTTTCTTGTGACAAAAGTTTCTCCTCTTCTAGGGGATTCGTGATTGAAAAGAATTCCAGAACTTGCGTGTAATCCATAAGACTCTCTGTAGTTTTTGACGATCCAGTATCCATAAACTTTTGCAACTCCATAAGGTGAACGAGGATAAAAAGGTGTGGTTTCCTTTTGGGGAATCTCCTGAACCTTACCATACATCTCAGACGTAGATGCCTGATAAATTCTAGTTTTATCTTCCATACTCAAAAGACGAACTGCCTCAAGAATACGAAGAGTTCCTAACCCATCAACCATACCAGTATATTCTGGCATCTCAAAAGATACCTTTACATGGCTTTGAGCACCAAGATTATAAATTTCATCTGGTTGAACTTGCTGAATAACTCTTACAAGATTGGTAGAATCAGTAAGGTCTCCATAATGAAGTTTGATTTCATTATAGATATGATCAATACGATCGGTATTGATCAAGGAAGAACGACGAACAATACCGTGAACTTCATATCCTTTCTCCAAAAGAAGTTCTGCAAGGTACGATCCGTCTTGTCCTGTAATACCAGTTATTAATGCTACTTTCATAAAGCAAAATACTTTTTATCATTATACTAAAAAAGAGAAGTTTATGCAACTTCTCTTACTCAGTATGCAGGCTCGCCACTTATTTTTTATCTAGAAATAAGAAACTAGGCGGGGTTTCCCCATCCACACCAGTCGGCATATTTAATGTCCAATCCGACGAGGACAAAATGGGTCATTGACTCCACCACCTAATTTACAGACAAATTAGGAAAGGTAAGTTGGATGAGTTTAGGTATCTCAATAGCAGCATAAAAAGCACACAAGAAGAGAATATCCCAAAACTTATATTTGATTGCAAAGGGAACGACAAAGATGTTTCCAATACATTTTACAAATAATCCAAGTTTCATATCTCCCCAAAGCAGAAAAAAGTATCCAGATAAAAGGAGAATATTGCCAATGTATCTTAGTACATCAGACTTTTTCATCAAGCAACTTCAACAGACTCAAGATCACTTTCCAAATATTCCATTAACATTTCATAATCATCAAGAGGTTCTCCAGAAAATACTACACCTTCGTTTTGATAGTAGCGAAAGACCTTTTTATAAAGTTTCGGATTCTTTACATCAAGGTAGATTTCTCCATTAGCAGCAGAACGTAAAGTGCTAACATCTTTCTTGAATTTTTCGATCAGAGACATTGTTGTGTTTGAATTACTCAGATATTATAAGTGTTTGACTGAATTTAGTCAAGTGTGCCAGTTGAAAAACTGGCGATCGGGGTGGAGAGGATCGAACTCCCGTCTTCATCTTCCCAAAAGATGCCGTCTACCGCTGACTTACACCCCGTTTCTAATTTAGTAATGGACTATTCTATAGCAATTAGCACACGATCTTACTAATTATAATGCTCCTTATACCCTTTGTCAAGCAACTGTTATTGTAAGAGTACCTCCTTTAGAATATATCGGAGCATAAGATTGGTCATAATTATAAATTAAACTATATTTGGTAGTAGATAATGAATAAGTATTAGATCCACCAGTTGCAATAGTATTCCAAGTAGCACTATTTGTAATTATTTTATCATATAAACTATCATTCCATAAATCCAAACTAAATTCAGAAGTAGGATGTTGTTGCCCTACTGGATTTGTGGACCTAAAAGTTACATATTTTACTCCACTTCCACTATATCCATTTACTTGATTCCCACCACTAGTTGTATCAATAGTAAATATCTGACCTAAACTTGGAGAAGTAACATTAACATTTACACCCCCTCCATACTTTGTAGTATCTTTAACTTGATCAGTTCCAGTTATATTTTCAATTGTTACTGTCCAGGTAGATCCTTCATTCGGACTTCCGGATAATGCTAGGGTTGCTGTTGCCATATTAATTTATTTTTTATTATTATGTATATATGATATTCCCATAATAGGAACTACAATTATACCAAATCCACAAAGTCCTAACCATATTGTACTGTTTGCAAGTGTTTCTACAATATGAAAAATCATCTTCCCCTCCAATTTTTATATTCAAAGTAAAAATATTGGTCTACCTCATCAAGACCACTCAGAGGTGCATTTACACCCCACTCAGACCATTCTATGCAGAATTGTTTGATATCGTGATTGTGTATAACACAATGTCCGTACATTCTTACAAATGCAGACATAGCAAAGTTGTATCTTTGTTTATTTTGCATATGCATGAGTAAGACCCCAATGAATCCAAAATGCTATAGTAGTAAAATAGATTAAAGATGCAATAAGAAGTGTTTTAGTCATTACATTCCTCCGTTTCTAAACCCAACTATGTATCCAATAATAAGTCCACACATAAATGCAACAAACATGTAAAGAATATGTGACAAAAACTCAATGAATATGAGCCAGTCCGTCGTCGTCATCATCATCATCGTCTTCGTAAGTTGATGGTTCCTCAAAGAGTTCTTCCATTTTTTGTTGAAGGACTCTTTGTTGTAATTCTCGAATGTCTTCTTCGGTAAATCTTACTACCAATAATGGATCCCCCGCTTTAACGTCGTTAAGTTCTGGATGTTTTACTTTTGGACTTTTTGAATACCCATGATGAGCATTCATTATCATCCACCCCTGTACAATCATTGTTAGGGATATTCCCACTAAGACCAACCAAGGAACTAAAAAGATTAGTTCAAAGTGATATTCAACCATGGAAATACTGGTGGAATAACTCCTATCAATCTCAACAATCCCTCAGCAAATAGAGCAAGAACAACCCAACCAACGCACATAGAAATAATGGAAGCATTCCGATTGTGCCTTCGTATAGCAGCATCAATCATCTCCTGAACTTCAGATCTTGTAATGAACTCTTCTTGTTCATGCATCATTTCTCATCTCCAAGAAATTTTGCCAAAGGATCTCTCCTTGTTTTTACAATTTCAACTGCTCTTTTATAGAACATATTATCAGTGTTGCCAGAGGCTTCAAAAGTTGCCTTGATCTTCACCCAATTGTCATAGGTGTGTTGATCCATAGGAATTTAAGTTGAATACTACTAGTTAGTCTAGTCAGTACTTTCAACTTGTCAACTATGTGTTGATTTCAAGAAAGTGCTTAAGAGAATCTTAAATTTAGTAATATTTTTAAACGGAGAGAAGGCGAGTCGAACGCCTAAGGGCTTTAACACCTCAACGCTTTTCAAGAGCGGTTCCGTCACCAATCGGATTGTCTCTCCAATAAAGTCCTCAACGGACTTCAAAATCTAAACGTCTTACTTTACGTTGACGACGTGACTCTTGCCACATAATATCTTCGTTTGTAAGAACTCCAGACTTTGCTTTGTTATGATAAGAGTTTAGCATAACAATCTGAGATAAGTCAAGTGCTGAGATTTTATCTCCACGAATAGTTGCCATATTTGAACAACCACATGATACAGTTTTACTATGATGCCCTTCCAACTCCTTACCACAGGAGCGGCATCTAATTCTTAAATTTTCCATAGTTAATTTATCAATTTATTATATATTATTGAAGTGGTGCTTGCTGTGGAATTTGTTCTTGAGGTTGTTCAGTAGCAACATCCTCTATTGCCATTTTTTGATTTTTTTCTGTGATGGATCTCAACATCCACACAAACTTACCATGCGATTCCATCAAATCTTGAAGAAGATTTTCAGTTGCATATGATCTCTGCGATCCAGCTGCTTCTGATGCTTCTGTTAAAAGTTCTAAAAAGATAAGGTTATCAGCAAGAAGTCTTTTAACCATATCATCAGATTTGGTTATTGGTTTACCTGGAAGAATTTGTCTTTGTCCAAGTTCATCCATTTGAACAATATCAGAACCTTGACCAACTGTAGAAACCTCCACAATTCTTGTGAGAGTTCCAACTGGGCGAATATTCAAAAATCTCATATGTTCGGCAAGACGATCAATCTCCCCAAACATTGCTTCATATTGTTCACCAAATAATGTATGAAGTTGTTGGAAATCAGAACCAACTACATTCCAGTGAAAAACCCAAGTCTTATGAAATAATACAAAAAGATTTGAATGAATATCACTCAGTAACTTATATAAACTTTCCATGTAACCAAATACTTTTTCAAGTATTTATAAAGTGGGCAATCGCAGATTCGAACTGCGGACTTTCTGAATGTAAATCAGACACTCTAACCGCTGAGTTAATCGCCCAATAAAGTCAAGATTGACTTAACATATATTCTACAGTATTTGCCACATCATTCATAGCATCTCGGAGGTTTTCTCTTTGACCCGACTCTTGTTTGACGATTGGGCGATGATCATCAGTTAGGGTCCAGCGCCACTGCTTCATATCATTACAATACCATAGATTAATTTTCATTCTTCGTATATTCTAATTTGATCCAGTTAATAAGAGCATTAATTTCCATTATTTTCTCTTCACTAAAATCAAACTTTTTATTGAAAAGATAAAAATCAAGTGCTTCAATAGCAACTTCTCTATCACGTTGGGAAATAAGAGACATAAAACTCCTAACTCGTAAACTATAATACCCTAAAAAGGGGGTTTTGTCAACCCCCCCTATATCAATCAAAATGAATACTTTACGCCAAGTTTAAAATTAGAAGTCAGGTTCTCAACCTCACCACCAGTTAGTGCCCAGTATTCACCATAAACATTAAGTTTTTCAGTGACATCTACTCCACCACCAATCTTACCAGATAGTTGAACGGTAGTGTCACCAGCATCTGGAGTAACCAATGCAGGTCCAATCTGACCATAATATGAGAAGTTCCCAGAAGATCCCTCATATCCTGCGTGTGTTTCAGTAATAGTTCCAGCATAACTGGATCCTGAAAGAGCAGCATTTGCCTCAACATTTACAAAAGGTCCTGCAAAAGCAGGACCAGCAATCATAGAAGCAAAAGCAAAAATGATTGGATATTTCATATCGGTATGTGATAATTTATTTTATGTATATCAGTTACCAATACGACCAACAGCAAGACGTGCTTTGTTCAGAACACTTCCCGAAAGAGGAACATATCCAAGGTCATCAGCAATTGATTGTGCCTTGGTGCTTAGAGCATAATTGATAGCGGCACGGATATCATCTGTCTTTGCACCATTACCTTTCTTATATGCAAGGATCCAAGTCAGAGTAGAAATAGGATATGCATTTACACCAGCAGGATTGGGGTTCTCACCAGCAAGGTTTGCATCCAGAGTAATACCATTCAGAGCAGCAGAACCAGTTGCAGCAGAAGGTCCAACGAACTTACCTGCCTTGTTTTGAATAACTGCTGCTTGAAGTTTATTAGCACGAACAAATCCAGTATTCACATAACCAATCGCACCAGCAGTGTTCTTGATGGTTCCAGCAACACCTTCATTACCTTTTGAACCAACACCAGTAGGCCAGTTAATTGACTTACCAACACCAGCAGTCCAACCACCAAATGCATCCAGAGAGTTAGTGAATGCAAAGGTAGTTCCAGAACCATCAGAACGATGAACCACAGTCATAGGACCAGCAGCACATCCAACTTGGTTCCAGTTCTTGATGCGACCAGCAAAAATATCAACAGTCTGTTTCTGGGTCAGTTTCAATTTACATCCAGTCTTGTTATAAGCAACAGCAATCGTTCCACCCACCATAGGGATTTGAACGACACCACGCTTTACTTGCTTTGCTTCTGATGCTTTGATGGGTTCATCGCTTGCTGCAAAATCAACCGTTCCCGCAATGAATTGACGAACACCAGCACCAGAACCAACGGACTGATAATTAACCCTACTCCCAGAAGTTCGTGCATAATCTTGGAACCAGCGTTGATAAATTGGTGCGGGGAAGGTGGCACCAGCACCATTCAAAGTAGATCCAGCAAGAGCGGCAACAGGAGCAGCAACCAGACCAATAGCAATAAAATTTTTGAGTTTCATAAAAGAGTTTTAGAAGTGATTTGACTTCGTAAGTAATAATACTAGAAGACTTTATTAAAGTCCACTAAGATTTGGTTAAGGTTTCCATTACCTAACAAAAAAAACCACCCAAGAATTGGGTGGTTCCACTCAACTTATGAATAGTTTATCAGAACTTGAAGGTGGTTTGGATTACACCACCCCAGTTAGAGGAGTTACCAGCAAGACGTTGGTTGTCACTACCGTAGATGATAGCAGGAGTGACACTGATGTTATCAGACACTTGATACTTGTAGAAGATTTCAAGCATTGTTGCCTTCTCCAGATCTTCACCAGTAGGTGCCTGACCGATAGCAACACCAGCAGAGTTACCATCAACAAACACATCATCCCAAGTCAGACCTGCCATCCAGGACTGACTGTTGGTAGCAGCACTTTGAGTACCACTTACAGTATTCCAACCATAACCTGCGGAGACAGAAGGAACAATACCAGACTTCTTAGGTTGCCAGTATGCGTTCAGGGCATAACCGTTAGAGGTTTGACCAGGAACCAGAGTACCAGAAGCACCATCAAGGCCGTTATAGGTACGAACACGGGTGCCTTCAGTACCATAACGATAACCAAATGCTGCACCCCAGTTAGTACCACGATAACCGATTTGTGCAAGAGTATTCAGAGCACCAGTCTCATCAAACTCTCCCTTGGAACTATCTTGACCTGCTTGGGCGACATAGTTTACGCCAGCAATAAGACCCTTCTTACCATACTGAACACCGAAACCAGCACCAGTTGCCTTGTTATAAACACCAGGAGTACCAGCAACAGCAAAGAAGTCAAGAATACCAGACTTGTATGCAGAAGGAACCCAAGCAATCTCAGTGTTACGAACAGCAGCACCAGCAGTCAGAGTTGCTTTGTTATTGAAAGCAGGGAACTGATAGTACAGACGGTCGATAACTACGTTGTTACCAACTTCACTGGAAGTGTTGTCTGCCTTATCCAGTTTGAACAGAGAAGAACTAGAACCAAAAGGATCGCTACTAAAGTTAGCAGAACGCAGACGAGTCTTGAGAAGATCCTTACCTGTGAATGAGGTATCCAGGTTCAGACGCAAATCGTAGTTAAATGCAGCGTGAGTAATACCACCACTCTTAGTTTGGTAATTATCTACATTACCGAGAACGAAAGATGCTTCACCACGCAGTTTGGTAGTGGTAGAGAACTGGGTTGCTTCAAGTTCACCAACTTGAGTTTCAAGAGAAGCAACTTTACCCTGAATTACAGTCAGTTCATCACGGAATTCGTTAGCAAGACGCTTCAGTTCATCAGTTTGTTCGGTTACACGATCAAGGCACGCATTAAGAAGTGCTGCTGCCTCATAACGGGTCATTGCCTTACCACCACCATAAGTGCCATTAGGATAACCAGCAACACATCCATAACGCTCAACAAGATTAGAAAGTGCTTGATAAGCCCAATCGGTAGGTTGAACATCAGAAAGTTGATTAATACTTGTAACCTGCTCGGAGGAAGCATATTGGTTGACTGCTGCCATATTGAGATCTGCAGCATTCGCAGCAACAGGAGCAACCATTCCCAGAGCAACAGGTGCAAGCATCAGTTGTTTGAGTTTCATAAAATTTGTTTTTGTTCTATAGGACATAATGTGTGACTATGCGAGTAGTTGAGGCACTATCACTTCACGGTATTTATCTTAACAGTTCCTTTGGGATCAGTCAAGCCTTTTCGGTTTTTACGGTTTTATAAATTTAAAAAGCGTCCGGGGGTAGTCGAAACCCCGACTTTTGGGTGGAAACCAAAGATTTTTCCGCTAAACTACGGACGCAAGTGGAGGGAGGATTTCTCCTCCCAACGCATCTCCCTTCACACCTTATTATTATAGCACATATTATTTCACTGTCAACTCACTATCAATAACTTTTACCTTCACTATATCTTGTTCTTCTATAATGTCTACCATTACCAACATTTTTTGCTTTATATGTATCTGTCTGCGAATGACAATTGGGGCAAATAAATCTTATATTTTCTGGTCTATTATTTTCAGGATTTCCATCAATATGATCTATTTCTAAAACAATAGATTTATTATTCCATTCACTTATTCCACAAGAAGAACATTTATATCCCAGAGTTTCTGTCAGATATCTTCTAAAAAAATTTCTTGATTTAGTAGAATAATTTCCCTCTATCCAATCAGATAATCTTTGATTAAAATGATATGTTTTTTGACATATTAAAGAACAATATTTAGAAGAACCTTTATTAATTTCTTTTTTACAAACTAAACAAGGTTTTCTTTGTTTTCTTTTTAAATTATTAACAGTTGCAGAACAAGATCTACTACAATACTTATTATCATTTTTCTTTTCGTAAGATATTACTTGATTACAATTTAAACATAATTTAGGATTTTTATAATATTCTTCTTTTAATTTTTCTGATTTTTGTTTTGTAATTAATCCACTTCGTTTTCCAGCATCTATTATACACTGAAATCCTTCTTCTGACCAATTAGGTGTCATAATTCTACTCTGTGATCGGCATTATTATTTATAATAAAATGGAGGGAGTTCCACCCTCCTCCTGTTAGTTTGCCGACCACAGGTATTTCTATTTAGTTAAGCTGATGACAGGGCACGATCCTGCAACTTATTCTTTACAAAAGAATTACTCTACCAATTGAGTTACACCAGCAAATGGGTATCGAGTGCCCGACACCCGCAGAAGACACTTTCTGCGATTTTCACTGCATTAGAGGGCAGTGATAAAAGAAAACACCAAACCTTATTTTTCCTGTTCTCAGGAAGGCACCCAAATGGGGTGGGAGACCTTGCAAGGGTTTATACCTCCAAAGTTTGTCCAGCATTTTCTGTTACGAACGGGGGTGATCAAGTCCCCGACCTAAGAAAACTTAGGATTTCGAGTAGTCTCCAATAGCCGTTCTTATCTCCCAATGGAAGATGTAGGTATCGAACCTACAAAGGACAGTCCCTAACGGAACCGCTGGGAATTCCACCCAGAACCATTATGAAAGAATCGGACATTTCCAACCCTTTCAACTCCCATCGTAGGTACTGCCCCTACCAATCTCCGATTAACAGTCGGGCCCGTTCGCTTGCTCGGTCGATGGGAATGTTGGTAGGAGGGATTTCTATGTGCGGACAGAATCACCTTTCACATCATCCAGTCTAAACCAGCGAGAGGTGTTGCACTTCCTACATTTTGATGGAGTAAGTGTGATATACCTCATAAGGATATAACAGGGACTTACCCTCTATCATATTATATATGGAGATAAATTCTCCAAGCGTCTCAGGAGGGACTCGAACCCCCGACCAACTGCTTAGCTTACCACTACGAATTTCTCCGCCATTTCTGTTTGTGGTCTGGACTTTCTCTTTACCATATCCCAAAGGACTTAGGCACTTCCCGTAAAGTCTCTACACCTTCATCTAATGATGCTTGGCTCGGGATTGCCATTTTAAAGGGTTCCCCGAATTTGAGAAGTTACATTCATAAAGTTTCCTTTATGACGCTCCATTTATGTTTAAGGCAGATGCTCTATTCCACTGAGCTACTGAGACAGTATGGAAGAACAAAATCTTCCAAGTAGGACTGGAGGGAATTGAACCCTCTTCACACCGTTATAAGCAGTGGGCCTTAACCAATAGGCGACAGTCCCAGAAACCCTCCTGTTTGTGCATCGTTGAGAGGCATGGAGGGGGCGGGTCTTATGGAAGGGTTGGAACCTCGCCTGCCCATGAGAGTATTATAAGGTACTCATCTCAACCCGTCAAGCCTTTGCTGCCTTACGAGCGTTCTTCTCCTCAGAAATCTCCAACCTACGTGCTTTGACGAGTTTTGAAAGTTCCTGAAGTGCCTTACGTGCTCTTGTACCTGCGGCACTGTTTCCACCAACAAACTTTTCGTCTTCAGTTTGCCAAGTAGTTACCGCATCAGTGATTTGTTGTGCTGTAGTAGACATAATAATCTCCAAAAATAAGATATGTTTATATATAACACTTTTAAATTAGTATGCAATAGAGGGAGAAACACAATTCTCCCTCATTATTCTATTGTATTAAACTTCTACCGTGATCAGTCGGTTAGCATACTCATGAGCATACGAAGTGCGGGCACCATGAATGCCCCAACCAATCCAACTATACGCATAATTCATGTAACGATCAATAGACTTACCAGGAGTTTTCATGCGGTCTACGATTCGTTGCCATTGAACTTCATTCGTAAGATAACGAAGTTGCGTGTGAAGTGATGATGGGTCACCACCATACTTCTTAGCAAAATCACCCAATCCATAATAACGATCGGCAGATGTCCATTGGATCAGACCGTAACCACGCCAGCAGCCACGGTAACTGGTCCTACTACCACCTTCACAAATATTAGGCACGAACATAGATTCCTGCTTAATATTGCCCAGGATAGTAGCAAGGGCGTTTCTGTCTTTAATACCATGATCCTGAAAAAATTCCAGGGTAGCATTCTCATATTCATTACACCCTTTACAAATTAGCCTTTTCTCTTTTGGCTTTGGTAATGCAACCTCGCGGATTGCTGTCTTCTTTTCATCTACAAGATCAAATTCTTTAATAACAGAAAATGGTGTTTTTTCAACTGGAGGGGGAGGCCCCTGCATCTTGTAGTTGACGAATGGCAGTGATGCCGTACTGGTTGTAACCGTTGCCAGAAGAGGCAGGGCTACAGTAAAGATGTTTTGCACTAAACTTAATTGAACTCTACATCCGTATAAAAGATGGGGTACACCCTTTTCTCAAAGGGCATCTTCCACGGCTCTAAAATCACATCAAAATCTCATGATGTAACCCCTGTTAGAGGGATTTTCCATAATACAGGGTGTATTTAGGTTTTGTCAAGTGATTAAAAAATAAATATAAAAAAGTGTTCTCATATAATGGCATTATTTTTAACAGATATATTAGGTAGTTCTTTTCAGGGAGTTCAAGGTACTCAAGGACTTAGTGGTCTTTTTGCAGGTCAAGGTGCTCAAGGAAGACAAGGAATTCAAGGTCGTCAAGGTACTCAAGGTCGTCAAGGTGTCCAAGGACTAAGTAATCAAGGTAGTCAAGGAACACAAGGTCTTCAAGGTACTCAAGGTATTCAAGGTCCTCAAGGTATTCAAGGTCGTCAAGGTCTCCAAGGACTTCAAGGTCGTCAAGGTCTCCAAGGACTTCAAGGTACAATTGGAACATTTCAATGGACTCCAATTTTAACCAATGTTTCCATGATTAATGGAAACACGTTTAGAAAAACTGGTGGTGTTAACAGTCAATTTGATGGTTCAGTTTATTCTGTAGAAGGTTATTTAAGAGCTTCTGTATCGGCAAGAACATCAAGTATTGAGGGTGTAGTTATTGGTTTAAATTCAGATCCTTCCACAAACTCAAATTATACTTCAATAGATTATTGTTGGCGTTTTGGTAGCGACGGATCATTAAACATATATGAAAATGGAACTATAATAGGATCTTTTGGACCTTATACTATAAACAATTATGTTTCAATTGTTTATGATGGACAAAATGTAAATTATTATCTAGATAATGTTTTAAAAAGAAGTGTGTCAAGACCGATAGGATCTTTATTATATTTGGATACTGCATTTGCAACTCCAGGATCAGAACTAACTAATGTTTCATTTGGACCTTTAGGATCAGGAATTCAAGGATCATTAAGTAATTTTCAAGGTACTCAAGGTCTTCAGGGTAATCAAGGACCATTAAGTAATTTTCAAGGTCTTCAAGGAACTCAAGGTCTTCAAGGTACTCAAGGACTTCAAGGTCTTCAAGGTACTCAAGGTCTTCAGGGTAATCAAGGACCATTAAGTAATTTTCAAGGTCTCCAAGGCACTCAAGGTCGTCAAGGTACTCAAGGACTTCAAGGTTTGTCAGGATCTGACGATGTAAGTTTAGTATTTTTATCCATGATATTTTAAACAATCAAGAAATAAATAAAATTAACATTAATAATAAAAATGGTAGCACCAAATATCAGAAATCCTAGTAGTATTATTGGTATAACTACAGGAACTACTTTAAGTACATCAAATGCAACTACAGTATTAACAAATGATGCAGGTAGCGGAAAAGTTTTTAAAGTTAATAGTATTTTTGCATCCAATATTGATGGCACAACTGCAGCTTCAATAAGTATTGGACTAAATTATGGTGGTTCAGATATATACATAGCATATACTATTGATGTTCCACCAGATTCTACACAAGTTATATCAACAAAAGAAACATATTTTTATTTGCAAGAAAACTGTTTTATAAGAGCACAAGCATCTGTTGCAAATGATATTGCCGTAACTATTTCATATGAAGAAATTTCCAGCAGTACCTAAAGGTTTGAATTATGAAATTAGGTTTACTCGGTTACACTTCTGGTTCAATTTTTAATCGAACTAACAAAATTGGAATTAAAAGACTTGAGCAAACAACTTTAGGATTAAGTGCCGATAGAACTTCTACATCTACAATAACTAGAAAATCTGGAATTTACAGACCAGAAGATAATGGTACTAAACAATATTATAAAGGAGATATTCAATCTTTTTACTCAAATGTGAGATCCAATTTAACTTACACTGGTTCGGATAAACCTCAAGGTTTAGATGATAGACCCAATGGTTCAAGATTTTTATATGTTGTAAACGGGGGTGGAGATGTATTTGGAACACTTCAGGATGTAGATGAATTAAGTCTTACAACATCAGAAAATTTAGAGGGAGGTGGCACTGGGACGACACGAATTTTATATTGGAGAGACAGTACGAGTACTATTCGTTATCCAAATCTACAATCAATGAGATTTAAATCTGATGGAACAAAATTATTTGGAATTGGTACATTGAGATCTCAAGTTAGTGGTAGTAGTACATATTATGGATCATCCATGTTTATCTACCCAATATCACCTGCATTTACTTTAAGTTCTAATTTTCTTACAAATTCTTCAACTTTTCCAGAAGTTTATTATTTTAATGGAGCAACTTCTTATACTTCCGCTGAAGTTGGACTTTATGGAGTAGATGATCCTAATGATACTCGTGGAATCTCACCGAATGGATATCGGATTAAAGAGTCTTTTATAAATCCCGATGGACTCATATTTTACTACTTAATAGGTAATGTCATTTATCAAGGTTCTTTATCATCTGCATGGTCTTTATCCAGTGTATCTTTAAACCAGGCTTCACTCAATGTTAGTGATAGTACAATAAATTCATTTACTTTTAATAAAGATGGTACAAAACTATTTACATTTGCAACATCAAATAATAGAATACAGCAATATAACTTAGGAAATGCCTGGCAAATATCATCTGCCTCAATATCAAATAGTTTAGACTTGCAGGATGTTACTGGTGGTGATCTGAGAATTGGAATAAGAATGCTTAGTAGTCAATCAACAATCATATGCCTTTCTAGGATTAATAATTATGCAAGTAGTTCAAGTCCCTCTTCTAATTCATTTCTTCATGAAATTAACCAAGCATTATATTAATCTCCAATAAACTCCAAAGATAATATATCATGCTCAGCAATATCAGGATTCATCCATTCACTAAATTCTGATTGAATTGCATAAGCATTATCATTTTCCTTCATTTCACAAAGAAAATGAATTCGATCAACTGCCCAATCATGTGAAGTACAAAGCGTCAGTTCAAGAGTGGTCATAATCATCAGAGTTGTTTAGAACCATACTATACCACCCTCAACCCCACAATGCAAGTCTAAATACCAGCACTATAAGATAATTTTATGAGTTGGCAATACAATGGAGAAGTCTTTACCGATGTTCCCAAAGGAATGGAAGGATTTGTTTATATCATTACCAACTTAACAAATAATAAAAAGTATATTGGTAAAAAACACTTTTGGACCAGACAAAAGAATAAAAAGACAGGAAGAAGAAAGACAGAGGAATCTGATTGGAAGAATTACTTTGGTTCCTGTGATGAACTTAATGAAGATGTAAAAAAAATAGGTAAAGAACATTTCCTTAGAGAAATTCTTTACCTATGTCCTCATAAGAAATCTATGAGTTATTATGAAACTTATGAACAATTTAACCGTAATGTATTAATGAGTGAAGAGTATTATAATACAAATATTGGTGGAACCTTTTATATGAGCGAATCTCAAAGAATTTATGGTGTGGTTCTAAAGTCTTCTAAGATTAGCTAAAGTCTCATCTTCAACCGGGACAAAGGTAGTCTAGACAAAAAAAGGAGACTTGTCAAGCCCCCTTTGAGTGTGTTATAATGTGTCTATTCAGATCATCCTTTATTTGTTTCAGTTACATAATACTCAATGATGTCATCCCATGTATATTCTGAAAGATCATATCCTTCCTCTACAAGACCATCTACCCATTCAGAAACTTCGTTTACAAGTAAACAATACTCATAATCCTCGACAATAGATCCAATAGTTTCAGCATCCATCTCCATCATTACATAATGTGCCTCAGTAAGAGTTTCAACTTGTTCAGTACCAATTAAATACTCAAGAACAATGTCATATGCTTCCTTAGTAGTGCTTGCAGTTTCTGCTGCCTTTTTCTTTAATCTTTCTTGCTCTTTCTTAAGATCTGCTTCAACTGCTTTAGTATCAATCTTTGCTTCTGGTTTTCCAGTAGTTGGAGTTTGATCCTGCTTTTCATTAGGTCCTGGTTTGTCCCTCTTTGCGGATATTTCTTCATATCCAGATTGTCCAGGTTTTACTTTGGCGGCAAGGGTTGGATGAAGTCTTGCCCACTTTTGCATAGGAGTTTCACCTTTTGGACCTTCTTCAGATTTTTTAGGTGCTGGTGCTGATGGTTTTTTAGATGCTGGTGTTGAAGTACCATCAGAACCTGTAGAAGGTCTTACTGGATCTCTCATCACAGTTCCTCCACCACCGGATCCTCCAGATAGAGTTCCTTGTGATGGTGATGAAGTTTCTGGTCTTCCACCGCCTTGTGCTCCACCTTTATCACCTGATCCCATTTTGGCACCCAGGTAACCACCAAGAACGCCAAGACCACCTGCAAGTGCCATTTTGGCACCACTCTTTAATCCTTGAATTGCTCTTGCAGTTCTTGCTTGCTTAAGTAATTGTGTTGATTGTCTAGCGTCCAATTTACCAGAAGGAATATCAATTCCTGCTTTTTTTGCTTTAGATTTGGAAAGTTTTTCCAATGCTGCAGTTGTTCTATCCCATGAAGAACCAGATCTTCCAGTTTTACTACCAGGTACTGATATATCAATACCTTTTCTTCCTAACAGTTGCTTACTAACTCTTCTCTCAACACCCGCTTCTGCTGCTTTTGTTACACCCTTCTTAACTGCTGATTTGGTTGCTTTTGCACCTGCTTTAATTCCACTAACAGCAGCTTTAGCACCTCTACCTAAAAGTTTGATTAATCCAGCAACTTCAAGAAGTTCAAGTTGCTCTTCGACAAACTCATTATGAATAGTCTCTTCAGAAATAAAAGTTACATCAGTCGTTAAATATTTTTCTAAAATATCTTCTTCGGTGGAATTTGCTAAAAACTTAATAAAAGTCTCTGCACTGTATCCCTCAGAAAACATTGTCAATGCTAAAGAAAGAACAATATCTTCCGCTAATTCTGCAGTTTCTTCCTCATAATACTCAGATTCTTTATTTAAAAAATCTTGATCCTTTACATGAATGTTCTCATATAAAGAACCAAGATCATTAATAAAGTCTTGCGAAATTTTAGACATGGTTATAGATTTAATACCTTTTTTATAAAGGTATTTATAAAAATCACTTACCAGGAAGTGCTTTTACTCCAAGTGCTTTTTGACGTGCAGCATCAGACTGTCTTGCTTTTGTAAGTGCTTGTTGTGCTTTTGCAGCATCATGCTTTTTATATGCACCAGCAAATAAAGATCTACCGATTCTTTCTAATGGATTTGAGGAAGTTTTAGCAAGTGATTGAGCACTAGGGCCTGCTTTATAAACTGCTTTACCACCCTTATAAGCAAGGTGTCCTGCAACTGATTGAGATCCTCTCTGAACAACACCAGTCTTGGCAAGAGCAACTGTCTTTCTTTGTGCTCCAGTTCCTGTGGTCATTGTATTCTTTTTGGTATCAAAAGTTGTTTTACCACCAATACCTTTGATTGCAGTTCCTGCTTGACGTTGACGATTTGCTGTTGCCATTGCTTTTCTTTCTTTGGCGTTAGCACCAGCAGCAACATCAAACGCTTTTCCTGCTAGTTCTGCCCCCCCGATAGCACCAGCAGTGCCAAGAGCAGCACTACCAATACCACCCCCTCCAAGAGCGCCCAGAGCGCCTCCTGCGAGTCCTCCAGCAGCGACTGCAGCGCCTTTAGCAAGAGATCTTCCCCATCCAGATCCTTTTGCTCTTTCGTCTGCGGCACTTAAACCTACATCAAGAGCAGTTGCTGCTGGGCCAAGTACTTTGAGTGCTTTGCCAAATTTACCAGTTGGTTTTGCTCCAACAGGTGATTTCCCTTTAGAAGGTGAAGGTGTTGATGATTTTCCTCCAGAAGGTGAAGGAGTAGAAGGTGTTGAAGGAGTTGAAGCAGGTTTAGGGAATGTACGCTTTACATTTTCTCCACCAGGTCTCCATGTTGTAGTGGATGATGATGGTGTTGAAGGAGTTGAAGCAGGTTTAGGGAATGTACGCTTTACATTTTCTCCACCAGGTCTCCATGTTGTAGTGGATGATGATGGTGGTTTTGAAGAAGATGGTTTTGCATTAAAATCAATCTCCATTTGTCCGGGAGAAGTCTTAGGTGCTGGTGTAGGTGTTTCAGGAAGACGCTTTGTTGCTTTTACTGGTTCGGATGATGTAAATGGAACTTTACCTTTACCCGACTTTGTAAAATCTTGTGCTCCACCAGATTTCGTAATTAAAGATGGCTGGCGCATTTCCCCAGCACTTCTAACTCTTTGTCCAGAAACTTTTGTTGTTTTTGGTTCTGGAATTTCTAATTGTCCAGGAGAAGATTTAGGTGCTTCTGGCGCTCCTGGAGATAATCTTTTAGATGCAGGTGTTGGGGTGGGATCAGTCCCAGTAAATGGAACTTTTTTAGGATTTCTAAAATCCTGTGGTTTATCTTTACTTGTGAATAATTTACCCTGTCTTGCTTCTTCTTCTTTCAAAAACTGACTAAAAGACTTCATCTTTCTTTCTTACTTTTTTAGTTATTTATAAAAAAAGAGGGTCTTGATGACCCTCTCAGAAGTTTTATAAATTAATCAATCATTTAGAAGGAGTTGGTCTTGCTTGAGTCTGAGCAGTTCTATGCTTTACTTCTGAACCACCTTTTTTATATTTTGCTTCATCTTCTCTCTGTGACTCCTTGGTAGGAAAATATCCAGACTCAAGAATTTGAGTTTTCCACTCTTCACTCATGTTTGCCATAATGACTGCTGCTGCCTCTTCAGTTTCAGCATAACCTTCATCAATAAGATAACCTTGAACAATATCAAATGGGTCAAATGAAGAACTAATGTTTCTTAATGATCCCATTTGTGCCATTTTCTTAGGATCTTGCTTAACTTGACTTGGAGCATATCCAGTCTGATAACCAAAAGTTCTCTGCATCAAAGGATTAAATGTTCTTTGAGGAGCAGCAGGAGTGGTTGCTGGAGCGGTTGTAGTTGTAGAAGTAGCAGTCGGTCTTGCACCACCTTGTGTTGCTACTGGTGCTGCAGGTCTTGCAGGTGCAGTGGGTGCTTGTGCTGCAGGTCTTGCTGGAGCAGGTGCTGCAGGTCTTGCTGGAGCAGGTGCTGCAGGTCTAGTGGCAGGTCCAATTGGTGTATTTCCACCAACTGTAGGACCACCAGCAGTTCCTTGTCTTGTGGTTCCCACCTGAGATGCTCTTGCTGCTGCTGCCTGTTGAAGTTCTTGTCCTCTATAGTTGGCAGGAAGACTTCCAATTTGAGGTCTTGTTACTCTGGATGGAGCAGCACCTCTTCTAGCACCCTGAGAAACGGGAGTTCCCGCATTCATTGGACGAGCAAATGGTGAGCGATAAGGTGCATTGGTAGTGGGACGATTTCCACCAGGACGATTTCCACCAGGTTGCCCCATTTCTCCCAAATATGCCTCATACATATCTTCCCAGGTATACTCACTGAGGTCATGACCTTCTTCTACAAGTGAGTTTACCCAATTTTCAACTTCTTCCCAAACTTGCTCTTCATTAACTTCTTGGGGAGCATAAACTGTAGAATATGCTTCCATCAAATTAGCAACGTCGTTTCCAGTAATTCTAGACATTTTGTTCTTTTTTTTCTATACTTTTATTTATAAAAAAAGAGGGTCTTAATGACCCTCAGAGTTATTTTTCAACCATTCCTTTTCATAATCATAATCACCAAAAAGAAACTCATCAGATTCTGCAGCTTCTCGGTATGCGTTCAGGATTTCCTGCTCACACCACTCATCATAATTGGAATCCTGAGAAAGTATCTTTGGTAACATCTTGCTTGATTCCACCGACAATATAGGATTCGACCTCTGTTTCCTGTGGTGCCACTTGAAGACCCTTAGAACTAATCCAATGATCCGTCCAAGGAAGTGGATTATTCTTCGCAGGAACATCATAAAGTGGTTTGAGACCAATTGCTTTCATTCTACGATTCGCAATCCACTCAACATACTGCTGTAACAGTTTGTCATTCAGTCCAATCATAGATCCATCCTTGAACAGATACTCTGCCCAAAGTTTTTCTTGATTAACTGCACTTTCAAAAGTCTTGTAGACCCACTGCTCTTCTTCTTTACAGATTCTTGCCATCTCAGGGTCATCACCTTCCTTCCACTTATTCAGAATATTTTGAGTGATGACCAAGTGCTGATTTTCATCTCTAGCAATCAGAGAGATGATTTTTGCACTTCCTTCCATAAGTTTGAGTTCGCCAAAAGCAAAACTGCAAGCGAAACTGACATAAAAGCGAATACCTTCAAGAATATTAACGTTTGCAACTGCTCGGAACAGTTTACGTTTGAGTTCATATCTTGCCTCTTGTGCGTATGGGACTTGTTCTAATGCATGAACCCACTCATTTGAATTGTCATAACGATGAGCACTGTTGATAAAGTCATTGTATGCCTGAGTCACGCTCACGGCACGTTCTAAAATACGGTCATCTCTAAGAATAGTATCAAAAACTTCAGATGGGTCTGAATAAACGTTTTTGATGATATATGTGTATGAGCGACTATGAATCATCTCCATAAATTCCCATACTTTCATACACGCTTCCAATTCGGGAAGAGAACAATATGGAGCAAATGCCATACCAGGACCTCTTCCCTGAACTGAGTCCAACATTACCTGATACTTCAGGTTGCTGGTAAAAATATGCTTTTGTTCTGGGCGCAGCATATGATAGTCGCTACGATCCTTTTGGAGGGAGACTTCTTCAGGTCTCCAAAAGTAACCTAGTTGTTGTGTTGTTAATTTATCGAAGATTGGATATTTGTAAGAATCGTATCTTTGAATTCCTAGTGGTTGACCAAAAAACATAGGTTGCTTTTTGGTTTCTACTTCGTTTGAATTAAAAACTGTCATGGAATCGACCATGGGTTTTTCCTCCAAACCTGTTTTAAATCTTACAAGACTCACAATCTTCCTCCTCTGCGTTTTCTAGTTGAGAAATTAAATCTTCAAGAGACTGACGGGTTTCTTCAACCTCATCATTCTTCATATCATGGGTATTCTGATAGTAACTGGTTTTCCAGCCGTACTTATATGTAGTCAATAGATCTTGTGCCATAACTGAGGTTGGAACTTCATTATCGGGATAATTTTCTGGATTATAAGACCAGTTTCCAGAAATTGCTTGATCGAAGAACTTTTGCATTATTGCAACAATGTGAATATAACCACGATTGCTAGGCATATCCCAAAGAAGAGTGTAGTTGTTCTTAAGTGACTGATATTGTGGAACAATCTGCTTAAGTGGTCCTTTCTTCGATTTTTTAATGGACAAGTATCCGCGAGGAGGTTCGATCCCATTAGTTGCATTTGACACAACGGAACTGCTCTCCGAAGGCATTTGTGCGGACAAAGTGCTGTTCCTGACACCGTACTGCTTAACCTGTTCTCTAAGAGTTTCCCAATCATATTTTAACTCGTTAGGTACTATTTCGTCAACATCTTTTTTATAAGTATCAATCGGAAGAATACCCTGAGCATACTTAGTACGATGAGAATATTCACAAGCACCCTTTTCTTTGGCAAGGTTTACAGTTGCCTGAATGAGATAGTACTGGAATGCCTCAGTAAGATCATGGACTAATTTCCAGGAACCAGGATCATCGTAATGCTCCCCGTGCTTGGCAAGATAATGTGCCAAACCAATATAACCTATACCAAGCGAACGGCGTGCTCTGGTGGCAATTTCTGCTGCTTTAACTGGGTATCCTTGAAAATCAATAAGTTCATCAAGAGAGCGAACAGAAAGATCACAGAGAACTTCAAGATCTTCGAGGTCTCTGAGTTTTCCGACATTAATTGCACTAAGGATGCATAGAGCGATTTCACCATCAGTATCATCAATATGTTGAAGAGGTTTAGTTGGAAGAGTAATTTCTTGACACAGATTGCTCATCTCTACTTTATCCATAAAGGATGAGTGGGAGTTGCAATGGTCAATATTCATGATGTAAATACGACCAGTCTCTGCTCGCTCTTTCAGGAGGTCCAGAAAGAGTTCTTGAGCACTGATAGTTTTTCTTGGAATAGACTCATCTCGTTCATAACGAACATATAACTCGTCAAATCCATCAGTGCCAAAAGCATCATACAAACCAGGAACGGAGTGGGGAGAGAAGAGAGAAATTTCTTCGTTGCGGATGAAGCGTTCATAGAAGAGTTTGGAGATTTGGATAGAGTAGTCTAACTTACGAACACGATTGTCTTCAGTTCCTTTGTTATTTTTTAATACTAGAATATCTTCTATTTCTTGGTGCCAGATTGGGAAGTGGACCGTCGCGGATCCACCTCGTATGCCATTTTGCGTGCAACATCTGACAGTTGCTTCAAACTTCTTGAGAAATGGTACAACACCCGTGTGTTGAACTTCTCCCCCTCTGATTTTACTGTTGATGCTACGGATGCGACCAGCGTTGATGCCGATCCCCGCCCTCTGTGCAACGTATCTGCCAATAGCCATATCGCTAGTAAAGATACTATCGAGGGTGTCATCAACATCAACAAGAACACAACTAGCGTATTGTCTAAGTGGTGTTCGCACTCCCGCCATGATTGGTGTTGGGATGTTGATCTTGTGCTTTGAGATTGCATCGTAGTACTTCCTAACGTAATCTAAACGTGTCTCTTTAGGATATTTGGAGAATATGGTTGCCGCAATTAAAAGGTACATAAATTGTGGCGTTTCATATAAAGCACCAGTGCTTCTATCTTGCACGAGGTACTTGTCAACGACCTGACGTAAACCTGCGTAAGTGAACAAATAGTCACGACTATGATCAATATACGACTGAAGTTTATCAAATTCTTCATCGCTATAAAAATTTAAAATATCTGGATCATATACACCCTTATCTATACAATTTACAATATGTTCTTTGACAGTAGGACATTCATGCATACGTCCAAAAATTTGTTTGCGAATTGCAAATAAAAGAAGACGAGCAGCAACAAACTGATAATTAGGATGATCTAAATCAATTAAATCGGATGCAGATCTGATTAAAATTTCTTGAACTTCTGCAGTTGTAATACCATCATAAAATTGAATACCAGATTTCATTTCAACTTGAGATGCTGATACTCCTGCCAAATCTTTACAAGATTCCTCAACCATTACATGAAGTTTGTTGAGATCTAGAGGTTCTGTTTTACCGTTTCTTTTAATAACTTTTGTTCCGTTGCTCATACTTTCTTCCAATTGTTAAACTTGATTTTTGCTTCTAGACCAGAGTAGATATTTGATTTTAACACATCTGTAACGTTAAGTCCAGCGAGCACCATATCATTAATATCTTTTTGGTGAATGGTTGCTGGCCAAATAATTACTTTGTCACCTCTGTTGATGGTTTTTGATATTCGGTTGACGATTTCTCGATTACGTGGTTCGTTATCAAAAACGTAAATATAATCGCGCCAACCAAACGACCTAATATCAATGTCGGACCCACACATAGCAACAGCATTTTGTACAAACGTGGAATCGAAGGGTCCTTCAACAATGTAAATGGATTTCGAAGTATCAATTTTGTCCAACCCATAAATTTTAGGTGACTCCTCATTAAGCATCACAGTGATATATTTAACAGAGTTTGGGATGAGTGATCTTCCTTGAAATCCAATCAGATTATTGTCAGTATCATACATTGGTATAATAATGCGACATTCATCCCTACCAATGGTATCAAATGTATGCTTTTGGGTATTCGTCCATTGTTTAAATTTGTCAGCAAAATAAAACTTTTCTGGATTTAATTTTCTCTTCTCCAAATATTCTCTAGCAATAGGATTTTCAGATGCCTTCGGTAAATCCAAAGATTTTTTAAAAATTGGTTTTTTAAATTCAAACTTCGGTTCTTCAACTACAAAGTTTTTACCAACATGTCCTTCTTTAAATTTTTCCAGAGTATACTGCTTATGAAGAGTGGGATCTAACTCTTTAAGAAAGTTATTAAAGGATAAACTTGCTCCACAATTGTGGCACTTAAAGTTAGTGTTATTCTTAACTGGATAGATATATCCTCTAGTTTTGTTTTTATTTTTTTGAGAATCACCACAAAGAGGGCAGCGGAAGTTGTAGAGATCCGCTTTAACTTTCTTAAATTTCTGAAGGCGTGATGAAACTAACCCAATATACTTGGAATCAACCAAATCCATTATAAAGTGATATTACTTCGTGCGCTCTATTATAACCTGCTGGGGTTGAGAAGTCAAGATCTTGGGGAGAAATGCATTGATAACTGTAACTCCCACTACTGCTACGGCAAGAACCCCACCAACTTGCCATCTAAATTTAACAAGACTTTCTATTTTTTCATCAATCTTACTAAATCTTTCTGATATTGCTTTATGCTCTTTATCATTGTCTTCCTTAATTTCATCTATCATCTTAACAAGAAGGTCATCGTTTTTCATACTTTGTTCTATTCTTTCATCATGTTTTGCAAGAATTGTAGCAATACGCGAATTACCTTCAGAAATCTTATCGACTGCCGCTTCTAATTTTGATAGCATCTCGCGGGATAGATCTTCATACATACTAAGTTTAGATTCAAGAACCGCTAATTTTGAATCTTGGGAAAACATCTTACGTTCTCTTTTTCTTTTCCTTAGAATTTATTAAAGCATTTTTATATGGGGGTGGAAGTCTTCTTGCAATTGCACTTCTACCATCAAATGAAGGTTTATCATAACCAGCAGTTGGTCCGGGATCAAATCCTTGAGAACTACCACCAAATCCCGCTTTTCCCGCAGTACTTGCAGTTGTCATGGTCATTTCTTCACGTATATCTCTAACAATAGAAATAAGTTTGTCTATTTTATCCATTAAATTGCCTGCAATAATGTTAGACAGTCTTGATCTTCTTGAATTGTATCAATAAAAGTTTTTGGATATTCTGGTATACGATTCAAAAAAATTAAAAAACTTTTAATTATTGACCAATGAGATTGATCCAAATTGTAAAATAACAAAGGAACAGTTGCATCATTAAAAACATTAAACAAAACTATGAGGTGATTTAATATTAAGTGGACTTTTAAATCGTCAATATTTTTAGTATTTTTATAACGATTTAAAAGTCTTTTTATATACTTAAATCTTTTCAAATCATTATCAAAGTCCTCTTTCGTTACTGACTGAGGGTTATCATAATATTTTATAGCAAATATTAAATAATTATCTTTATTCAGTTCATCAAATCTCATAATTTACAAATTTATCAAGCGTATGTAATTGTTCCTACACCAGAGGTTACTGTGGTATCACCAGATGCAATTACAACCTTATACTCTCTACCATCATCCTTGTCGCTGTCGTTTGCAACAGTAAGAACGGTAGTTGTAGAACCAGAGTAATCTCCACCATCAGAAAGTTCTGTAGTATCCTCATACCACTGATAAGTAAGTGGTGCATATGTTGGATTAACTGAAACGGCTACAGTAAAGGTAGCATTTCCATCAGTTGCAACTCCAACTGCATCCGCAACATCAGTGGTAATGTTAATTGTAGGATCTGGGAACTTGGTATCATCTGCAGCATCAACATTAGCAGCAAATTCAATGCCACCAGCAACTAATACCTCACTCTTAACTCTCAAGTTACCATGAGTATCAACATAAGTGGTAACACCTACCCAACCACTGTGAGCAACTGCATATGCTGCTGCCTTTCCACCAACCGCAATTGTCGATGCAGTACCCACTTCTTGAGCATCTACACCAAAAACAGCGGATGTTCTATTTGATTTAACATCTGGTGCCTGATAATTTACATCCTCAAGAGTATAAATTGGTCTTTGAGTAATGTAATAAGATGCTGCGGTGATAATTCCAGTTGTTGGATGTGGAATTAAGTATTGAGTAGAAGCAATAGATGCAATTGTATTGCTAGTAACTGTTTTAATTACCGCGTGACCATAAGTTGCTCCAGCACCAACAACAATTATATCACCTTCAGTTACTACATGTCCAGAAGTAGTAAAAGTAGTTGCAGTCCCAGTAATTGCCTCTGTTGAAAGATTAATTTCAACGGTTCCTGCATTTCCAACTAAGTCTTTATTGCCCCAAAGAGACATGTTTCCGTACCTATAATTTCTTTATATTGATATTTATAAAAAAAGGAGACCTTTACTTTTCAGTCTCCTTACGTAACATAATTTTTAGAAAATGTGTTACGAGATCAAGTATCCCATTCTCTTCAAATCTTTTTGTTTTTGCTAACCACTCAGATGTAGTTAGTAATAGACCGAGAACAATGGTTACTCCCCAGTTAGTTACAAAACAAGTAATCATGTTTTAGGTTCTTCTGGTTTGAAGATAAGAACTTTAATAGTTTTCAAAATTTCATCATCAATACTATTATCTGTTGAGTTCACATATTTCTCAAGAAGAGAAATAACAAGATTCTTAACTGCTGGATGTGTAGCAATATGTAGAAGAATTGGCTTTACAACTGTTACTACTGCGCCCATAATGACCTCCATGTGAAGAGTATCCTGGGTTATTTATGAATTAAACAAGTCTACGTCTCCTTTCTTCGTCTCTCTCTTCTCTTTCTCTTGCTGCTACTTGTGCTGCTGCTCTTTGTTTTTTTGCGGTAAGTCTGTCAGAGGTTGTTTGTTCTGCTTTTTTAGGACGGTCTTTTTCAGAAACTCCCCTTTCTGCTTCATGTTGAGCAACTGTTTTTCCACTTCTTGTCATAAGACCTTGTTTAACATTGGGCATTGATCTTACAACTTCCATTGCACGATCTCTTTCAGGTCTTGGTTGACCTTTTCTTTCTCTCCTTCTTTCATCAAGAACTTCACCTTCCGGTTCATAAGACATTTTAAGACCCATTGCTCTCAACTTATTTTTAAAATTTCTAACTTTAGTTGGCATTGATCTTTGATCATCTTCACCAGATTTATCACCAGACTCACAGTTCTCCTCTTTCATCGCTTGCTTTCGAATAGTTGCAAAATAAATTTGAGTACCTTTCTCTTTACCATACTGATCAATCATATTCTTCTTCATTTCTGAGTCATCATATTTTGACTTTAATTTCTTCTCTTTCTTTTTTTCAGTTTCAGTCATTTCCTTTTCATTCAGTAACCCTAAAAATTTAGAGTATGATGAACTTTCAGACATACCATTACCATTATCACTCTTATGATGAACTACAATCTTATTTTTTTTACCTCTTTTCACATCGATTGTACTTTCATCAGTAACTTCACCAAGATATTCTTCCTTTACACTTGAAGTATCTTTACCATCTGGAGTTCCACCTCTTCTTTTTTGAATTGCATTGTGAACAACTCCACGATATTCTTTAGCAGGACTTTCTTTCTTACCATCACCATCCCAATCTTTACCTGCAGTTGCTGCTGCAGTTCTTTCTCCTCTTTTCTTTTCACCTTCATATGGTTCACCATATTCAGTCATTTCAACTGATTCAATATTTGGATTTGAACGAAGTTGATTAATTTTTTCACGAGTCGCATATCTTACATAAGAAGTTCCACTTTTATCAACTACTCTTACTTTATATTTTTTATTCCCCTTGTTAAAGTTACTTTCTTCTTCTAATTCATTTTTAAGTTGATCATAATCAACATCTTCAGATTTTGGTTCTACAAAGACATTATATAACGCTTTTGCAACAGAAGAAGATGCTAATTCAGAAACACCTTCCAAATATGTTTCCTTAACAATTCCACCTTTACCAAAGAGTTTTTCTCTAACCATTGATTTTTCTTGTTCCGACATAGAACTGTTTTGCATATACTGAGTATATGCCGATCTTAAAGGAATATTTTCTCTTCTTGCACGATATTTAATATCATAAACAGCTTGCCTTACTTTTTTCTCTGGAGTTTTTTCTTGTCCACCTTCACGATCCCTATCACCACTTTCACGATCCCTATCACTACCTTTTGATAAAGATGCCTGAGGAAACTTTCTTGCAGGTAAATCTTCAGCAATATGCTTTTTCATGAGAAAACTTTTTACTTTACTTTTTTTCTATTTCTATTTATGAAATTCTTTATATTAGATATTCCCATTACTTCCATTGCATTCTTTCTATAACCATCAGTTCCAATTAAAGTATTTCTTTTTCCAGAAACTCTCATTTTTCTAGACATACTCTTTTCTGTATATGATTCAGAAACATCTTTAATCCAAGACTTAAACATCATTCCATCTTCAGTAACACAAATTAAATAATTTGTTCCTCTACGAATTATATTACCAGAAAGACCTGTATTTAAATTTTCAACAATGTCTCCTACTTTAAAAATATTTTCAGAAACATAATTTTCTCTTAAAGATTGTAAATCAAATTTCGGAGCAATCTCCCAAAGATTATATCCTTCTTGCTGTATTTCTTCAATTCCCATTCCTTGACGAACTAAATCAAATAATTGAATAATTTCTTTTCTGGGAATTGAAGGTGGAATTAAATTTCTAAAAGTAACAAAATCTCCTTCAGCAGCGGCAAGTCTCATTCTTGAAGAAGTTATACCATTAATCTCTTTATCATCAGCATCAACTTCCCCCACAGGAAAAACTTCAATTATATCAAATTGATATAATTGACCATTATAAGTGTTAGATAAATTTTCAAATTCTTTTGCTCTAGTGTTTCCACAGACTATTCTTACTCCAGCATATCCATCATTATGTGCTTTTTTTAACGTATCAAAGATTGTAATTTGATTTGGATCATTTACAATTCTTTCTCCGTGATCTGGAAATAATTTTCTCATGAAAAATATTTTTGTATCAGGATCCAACGGATTTTTCTTTGGATCAAAACTTCTTGATGGAACAATTATATAATCACCCCCTTCCTCTGCAGAAATTTGTGCTGCACTATCCATTAATTCCTGATGAGCAATTGTTGGTGGATTAAATCTACCAAAAACAATATTTAAAACACCTTTTGTTTTTTCAACAGGTATAAAACTTTGAGGTATTTGCTCTTGTGGAATTTCCTCTTGTGGTACTTGTTCTTGAGGTATTTCTTCTTGGGGAACTTGTTGAGTTTGTTGAACTTGCGAAACTTGTTGAGAAAGTGCAGGATCATTATATCCAGGTGAAGCAATTTGCTTTTCTCTTGGAGTTTGTGCTGGATCTTTTCCAGGTACTCTTTGCCTTTTGTTGTAGTATTGAAGTCCACCACCGACTGTCTTGGCTTCAAATTCACCAGTTGCCCTATTATACCAACCACCATGCCCATCACCAACAAGACCTAATCTTTTTGCTTGCTGAGATGCAGCGGTTGCCTCTGTAATAAATGTTGAAAATAATTTCATTACTTTATATGAGTATTCTTCTACACATAATATAAAGTATTTAGTATTATGGAGATAAGGAGACTCGAACTCCTGACTCCCTGCGTGCAAAGCAGGTGCTCTACCAACTGAGCTATATCCCCAGAAAAAAGAATTATATTACCTAATTGGCATTAAGTCGAATAATTCTGGATGGAGTTTTCCATACTTTCTCAGGATTTCCCCTGCTTTTGCATTAGCAAAATTTTCTTCAGGACTTCCTGCATGAGATTTTATCTTTCCCTTTTCCAAAAGTTGTTTATAGTGAATAACTTCATGAGAAAGCGTTCTTAAAATATCTACTGGATGGCGATTAATAACACTAAGATAGATAATTTTATCTTCAGTTATAAAACCAAAAGCATAAACTTTTTTAGCAAAATCTGCATCGTCAATCAGTATGATTGGAATATCAAATGTAATTCTGAGTTCCCTTTTTAAAAAAATTAAAAATGTTTTTAAAATAGAATCAAATTGTATTTTTGTAGTTGGTCTACCTTTTCTTTTCCCAATCAAAGACATTTTTTAAAATATTTATTCTTGATTAACTATTTGCTCAATTTTGGCATCAATATCATAAATTACGTTACGAATATCAGAGATGCGTGGGGGAACGTTTCCCTCATTATAAGTATATCCTAATTGCGATTCAAATAAAACTTGACGAACTGCGGCAGCGCAACGAACATCCATTTTAATCGTTACTTGTTTTTCTTTGGTCATCGGTCGTCAGCAGCACGGTTTTCGGAGAAGTAAACATCAAAAGCACCCTCAGGATAACGCTTCAGAAGTTTTTGAACATTACGTGCAACTACATCATCAATAGTCACATCAAGTGCCATACACGCCTGAGCAACATACCACATAATATCACCCAATTCAATAATCAGATGCTCACGATTATCTTCATTATAGGGTTTACCCTGGAAGATCATTTTTTTAACAATCTCCATAAACTCACCACCTTCAGCATTAATACCAACAGAGGCAGTCAGAAGACGTTCAATATTTGCTCCCTTTTCATCGAGGGCAACCAAACGGTCAGAAAGAGCAAGAAAGTCTTTAGATGCATCAGAAGTTACGGCATCTACAAACTCTGCATACTTATCAAAATTAACGTGTTTAGCAGTTTCCATTAAAATTTAAATCCTTCAAACGACTTTTTAGGTTTTTTGTCTTCATTATCATTATACTCGTCTTCGTTTCCAGAGTCAAGTATTTTGATAGTCCATCCTTTATAAGTTTTTCTCTCCCCTCCCATAATTCTACTGAAATAACTTTGAGAAAAGTTATTATCTTTACAAAATTTTGCTAGATTTTTTATAATCAAAATAGTTCCATCAATATTCTTTAATTCATAAGTGTTTTTAGAATGTGCTTTTGAAATTTTTTGCTTACAACTATCAGTAAGATTTCTTCCAGTTCTATAAGCAATCATTTTATCAACGGTTTCTTTAGAAAGAATTTTACCTTTATGTGCTTTACTTATTTTTTGCTTATGTTCTTCACTTAAAGATTTTCCAATTAATTTTAATCTTCTCTTTTCTATAGAACTTTGTGATTGTTTAAATCCTCTTGCACATTTACCACCTTCTTTGATATTAAATCCATTTTCAACAGTATCATAGAATTTAATCCAATACTGTTCCCTCTCATCTAACAAATTTTTATCTCCAACTTCTTCAACTATACCATAAACAAAATCATATTTACTATATTTCTGTATTGCTCTACTAATTTTAGTTTCATTAACTGTTCTAAAATGCCGAACAACTCTTCGTTGCATTTTTTCTACAGTTTGACCTATGTATTTTTTACCAGTAGTTAAATTATGAATACAGTAAATAATTCCCATTAGAACTTAAATCCATCAAATGATTTTTTAACTTTTGGTTCGTCAGCATAAACAAATTCTTCATCTTTACCAGAATCTAAAATATCTTTTTGAGCGGTTTGTTCACAATCATAAAGGCGCATTTTTGCCCTATCAATTCCTAACACGAACCTCTTATATTTATCAGTTGAAGAATATCTATTTTTAAGTTGCTTTACCATAATTTGTCCCAACTGTTCTAACTCTTCTGTGCTAATAAGGGCAAACATAAGGTCGGCAGTAGCGGGCAAACCAAATGATTCACTCGTATCAGTTAATTCTGGATCCGATGAACCAAATCCGCTTCTTGTAGTCTGAGTAGCACTAACAATAGGCACATTGAATTCTACTGCCAGACCACGAAGTTCTTCTGCGATTGCCTTGATATAAGAATAAGAATTCACAGAAAGATTGGACTTATACCTACTAGAAGCACAAATATTCAGATAATCAATAAAAATAATATCTGGTTTAAATGACTTTTTCAAAGAAAGTTCATTAAGAAGTGATTTGAAATGTCCACTATGTGCAGATGCAGTAGGATATTCTTTAATGATTAGAGTTCCTTGAGTTTTCTTTGCTAAATTAGTAACTTTAGTTTCAAACATTTGGCGAGGAAGTTCTACTAACTGCTGAATAGGAACGTTCAAAAGATTTGCATCAATACGTTCAGCAATTTTCTCCTCTGCCATCTCCAGTGTAATGTAAAGTACATTACGTCCGTCAAGGACACAGGAGCTAGCCATATGACACATGAAAAGAGACTTACCAACACCTGTCCCAGCAAGAGCGATGTTAAGAGTCTTATTAGGAAGACCACCTTTCGTAATTTTATTAAAATATTCCAAATCAAAGGGAATACGATTTTCTTTTCTGTGATATGACTCATATCGATCTTCATAATCTTGTAAGTAATCATGTCCAATATGATTATCAAATGAAATTGCTAGAGCATTAGAAAGAATGCTGGGAATCGCATCACGATTCTTCTTTTCATCATTACCATCTGCAATATGAATTGACTCCATAAGTGCCAAATAGATGGCACGATCGCGGCACCACTTTTCAGTTGTATCAAGTAACCACTGATTTTCTACAAGAGAATCATTTAGAGACTTATTGATTTCTCTGATTTCTTTTATTTGATCCTCTGTTAAATCTGTGCGATTTTCTACTTCAATATTAAGTGCTTCAAGTGTGATTGCTGAACCATATTTGACAATGAACTGAACAATCTCTTGAAAAATGACCTTTTCGGATGTGCTTTCAAAATAATCTGGTTGTATGAAAGGAATGACTTTGCGCGAATAATCTTCATTGTATATTAAGTTTCTGAGAATCGTGGTCTCAATTCGTTCCATAAGAGAATTGTTGTTTCGCGGCAGCATCAAGTTGCTGCATTACTTCTTCGGTAAAATACTGGTCTGGATTTCTTAAAATTTCTTTTCCATAAATTTTCTTACCATTAATTTCATATCGCCCTGCTACATTTTTCCACATTCCTGCTTCCTCACCCAACTCAAGTAAACCATAATATCTGTCAAGTCCTCGTTCATCATAATATAAACGAACTTCAACTTCTTGATTTTCTTTGCTTAAACGCGATTTAGCAGTTTTTGCTTTAATAATGTTCCCAACAATTTCTGTTCCATCTTTTTCTTTTTTCTTTGAAAGATAGACTATACTAGAAGCAGCATATTTAAGTCCACTACCACCACCCATTTCTTTTGTAGGTACATAAGCACCGATGACATCGTAGGTATGATTAGTTACAATCATTGGAATTTTTGCTTGACCAAGTTTTAAAGTGAGCATTCGGAATGCACCCTTCACAAGTTGTGATTTAGTCATGTCACGAACTTGTTTATCATTTAGTGCATCAGTAATTTCTTTCTCCGTAGAAAGCATTCCCAAAGAATCTAGCACAAACATGCAAGGTTTCCGTTCTTCTTCAGGTTTTTTTAGATAAAGATCTACTGCTTTGAGTGCTTTTCCACGAAACTCTTCAACAGTAACAACATTGACAACCACAAGACGAGAAGTATCAATTCCACGAGATTCTACAAGAGATTTAGTGATAGCAGCCTCAGTGTCAAAGTAGAGACAGTAACCATCGGGATGAGTATCAAGAAAATTCTTAACCACGGCGAGAGAGAAAAAAGTCTTTCCAGTAGAAGACTCTCCAGCAATAGCAGTAATCTTATTCCCAGATACACCCCCAAATATGCTACCTGAAACCAGTGCATTAAAAATGTATGAACCCGTATCAACATAAGTTTCTGTTTCGTCAATATCTGAAGCAAGAGAAGCATATTCTCCTCCCACCTCTTTAATTATATCTTTAAGAAAGTCCATTTTTAGTATTCCTTTGAAATTTAAACGACCATAGTTTTGCGTACAAATCTTTATGCTTATCTTTATTCTTCTCCAACAATTCCATAATAACAATTAAATCTCTATCTGTTATTGGCAATGTTATCATGCAGCCATCCCATACTCTTCACGAAGTATTTTTTTATAAGGTAAACCTTGTTCTCTAAGTTCTTTTACAAGTTTAAGTTTTTGATATAATGCTACATCTCCACCCAAAGTAAGAGACTTTACAATTGTATTCAATTCTTCATCGTTAATAGGCAGATCCATTAGGCAAAAAATGACTCAAGATTTACAGTTTTTTCCATATTCCATCCAATCACATCTAGAATAGATTTGAGTGGATCTATGAAACTCTTCTCAAATTGTAGTTCATAATCAATGTATTTGTCAAGACCAAGTTCTTTTGGAAACTCTTGAATAAATGAAATTATATTCTCTTGAATAATATTTGGTTTTTTTAAATAAACAAATTTTACTTTCTCACCATTACCAATTAATGAATACTTATTAGTAAGTTTTTTCTCCTTTATATAATAATTAAAAAGTAATGCTCCACGAATGTGAATTGGTGTTTTGGGAGCATAAATGCTGGAAGAAGAATAATATTTGCGAACATCAGATGCTGTTCTTGGAAAGGCAATTTGTTCTGGAGGAAGTCTTTTAAATTCTTCACGACACTTATCAATAAAATTAATTACTTCTTCTTCAGTACCATTCATCATCAGTTTGAGACCATCCTTAATCATCTTACGACAAGGTGCAGGCGTAGAAGATTTAACTGCTTCAATTCCCATCATTTTCAGTTTAGGTTCTTCATAACGAACCCCTTCACTGTCCCATACATTGAGAATGTATCGTTTCTTGGCAGTCCAAATTCCACGCTCGGCAATGTTCTCACGCTTCATTTGCATCTTCTGGTCATAAGCATTCACATACTCAGCCAGTTCTTGGTAGCAACCTTCAATATACTTCTCAAGTTCCATCTTACAGACCTTATCAAGGAACGAAACAATGCTTTGAGTAGTTTTCTCTCTTCCTTTGTATACACGGTCAACCAAAGGACCCATATTAAGATAAACAGAATCAGTATCAGAAGCAATAACATAATCTACATCCTGTGTTTTAAGAAGTTTATTTAAGTATTGATTGAGTTTATTTTCAATCCAACGAATTGCAACTTGTCCAGAAAGTGTGATTGCCTCAGCGTTTGCTAATTTATAGTAACGAAAATACTGATTACCGATGGCACCATAAGCAGAATTGAGTTGAATTTTTCTTGCCATTTGAATATTATTGCAACGGGCAATTTCCTTTTCCAACTCTTTAGTTTTTTTCTTCTCATATTCTTGCTTTGCCGCAAGCATCTTTTTCTTGTAGATAGTACGATCTTTATATATTTTGTCCATCAATTCTGGAAGAAATCCCCTAACATCTTTACGATACATTGCTCCATTAGCACATACCGCATAATCTTTATACAGTTCAAATGTAAGTTCTTGATTTAAAATTTTATCTACAGTAACAGATGGATGTTTTTCTTCTATAAGAGTTTCTGGACTCACATTAAATTGCATAATCAAGTGAGGATATAGAGAGTTAAGGTCAAAATTAACAACCCAATCATACATCCCAGGAACAGGTTCCTTTACATAAGCACCAGCATACTTAGAATCTTTTTCGGATCTTTCTTTTGGTGGAATTACAATGTTTCGTTTCTTTAGATAATTGTAGATAATAGTATCCCACATTCTAACTTGGGAAAAAACATCCTCATAATTTGCTTTAGCATCATATGCCATTGTAATAGCAAGTTCAATGAGTTTCATCTTGTCTTCCAAACGGTCAACAAGTTCCACGTCTTTGATGTTGTACTCTACAAACTTTTGCCAACCCTTAGTGTAGAAGTCCTTAAAAGTGTCAAACTCAGAGTGATCTAATTTTTTCTGTCCAAGTTCAACCTCTGCGATATAATCAAGGCGATAAGATTCTTGAGCCTTGTAAGTAAACTTTTTATAAAGATCAAGATAATCTAACTGAGAAATACCACCTACATCATAACAAATGTGCTTACGTCCAGAAATATAAGTTTCATCTTCAGTTACCAACCCCCAAGGCGATAAACGTTTCATGAGTTTTTCACCAAGAACACGATCAATACGTCGAACAAGATATGGAATATCGTACAGTTTACTGTTCCATCCAGTTACAACTTCTGGTGTATTAGTTTCAATCATCCACCAGTTAATAAAATCATTTAATAGATCATATTCTGTGGAAAAAGACCGATATTCAACATTCTTCTGTTTATTTTGAAAAGGTCCTTTTCCCCAAGTACGAATTTTCTTTGAGGCATAGTCCTGAATTGTAATTAGAAGTACTTCTTCTGCTGAAGATTCTACATCAGGAAATCCATTCTCAGAAGCAACCTCAATATCTATTGTAGTTACCTTAATTTTACTGATATCAAATTTAAGTTCATCTTCAGGATAAATGTCCGAAATGTACTGATAAATGTATTGCGTGTTTCCAAAAATTTTAAAGTTCTCTACATTCTCATACTTTTTAACAAATTCCCTACACTCACGTACTGAACCAGGTTGAACAGATTCTACATTTTCACCATTTAAAGTCTGATATTTAGTTTTTTTATTAGAAGGGACAAAAAGAGTCGGGTTAAACTTCTCACGGATCATAAAGTGTTTACCATCTTCATAACCACGAACCAAGAAGTGATCCCCGACCATTTGAACATTAGTATAGAAACGAAGAGACATTAGGTAGTTAATTCAAGATACTTTTCAATAACTTCTGGAGTTGGATCTGCAATAGTTAAAATATCCTCAGATCTAATCATAAGTTCTTTTTGATTAGATGCTTCTATCCATGGTTCAAGATAAAATTCATCAGATGATTCTCTTTTCTTCCATAAGCAAGGATTAGTTAACTTACAATTTGGATCACCCAATTGGGCATCTATTTCAACAACTTCTGATATTAAAACAGTATCAACATTCAGCAATAGACACTTCACATTCTTTTCCATTTACTTTTTCCTCATACATTTCTTTTAAAGAATTAATAGGTTCTACTATAGTAATAACCCAATCCGGAGAGACGATAACTTCTTTATCTTCCGATAAAATAATCCATGGAGATAAAGTTACACTAACAACATTGTCAGAATCTTCACCAACATTCTCAGTTAAAAGAACAGGTGAATTCAAAATAACTTTATGTGGATTAGAAAATAAGTACCCAAATGGTTTTTCTTCAGAAACCAGTTCTTTTGCATCAGAAATAATATAGTCTCCAGACTTTAATAATGCCAGTTTAGTTGCCATGTTTAGATAATTTCCTCATACCATTGTATCAAAGAAAATGGGAGGTGTCAACTGGATTTTGCCAGTTACCTCCCTGCGCCGACGATATTCTTTTATATTTAGAGATAATCTTTGCGAGTGTGATGCTCTGGGACTATTTTCCCAAGTACGATCCGTAAAAGTCCGTCTTCGAATGTGACTTCACGGACCTCTGTGTCGTCGGATAAAGTCCACGCTCGTTTAAAACTTCTGCTAGCCACTCCCTTGTGGATAAACGTCCTATCCGTTTCGGCATCTGCCTTTTGTCCTTCGACAAAAAGTTTTCCATACTCTGTGTATACATTTACTTCTCCTTTTTTGAATCCGGCAAGTGCAAGTTCCAAATGAGATTCAACATTATTTATTTGAATCAAATTATAGGGAGGATAATTTGTAGTAGTTTCGTGGTGATTAAAAAGACGATCAAAATATTCATCCATTCCAATGCTATTGCGCGTAATCTTGTCCATTAAAGACGAGAGATCAGCACTAGTATACCTTGTGAGGTTAGTCATTATAGTAGCTCCTTAAAAAGCGAGTTTGTGTTTTGTAGACCCTTTCGGCGTCCACTACTAATTATAACAAAACCTATAAAAAAAGGGGATCGGAAATCCCCACAAAATCATTCGGTTTCTTCACCCCGTTTTTTCTTAGAACCAATGTTATATTTGGTTTCCAGAATCCAATCTCCTTTGTCCTTATAAGCAAGAACTTTAATTTGATTAAGTGGGGCAATATCTTGAATCTTAGTGACATCAACAATCGTAATAAGACCCCAATCAGCGAGAAGTTGGGCAATACGATTACGACGCTGAACGTCATTAACGGTCAGGTTTGCGTGCTTGCCATCAAGGGCAAATAGTTCCTTAAAGTGGACCAGATAATATCTACCTTGCTTGTGAAGAATATGACAAGACTGATAGATTTTCTTTTCCTTTCGTGATGCGACTCCAATACGGGTCAAAGTTTCACGCACTTTCAAAAAGTCATCAGGTTCGTTGAGAACCACTTCAACCATTTGATCGGGCGTCCACTTCACTTCAGGTTCTTGAACTACACTCATTTTGTTCCTCCAGTTTCAAATTTCGATTTTATAAAAGTAAGTTGTTCTTTAGTAAGAATCCTCAAAGCTTGTTTTGCCTTTTCATTACTATATCCATAATAACGTTTGACATAATCAAGGTCTTTGATTTTATCTTGTCGGATCCAGGGAGAAAATCTCTTCTTTTTCCTCAGACTATTTAGTAAAAAATCATATTGCATCTTCTTAGAAAGAAAATGATATTGATTCATTTCATTTGCAAACATAATTGAATCAATGTGTCCGGAGAAACACCTATTGACAATGTAAGGGGGATATTCCTTTTCTAGTAAAGGATCTTCATCAATCAGATTTTGTTTTGTTTGATTAATACTATTCAACCAATCTTTCAGTTCCATATCATCTAATAATCTCTAAATCAATTCCAGGTTTCCATAACTCCAGTTCACTTCTAAGTTTGTTGCCTTGAAGCAACTTATTGTACCTTCGTGTTGCCTTGATCTTCCACCAATCGATTACTTCTTGAGGTTCATATCCAAACTTAGAAATATAGTATCTCTTTTTTTCAGTCAGAGATTTTGCGTGCTCAATACATTGCTTGAATTCATGTAGTTTTGAAGTATCTTGAAGAGACTTTATGATAATTGAAATCATCTTTGTCTGAATCTTCAATTTCTTAGAAGACTTATCTGCAGAGATCAATCGCTCCCCACCATTGGCATTATTATTAAACCACCAAAACATTTCACGAAAATAATCATCGTGAAATAGTGGGAGAAAATTACTTTCAGTATCTCCTATGTGCCTAATATAAGGTTTAAGACCATCATACATGGATACTCCTTTTGTCGTACCGTATAATGAAGTTGTTTCAAAGTACCGCAAATCAGTTCCATACTTTACATCAAATTGTCTTTTGAGTTCATTTGATGACGCCAGAAGAGCAAGAAGTTTTCCACCAAGATAATTATATCCAAATGGTTGCACAGGAACAATATTAAAACCCATCACAAACTCATGATTAATTTTCGATAATGGTAATACCTTACCAAAATAATCATTTCTTGGTTTTGAATTAATTGTTGGAGAACCGAAACGAACTACACCAATAATTTTTCTTGTAGTATCTTCAGTAACAATCCACTTAATTGTTCTTCCTGGAATTGCTTCTTCAATTGCGTTTGAAGCGGTTATATTTAAAATTTCAGAGTATAAATCTTGAGTATACTTTGATTTTGGTTTAGAACTGGTATCAACCTCATGAATAGTAAATGACATATCATTTGGACTGATACTGAAGTCAGAAAACATTTCGTCTTCTGGACCAAATAATTTTCCAGAGGAATTAGATATTCTACTTTGTTTTACATATCTTAAATAATCATCAATGCGATTGAATTTAGAGTAGTAATCAATAAATTGATCTGCTGCCCATATAGCATCCTTTTCAGATAATAAACTCATACAACTAAAAATTGCGTCTCATATTCAAGAAGTTGTTCAGGTACATCAATAATATTAGATTCCTTAATAACGGATTGTTCCCATTTGACACCAACTCTATTATACAATACAATTCCAAGATGATTATATTTTAAGTTTGTTGGAACATGCACTCTATACACACATCCATCATTCTCAGTTAATTGACTCAATAAATTATTTTCTTTTTTAGTTACAGTAATTGTAGAGCAAGACAACCAAAAAAGTTTTTCAAATTCTTCGTAATTTTCCAAAAATTTGTCAGGATTATCCATTATCATTCTACCAATAAATTGAGGAGAAAGGCAATGATCTTGTGTTCTTTCCTTGGGATTATTAATAGCGTTTTCACTGATAAGTCCAGTATGATTTACACCAGCACAATCAAAAACATTAATATAAAAAGTTCTTGTAATAGGTCGATAATAATCTTCTTTACCCCAATTATTTAAATTAGATTTTAAATTATTAAAAGCAGTCTTACAATATGCTTTCCAATTTTTTTTGTATTTTTTAGTCATTGTTTTCATAATCAGGTTTGTTGTACTTAAGATACTCAAAAAAGGTAAGTTTCATTTCTTTCTGCGTCATACCACAATGTTTTGCGGCAGCAGGAAGAGTCATTTTAGCACGAAAGAGACCTTCATTTGCCTCTTTCACATTCTCAGGAGTTGTTTTAACTGGATGTTCTACCAGAGAAGATTTATTAATTTTATATGGATTCATTCAAACTCCCTCTCTTTATTTGTTTTAGGTGGAGGTGTTTCATATGATGGTAGACAAGAAACAGAAATTTCAGTTGACTTAGTTGCTTCTGCCATTTGCCGATACCCAAGTCCAACATAAATTTGACCACCAACTACGGCAACTGCCATAGTGCCCCAAAAGATATAATACCATTTCGATTTAACTTGATGTTGTTTTTTTAATTCATCAAGTTCTTCGTGAATATCTTGATGATGAAATCTTAGAGGTTTTTGTATTAGTGCTTTAAGTTTTTTGTTTTTCATTTGAATTCACACTCACACATAATTTCAGTTAATGCAGCAATAAGATTTATTTCCTGGTCAGCCACGAATGCACATTGGTATTGATACTTAGCAATAACAAGAACGGCAGCAGGGATAGATTGGGGAAGTAAGCAATCATAAGCGGCGTCATAAATCCTGCGAAGTAGAACAGCAGCATCGTTGTCAAGGTTGGAGACCACCCACTTACGAACTTCTGTGAAGTTTTTGTCTTTGAGAAATTTGATAAGTTCATTTACAGATACATCAGAGAAAGTTGCAAGAATACCAGAGTCAATTATACCACCTGTGGAGTATCTCTGGATTTCGTTTAGAACTCTTCGGAAATCAGGGAAATGTTTTGATACCAATTCAACAACGACTTTTTGATCGTACTCAATCTTTTCCGCATCCAAGATTTGTTGAAGTCTTCGAAAGAAACTTCCTGCAAGTTGGACTTTTTGCTTTCCCTTGATTGTGAAGTCGATGACTGCACACCTTGAGTGAAGGGGTTCAATGATTTTATTCTTGTAATTACAGGTGAAGATGAATCGGCAGTTGTTATAAAATGCCTCAATATTCGCCCGTAGTAAGAGTTGTACGTCGTTTCCTGTGTTATCAGCTTCGTCGATGATGATGACTTTGTGTTTAGAAGATCCCGTAAGTGAGACGGTCGAAGCGAAGTTCTTTGCTTGGTTCCGTACAGTATCCAGGAAACGTCCTTCGTCGGATCCGTTGATGACATAATAGTCTGCTCCTAATTCGTTACACAGTGCCTTTGCGATTGTAGTTTTACCAATACCAGGAGGACCTGCAAGAAGAAGGTTTGGAATTTCACCCTTCTCTACAAACTCCTTAAATGTTTTTTTAGTTTCATCAGGGAGAATACAATCATCAATTACTTGAGGACGGTATTTTTCCGTGAGAAGAAATTCACTTGCCATAATTTAATTTATCCATGAAGGTTTTCTCTGGGGCATACGGAGGTAGTTGTCTTTCACCCAAGGTTTGGATGCGATGTACTTTTTGTATGCTTCAAATGTATCAATAGTGTTGTCAAATTTCCACTCCTCAGGCATAGCACGAGCAAATGGAGTCACTTCTGTAATCTTACCTTTGGGAAACAAGTAATATGCATCCACAAGAGTTTTATAACAAGAGTGAGTTTTATTATACCGCAGGCAGTATTCATCTGACAAGTTCAGTCCCCACTTGATTAACCAGTAGGCATTATGGATGCTCTCTAGTGCCCACTTGGTACAGGGATGATTACGGAATGCTCCTTTCTCGGTCTTATAGGGGGTTCCATCTGCTTTAGGAAGAGTGCCGTACCCGTGCCCCCACTTGTCAGAGGCAACGATAGAGAGCATCTGACAGCACTCTAGGGGCATCTTGACGATGTGTTTATCAGGGAGGCAAATGGCACTTTCAGCAGGCCATGGAGAAGTAACGAAAATGTTCATTAGAAGCAATACTTTTTAAGAACGTACTTTACTTTATCAGGTTTAGTTTCCATCCAAAATGCTTCTCTTTCTATATTAGCAACAGAAGAACCAAAGTTTTTTACTGAAACCTTTAAATCTTTTTCTAGATTTTCAGAAAGACTCATTGCAGACGGCGAAATTCCAAATGCTTTTATTTCTCTCATGTTTTGTTTACATGCTTGAGCAACATGAACAGATTCATGAAATAAAACCATATTAAAGTTGTAATAAGGATTTGGTTTTGAAAGAATCTTATCAGTACAAAATACGATAGTTTTTGATCGATTATCGTACCACCCAAATATGTCATGTTTCCGACATATTGGAGTGTTTTCAACTGCCCCAATTTTTTTGGAGATCATATTATAGATCTCCATTCCTTGGGGAGAAAGATAAAGAAGAAAGTCCATCAACCAAAAGTAGAATCAGGTTCCAGAGCAATATAATAAGTCAGATTGTACTTGGTGTTCGTAAACTGTGACAGTAATTTTTCTGACACAACTACATCATAAGCACCAGGAATAATCTTGATGTTTTCAACCTTGAAATTAAACGTAAACTCAGAATCAGTTTCACCGACAACGATAGCATATTCGTTAGAGGTGTCATTTTTCTTGTCACGCACCACGAGTTTAATCACACCTGCTTCACCGATAGCAGAAAGATCGGGGAGTTGATAAACTGCTGCTGCTTTTACCAATTTCTCTAAAGAAGTGCTATCCAATTGGAAGCAAACATCCTTAGATGGAAGATTAATCTCTTTCTCTGGAGGAGAAATAATCACATTAGGATCTGCAAAGAAATACTTAACCCTACGCTTACCTTCTTTGATACTCAGATAAGAATCCTCTTTAAAATCCAAATCAGGATCATTATGAAGACTCAAACCATTCAGAAATTGATTGAGATCGTAAATGGCAAAGTCACGAGGAAAATCTTCAGTAATGTCTGCTTCTGCCAGAATATTCTTAGCAACAGAAATAGTGCGAAGTTTAGTACCCTGCTTTACAAGAATAGAATTGTTAATTCCAGCAAAGTTTTTCAGAATAGTTAAAGTGTTATCAGAGAGTTTCATAGTTTTGTCTTTAAGTTTCACTTGTTTTCAATAAGGTTGAGATGATTAATCAGAAGAATAGTGTAGTGCAAAACTTTGAACAAATCAGCACGGGGAGTACCTTTTGTATCATAACGGTCAATGTACTTGGTTACATTACCAGCACAGAAACCTTCACGGCGATTATGCTTGATCTTATCTAGGGTTTGTTCTTTACCACCACCAGTACGATCAACATAATGTTGCCGATAAGTACTTGCAATATACTCTTCAAGTTGCTTAAGAATTTTATCTTCGTTATATTTCCAAAAACCGTTTTTGTTTGTATCTTCAGACATGTTTAAATTAAAAGTAATAGTATCAGGAGAAGCATAGGGATTTCCAGTCAAACTATATCCATCATCATACCAGTAATCATGTGCTCCTGCGAATGAAATAGTATCAGTTCCAGATCCACCATAAATTGTGGAAAATTGAGATGTTTTTGGGATTGAACTTTCGTAAGTGCTCTCAAAGTTTTCGGACATTTTTTCAACTCTAAAAGTTTTTTCTTTAGGATCTACTTGTTGAATCATATATTTTTTTCCATTAATATCCTCAATTTGATGTGGATATTCTTTTTTTTCTTCAGTCATAATATTCCATAGTAAAGAGTAAAAAGAGGAGGTACATTAACCTCCTTATATTCTATCAGATATGAGGTTGTTGGTCAATATACTCCACAGTCAATTCGGGCTGAGAAGGCATTTGGAAATCAGCATCAACCTTGTCATAGAGTTCCATGAATGCTTGCTTGGTTTCATCATCAAAGCGATTCACACAAACTTGGATTGCTTTTGCTTTATCGTTGAAGATACTGTAGGCACGGATGATGTGAACCAGGCGACGGGTACTGATGATTTCCTCAATACCACCATCGTAGAAGGTCTTGCGGATAATGTCCGCCCAATCCACCAGGCGCTTGCAGAAGTCGCGGTCTTCCACTCCAAGGTCCAGAGAGACCCCTTCCAGAATCTTCTGCTCGGTTGCAGGGGCAGGATAGGATTGCTCAAAGGTCACAGGGAAACGCTCTAGGAACGCCTCGTTAAGCACATTGGTGCCGATGAAACGTCCGTCATCAGAACCTTTACCCTTGGTGTTTGCGGTGGCAAATACGTTGAAACCTTCGGCAGGTTTTACAAACTTACCAATCTTCTTAAGGAAGACACCTTTACCTTCTAGCACGGATTGTAGGCAAAGGATTTTGTTGGAGGCAAGGTCAATCTCGTCAAGGAGCAGGATCGCTCCACGCTGGAGTGCTTCGATGACTGGACCACTATGCCAAACAGTAGCACCATCCACAAGACGGAAACCACCGATAAGATCGTCTTCATCAGTTTCAATTGTAATGTTTACACGAATTAATTCACGCTTAAGTTGAGCACACGCTTGTTCAATACTGAACGTTTTACCATTACCCGACAAACCCGTAATGAACGTCGGATAAAAAAGATTGGACTGAATAATTTTCTTAATATCGTTAAAGTTACCAAACTTGACGAAGGTATCATCTTTATCTGGAATAAGGTTTTGTTCTACAACAGGAAGAACCGCAGGTGCTTGATAAGAACGCTCAATCTCATCGACACGTTCTTGAGTCACTTCCAAGTTCCAACGACCGCGATCAGTTTTAAATTTTTCAAGGCGACTGGTAACAGTGGGATAAGAAATGCCCTTTGAAGCACAATAACCGCGAACATCACCAGCAGAAAACTCTGTACCAAACAGAGATTTGAGGTCAGAGATGAGTTGTTCGTCAGTCACAGAAATTTTACGAGGCATGATGTAGTTAGGTGGTTTTGTTTTGAACTCTCATATTATACCCACAAAAAAGGGGCAGGTAAGTGCCCCTTGTGACGGTTTGGAAAGTGGTTTCAAGCAGTTTGAGTTTTATTTGGTGATTTATTTTTTGCCTGTAAAAAAAGGTGTCTCATCTCTGGTTTAATATCATTTCGAGTTTCAATAGGAGATTTATATCCTGGAGAAGTTTTAAGACTGGGTGCTGGGCCTGTATATCCAGATTGCTGTCTTTTTTTTGCCTCAAAATCTCCTATCAACGATTCACATATACTCTGTCTCCACTCTTCACTCATATTTGCCATAATAGCAAGAGCTGCCTCATTAGTATCAGCATAACCTTCTGCAACTAGGTGCTCTAGAATAACATCAAAAATATCACCTTCAAACTCTTCATTTGCAAGAGATTTTAAACCATGCTTCTTAACATGCTCACCTGCACGACGGCCTGCTTCATGTGCCACTGATGCTGCTTTTGCAACTGTTTTACCAGTTTCTCTAGCAAGTTCCATTGCTTTACGATGACTCTCCATTCCAGCAAGAACTCGTCTTGCAATTGCATCACGAATTGGTCTTTTCTTTGGTTGTTGTGCCTTTGCTTCAGTATCAGCACCTTTTGATTCTGGTTCTTTTTTCTCAGTTTCAGTTCTTTCTTGTGCTGCTTCAGATGCTTTCTTTTTTGCCGCTTTCTTTGCTGCTTCTTTTCTATCAATTTCTGCTTTTACTTCTTCATAAGATTTTCCACCAGTTCTTTTCTTTGCTGATCTCGCTTCAGTCAAAACTGTAAGATCTTCAGAAAGACTATAAACAAATTCAACAAAATTATCAAGACCAACCTTTTCAATCAGAATATCAATACCATCTTCATTGAGTCCATAAGTGTAAAAGTATTCTGTTGCAACTTCTACAATGTCCTCATCGAAGACAGTATTATTATACTCTTCTGCTTGCTCTCTAAGATTTTCATCATAAACTGCATGATAAAGAAGTCTTAAATCAGATACTTGTTGTGTATTCATTTTTTTCTTTTTATTATAATTTTATTTATTATTTTTACCTTTCTTCCACTTACCAATATCTACAACTTTATCAGGCTTGGCAACCACTTCTTTTTCTTCAGCAACTGGTGCTGGTTTTGGTTGAAATAGGTCAGTGAATCTACTCATTGGTTACTTGATTGAATTCTATAAAATTATTTATCAGGCAACGAGTTCTACAAACTCACCAAGAATACGCTTATTCATTTTTTTAGTCTTTAAACTTTTTACAAAAGCACTTTTGATTTGTGCCTTTGTAGCATCCTCGGAAACAGAAAATTCTGTTTCTTGAGAAAGAGCACTTGCAGAAAGACCGAAATAAGAATGATATCCAGATTTCTTGATGGTAAATGCCTTCTCCTTTTTCCAAGAGTTCATCACCTTATCATATTCATCACCATAATACCCATAGTAACGGCGAATAAAATGTCCAGCATCACGAGACTCAAGAACACGAATACCAATGAAGTTGATATTTATGAATTTATCTCTAAGGTTGTGAAGTAAAATATCTGTAAAATCACGTTCATAACATGAATAAGTCATTCCTGTCTTACGATCTCGCAAGAAAGAATTAGGCCCAATATGAGAAGTTCCAAGATACGGGTCATCTTCCCAACGACGCTGAACTTCACGATGATACTTAAGCATACACCCTTCACCATCAGTCAGCACAACACACTGAACTTTTTGCAATTTATTTTCTTTTTGAAACTTTGGTAGAATTTGATGAAGAGAAATAAGTGCTTCATTTAAAGGAGTACCCGAAAGAGTTAATCCAACAGGAGCACTATAATAACAATGAGAACTATATCTAAAAGATTCTGCAAGGCGAAATACATTCAACATTTGCTCTTCAAGAGTTTTACCATTCACTTTACTAGTAAGAAGGTTCATTAAAGAGAACCATTCACCAACTTGAACCATTCCGTCTTTCTTTTCGTAAGAGAGTTGGCGCATGTTTGCTTTACCATTCTCATCATACTTCACCAGAGGATAATCAGTGGTAAAAGCATAAACCTCAAAAGGAATAGAAACTTTTTTACAGAACCAAACAAGATTAAAAAGTTGCTTAATAGTATCTGTCATCACATTTGACATAGATCCAGACCAATCAAGAATAAACACTAATCCATGGTTCTTACCATCAGAAAGAGTAGTTACTTTCTTGAAAATATCTTCGTTGTATTTGTAAGTATGAAGTTTAGAGCAGTCCAAAACACCAGTGCGTGCAGTAGAAGCACGAGCATAAGAGTCTGCTGCTTTACGGCATTCAAACTCTTTCACAAGATAATTGACTTCCTTCTGAGCAGAACGCTTAAATTCGACAAACTGTTTATCAACTGAACCAAAAATATCTTCATACTTCCACCCTTGATCCTCAAGATAATTATTCCAATACTGTTTGCAATTAGAATGAATTTCTTCATTTGGAACAATTACACTATTAAGATCAAGTTGAGGTAATTCAAGATAAACATTCTCATATGAGTCTGGATTAACAAGATCTTTCAGCGCCTCTTCCAGAGAGTCCATAGTTTTAACCTCTGGATCTTCATCCTTTTCTCCACCCTCTTGAGTGTTTTTAGGTTGTTGTTGATCACTCTTCTCGGCAGTTCCACCATATGATCCAGGTTCACCAGGTTGCTCCTGTTGATCATTCTCACCTTCCTGCTGATCAGTAAAATCAGAGGCAGGTTGTTGACTTGCACCACTGTCCTGTGCCTCCAGATTATCCATAGGAGTTTTAGTTTCTTCCTGTTGCTTCTGCTTACAGTACTTATACAGCGCCTCTGCAGCAATCAGAACATCGGCAAAGGTTTCGGTTTCGGCAACCATATTGATAATTTCAGTCTCTTCGCCACGTTCAATAGGAATATTCACATAGTTACCGATCTTGAACCAAAGGTTTACACGATCCGCAAGATTGTAAGTTTCCAGATTGTCATCTTTGATCTGGAAGAAGTCGTCATCAGAAAACTCTTTATATCCATTATAAAAGGTCTTAGAAAGACCAGGATAACGGCGCTTCATCATCTTCTCAATACGTACATCCTCTACAATGTTCACAAATTGAGGGGGAACTTTTACATTCTTAGTCCAATCCTCATCAGGCGTATAGAGGGCATGTCCAACCTCATGACCCACCAGAAGATCATATACGGTGTTGCTTGCCTTCTCCCACATAGGAAGCGTGAGCACACGGGTATGAACGTTAAAGCAGGCAGTCTCCACCTTCTTGTGCTCAACCACAAGGTCTTCGGTGGCAAGAAGTTTGGCAAGTTGAGACTTGATTTCGTGGCGAATGGTCATGGGTTTGATGCGTATGGACCCATAATACAAAAAAAGAGGGTGGTGAAACCCTCTAGTGTGCCAGTTTGAGAAGTGGACTCAGGCACCTTTTATCTGAGAAGATGCTCCAGGGCCACCTTTCTTTTCTTGCTCAATTTTTTCTCTTTCTTGTTGACGGACTTTTTCAGTCTGTCTTCTTTGAAGTTCCGCACCAGCCATATTAGCACCGAAAGAACCATATGCTTCAACAATACTTTGCTTCCATTCTTCACTCATAGCACCCATAATTGCTTCTGCAGATTTCTCATCAGATGCAAATCCTTCTCCAAGAAGATAATCAATCAAATATTCTTCATTATGTCTATAAGAAACTCTTGGATTAACTTCATGCTCAGAACCACGACCTCTACTACCAGTCATTCGATGTTGAGAAAAAGTATCTCCCACTCTATCATCTCCTCTTTCCTTTCTTGCTGCCCTTCTTTTCTTTTCAAATTCATGTCTTTTTTTAGCACTCATTTTTTTCTTAGGAATAGGTAGTCCCGTAATACCCTCTTCGGTTTCGTCTTTTGCCTCGTATACGTAATTTTCTTTCATTTTAGTTGAATACTCCTTACCTGCATAAGTAAATGTTGTTGGAACTGGATCTCCAATTCTCTTTGCTTCTTTTTCTTTTCTTTTTGCCTCCCTAAAAGCGTCGTCAAAAGTAGAACCAATCTTACGAGAACCAACTTTTAAACGACTGCGAATCTGTCCTGTTGGTTTATCCATAGATGGTGCATCCATAGTATTATAAACATCAGTTTTTATATTCTTTCTCATTTCAGCATCACGTCTACGCTTTTCACTCTTCAATCCCTGATCAAGAGATGCTGTCCCAGCAAGAGCAGTACCAACAATTCCTGCAGTTTTTAAATTTCGTGATAAGGCAGAAATTGGTGCTCTTGAAGGACCACCTGAAGAAGATGATCCTGTTGCATATTTTTCTAAACCTGGATACTTCATATTTCCAGTTTTTTCTGCAGGAGATAACGTAGCACGAACAGTTTGCGTCAAACCACCACCCTTAGATGATTTTCCACCTCCAGAAGTAGTTGTCTTTGTTGTTGGTTTAGGTGCTTTAGTACGAACTAGTGCTCCACCAGGTTCAGCAGACTTTATTGCTTTAGGAAGTGCTTCTGGTTTAAAGGTTGGTTTAGGTGCTTTAGTACGAACTAGTGCTCCACCAGGTTCTGCTGATGACTTAACCTTAGGAAGTGCTTCTGGTTTAAAGGTTGGTTTAGGTGCCCTTGTAGATACAAGTGCTCCACCAGGTTCAGCAGACTTTGTTGCTTTAGGAAGTGCTTCTGGTTTAAAGGTTGGTTTAGGTGCCCTTGTAGATACAAGTGCCCCTGCAGGTTCTGCTGATGACTTAACCTTAGGAAGTGCTTCTGGTTTAAAGGTTGGTTTAGATGCTTTTACACTAGCAGATGTTTTTCCTGCTGAAGGAAGTGCTGGTCTAGAAGGTGTGCCAGATAATGCCTTAGTAGAAGATACTTTAGGACCAGAAGGTTTAGATGGACTTATACGACTGCTAGGTGCTGTTGGTTCATTCCAAACATTAGTTGTAATTTTATTTGCACCTTTTGGAGCAGTTCTAACAGGAGATGCTTTTACTGTTCTAACTATTGGTGCTGGAGACGGTGCAGACTTTGCAATAGTTTTTGCAACTTTAGCAGTTGATACTGGATTTAATGCAGTACTAGTAATAAGTGAATCAGTAGCTGCAGTTCTTAATGGTGTTTTTGCTCTTTTTGCAATAAATCCTGCTACCGCTTTTGCACCCTTAAATAAAGAACCTAATCCTGCTTCATTAATAAGTTCGACCATTATTTGATCGGACTCATCTTTACTATATCCTTCACTTAAAAGATATTCTAAAATTTCATCATAATTATCAATTTCTTTAACTGATTCATTTTGAACTTGCTCATAAATTTTAGTATAAGCATTCGCCAAATCTATAAATTCTTGGTCTCTCATCTATACAAAGACTTTTTAGGTATTTATAAAAAAGAAGCGTCCCCACTTTGGAGACGCTTCTTGAGTGCTTGGCGACGTGCCTTTGCTTGTCGGAGTGCTTGCGGTTTGAGTTTACGCTTCTGCTCCTTCTTTGAGTGATGTTGCCAGTTTGGAAGTTTCATTTGTCCGTTGTTTATGATTCTACTTTATATGAGAATCCATTGCGTTTGTCAAATCTTGTGACACTTTCAAATTTGTCCTCAAGTCCAGTCTTATGAGAGATCACAAAGATATTAGCATCTTTAATCACATAACGAATAATCTTAAGAAATTCATCAGTTCCAAATCCATCCAGAGAACTATCAAAAACCTCATCCATAATTAGCAGATTAGTATTGACAGAATTTTTTAATTTAGCAACTTCTCTCCAAGTAAAAAGAAGTGATAAATCAACTCTCATTTTTTCACCTTCCGAAAAAGACGAGTATGAAAAGTTTTCATGAATTGGAGATTTAATTGTTTCATCAAATTCTTCATTCAAATGAAAATTAATGTAAAAATCCATCATTTGAAGATAACGATTCACCTGCTGATTTATGAACGGAAGATACTTCTTAATTATCTTCGTTTTTACACCATCATCCTTAAGTAAGGAATAGGCAAAATCGTAATGTACGATTTGTTGTTTTTTATCTGAGAGATCTTCGATTGTCTTTTGGAGATTTTCCTTAAATTCTTCTAACTTCTCATGTTCAGTATTTCGGTTTGCAAGATTCTCGGCAATTGTTTGAATTTCATGTTCAAGATCTCGGATTTGTCTCTGGTTGAAGGAAATCCTAGTATTGTTTTGAGAAATGCCATGCGTTAGTTTTGTAATCTCCTTGGATAAAGCAATGAATTGACGCTCTCTTTCTTGTTCGAACTTTATTGTTTGTTCAAGTTCGTCATAACCATCTTTAAGTTCCTTTGCTTTATTTTGAGCATCTATAATTCTATTTAACCGAAACTCTTCTTCTATAGTTTGAGTGCAAGTAGGGCATACCGTATTTTCAGTAAAAAACTTATGCTCTTTCGTAATGGTTAATACTTTCTGGGAGATTTTACCTTTTAAATTGTTAAGCTTTACTAACTTATCGCCAGCACCAACGACTTCTTCCTGTTCTTTGGTATATTTAATAATTTCCTCTTCTACTTTGGCATTCTCAGTCATATAAATGCCAACTTCTTTGTCTAGATTGGCAATCTTTTCTTTATTGGCATTTATATTTGCATTTCCACGATTCTCAAGTTCTTCAATAAAACTTTCTTGCATACTAATTTTATCTTTGAGATTATCTTTTTTTAAATTTAAAGATTTAATCTCTTCCTTTTGTTCTTTAATCTTTTCCTTCACAATACCACCCATAGCAGAAAAGACACGAATATCCAAAAGGTCTTCAATTACTTCACGACGATTCGAAGAAGTAAGTTGCATAAATGGTACAAAGTTACTGCTACCCAATATCACAATTTGAGTAAAAGATTTATAGTTTACTTTAAGAATATTTTCTTCTAAGATTTTTTGATTGGCACGATCATCAGACTCTTTATGAAGAAGAACTCCATTTACTTCAATATCAAAAATATTTGGTTTAATTCCACGACGAACCAAATATTTTTTATTATTGACTGAGAATTCAATTTCAACTACACAATCTTTTTCATTTACACTATTAACAAGTTGTGGTTTTGTGATTCCCCTAAAACTTTTATTAAAAAGAACAAATGTAAGAGCGTCCAACATAGTAGACTTTCCTGCTCCATTTGTTCCAATTATAAGATTTGTATTACTTTTTTGAAAATCAATTTCAGTAAATTGATTACCAGATGAGAGAAAATTTTTGTATTTGATCTTATGAAATAACAACATTTTTAGGAGGGATTACAATATCATCAGGAGTAATTATAGAATACTTGTAGTTATACATTTTACAAGTTTTTATCGCAAGTTCAGCATCAACTTCAACCACATCCATCTCAGCATCTTCTTGATCTTCTAGCATCAAAGCATATCGAGTAGCATCATCTTCTTCCTCAAAAAGAAATAAAACTTTATGTCCATATTGATCTTGGACAGCATATGCTCCATCATCTTTCCTATCTTTAAGAGTTAGAAGAAACATTTTACTCTACTTGCGATGCTTGCTGATAAAGATCTTGAATGATCGTTTTAATAATGGTTTTGTCAAAATTAAATTCAGAGTCATCTATATAGCGATTTAATACAGAAAGAGTGTTTTCATCTTCATCCACTTGAAAATCTTCACTTTCCTGAATTTCGAAGTTTTCAATAATTTTTAATTCTTGAACACCAACATTATAAAGTTTATCAATAAACTTTTCAAAATCTTTTGGTTTAGACTTTTTACGAACAATCACTTTGACAATTTTGTTTTGATACTCTGTTGCATCAAATAATTGATGTGGAGTATCTTCATAATAAATGTTATAGAATAATTTATAAGGATTGTTGATTGGAGTATGCTCCAATGTTTCCGTATCAAAAATATGGAAACCACGAGTATCATTCACATCAGTCCAATACATTTCATATGGATTTCCTAAGTAAAAGATTGTCCCGTTAGTCGATCGAGTGTGATAGTGTCCCGAGTAGACCCTATCGAACTTCTCAAATAATTCGCTCTCCAAACCATGTTCCATGATGAGTTGTCGATTAACTCTAAATCCTTGACATTCAAGGTGCCCCATCGCACACTTGCAAGTCGTCTTTTCAATAAGTTTAAAAGTAAGTTCTTCATTTTCTTGATTAATCCAGGGTAAAAATAAAATATTCAATCCACCAATATTTACTTCAGTTGGTTTACTATAAGCTTTAATATTTGAATAAGTTTGAAGAAGAAGTTCTGGAGAGTTTACGTTATTAGTATTCTTATAATAAGTATCATGATTACCAATAATCATATGGACTTCATACTTTTTGAGAGGGTCAAATACAACTCTCTTTGCCCATTCAAGACTTTGATAGTCAATCGACTTCCGACTATCAAAGGCATCTCCCATATGAATCACTGCCTCTACATTATTTTTTTCTAAAGCAGGAAAGAATATATTCTTATAGAATAACTCAAAATAATCATGAAGATGCTTTGAACCTTTGCGAGCACCGTAATGGGTATCAGTGATAATTGCTATCTTCATTTATTGCGGTATTGAATGGCATCCTTGATGCTATTATACTCCGAACTGTGCCCAGAAAGCAAGCTGTCGTCAATCATCATAACCTCATCAAAACCAGTCTTTTCAATAATCTTTGTTTTTATTTCTAACTGGCGTTTTTCCTTTCCTATTCTTCTCAAAAATGCGTAGTGAATAATTTGAGTAAAATATGAAAATGGATTGGTTGACTTTTCTGGATCAAAGTTGTGAATGTATTGAACACAATTTTCTATTCCATCAGAGATCATATCCTCACGAAACATATAATTTACAAAGTTTGGTTTATATGAAAGATGAGTAGCAATCTTCAAAAAACATTCTCCAATATAATTTGGAATTGGTGGTTTACCTTCCCAATGCTTTCCTCTATCTTCTCTAGTGGGAGATCTATTATTTTTTTTAATAAAAGATTCTTCTACTTTTTTCCTATAAACAACTAAAGATTCTAACAATTCTTTGTTGTTGACATAGTGTTCAGACTTGGTTTTACCTCTAGACATAAAAATAATTTATATTAAGTTTAAAAATTGTTATGTCCATTATAGCACATAATTAAGGGGCTTGACAAACAGTATAAAACTTAGTAGACTACCTTTGTCCCGGTTGAAGATGAGAGTTTAGCTTTCTTTAATACCCTTAAAGATTCTTTCGAGTTTCTTACGAGCATCTTCAACAGAAGATAAGTATCCCATTTTAGAAGATGGTTTAACACGACCACTGGGTTCATGCAATTCAATAGAATTATCATCTTCATTAATATAATTGTTATAAAGACCAATCATTCTTTTATCTTTAGTTTCAGTCATAGTAATAATCTTATCAAGTTTTACAATAAAGAAATCATCATCTGACATTTCCATCCAAGGTTTTACTTTAACGTATGATCCTTGAGAACTTGTAACCATTTTCATTATGATAGGATCTTGAAGAATTACAATAGGATCCCCATCGTTATCATCAGTCATTACAAGGGACATGATTTCTTCTCCTGATACTAATTTTATAATTGCGTAGAACTCTTCTCCCATTAGTTTTTAAGTGGTATGTTTACAATATCATAATTAAAGTTTTCTTCGTTATAAACTTTTATTCTTTCTATTAAATGGTTGAGTGTATAATTTTTTCTTGACTTATAACTGATATCATCAGCAATGTCGTATAGAGTTGCTTTTACTTTGTTATTGCTTTTTCTAAGCACTCTTCCGATTGATTGTAAGTTACGTATTCTAGACTTTGAAGGTGATGCAAAAATAACATTATGTAAATTTTTAATGTTAATTCCTGTACTAAAAGTTCCATATGATGCCACAATGATCGCATTATTTTCCTTTTCAGTAATTTCTCTAACCTTTTCTCTATCTTCAGTATCTACTCCACCATGAACAAAAAACACATGACGATTATCAGGTTTGCTATTATTTATTAGATTGTATAAAGGTTGACCATGACCTTCAACTCTTGCAAAAAGAATCAGAGTATTACCTTTTAGATCAAGAGCAAGATTTTTAATAAACTTATTTCTTTTTTCGTGATTGATAATATATTGAATCTCATCTTCAAAAGTTTCAAAGCGATTCGGTGGGTGTTTCAATAGAAGAATATTAATATCCAGTGTAGCGACATGTCCTTTCTTCATTAATTCATCAGTTTTAATAATCTTATAAGAAGGACCAAATAAACCTTCCAGTACCCACTTATGAGTCTGTGATCCGTCTAATGTACCAGTAAATCCAAATCTATATTTGCAGTCAGAAAGTTTTGTCATTATAGATACTAATGACTTTGATTTAAACTGGTGTGCTTCATCTCCTACGACCACATTAAATCGTGAGAAATACTGTCGGGGAAGTTTGTAGATGGACTGCCAGGTCGTAATGATAACCTGAGAGTCTGTTTCTCTTTCTTTTCCAGCATATATCTTGTGGCAATATGAACCAACATCCCACCCATAGTCTGCAAAATCTTTATACATCTGCTCTACAAGGGATGTCGTTGGGACAACTACGAGAATATTTTGCCCTTTCTCAACGTAATATCTCACAATCGCATATATCATCAATGACTTTCCAGAAGCAGTTGGAGATATCAGCAACTTTCTATTATGTTTTAAAGCGTCGTATACTCCCTCAACTTGGTAATCGCGGGGAGCGTACTTGCAGATAGAATTTATATAATCCTTTACACCTTCCTTTGAGATGTGTTCATTTACTTCAAAAGGAAGGCCGTAATACTTATTGTTACGAAACTCATAAGTATAATTATGTTGCTCACAAAATCTTATAAGTTTATCTAATAGACCAACGTATATTTCTTGTGCGTTTACATTAAAAAGATAGATAAATCCGTCCCACCACTTGTTTCGGTAAGCAGGAGCGAATTTAGCATTTGGTACTTCAAATTGAAATGCGTCTCTTAGTTCATAGTAGACGTGTGGTTCTGCTTCAACTTGAAGAAATACCTCATTCTTTTTTGAAATAATCAAATGTGACATTCATAACGTATCAGTTATGATTATTTATTTCTGTTAATTAAACCCTGCTTGGAAGCGATGCCACTCAATTGCGTTCTTGATTTGAAAAGTTCTATTTGAAATTGTTTTGATAATTTCCTCTAAAAACTTCAACATAATGTCATAATATCTAATTTTAAGGTCAACTTTGTTCAATCGCTCATCTGCATCCATATGCCTCTGTAAGGCGTCCTTTTCTCTAACTTTATAAGGAAATGGTTCTTCGACGTAAACCTCTGCTGGTGCCTTTCCCGTGTAATAATTGTAGCGTTCTAATTTGACTCTATTGTAAGTTTCTCTTGCTTTTTCTCTAAGTAGAGTTATTGTATTGTATATGGTATAATATTTGGAGTGAAGTTGTGGAATCTTTAAAGATTCATCATGTAAATTATCAGGATCTATGACAGAATCTCTCTCCCACATTTCCTGAATTTGTTCAAGATTCATAAAGGCCTATTTTGCATATTTAATATATTATAGACAGTATACTTGAAAGATACCTCTGCTGTAAAGTATTGTATATCAGTTGCTGTTGCATTAAAATCTAAAGAAGTTAATGAAACTGGAAATAAGTCTTTGAACTTTACCTGTGCTTTTGGATTATAATTGCTATTCAATATAATTAGTGTACCATCACTAAAAAAGTTTAAAGGATCTCTTATACCCTCTTCATTTAATTGATTGGCATACTGTTCAGTAGTTTCTGGAAATCCAAGAGAAGTTAACCAATTATGTACGGTTGTATAATTAATTAATTCTTCATCAACTAAAAATCTTAAAGTTAAATCTGAATAAGTTAGTTGATCACCAGGAACATCAATCTGCTTTAAATATGATGATTGAATTTGTGTTTCTAAAGATATTTCTGGAATCTTTGCCGAATTACAAAAAAATGAAACTTTTGGATACTTTGCTAGAGAAAACTCAAATCCTACTGGAGATAAAAAGTTTCTATTTGATAATTGTTTATTAAAAGGAGAAGTTGCCATTATTTTTTATAAAGGGGAAAACATTGTGCTTCCAACAACTCTTTTTACAAATCTATCCGAATATGATGAACTTGTTTTTGGAGTTTGTTTTTTTGGTTTTGATAAACTTATAGGAGGTGGACCAGCAGGTCTCATTGCGGATTGTATATTTTTTTGTACTCTTGGATCGCTAAGTTTAAATACGCTATTTGGACTTATTGGGTCTCCTACTGCCTCATTAATAAATTCTTTGAATGTTTTCATTCTTTTTATTTTTATTTAGATAAAAAAAGACCCCCTTTCGGAGGTCTGATAGATATGTGAATCAAGATCACATGAGGTTGTTGATTCTAACTCTTCTGTAATAAGCGTTCTTATTACGGGTAAGAGCACCTTGACCAACATCTGCACCTTCAGCGAATGGGTTAGCAACAAGACCATATCTGGTCTTAAAGCCGATCTTAGGTTGGAAGGTGTTCTCACCAACGGCACGAACCATTTGGAGAGGAACATATGGGCAGTAGAAGAGTCCTGCGTCATAAGGATTAGCACCCTTATAACCAACTACGTAGTACTGACCACCAGAAGCGCCAGGGTTTGAACCACCAGCATAAGGATCGATATAAACACGATACTTACCTTGGAGAACACCAGCGAAGGTGTTACCAGTCTCATCAACCTGAAGGTTAGCGTTGAGCGCAGGGGTGTAGTCGAGAACGCCTGCCATGGTGAGTGCAGAAGCAACATCAGCAGAGCAGAGGATCATATTACCCTTTCCTCTACGAGTTGTGTTTGCAATAGCATTTGCATCACGCTCGATTTGGAAGATCAGACCCTTGAACTTCTCAACAGACCAACGACCATTGGAGTCAACGTCGAGGTCAAAAGTACCTGCAGTAGCAACGTTATGCTGAGCACCAGGTCTAGCAACGTTGTAAATGGTACGGATGATTTCGCGGTTGATTTCAGCAAGAATCTCAGTTGAGAGAATATTTGCTAACTCAGCCTCAGCATTCAGACCATGAATTGCCTTCAGGTCTTGTGCGAGTTCGAGTGAGTATTCTGCCTTCAGTGCGCGTGACTTAGCAGTTACAGTGACTTTCTCGATTGAGAATGCCATCTGGTTAAATTCACCAGAACCATCGCCAAGATCTTCTGCACTGTCGGTACGCATACCCTGACCTACGTTGTAGGCAGTTGGGTCGGTTGGAGGAACAGTACCATCAAGAATTCCAGGATTGCTACCTGCTTGTGCGGTAGTACCCATACCAACGCTAGCACCAGAGAATCCACTGGTAACGTTGAAGGAATTACTCTGTCCAGAGAATGCAGAATTTGCTTCGTTATAGAATGCTTCAGTTCCGCTCTGGTTGTTATAGCGGGAACGCATTGCGAAGATAAGTCCAGTAGGACCGTTCATTGGTTGAACACCACACAGGTCATAAGCGACCAGGTTGGGCATTGCACGGCGGATCAGGGAGATCAGAACAGGGTCGAAACCTGCGGTAGGACCAGCACTAAATCCTTGTGCGCTACCACCAAAACCAGCAGCACCAGCACCAGAAGCGGTGAAGTTGGTTGGTGATTCGTAAAGAAACTCGCGTGCTTCACGGAGTTCTTTCTCTTGGTTTTCAAGCAGGATAGCGGTTACAGCTCTACGATGTGAATCTTTGATTTCATCGAGTCCTGAGTAGTCCAGGATAGGTGCCCACTTCTCCTGCAAATATTCTGCGTTGAACATTTGCATTGGATTTTACCTCTTTTAAAAAATTTAGTTTGATTGTTTATGATTTAAAAATCACTTCTTGGCGACTCTACTGAGAGTCTGAAGATATGCTCCCATCATTGGTGATACAGATTCGGTTAAATCTGAACCATAAGAAGTCTCTTCAGATAATGTCTCAGAGTCATCTCTTTGAGTACCAGCAGGTCTGGTTGGGAAATATGATTCCCTCAGAGTTACCAGTTTCTCACGATAGTTTTCTTCACTATCAAACTCAACATTTTCTGCAAGAGAAGCGAGTTTGTCCTTCTGAGAAAGTGCGAGACCCTCAGCGACATCTGCAAAGATTACATCAGCAACCGACTCGGCTAATCTTCTATTCAGAGCAATATTTCTTTCAATTTGCTCGTTGAGTTTTTCTTCCATTTCATCAAGTTTATCTACCATACTCTCGATTACATCATATCTATCTTCAGGGATTGAAACATAATGATCTTCAAAAAGACCCTTCATTCCTTGGAGGAATGATTCGGTCATTTCGGTCTTAAGACCGTGCTCAACTGCGAGTGCATTTTCTTGAATCCACTCATCAGCAACATACTCAAGATAAGCGTCTAAACGCTCAGTAAGTTCTTGTTTGATGAACTCAACTTCTTCAACAAGAGCATTTTCATAAGTCTCTTGAAGTTGTTCTTTAATTTCGAAAACTTTTGAACGAATAGCAGTCTCAAAAATGGTACGTGCCTTTTCTTGAAACTCCTCAGAAAGCTCTTCACCAGCAAGAAGTGCGTTGACATCTTCTTCGATATCAAATTCTTCTTCTACTACTTCCTCTTCTTCGTCACCTTCTTCTGCTACTTCTTCTTCACCACCTTCTTCTGCAACTACTTCTTCCTCTTCTTCGGAAATAGTTTCAGATTCTTCATCAACAGTCTCTTCTTTAACTGCTGCTGCTTTTGCATTAACAACATCTTTTACTTGAGCAAGAGTTGTTGCGGGATCTTTAATTTTTGCAGAATCGTCGTCTGGACGATAGTTATCTGGAGTAGGGCCACCTAAATCTTCCCATGCACCAGTCTGCCCAGGTGTTGCGACACCGGAAGCATTTCCAGATTGCATTGGTTCTGCAGGTTTTGCGCCTTTGGTTACTACGTTTTCCATTTCTTGTAAATTTTTACCAACGGACATTTGTTTTAGATCGTTTTATAATAATCTATATTTATTTATAATTTATAAATTTGAAAGAAACTCTTGGAACAATAAAACCTTATTTTCTTGAAGAGTTCTTTCATCAACTAAAGTATTAATTCTACTCTTTGTTGATTCAGCAAGTCTTTCACGAAGAATTCCGCCTTCCCAAACCCACTCTTTACCTTCCATAATTCCTTGAACAAAAGCATCAGGAGCAGAAGGATCGGCAACGATATCAGCAGCAGTTGCTAACATGAAATCTTCACCGACAATTTTATGACCTTCATTGGTCATTTTTAATGATCCAACACCACGAGAAGAAACACCAAGGCAAACACCTTCACTAATGAGAGATTTTGCAATCTTACCCATTGGAGTTTCTAAAAGTTGTGCTTTACCTCTAAAGTTTGTTCCATGTTGCTCAAGAGAAACAATCTTATGCGAAACACGATCAAGGTTTACGGTTGGACCGTCTGGATGACCAAGTTCACCAAGAGCACGACCTTTATTAATGAAAGACTCCGTATATCTTTTAACTTCACGGGAGAGTGTTTCCATTGGATACATTCTTCCATTGCGGTTGCAAATATCGCCTTGAAGGAAGATACCTTCAATGTATAAATTCTTTTTATTACCTACTTTTTCAGTAATAAATTCTACTTTTTGAATTTCTTCCGTGATTAATTTCATGGTTTTAATTTGTAAATCCTACTTTTGTTCCTCTAACTAAAGCACTATCTGCAAAAACACAATGACTTGCAACTTTTACAAGTTGTTCAACAGAACCACCTGGCATAGTAATAGAACCGATACCTGTTCCTCCTTGAGTTTCAACAACTGATACAACATGAGAAGAAGTATCTGTATTTACAAGACGAACTACAGTTGCAGAACTAAAACTAGTTGCAGTCCCAGTTAATATTGGCAGTGCAATCTCATCACCTAAAATTTTTGTTGTCATTATTCCTCTTCCTGATCTTGATTATCATCATATTCAAGTTCATCTTCACTTTCAACATCTTCCACCCCAAACATGGCATTTGCAACATAAGGACGAATTTGGTCAATTTTTTCTGCTGATTTTGCAAAAAGTGCTGCTTTAATGCCGTCAGAAATTTCTGCAGGAGAAGAATCTGTCGCAATCAAATCGATAATGTTTTCCATAAAGTTATTTTATTATTATATTGATATTTATATTTTTCCACCTTTTGGTTTAATTTCAGGTGGTTGAACCATAGATGCATCAATTCCTGGTTCTTCTGGAACTTCTCCAAGAGGTGCTTCCTCTGCTCCAGTCATTCCCTGTTCTGGTGAAACTCCTTCACCTTCTTGTGGAATCGGATTTCCCATTTCATCAACTGGAGCATTTGGATCTGGTAAAATGCCCTTCTGAATTTCATCTTGAATTTGCAAATCAATTTCAATAATTTCTGAATCAGTTTGACGAAGTACTCTTTTTCTTACATATTCTGTTGAATAATATTTTCCAATATAAGGTTCTATAGTGGTTGCAAGAGTCAATCTATTAGTCAACATTTCCGACTCTTTTAATTCGGCAAACTGATTATCATACAGAAAATCATATTGAATATGATCTTCCATTTTTTCCCAGTCTTCTGGTGATACTATATTTTTCAATAATAATTGAGTGCGAAGCATATCATTAAACATGCTTGCAAATCTTTTTCTAAGTCTTCCTACAAACTTTGCAAATTTTAATTCATCTCTAAGAATCTCAGATGATCTACCTAAATTAAACCCAGTGTCTCCAGTAATTCTTGATTCTGGAACATTTAATGAACGATAAAGTTTCTTTTGGAAATAATTAACATCCGATAATTCTCCAAGATTTTGACCCCCAGGTAAAGTAGTGATTTCTGTTCCTCTACCACCTTCTCTTCTTGGAAGCCAAAAATCTTCAAGCATACTCATGAATTTGCGATCATCACGAACTTCACCCGTATTTGCATCGTAAACAAGTTTGTTACGATAGCGACTCATAACTTCTTTAAGATATTGCTCGGCCTTTACTTTAGGAAGATTTCCAACATCAATATAAAAAATACGACGTTCTGGCGCTCTCGATAATCTATAGATAACCAAAGAATCTTCAATCATTCTTAATTGATTGAGTGCCTTGATTGCTTTATGAAGATAAGATAAAATAGTTCCCTTGTTTCTATCAACTAAACCTGATGTACAGTATGTAATTGAATCTTTAGTTATTTTAATTCCTTTTTGTGGTCTACTGTTATATGAAGTTAATGAATAACTTGACGATGGAGTGTAGATATAATATTCTTCTATTTCTGGAAACTTAACATCTTCCTGCCCTGCTAAAAGTCTTGTTGATTGCTGATTTTTTGCTTTCTTTTCTTGCTTAACATGCTTTATTCGCATGGGATCAATATAACGTATTTCCTGTATTCCATCTTCTGGTCTTTTTACATCAATAACTTTCAAATAAAATAATCTTCCATCAACATACCAATTCCTAAAAATTTCATGACACTTTCTATCAAAATCCATCATTTCTTTAATGGATTTAAATTCTTTACGCATAATCTCTTTCAACTTGTCACTTGCATTCAAGTTTGAAAGTTCTATTTCTACAGGAGAATCATATAAGTCACTTACCAATGCTTCATTTACAACATCTTCTATGGCATTGTCACACTCTGGGTGCAATGCCATTTCTCTATATCTTTTAATTAAATCGTACTCTGTACGATAAACACCTTCAATATCAACATACTGACCATAAAAACCACTTTGTATATAATGATCAACCCCGTCCTCATTTGAAGGAGGTACGGGGGATACTATAGACTTAGATTTTTTTTCGCTATCCTCAATTGAAAAACCAAAAAGTTTCGCCATTTTATAAATTTAACTGCTTATTATGTATTATTTATCAATTGATATTTGTTCCACCAGATACAGGAGAATTACCCTTAAGTGCTTCCCACCAAAGAACTTGCATTTCTACAGTAAATTCTTGAATGTTGGCATTATCTGTAGAAACCGGAATTGCCGCAACAGAAGTTGGAAACAAATCATACATATGATAAGCTCTCAAGGTTTTTCCATCACGATCTAATTGATAGACAAATGCATCTGCAGTATATGAAGCTGGATCTGTTGCACCAGTTCCATCAGAAACTCTATTGATTTTGTTGACCCAGTTTTCAAATGCTGAGCGAATGCTAAAGTCGGTGTCGTTAACAATTGTAATTGTCCAACTTTCAAAAGATCTGTCACCAGCAACTTTTAATGTACGACCTCTAAAAGGTACATCGATCATTGCAACTTGAGATGCTGGTAAGTTAGCAGCTTTAATTAAAAATCTAGATTTTTCTAAAACTGCATTTTCAACTTTTGCAATATCTGGAAAAGAAATTACAACTTCAAATAGATTACTTCTTGCACCACCTCCAGTTAACTGACTTTTGAAGTCAGTAATTTTTCTAAGAGGAGGTGGATTAAATTGTGTTCTTGTTGCCATTTGATTTAACCTCTAAATTAGAAATTGCCGATTACTTCTTCAAAAGCGACACCAGTTCTGGTGGCAATGAAGGTCAGACCAATGAAGTTGATTGACTTCGCTGGTTTGATGTAAATATCTGCAACAAACTCGTTAGCATCAATAATTGCAGGAGTGTTGTTAGTTTCATCGCAGACTACAACATAATCAAAGATACCTCTCTTAGATTGGACATCTCTTAAGAATGGCTCAATAACATTAACAAAATTTGTTCTGGTTAATTCATCATTAAATTCGAAGAGTTGATCCTTCGCTGCTGCAGAAATTGCATTTTCGAGGTAAACAAACAATCTACGAACATTAATTCTATCAAATGCAGATGCTTTACCATATCCAGTTTTATCTCCGAAGAGAATAATTCCATCTCCAGGAGATAAAATCACAGGATTAATTCTATTTGTATAAAGGCGATCTCTTTGAATTTTTCCTGGATTATATGCAAGTTTAACTGCATTCAAGATTGCTCCTCTGGTAGTTCCTGCTGGAGAATACCATGGGAAATTATTAATATCATTTCTTGCACAACAACCAGCAATGTCTCCATTTAAAGGAACATATCTGAATGTGCTATTGAATCTATCATACATGTACTTATAACCACTATCAAAAATGGCATAAGTTGATGATGTAACAGGAGCGTAGAAACTAACTACATTTTCAGTAACTGTATCAACATCTCTGATTGTTTCAGCAGTCTGTGATGATGTATCAGTAATTGCAGCACCTCTGTATGGTGAGATGAAAGCAATTGCATCTTTTCTTAATTCTGCAACAGAAATTAGTTTATTTGCAAGTGCTTGAGTATCTTCTTTAGCATAACCTGCAGATCCCATCAGAAGGAAATCAATATCAGTCTCTTCCTCATTAATAAATGCATTATACCCTGCGATTATTTCTCCAAGTGTAGCAGATAACGAACCAGCGGTATCTATAGTGGAATTTCCATCATAGTTCTTTCCTCCACTGAGTGACAGATCTAAAGCACCACCGCCAGCAAAAATAACATCTTGTGCCTCTTGATCCCAACCAGTGTCGGTTGCAAGTTCAAATCCTTCACCAAATCCTGTAGTTACAATACCTGTTGGAGAAGATCCAGCAAAAATGTATTGTGAACCAGTAGTTAAATACTTTCTCCAGTAAGAAGGACTACCAGAAGAATAGAGAGCATCTTTTGCCTTTGAAAGACCTACATGCTTTTCTAATATTGTTCCTGAATTTCCAGTAATCTTTCCTTCGTCATCAATTACTACAATATGCAGTTCATCAAATCTTGAATTTCTTTCTGCAGCAAATTCAGAAGTACTTGGTCTTGGTGTCAGTGAATTCCAAGAAACTTGTGTTCCTGATGAAAGAGTAACTTTTTGTTGATCAAACCAATCTAATTCTACTGAATAAGATCTTGATGTAAACGCCGTAGATACATTAGTTGTATGTATACCTACAGTACCATTATCAGCAAAATTATATACACCTAATGGTTGATAATCAACATTAGTTGCAGTTCCTGCAGCAGATACATGACTAATAACTTTAATGTTAATTTGATTCGCACCAACTCCAGTAATCACACCTTTTAAATAACCATCTAAAACAGAAGTGGTTCCTGCTCCAGGTAAAGTACTAGAAATTGCTTGAGTTATTCCATATCCAACTGATACACCGTTAGTATTAAATCCAGTTAAAATTTGATCTGCTTGAGCGTCAATAATAGAAACTTTAATTCCATTTGCCCAAGATCCTGGGTTTTGTGCAAGTACAGTTACATCTTCAATAGGATTATCTAAGTAACCTAACTCAGTATAATGACCTAAACTTTTTACCTTAATCTCTACGGAACCAGATCTTGCATTTTTTAAGTCAGAACTATCAGTTCTAACAACTTGCATTGTTCCACCATATGCTAAGTAAGAAGATGCAACCATCCAATGCTCATAGTGCTTATCTGTAGAATATGGTTTTCCAAAGGTGTTCAGTAAATCATTTTCATTTTCAACTAAAGTTGGTTCATCTACAGGTCCTTTTGCAAATGGTGATGCGATTGCACCCACAGAAGCTGATACTGGATCTATTCTTCCAACAGTTAAATCAACCTCTCTTATTAAAATTCCAGGAGATGCTAAATTTAGTGGCATCTTTTCTCTCCGACATGTCCAGAATTATCTAA
>JACCDU011052984.1_pt1 | contig 87495 bp, 79 predicted proteins | sample 7446081 | NCBI WGS metagenome assembly JACCDU01 (sample SAMN15323447, study PRJNA562643) | freshwater metagenome | isolation source: river surface water | place: USA:Blue River Watershed | collected 2017-08-17
AACGTTCATTTGATGAAAAAGATATTCAACGGTGATAAATACAACCTAAATATCATTTGCGGAGACTTTTTGAGTGATGGAGTCCAAAAAGCCATGAAAACGAAATGGAAGGTGGAAGCTTATGATTATCACTATGATTACTCCTGCAATTGAACGAAAAGATTTGTTGTACATTAAAATAACAAACTACAATGTTTTCAAAATCTCATGGACAAGCTGTATCAAACATTAGCTACTTCATACAATTCCTTTTCCATATACAGCCTATATAATTGTTTTCCAGAAGCGTTTCGCTTTCACGACTTTTTGCAACGAACTGAAAGCGATTATCAAAAGGCACAGGATTTACGCCTTTCTTTGCGACATCTTTCGGATTTTTACAAATAGGCCCATAGACAAAATCAAATGTATCCAAGATGTTTTTCTCATCTTTACATTTTCGTGAACGTTTTACCAAATGTATCCAATCCTTATTTGCGTTTTCGAACATCTTAACTTTATAGTTTGTCATTTGACTGTAGGTCAACTCAAATATAATAATTGCGATTTCATTACCCCAACCACCTTTTTTCTTTTCACCCCACTTTTGTGCAATCATAATATCCTTTGACATATAGAATCCACGTTTTATACCGAAATCTAAACATTGTCTACCATGATCTAAATTTACGCCATTTTTAATAATGCTTTTGGCAGCTCTCCAAGAAGTACAGTGGAAAAGATAAAACTTATCTCGTTCAGAAAGGTTTTGTGGTGCATTATTTCTTTTTTGATCTAATGTTCTTATGATATCTTTGATTTCTACTGATTCGTTATAATTTATAGCAAATCCCTTTGTTTTCTTATGATAATACCATTCGTTTTCAGTAGGTAAATTCAAATAATATGACGTGTTTCCAAAAAGTGGTTTTGTTTTGCCAAATACATGTTCAATCGCAATATCGAATAATTGCTCTTCGGTGTAACATGTATCATAAACTGGTTCAATGATAATATTCCAGATATATTTCGCAACAGATTTCTTCAATCCAATATTACACAGCAAATCTGTAAATGAATGAGTGTTGATATTTTCCGAATAAGCTTTATCTACAGCACATTGCATCCAATATTCATCCAATTCTCCTTCAAAATCAAAATCAACATGCTCACTCCTAAATTTCTTTATGAAACTTTTCCGCCAACCCAATTTTTCAAATTTGTTGCAGATATCTACAAGGTTTTGTTTATATTTTCTTTGTTTTTTTAAGTTTGTTTTGTTTGTTCGAAGAGTTCCATTACCTACTTGTTCGACTACATTCATAATTTGTATAAAGATAAACTTGCTTTACAAAACATATATAAACAAAAAGAAATGAATGATTACAATGATAACGATAGATTCAAGAGAACAAGATATCATACAAAAGTTTAAGACTCGTTTTCCTGACATTTGTTTCGATATCAAGCAATTGACGGTTGGTGATATCGAAATTTACACGGATGACAGAAAACTTGTTATCGAAAGAAAAACCATAAATGACTTATGTAGTTCGATTAAAGATGGTCGATACAAAGAACAGAAATATAGATTATTACAGGAATATCCAAAAGAAGATATAATGTATATCATCGAAGGAAGATGGGAATTTATCGAAAATGAAATGATTAAAAGTTCAATCCTGAACACTCTTATAAGAGATAATATTAAAATATTTATGACATGTAATGTAGATAGCACTGTAAATTTAGTTTGTGATATTTCAAAACGATTGCCAAAATATACGAGTGAAAAAACAACAGATTATATATCTGTATTGAAAACAAAAAATACAAAAGCAGAATATATCACACCCAAAGTGTTTCAGACATTAGCTTTATCTCAAATACCAAGAGTGTCCTGTAGTATTGCAAAAGTTATCATTGACAAATATGAGAATTTAAGCAATATTATCACTAATGCTACTGTTCAAGATATATCGAATTTAACCCATGGGAGTAATCAGAGAAGAATAGGCAACAAACTTGCAGAAAAAATATTGGAATATCTCAAATAAAAAATTTGAAATGTATATAAAAATATATCTACAAAATATATCACAAACAAATCCAAAATGCCTCATTCACCATCACCATCGATAGATTCTAATGGCGGAACAGATGAAGTCATGCCATACAATCCTAATAATAAACTATTAACCACAGAGGATTTGACGATTCTCTTAAAAGAAAATGGTGTAGATAAACCTTTCAATGATATAAGTTTATATCGAATGGCATTTGTGCATAAATCTTATTGCACACGCAAAAATGAAAATTTCCTGAATGGTAATAGTAAATGTCCATCTGGTTGTTTAGGATTACAAGAGTGTAGCAATGAAAGATTGGAATTTTTGGGAGATAGTGTGTTGAATTTGGTGGTTGCAGAGTATCTTTATGATAGATTTCCAGAAAGTGAGGAAGGTTTTTTGACGAAAATCAGAACAAGATTAGTAAACGGTCAGATGTTAGCACAACTTTCTGGAAAAATTGGTTTGAATAGATACGTCTTGATATCAAAACAGATTGATGATAATGGAGGTCGAAATAATCAGAAAATTTTAGAAGATACTTTTGAAGCAGTTATCGGTGCTTTATTTTTGGATTTTGAAAACGAAGGATTTTCAATTGCTCGTGATTTCATTGTCAATATTATCGAAACCAATATTGATTTTTCTGAATTAATCACAACCAATCACAATTATAAAGACATGTTGTTAAAGTACTTTCAACATAATTATAACTATCTACCAAAGTTTTTAGAAATGAGTGTTCAATCAAAGGCAAATACCAAGGAATATACTATTTGCATAAAAAACAGAGATGGATTAGTGATAAGTGTTGGAAAAGGAATGAATAAAAAACAAGCAGAAACAGATGCAAGTAAAAATGCACTTATTTATTATGGACAACTCGCGAATTAATCACGTAATGGTACAACATGTACATAGGGAATTTGATGAATATCTTTAATATTTTCATTATAATCAAATTTAGGCATGATAGAACCAACTTCAGTGTCTTCGGCTTCTTTGAGTAAAGTGCCAATAAGAGCTGTTTGTTCAACGGAAGGTTGATATTTATTACCTATAGAATAACATACAGGTGGTTTTTTCATGGGAACTTCCCATTTGAATTCAGGATATAAGACGAGATTTTCATCTGTATTGAGATATTTGGACTGTTGAGTTCTAAATTTACATTTATCGACATTACGATCATTCAAATAATCTGCGTATAATTGACGTTGATTCAATTCTAAGATTTTTTCCAACTTATTTTTATCAAACTCACATTTACCACTTTCTTTTATATTTTCTACTGTTTGATTTATAGAAGTAGGATTTCTATCTGCAGATAAAATTTTACTTTCTGTAGATGTTGCAGTTTTGGTATAAACGTTCACGGAACGTTGTTCTCCATCATCGTCTTCGTCATCTTCATAATGTTCGGTCACATAGCCATATAAACTTTTAGGTTTCTCTACAAAATGTTCGTAGAGTTCCTTGTTATTTTTGGTTTCGCCTTTGACAGGTATTCTTGATGTAGTTGTCGTGGTTGTCGTCGTTGTTGTTTCTTTTACAGGACCACTCGAATATGGTGCTCTGGTATCTTTGCTTTGAGCTTCTCTTTTCTCTGCTTCACGTTTTGCTTCTTCTTCTGCACTTTTTAGTTTCTTCACGAATAAAATTAATTTATCCTCATCTAAATTGAAATCTATAAACTTTTGGCGAATATATTTATATGCAAATGGATCAGGTTTGGTTAGATATATGGATTGATAAATGCCTACAATCGTCATTTCTAACTGCTTTTCAGTAATATTAGCTTCTAATTCTCCAAAAACAACATTTCTTTGATTTTTAGAAAGGATTTCGAATTCTCTGGACATCAAAAGAGTATCACGAAGTTTAGCCAAAGTAAATGCGTTATCTTTTTTTGATAGATTAAAATAGAAATTTAATTCTGCAGCATTTGGACTACGATCTAAAGTGTTTTGAAATACTTCTATAATTTGTTTATACTGTTCATAATCTTGTTTTGTAAGTTTTTTATCTTTTGGTGGAATGGTTGTAGGTGCTTTTTTTAACAATGCTTGTTCTGGAGAATTTTGTAAAATACGAATCAATTCATCACCTGTTTTCATTTCATTCGATAAATATTGTTTGACATAAACATTCATTTCTTCTGGTGTAGGTTCACGTGCTATAACATCTATAAAAATATTCCTTATCATTTCTTGTAATTCTGAAGTTCTTTCTATTTCAAAAGCTCTTTTGAGCGTACATTCATCATAATTATCAGAGTTCAAATATAAAACCATTTTTTCTAATTTGTCTTTGGCAATGTCCTGGAAATAAACCTCACGATATACTTTTTGGATGCTTGATTTGATATCGTTCGTCTCTTGTTTGGTTGGTGTTTTTTGAACGTTTTCAGTTCCTTTAGGTTGTTGTTTTGACAGGACCTTTTCTTGTGGAGTTTGATCTTTTGGTGGGGTATTTTGATTTTTGATTGAAATCTCAGATTGAGTATTCGTCCCTGTGGATGTAGATATTTTCGTTTCTTCATTTGCAAACTGTTCTCTGACCAATCGTTTAGATACATCGTTCGTTGCAATGAGATAGCCAGCTAAAAACATCACAAACAGAACGATCAATATTTTGCAAGTTTCATTCGTATTACAAAACATTATATATTATATTTCAAGTAGATAAAAATTTCCATATAAAGAAATTTGATATAAGATTACCTATGAAGACAATAATCGCTATATGTGGCAAAAGAAGAAGTGGTAAAGATACCATTGCAGATTATTTGGTTAACCATAAAGAATTTGTGAATGTTAAAATATCCAACAAATTGAAGAAAATTGTTCAAATTATGTTTGGTTTCTCTGCGTATCAAGTGGAAGAAAATAAAGAAAATATCGATAAACGGTGGGGTATTTCACCAAGACAAGCTTTACAATTCGTTGGAACAGAAGTTATGCAATATAAAATTCAAGAACTGTTGCCAAACATAGACAGAAAGTTTTTTATTAAAAGTTTGATTGCCGATGATTTTCCAAAGTATGATAAAATTGTCATAAGTGATATGCGGTTTATACATGAATGGCAAGAACTCAATAAACTAGGTGCATTCACCATAAAAGTTTTAAGAGAAAACAATAATAAAAACGAATGTGATTTACATTGCTCCGAACTAGAAACAGATGAAATACCTGCTGATGTAACTATCCAAAATAATAAAGATATAGAAAGTTTATATGAAACAATCGAACAAATTATGCGCAAGCATGACTTGTGATATCTGGTTTTTCTGTCTCGTTTTCTTTTGATATGACAACGGTTTCTATTGTTTTTTCATTCTCCTCAAAACATGTTTGAGTAGATTGATGTTTTACATTTGATTTTAGTAGTCCTATTTTTACTAAAAACTCTTTGATTTTTGATATCATTTTACTTTAATATCGTATATCAAACAATAATTCTTTATATAGTTTTATTGTGAAATAATCCTTGAATTAACACCCATAACTTGAAGTTCATGTATGAATAATTTCATCGCATAAGGTATACGTATCTGGGCAAAAGTAGTCGTATTTTTGCATGGTCTACATTGATATATATTTTTTTCTGGATTAACATTCGCAATCATACCACACTTTTTACAAATGAATACACGATAATTATCTGCACTTTCCAAAAATCTTTCTTTGAGGAACGATTGAATACCATGAGCGATATTGCATTCTTGTTCCATCTCACCAACCCTTAAACCACCTTCACGAGCACGACCTTCTGCAGGTTGTCTTGTAAGAAGGACAAGAGGACCAGCATTGCTTCTACTATGTATTTTATCACATGTCATATGTTTCAATCGTTGATAGAATGTGGGACCCATAAATATTATCGTATCCATTTGTTCTCCTGTTCTTGCGTTGTAAAGGATTTCATTACCATATCTTTCGAAACCTTGTGATTGAACGACATTTGCGATATCTTCTACAGTGAGATTTGTGAAAGGTGTTGCGTCGCCATATGAACCGATACTTGCACAAGCTTTACCGAGAAGACACTCCATCAATTGTGCAATCGTCATACGACTTGGAATAGCATGAGGATTTACAATAATATCAGGGACGATTCCTTGTCTCGTAAAGGGCATATCTTCTTGACGATAAAGCATTCCTACCGTTCCTTTTTGCGGTTATCCTTGAGTTTACCATTCTCAAGGCCCGGACTGTATCTTAAACCTTCATCGTGGTTGGCTACACCACTCCGGTCCACACCCGTTCAGTCTCTGAAGCGGCATCATATCCATTGCCATTAGCGGACGTAGATGCTCACCTGCGGATTACCTCTTAACTCATAACCTTTTTACCATTGGAGCCGATAATTAATCGGGTTCCCCTTTCAAGTTTCCTTTAAGGGTGGTAGTTATGAGGACGAAGGGAAGGTTTCCCGCAACAAGGTGTGTCGCAATGGACGATGTCCATCACTAGCAAGAGACTTTTATTTCTCTCACTATGGCCTATAATCTTGACCATGACGTGAATTTCCTGACCAAACTGGAATGCCATTTCTCCTTACGTATATGACACCCAATCCTTGTGGAACTGTGCAACAATACACTTTTCCTTTGTATTTTACCCATTCATCGCAAGGATAATTCTTATTAACTTTTGGTTGATTTTGAGTGGTATTTATTGTAAGTCTCCAAGCATCCGCAGTGCTTTTGATTACACTTCCATCTTTCTTAACAGAGACTTTACCAGCATTGTATTTCAAATAAGCGTTTGCAGAATATCCTGCATGAAGACACAATCTTTGAAAATCATCGCGTAAAATTATAGAAGATGAATCATAACGCCGTGTTCCATTTTTCATCCAGTGTCCATCTCCAAGCATCATACCATCAATTAATACTTGGCATTGTTCTCTTGGCAAACACCATACCCATTCAGGCAAATATTTATTCACAGAACCAACGTTATACTTGACAAAGAAGTTGATAACTGACTTGTCATATACCCGATAATTGTTGTATTCAGTATCATTTGCTCGTTCTTTTCGATGCACCATATTGAATCCAAGTATATCATTCAACTCATTAAGAGCATCTTTGACTCTTTGTTTGTGAGAAGCAAAACCCACATACGAGTTTCCACAACAAGAACCTTCTGCAAACCAAATACCCATGAATTTAATCCATTCATTGATAGGAACTATTGTGTCATCATCAACTTTAAAGTTTCTGAGTTTTCCGTCTGTAAAGACAAATTCTTTCGGAATATTCGCAAAGTTTGGTATCCAGATATTTGCATTTTTTTTATAATGTCTTCTTTTGTTGTATATTTCTTCTGCAGTAGTCATTTTATAAATGCCTTTCGTATATATTGTGCTGACATACATCCTGTGATTTGGAGTGACGAACAAATCCACTTGATTTGATTTTATCTTATACATATTTCCATCAAAATCGTATTGTTGCACTTCTTGTGGTTTTTGATAAACTAAAGCATCGCCAACAAGTGTGGCGACCTCATGTTCTGTTGTGAGTTTATCAATCGCAACCCATCCTTTCATAGTTAAGACATCATGGTCTGCGGTATAGCAACTAAATTTATCTCCAATAGTAGGAACGCGCATATTACGGATACGTACTTTTGCAAAGTTATAACCATCACCATTGATATTCGTGAAATATTTATCTCCATAACAATTTCTATCTATGAAACCAGTTTCATTATTTTTCAATGATATACTCGTATCTTTATAAGTGATAGAATTTTCTACCTTTTGTGGCATCACTTTACCGATGATAATATCATTCGAATCCACAAAGGTGTTTTCTGGAATAAATCCATCTTCATTGAGTTTTTCGTAATTAAATGGCTTAATTCCTTTGGTATTTTTGACATTTGGTTTGACGAAGATTTCTTCTTCACCATTGGAATGATTTTTGTTATTTTGTTCTCTGTATGTTCTGTAAAAAGTGCTCGAAAATAGACCTCTATCCACAGCAGACTTGTTCATAATGATAGAATCCTCTTGATTAAATCCAGTCATACACGCAATCGCTACAATGACATTCACACCACAAGGCATTTCTCCTGTATAAACCAATTTAGAAATATTTGTTTCAACAATAGGTTTTTGAGGATAATTGAGGATATGAGACATTGTATCAAAGCGATGACGGAAATTAGAAGCATAGATACCTATGGCTTGCTTGCCCATGGCGCTATTACTGCTCAAAAAGTTTTCACCAGCAATGAAAGAGTGATTATCGTGTTCGACCGTGATGTCGCTGATGAGTTGATTTTCTACTTCGGTTATTGATTTTATAGGCACAAACAATGATGTTCCATTCGCTTCCAAAGTATTAATCCAATCACTGTAAAGCATTTTTACGATATGATGGTTCTGGCAATGTTGTTTATATTTGTAATACTCAACTGCCATAGCACTTTCAATCGTTTTATGATAGCTATAACGGTATCCAATGTTCTCAAACTGTTTCTTCAGGTTTTCTTGATACACGCTTACTTGAAATGCGACTCTTCCAGCATCTTCGCGCTTGTCATTAGTCCCACGATACTTTGCAGATTTTTCCTTTACCCAAGTCACTTCAACATCAAATGATGAAATCAACTCTGCTATCTGCTCCATAAAAACTTTCAGTGCAGGGATATTATCGTTCCGGACAGTTTGATAAACCATAGCACAACTCATATTTCCTGTAGATGTTGCGAAGAGTTTGTTGCCATCACCTCCCAAGAAACTCGACAAAAACTCACGCTTAACCAATTTGCTACCATTGACAATCCACATTGGCAATGGTTTGCGTGGTATAGTCTTTTTGTTTCCGTATGAAATATCAAGTGCCAAAAGTAGCGAGGGAAGAATTCCATTATGACTTACCTTCCATGTGTGGAAAGAACTCTCAAACACCTCTCGGTTTTGTTCCAAGATATTCACTTTCTGCATCCCCAGAGATGCAACATCATCTTCAAAGAGTGAAGCGTCAAACTTTGAACCAAAGCTTCCTTGGAATTGTCCTGTCCATCCACCATGTTTTTTGTTGTAAATATTAAGAGACCCATCTGTAAGAGCAACACCAGCAAACCGTGCTATGATTGGAATATTTTTATCTATGCTACGAAGTGGAAGAATACCCATTGTTGATAGTTGTTTGGCATGTTTCTCAATAAGTGATTGCTTTATGCCAATTGCATTCAGTTTATCCTTGAATCCATTCTCGTCCAAGATGAGGTAATCTTCTACCTCCATTGAAACTGGTTCGGGATTCATAAACACACCAATCTTGGTATTAGTATCAAAATCTTCTACTTTTTTCCAACCTTCAGTTGTCATAAAGTTGTGATTGCCTGTTGCCACAATCTTACGACCGCTTATCGTTTCTACTTCGTATATCTTGTTCTCTGTCGGTCGCACGTATTGATGAGTAACCTTTGTTATAGTTGGATACATAGTTTTAGGGTCAAAAGTGATTACCTCATCCCCAATTCGAACATCTTTGATTTCTTTCTTCTCTCCATTTGCCATCAATACTGTTTCGTTGGTAGCCAAACACTGATAACAGTTTCTGGGAGCCTGATTATGATTAGAGAAAGGAATACTGCCTGCCAATACACCCAATATCAATGAAGGATGAACTTCCAAATGACGATAAAGAGGTCTTTTATTTCCACCTTTATCTTTTTTGAATAGATCACCATAACGCATAGCTATCATACTTGTGTTACTCTCTTCCACATCCAAATATTCCACACACCCTTCCAACACTAAATCTCTCCACTTGTCATTATTTCTCAAGATAGATGGTTTAAGTTTCAATTCTTCGTTATCATCCACCACAAACAATGGGCGAACACATCTTCCACCCTCGGTGTTGATGTTTATTTCATTTTTATGAATATTCCAAACAACGCCCGTATAAATATTAATAGCACCATTCCGTTTCAACTCTTTCAAAGTTGCAAACAATTCTTGTGGTTTTTCATGAATACCTATAATATCACCATTTACGATGACTTTGGTTTCGTTATGGAAAATTTCAATATTCCCACCATCATATCTGATGATACCCATTTCGTCAAGGATTGTCCTAACATTAATGGAATTGGACGCTATCGTGATATTTGACATCATTGTTAGATTTTTAACAAGTCCTACCGAGGCCCCCTCCGGGGTCTCCGCCGGGCATATATATCCAAATTGGGTGCTATGCAGTTTTCTTGGTTGAACCAATTTACCCGTTTTTTCCAAAGGAGTATTGACACGACGAAGATGTGATAGAGTTGCATTATATGTCATACGATTCAGCACTTGAGCGACACCTTGTTTATTTTTATTATTTTTTATTCCCCAGTTTCCAGTCGCCAAAGCATATTTCAATCCACTTTCAATAACTGTGCTCTTGATGATCTTATATACATTCACTTTATTGATAACATTACTGAACTTACCAGTTGCTTTCCAAGAACCCGTATTGATTTCTTTTTGCAACATATTTTTCATATCCTTTATCATTTTTCCAAAATATTGACGGAATAGATTCGCCATCAATACTCCAGGAGAATCTACACGTTTATTGATATATGAATCTCTATCATCCATTTCCCATAGTCCTAAATAACAGTGGATGAGCTTATTGACCATATACCCTAAATATAATGCTTTCTTCTTGAAATCTGTTCCTACATGCGGAAGAAACTCTTTCTCCAAAATGGTTCGAATAATATTCAATCGTTCATAACGATTATTCACCATTTCTTTTGGATAACCATTGATATGAAGATATTTGCTCATATATTCCAAAGCATCACGTGCACATACGATATCATTTGCTTCATCAATAGTTCCTACTAACTCTTTTAGGATGATTTGAACACTGACATCATCGGTGTCATATACAATATATCGTAGAATATCTTTGTCACTTTCGATACCTAATGCTTTGAAAAGAATAAACAAGGGAATGTCATATTTGATATGGTGGATGTTCACACGAATATAACGCCCAAATTGATTGCTTTTAGAAGAAAGCTTTAGAGTAGTCGTTTTTGGAACACCGAATTTGTTTTCTGCGACACTGCGAATTTCTGCAATATGAGAATATTGTGTGAGACTTGTTCTGTTTGTAAATACAAATGTTTTATTTTCACAAATTCTATCTTGACTCACAACCACCTTTTCATTGCCATTGATGATAAAGTATCCTCCCATATCCCTTTTACATTCATTTACATGATGAATATCAGGATTGGAGTTCAATATACAATACCTTGAACCTATCATAATAGGAATTTTTGCAATATTGATATTATTGATTTTTTTGATATCATTCACATAATCTCCAATTTCATCATCGAATGTTTGTGCAGTGATTTCGATATCAACATTCAAAGGCGATGCATAAGTAAAATTTCTCAATCTTGCGTCATTCGGTGTCATTATTTTTGTGCTGCCATCTTTTTCATATATAATAGGTTTTGATAATACTGGATTGGTGATGTTGATTTTCAATATATACCTGAATTTATCTGTTTCAGGTATATATTGATGATAAACTTCAATAGGATTGAATCCCTCAATGGTCTCTTCCATTTTACGAAGAATAAAATCATTGAAGGAATCTATTTGATGTTTCACCAACCCATTTTCACGAAAATAATATTCGACTACGCTCCAGATATTTTCAGTAAAACTTTGAATCGAAAATACATCATCTTCTTTGATATTATCTGATGGAGGCATCGTAAGTTATGAAATACTTTTGAGTATATCTTTAAATGTTTATAACAATATATTTTCAATTTTTTTTGTTATGTGCCTATCCACATCGGTTTGCCATGCATACGAACATATAATATATTTGAAGGGACCTTACATGAATACATCATTCCATCATAAGAAACAACTGATTCATATTTACTTCTAATTAAAGGCGTATTACCTCTGACAAAACCTACATAAAATTCAGTATCCAAATCCATAATGGTTGCACTTATACCAGATTGAAAAGCAATCTGTTGTAATGTATCGGCTTCTTTTTGTGTTTCAGTCCTTATCACATTTCTGTCTTCTCCTAGAATATTCTGGATATATAACTCTGCTTCTTTTTGTTCTGTTTCATTTGAATTATTTGCGTTTCTTTTGTAATGTATGCCTTTTCCAACACAATCTTTTGCTTGAATGAGTTGATAATTGCTGTCAGAAAAGAACTTGATATACATTTTGTTATCTGGAGTTGTCAGAAACTCTATATGAGGTGATTCTATTTTATATATATATCCGTTATAATGACATTTTGAAATATGTAAAGGATTCACATATTCAAATGTTTCATTATCAGGATTCAACTGTACAACTAAATCTTCCATCGTAATATCATTGATTGACTTCCAGCCATTCAGTGTTAAAACATCAACCATAGGTGGAAACATTTTATATGTTTATATAATTGTTATATAAAGATATAAAACTATTTTTATATAAAAAAAATAAATATACAAAATAAATATACAAAGTAAATATATGTCATAATGGGTAAAAAAACAGGTTGTGGTGGTTCAAAAAGAAGAAAAGGTAAGAAACATACAGAAGACTATCTTGAACAAAGAGAAACGATCATAAAACAAGATATGATGGAATATGGATATATAGAAAAGACATTAGGAAATGGAAGATTTTCTATTGTATGTCCAGATAACAAAAAACGGTTAGGCATATTGCGTGGTAATATGCGGAAAAAGGTATGGATAGTTTGCGGAGATATGATACTGTATGGAATAAGAGATTTTCAAGATGATAAAGTAGATATATTACACAAATATACGACAGAAGATGTTAAAAATCTATATAGATGGGAAGAGATTTCTACAAATTTCTATGAAGTCTATACTTCCGATATTCATGACCATAATGGAAATCAGAAAGAAAATAAAGAGTTGGATGTAGAATTTTTACACGATGATGAGATACTAAATCGCGAAATAGAAAAAGAATTGGGTGAAGAATGGACACGTGTAAATTAGTTTGAAACCTGAACACCTTGATCAAGTTCAAGAATGCACACAGGACATGTTATATTCTTTTTCAACCATGTAGATAAACAATTTTCACAAAATATATGATTACAAGGACTTGTAATTCTAATGTTATGATTACTATCTTCTTCTTTTATATTGGATATCGTTTCTTGACATATAGGACACATTTCATTTGACTTTTCTTTTTCTTGTTCTGCTGTAAGAACAGTTGATACTTTATCTAAATCTTCTATACCTTTCTCAATTTTGCCTATTAAATTAGCTAACATTAAATTAAAGTCATAATCATTCATGTTTCTTTGTGGTAAAATTCTTGACAGTTGTGAAAGTTGTAATACTAAATTCTGTGGAATAATACTGTTTAATGATGTTGTCGGAATATCGAATGAAATACGAGTTAAAGGTTGTGTCATTTGATTCGTTAATGTGTTCAAGTCTGTTGCTCTTGTATTGATATAATCTTCATATCTTCTACTTAATGATTCATCGTCTTCATGTTCTCCTTCCTCTTCCTCATGTCCCGTTTCTTCATCCACATTATCTTCGTTATCTCGAATATTGTTTAATGGTATCTCTTCAAAATTAATTTCCATGGTTATTCTTGATTCTGCTTGTTCGTTGTTCTCGTCTCTTGTTTGTTGCATATTATCTGCAAGTTGTGAAAATATATTCAATAGCGGTGATGGTTGTTGGTTTTCATCGTTGTTATTGGTATTGACCATTTGTGAAAATATATTCAATAGCGGTGATGGTTGTTGGTTTTCGTTATTCGTGTTGACAATTTGTGAAAAGACATCCAACAACGGAGTTTGTTCGCTTTCTTCGTCAGTATGATTGAATGTTCGTAAAATAGATGTATCAAATAATTCTTGAATAGTTTGAAATGGTGAAACCATAGTATTAAAAGGTTGTGGTTCTGTGGTTTCGTTATTATCATATTCTCTATTTTCATCATCATCATCATCCGTCAGATTTGTAGATGAAGGTATTCTTCTCCAAGGATTTTCTGACTCTGATATAGGTTGTAATGATTGAAAAATAGATGTTCTACCCTGCATACACATATTAGTATGAGTGTTATAATCATTGAATCTTATCATAGTTTCACATAAATCACACATCACCCAAGGATTATCCATATCTTCTTGAAGATTACTATTCATAATATATATTTATTTAAAAATATTTTAAATAGTTTTTTCGAAAATTAATTCTCGTCCCTGTGAAGTTAATTTATAACCTTCAATTTTTATTTCATTTGCATGTATTTTGTCATGACATCTATCACAAACATTCACCAAATTATATAATGCGTTTTTTGATGTTTTTCCTATATATCCATTTTCATCTGCATATTGTTGTTCTAGTATATGATGAACTTCTTTCCCTTTCTTTCCACAAATTGCACAATTATCCTTGTACAAATTGCTATTATATCTTGATTTGTTTGTGGAGATGATATTGGTTTCAATATCTAAAAGATTATGACGAATTTTATTTGCAATATTCATAAACTCATCAGGTAGATTTAATGCTTTACAAACCTCAAGTCCATAAAGAGTCCTTCCTTGTCCGCGTTTTAACAATCTATCATAAACAAGTTTACCAGTTGTTTCATTAAAGTCTACACTCAAATGAAAAACACTTATGTTTTGCAAATCACAAATTTCTGGAATATGAACAATATCATGTAAATGTGAAGCAAATATAAAACTACTTTTTCTTTCTGCCAAAGTCATAATTCCTGCAGAAATAATCGACATTGCAGATATACTTTCTGTACCACTACATAGTTCATCACCTATCACCAGTGAGTTTTTATCCGCACGTCTGATTATGTTTCTCAATTCTGCAATTTCATTTGTAAAAGTGCTTTGTCCTTTTGCGATACTGTCACCTGTAGGTATTCTCGTAAAAATGTATTTAAAAGGTGAATATATGAATGCATCTGCAGGAACATACATCCCTGCAGATGCCATGATCAAACATAATCCAATGCTTTTCATTAAACTTGACTTTCCTGCTGCGTTTATGCCATATAACAAGATTCCACTTCCGTTTAGTTCTATATCATTTGAAATGTAAGGTATAGTATCTTGTATTCTTTCTATGATAGGATGTCTCAACGCAGTTGCTTTCAAAAAAGATACATAATCACCATTTTCTTTTGCTTCTATACAAGGTCTAGAATAATGATATGCTATCGAATTATAAGTATTTGTTGTGTAATAATCAAAACGACCAATCACAGAGACTATTTTATTCATGTTGGAAATTTGACTAATCGACAAGCGTTCAAGAAAATTTATATAATTTTTTGTTGTTTGTTTTCGTAATATATCTCGTAAGTTGTCTATTTGTTCATTGAGTTTTACAAATAATGGGTGAGATATTTTTACAATCGTTGAAGAACTTGATAAAGGCTTTGCTTTGAATTCATGACCCTTGATTATAATCTTATTGCCCTCTAAAGATTTGAAAGTAAACTCAGAACTTGCACCATCTCTTTCAAGAAAAGTTGCGTATCGTTTTTTTGTAATAGATAATAAGATACCATCGCGTTCGTTTTGTTCCAACTTGAAAAATGTTTCTCCTTCAAAGTAGTCGTTATTAAGAAAACAAACAATATCATCAAAGAATTTGAGATGGTTATCTAATTCGTTTTGTAATCTGTCTAATTCAGGATATATGTTTTTTTGAAAAATATTTTCTGAAATATCTTTGATGTAAAATTTATGAACTTTTGTCATGTCTAGATCAACATTAAAGCTTTGTAAAAAGGAGTCCAAATCTAACATTTCTTCTAATTCAGGGAATATACTAGATATTTTCTTCAAGTGAACGATGCTATGCTCAATATTTATGAAATCCATTGGACTTAAAGTTCCCATACATATCCTTCTAAATAATCTCTCAACATCATAGATTTCTGTCAAATAGGTTCTAATTTCCATATATAACTTGTTTTTTGTCAATTTCTCAATCAAATCATATTCTTTTTCTAATTTGACCACATCTGTCAATGGTCTCAATAATCGTTCTTTAAAATATCGTTTGCCGATGGCTGTTTTACAGTTGTTCAATATATCTAACAAACTGATATTAGAAAATTCATTTGGTAATATGTTCAACTGTCTAACTGTATTATAACATAGTATCAAATTTTGTTCGTTTTGTATTATTTTAGGAATACTTATACTTTCAAGCACCTTTTCGTTATGCACGAAAACAAACTGTAACAATGAACATAATGAAACAGTCGCAAAAGGTAATCTCTCTATATCTAAAAACTCGATTGGTGATAACATACCATGGTTTGGAAATACTTTATGAAGGAGTTCAGTTTGAAACTTTATCTTAAGAACTTCTTTGTTATAGTCATGAAACCTGATATGTAGGCATTGATTGTCTGAGGATAATTCCAAATGTCGTAATATGTATTCTTCGGTCACAGAAATAAGGTTTCCAAACAGTATATACTCTTTGGGATTGACACTTGTGATGATACGGTAAACATCATCTAAAGAAAACTCTGAATCGTTGTGTTTTGCAAAACTTTCATAACAATATATTTCTCCTGTTGTGATATCAATATAGGATAGACCGATATTTAAAATGTATTTTTGTGTATTCCATTCTCGCATTTCATCAAAAAATAAACACATCAAAAATCTGTTTTCATAACCATGAACATCATCTATTTTCGTTCCTGGACTTAATACATGTGTAACTTCTCTTTTGGGTTTTGGAGGGGGCGTGACCTGACTAACAATAACAACCGTATATGATGATTCCAATAATATGTTTGCATATTTTGTAATGGATTTTTCTGGAACTCCACACATGTAACAATTACTTTTTGAAATCACATCGTTTGTTTTATTTTTCTTGGTTGTTTGAATATTCATGATATCACTTACTTCTTTGATGTCTATCAATCCATCATCAATACTATATATTTCATAGAAACTACCAACTTGCATAAACACCACACATTTTTTCCCATATTCTTCTTGATATTTTTTGGTATAGTTTTCATATTCATCATAAATATGAATAGTAGAAGTCATCTTGTAATCATATGTTTCGTCTGTATATATTTAATATTCATGTGCTTATATATTTTGTTCATGTCTTGTTCATGTCTTGTTCATGTCTTGTTCATGTCTTGTTGTGAGGTTCATTCGATTGATTTGAATACTTCTAGTAAAAACCTTTCCAATAAGATATAAGGTTTACTCATATTCAATGACTTGATTTCCAAGTCGGCAGCGGTGACAATGATTCCATACATATGTTTTTCAAACTTTTTATGTTTACTCAAGAACTCCAAACAAACCTTCACAATATCTGCAAAACGGTTTGTAAAATGTAGAATTTTAAAAGAAAATGACTTTGCCATATTCACGGCCTTGTAAACATCTTTTTGCTTACAAAACTCTTCCAAAAAATCTCGGATGGTTTTTTCGAAATAATTGTTTTGATTTGGTTTTGTAAGTTTTAGAATGTTGTAGACGAGTCCGTCATTGTAGTCTATTTCAAACTCATTATTTTCGCCTATATCGATATCGTGATGATTGATAAAATACTCCAAAAACGATTCAAAATCGTGTGGATTGATTTGACACCTTATAAGTGCACCTCTACTTAAGATTGCATCATTCAACAAAGATATCGTTTTTGATGTCATTATAAAGATGATATTTGATGAACAACTTTCTAAAATTTTTCTCATTGCATAGACAGTTGTGTTATGTAAAGAACTCAATTGATGCAATACGACAACATGCTTTTGCTGATGAATATTCTTGATTTGAGATAAATGATTTGCAATAAATTCTGATAAGAATTGTTTTTCCACATTGCGAATTTCATCCAAATCAATTTCGTTATGAAACGCACTTGAATAATATGTACATGTGTATTTGTTATTGTTATTCATTATATCCATTGAATTTTTAACCTTTTTTATCTCACAATCGAATATTCTTGATAAAATAACATCCACATATAACTTCAACAAAGTAATATCATTACCATAAAATATAATGTTTGGAAATCCAAAAAAATCATCTTGTGAAAATTTTGATATGTTTTTAACCATTGGATTTGCTATCATATCGAAATATGTTTTGGAAAAGTCTTTTTTGAATACTTCCCAATAGTTCATGATAGCGTTTGTTGTTTGATAATTTGTAATATCAATATATTTAGTATTTATATCAATTTTTTTCGATATATAAAGTTTCTTTTGTATGATGATTAAAGGTGTATATGGTGCAACAAAAAGATTATTATTCCATATTAGAAGTATCAAAAACTTCTTCCATAGAAGAAATCAAACAATCTTATAAACGATTAGCACTAAAATATCATCCTGATAAAAATGATTCGGATACAAGTAAAAAGATATATGATATCAATGAAGCATTTGCAATTTTGAGCGACCCAGATACGAGAAGAAAGTATGATACCGAAAACGAAATACCACCGATGACAGACATTTTCAAAATGGTTTTTACGCAAATGCAAACATTCCTAACAGAATATATTGATAAAAAAAGGAAAGAACAAGAGAAGGATAGGGTTCAAAAAATACCAGAGGATATAATTATAAAATTACCTGTATCCTTAGAAGATTTATTTTATCAGAGAATAAAAAAACTTTCTATACAAGTGTTGAGAAATGGTATCATGACAAAACAAAAGATATTTATTAGTTTAACAAATTATCAGACAGAATATCTTTTTGAAGGCTTGGGTGATTCTCTAGACCAAAGAAAGGGCAATATAAAAGTGTTGGTAGATATACAGAAACATGAGATATATAATGTGGACACTATTATGAATAAATACGACTTATGGATAGAACATGATATCAGTTTGTTTGAATACTTTTATGGGAAAACATTTGATATAAAAGGTTTAGATGGTTCCGTTATAAATATATCCAAACCTTTTTTCGAACTGAGTAACATGACATACATTATCAAAAACAAAGGTTTACCATATTATCCAGAAGAAAATGATGATGAAAATATTGTTTATGGTGATATCTATATATTTTTCAAATTATCTATCCATACACCATCGAAATCGATTCTAAATAATGAAAAAGTAAAAGAAATCTTTCAATCTTATTTTTTCTAAACTTTGGAGTAAGTAGTAATGAATGATATAATTTCAAAGTTGTTTATAAAGTCGTATGAAAGTTTCAAGACGAAGGGTATGAATATCCTTTTTGAACAAGAAGATAATAACATTTTGCATCCATCAGGAATGGAATGTGGAAAATATATGAGTCATCATATTTGTAATGATATACATCACAATATGAAATTCAAAAAGGTAATCGAATACATATTTGATTCCACAAAAATTATAGTAGAAATGTTTCATAAAAACAAACATTATAAGTTTGACAAACTAATTCATTTGATAAATTACTATGTATATACTTTGAATAAAATAAATCATAATGAAAAAATAATATTAAAGTTGTATCTATCCGATTTGAAAAAACAATTTCCTAAAACGAAAAAGGTTTTGAATGAAGATAATGTAAATAGCGGTTTAACATTATTTAATGGAAATGAAAGAATGATCATCATCTATAGAAAAGAAGAAATAGAAAAAGTATTATTGCATGAACTTGTTCACTATTATGGTTTTGATTTTCATTATTATGATAACCAATATGACAATTATTTTATGAATCGTTTCAAGATAAAAGTTTCTCATCCATACAAAAATTCAAATAATCCGTTGGCATTATACGAAAGTTATACGGACACTTTGGCATGTTATGGACATATCATTGCAAATGTGTTATTCAAACATTCTGATAAATCTACCCAAATCATTCAAAGTTTGATTACCGACCAATTCATTAAAGAAAAACAGTATTATATGAAACAAGCCAGAAAAGTATTAAGATATGGAAGTCTAAAAGAAAATACGCATTGTTTTTCATACTATATTTGCAAAGCGGTTCTTTTTAAACATTTTGATAAATTTATCAGGTTCATAGAAAACAATGGAATAGATATAGGCACACATAAGGAAAAACAAGAAAAGTTTATAGAGTTGTTGAAAGCATGTCTCGAAGATGATAAATTTTGGAAATCAATTGGAAATAACAACTCTATAAAAAATAATATGCATAGTTTGAGAATGACAAAATTAATTTGGTGATTCAAACACCTTAAATGGTATGTAATATTTATAATTTCATCAATGCGTTAAAATACTTAAAGATAATATCATAGATATAATTATTAAAAAGTAAAAATGGCACAAACAAAGACTATTAAAAAGAGTTCCAAAAGTATGCCTGATGATGTACCCGTCAAACCAGTTCAAGAAACCCCAGTAGTAGATGCAACCGTAGTTGAACCTGTAGTTGAAACTGAAAAACCCCAATCCACTGATGTTACCGTAACTGAAAAGTTTGAAAGTCTGAATCAAAAAGTAGTAGATATTACTAATGCACTAAAAGAACTACAAAGTTCTCTTAAAGTAGTCCAAAAAGAACTTGTAAAACTTGTAAAAACAAATGTGAAGAAAGGCAAATCTCGCACTAATACTGGTGCTAAAAAGACACCTAGTGGTTTTGCTAAACCCACTAAACTATCTGATGCCCTATGTGATTTCCTAGGTGTAAGTAAAGGAACTGAACTTGCCCGCACTGAAGTCACTCGTCGCCTTAATGCTTACATTAAAGCACAAGGACTTCAAGATGAAAAAGATAAACGTAATATTCATCCAGATGCTAAACTAAGCCAAGTTCTATCTATCAAAGAAGGTGATAAACTAACTTTCTTCAACCTTCAAACTGCTATCAAGCATAATTTCGTAAAGGCTGCTTGAGTTATACTTTAGAATAAAAATTGTTTTTTTTGAAATTCTTTTAATTATATAAAAGATTTTAGAGATATTTCTCCATCCATTTTACAGAAGCGTGTTCTTCGGATGAAGATGCTTTTTGTTGAACGATGATATTAGATAAAAGATATGCCATTTTTTCGAATGGATGTTCATATAATTCAGTTGGATCTCTATCAATGTTGGAATGATTTTCTATATTAAATTTTATTTTTGCATCTGTGAGAGACTTGGGTTGAGAATGAAAACTTTGATAAAAATATACACCATCTTTGTTTGCATACATTATATTGTTTAAGTCTGGATTATTTCTTGAATCTGGATATTTTTTTAGAATATCATGTATTGTATATTCCCAATGTTTAGTGATTAATAAATTCGTCTGTAATGGGAACTTTCTTTGATATATATGGATTTTTTCATGGATTAGAGTTTGTACTTGTTGTATTTGGTTTTGTTTTTTGAAAAAATCTTCCCCAATGAAAATGATATCCTCCAGAGTATGTGGAAACCCTTTTTCTATGTGACAACATAATTTTGCAAGTTTCCAAGGGATATTCATTAGATTTGAGTATTTTTCACATAATATGTTTGCATATTTAATATCTTCTTCCAATACAATTTGTTCTTCTGTTGAGAAATCCTTGATACTTTTGATATATTTCTGTAGATAATCATCAATAGAAAAACTTGCTCTGGCTTCTAAATCCAAAGGGGACATTTCATTGAAATAGGATGAATTTAGAACAATATTTGTAGCTTCTTCTTTTGTAATAAACATTTATTTATAATAAGAGTTCAAAAAAAATATTTTTAATAACAATAATAATATATGAATTTTATGTTGAATTATAGATTAACATCAGCTAGACCTTCTAGACAAATTCATTCAATTTACAAAAAAAGATTACATCAAATAAGTAGAGCTCCCAGATTAGTAGAAAGAAAATCATTTATACAAAATATTGAATATCAATCATATCTCATAGGTAAGGGAGTAATACTATTTACGTTTTTTTATTGTTCTTTGAATTGGATGCATTACAGAAATTTACGAAGAAATATAGAGAAGAGAGAAGAAGAAAACGATAATGATTCATCATAAATATTGTGTAATGAATGAAGTTTTTGTTTTTATTGCGTCTTGACGACAATATGGACAAGAGAACTTTTGTTTCACAGTGAACCAGTTCATTATTCCTGATGAGAAATCATTGGAACAATTCCAGTGAAAATTATGATTACAACAACTATTAAAAACGATATCATCATCTTTGAATTGTTCTTGACATAATGCACATTCGTTTTGTGAAGACATTATATTATGTATGGATTCGTCCGTCGTTAATCTTAACATTTCAGGATGTTTATTTATATCACTCCATTTTGCGAAAATCCAAGAATACTTTCCCAAATAGAAATCATCCATTCTCCAACCTCTTTTCACTAAATCATAAGATCTTAATATAATAATGATATTCTTTGTATAATCTATACTAGGTAAGTCTACCAAGGCAAAGGTTTTGTTTTTGCATCTGGTTATTGTAGTATTCAAAACATCCACACTATAAGTTAGAAACATACTTAGATTAGGTCGTATGAAGAGACAAATATTATTTTCTGCCACAAGATTCGTATCAAAATCACACGGATATGTATGCCAATTATGAAAAGAACAACTCAATATATCCAATCTATAATGAAAACCTGTTTTATCACGAACATGATAACAGTAAACATTCATACTTTTATAATTAGGTTTCAGTGGAAGTTCAATGATTTGAAAATCAATGGATAAAACTTGAAGACAAGGGCGTATCAAATTTGGATCCAAACGACAATCTATATCCCTACATTCGACTTCACAAAACTTATCGCGCATATATCCACCAAATATATCTCCAGAAAAAGATTTTATAATTTGACATATTTTTTGCATGTTTTATTTGTTTCCTTTTATATTTAATAAATAATATGCTTAAATAAAAAAAAATTGAAAACCATATAAAGCATAGTTTTCATATTATAAACAAGTTCTATAACAAAGCATATCAACAATGAATTCAATCATTCTACCAAAAGATTTTGATGAGTCTCTTGTCACTTTTAGTGATGTGAAGATGTTGGATAATGGTGGAAAAATTGTATATGTTGGGTATAATAAAGCACCATTGGTAATGCAAACCCCATCTATGCATGCACCATATGGAATTCAGAATTGGGATGAGACAACAAATTACACACTTGATGTTTCATTCAAAGGAATGGACAAATCTCCAAATCTTCAAGCCTTTTATCAAACATTGGAGAAACTGGATAATAAACTGATTGAAGATGGTTTTGCCAATCAAGGTAGTTGGTTTAAGGGTAAGAAGTATGGCAGCAAAGAGATTGTAGAAGCACTATATACTCGTTTGCTTCGTCATGCAAAGGATAAGGAGACTGGTGATGTAACAGATAAGTATCCTCCAACATTCAAGATGAAGATTCCATTCAGGGATGGTAAATTTGCTTGTGAAGTGTATAATGATAAGAGAGAAAATGTTGATTTGTCTACAATTCAAACAAAGGGAAGTAAAGTGACAGCAATTATTCAATGCACAGGACTATGGTTTGCAGGTGGTAAATTTGGATGCTCTTGGAAAGTACTTCAAATGAAAATTACACCATCACAAACTATTCGTGGTTATGCATTCCAAGAAGTAGTAGAGGATAAGGTAGAAGAAGATATCGATAATGTGTCAATGGATGACGCAGATGTATTGGACAACGCAGTCGATAAACCCCCAAGTGATGATGAAAATATCGTGTCGGATAGCGAAGAAGAAGATGAACTTGAAAAAGTATCTGCAAAGAAAACCACCAAAAAAGTTGCAATGAAGTGTCGAAACTAATTTCTCAATATATTAAGAGGGATGAGTATATTGAATGTTATAATGAGTATAAATGATTTAGCAGAATTTCTTTTTATTAAAAACATACATGACAGACCTGTAGAATTACGTGATTTGAATGTCCAAAATAGTAAAGAGTTATTCACATTTTGTTTGGATTTAATGTGTAAAGGTCTTGTTTTATTATTTGGAACAGATGGAAAAGTATGTATAAACACTTTATCAATGGAACAATTTGATATATTAAAAAGAAAAATGAGATGCACTGGAATAGATTGTCAATTAAATGTTATTGAAGTTGAAGAACCACCAGAAAATTTGTTAGATTTATGGACACAAAATTTTTTGAATATACAATCTGTTCGTTCATCAGATGATAACATGGGATTAAATGATTATACATTCGAGTTGCAGACACACGAAAATATATTTAAAATAAAGTTTGATTTGATTCATAACGTAAGAGAAACTATACATAATTGTATGATTTAATCAAATTGGACCATTCTTCTACCTTCCAATTGATTCATATTTTTCAATACAGACTTTGATAATTCGTTCCTTTTCTTTCTAGTTTTAGTTATTGTTCCGTTTTCAGTTTCAATAACTTTAACTTTTATGTTTTCTTTATTCAGTTTTTTCTTTTGATTTTCTCGTTGAGTGGAAATCATATCATTTTCGATTTCCGTTTTATTATCATCGATAAAATCTAAAATGTCATTTTGTAAAATCCATCGAAACATATTTAATTGTGCAACAGTTGTTTCTATATAATTATCCCCATCATAATAAAAATTAATTCTATCCCTTCTTCTAAATGGATCTAACAAAGCTTTGCTATAACTTTTCAATTGTGATCTATAAGATAGATACACATTTAGATGTATGATATTATTATTAACCTTACGAGTTATGATGGTATGATTTTTCTTACTGTAGTTTGTAATGAACCAATCTATCAACCGTAATGATATTGGGGATTCTCCATTAATAATAGGAATTATGCGTTGAATATTATTTTTATTTCCATAAAATTTGGAAAGAGATGACATCAATAGATCATTGCTTTTACTGTTTTTTGTCTTATCTTTATTCATATATTAAAAGGAAAACTATAGGATTTTCTTAAGTAGTTTTCTGCATAAAAACGCAAATTTAAAAAGGAAGACTCGTATTATTATACTTGATGCTTTCGTTTTTGATGTCATATTTATAACGATTCATCCAAAAATCTTTCATCATATCGGTAAAACGCATATAAACGACGGAATTTCTTGCAGGTGAATCATCTATACGTTTTCCATAATATTTCATATTTATGTAATAAACCCAACTATGATACAACCCACCACCTAAATATGAATAACCTATTGTTATATATGGTCCATATTGAATACAATCCAATATCTCAAACAATCCAAAATCAAAACTTCCCATACGAAATTGTTTATAATGTTTTATGATTTCTTTATAATCATCTGGTAAGGATATATAGTCATATGCCAAAATGTAATGATTGTCATTGGGTATAAAGTAATGTATATAATCATTTTTGATATAGGTACGATAAAATTCTTCAATGTATGAAAAAAGCATTATATTTTCATCTTGCATACACTTTATATTTATCAAATTTTTTATTTGAGTAAAAACAAAATTAGAAAAAGATAATAAAAATTAACAGTTTATCAACAGTTTTCGCCAATTTCAAGTGGGCGTCTCATTAAATCAGGACTATAACTAGAATTCAACCAAGGAGATACATTTACTTGTGGTGCGGCAGGTTCGGAACGTAATTGAAGATTTGCATTCTTCATTGTTCCTTGGGTAGTATTGAGACCAACATGATAACCTGCTTGAAGGAAATTTTGATCTTTAACTGAACCTTGACCTGCAGGATTGACTTGTGCCCATTTTGTGTTAGCTGCATCACTTGGTAGTAAATCTTCTGCAGTTAATTTGTCTTTAGGGAAACAATCATTAGGAAGTGTTTGACCACTATAATCCACACCACGATAATCTTCGTTTGTTAATGGTTCAGAGGGTTCCACATTACCAGCACCAGAACCAGCACCATCTTTTTTACTTCCTTCTATTAATGGCATCACATTTTGTTGTAATTGTTCAAAGAACTTTTCGCTTTGATTTTGTTTTTGAAGGGTATTATAACGACTAATCAGCACAAACAAAGTTGCACTTGCTAATACAATTAAAGTGACTCGAATAATCAAGTATTTGTCCATGGTATTTTATTATTAGCAAATATAAAAATTATTCTAGGGATGATAAAACTCATAATAAATTATCTATTTCGATTTGTTCTGATATTTTATCCAAAAGTTGAACAGAAATATCCGTTTGATCAAGTTCTATCAAAAGTTTGTCTAATGTCTCTAATTGATGTAACAGAGGAGATAGTTGATTATTTATATCTTGTTTTCTGTTTTGTATTTTATGAATCATTTCAGACTGTATATTCTTAATATCATCTAAACTTGGCTGAATATCTGTTGTTTCTATCACATCTGAATTTTGTTCCCAATCGTTTTCTTCATCACTGTTATAAGAATTTAAAAAATCAATATCAATAGATTTCACATTTTCTATGCCCCATTCTGGAATAAATCTTTGTTTGTAGAATCGTAATCCTCGAAAGTTTAATATCATATCATATTTGACTGAACAATCTAAAATATCTTCTGCGTTCTGTATTTTTAATTTCAAAAGAAATCCATCGGCTTTTGAATAGGATACACTTGGAGTATAAAATTCTTCTATGATGTTTTCGTCTAAACTTTTTGTAAACCAACCATTCATATTTGTTTTCACATGTTCCACACAATATGCATCAAAATCTATAAATGTTTTACATACATCCTTTGGAACTTTTAGTAATAGAATACTATAATAATGTTCTAAATGTCTTACACGTTTATGTTTAATGACTTGTGCATTTGTAATAAATACATTCAAAGAATTCATTTCTCCATAAACTGCTTTACCAAAAAGAGAATCTTCAGTTTTTCTTGGTTTATTAATATGAATATCCATTAATTTTATATCTTTGATATCGATGCTTTGATCAAACATTGTCTCACTATTATTCATTTATACGATTTATTTTCTTTTACAATTTAAGCATTTATATTAAAACGCAATGGAGTGTAATAAAAAAACAAATGATTTATTACGGAAAGTAACAAATCGCTTTATTGACATGATTGTAGAAGAAATGAACAATGAAGAACTGAAAACAGTTATAAGAAAAAAACTCATAAATCCTTTGTTAAGTATGATTTACACAGAGGTTTATCCATACTTGTATGGATTATTATTGATCGTAATTCTAATATTGCTATTCACTTTATTAACGTTTTTCATGTTTTTCATTCAATTATTTAAGAGAACTACGAAATAATGATAAAATGGATCCAAAATATATCGAAAAAATTCAAAGATGGGTCGAACTGGACAACAAAATAGAAACAAGAAAACTTCGTTTAAAAGAATATACAGATGAAAAAAAAACAATAGAAGATGACATATTATCCTATATTCAAAGTGAAAATATCAAAGATATACAGATAAATACATCTGATGGTTTTATTCAATTTCAAGAAACGAAACAAACTGGATATATCACCTTGAAGTTACTGAAAGAAACGATTTTCAGATATTTTGACAACAATACGAAAGAAAATATAACTCCTGAAAACTTATATGATTTTATTATATCAAATAGAGAAACAAAAACGAAAATAAATATGAAGCGACATATCACATCATGATTTACGTGTATGATCAAAAGTGTTATATAGAAAATTCACTATATCATTTTCTAATATTTCTTGGGTGATATATACATCATTACCCGGTATTTGTATCACGTTATAAATGGTGTATGATATATCATGAAGAATTTCCTTGATTTGTTTATGATATTTTGTTTGCCAAACATCAAAATTTATCTTTTTACTTTTGAATACTCTTGGAATAAGTTTTTTTGCATTTTCAATTTCTATTTGGGAAAATTCATCTTCTTTAAAAACTTCTTTTTCATATCTAAAAGATACATTGCCGTTATTGTTTGTTTTTTTAATGATAAGCATATAAAGCATTATATTTCTATTTCTTTATATGTCATCATCTTATAGTGAAATCGTAAAAACACAGACGAAAACACTTTCAAAGTGTAGTTATTTTGAAATTAATGATTGGAAGGCATTTAATGAATTTATAAAGGAAATCATAGCAAATAAACATAAAGGTGAAAAAAAAATTGATACAAGTTTGCATGATGCTCTATTTGTTGATTACTGTGATTCGTTCATATCAAAAATATATTCAAAATTTATAGACAAATTCAAAGAGTATGGATTCTTTCATATAGAAGATTATGGTAAGTTTTGTGACGTGATATCAAGAAACATCCACATATATGAACACGAACAGGATACAGATGATGAACATTTTGGTGAAAATGATGACATATAACAAATAAAAATATATTTATTTATTATAAAAGTATTCATAATGGTTGAAAAAAAAACAAAAGCAGTGAAGAACCCAAAGAATCCAAAGAAAGGTGGTAATGTCATGCAAGACTTACAAAATCTTGCAGTTCCATTCGGTATTCTTTTAGCCAAGAAAGGTTTAGATAGTGTGGTTTCCAAAGAAAGTAAAAAAACAAAATCAAGTCCTGCTAAACCAGTAAAGAAGACTTCTAAAAAAGGTGGTACCGTAGGTAGCAATAACTTGGAGAAAGAATTTTCTGATTTATCTAATCAAATAGAAAAGTTTTTAAATAAATATTAAGAAGAAGCAGAATACATATTTTGTTCGAGTGCTTTGATTTGTGCCATTATTTTTTCGTCATATAAAGCATTGTAATATTTGTATGATATCCATACATTCGCAAAGTTTTCTATATTTGCAATCGTATTATTTTTTACAATAAACCAAGACCTTTCCAAAAACATTTTATCGGTCATATTGGAAGGTTTCTTAAAATAGTGAAAATATCCTTTAAATTCTATAAGTGTACTCATATTAGCGTATGCATACCTCATTCCAAGTTATTTTTATATGTTTTCAAATTTTTTGTTTTAACGATTTTTTGAATGTAGAAAATATATTATCAAAGTATAATAATACATTATGATACTTACTCAAGAAATGTTATCTCATACAAAATCTCTATATTCATTTGATGTTTCATCTAAACTTGGTAAAGAATATGTTATTCTTTGTGAAGATATTGCACGTATGTTGTTGATACAAATAACAATACAATTAATGTTTTACCTTTCAAACCCCAGTGAAATGAGTTTTATTACAAGTGAGTTTATACTATTACTACTCTATATTGTATTAGGAGTTTGTGTTTATTGGTTGGTGTTTAAAAATCTTATACAATTCAAATGATTATAATAAAGAATGATTCATCATATCAAAAACTTCTTTTTCGATGAACGTCATAAAGAAGAACGAAATCTTGTGGATAATGATATTCATCAAAACATGACGACTCAAACATTTGAGCAGTATTTCGAACCCTTTTTTAGAGACTCTGTCATTCGATATAATAAATCTATCATATCTTCCCAATTCTTTGAAGATTTAGAAATATTCAGTGGTTATCGTGAGGATTCTACGAAATCCGTTTTTGATTCAATAGATAAAACAAAACTGAATGGTTCCAAGATATTATTAACAGAATTGTTAAAAAATCCTTTATATGATAGTGAATTGTTAAACTCAAGACAGAAAGCACTGCAAGAAATAAATATTCATAGACCATATTTATCAAGCACTTTACAAGAAATGTCACATTATGAAAGAGATATTTTATGGTTGTTTCAAGACAAAGATTTGAATTTAAAAACATTATATGAAATCGTGTACTTTAGATTTTGGTTGTTGAAAAAATGTAATAATATAGATTATGCACTCACGGGTTATAATATATATAGGATTATACTTTCGCCTATTATAGGATTATTATCACCTATAACGTATTTTGTCATTCCTTATTATATTTTACGGTTTAAATACAAATTCAAAATCAGTTTTACAAAATATTTACGCTTGATGTTTGATACTTCTAAACTACTTTTTGCATCTACAGGGAATTGGACATCAAATTTGAGATATTGTTCTTATCTGTTTTCATTGATATTCTATTTTCAAAGTATATTCAACAGTTTTGAAATATCAACCACATTGTGGAGAGTGACAGAAAGTATTGTAAATAAAATGTCCAACATATCAAAGTTTATTAATAATTCCATAGATATAATTCATACAACAGAGATAGATAATACTCATATACAACCATTTTTCAAGTTTTCTGAAAACATTGATGTAGGTATAAAACCACCAGAAATATTAAATAGACATTTTATGCTAACAAATTTTGGCACACATTTGAAATTCTTCAAGACTTTAGATATCCACAATGTCAAAAAACTTTTATATAAAATTTATATTATAGACTGTTTGAATTCTTTGAACTCATTGACAGCAGATAATGGTTTTAGTTATGTACATTATGATAGCGATACGAGAACACCTTGTATCGAAAGTAAGTCCATATGGCATCCATGTTTATCTGCAAATAATGTTGTTATGAATGATATACACTTGTCAAAAGACAATAAACATATGTTGATAACAGGTCCTAACGCTGGGGGTAAATCTACTTTTGTCAAATCTAATTTAATAAATGTTTTGTTTTCTCAAACATTAACTATATCTAATTCAGAATATACAAAAATCACACCATTCTATTACATAAGTTGTCATATTAATATACCAGATTGTAAAGGTCGTGAAAGTTTATTCGAAGCGGAAATGAATCGTTGTAAAGATAATTTAGAGATTTTGAAATCATTAACAGAGAATCAATATGGGTTTGTTGTAATGGATGAGATTTTAAGTTCAACAAATGCTTTAGAAGGAATTTCAGGTTCGTATGCTATATTAAAGAAACTTGCAGAATATCAAAATTTACTCACAATATGCACGACACATTATACCTATTTAACGAAATTAGAAAAAAGAGTTGAAGGTTTCAAGAACTATAAAGTAAGTATTGAGAAAACAGATGATAAAGATATAAAATTCACATACAAAGTTACACGAGGAATATCAAAGCAATTCATTGCTTTAGAATTACTAGAAAAAAATGGATTTGATTCAGATATCATAGACGATGCCAAGAAGATTAGAGATAGATTTTGCGTTTAAGAAATTACATAATTATATGTGATATGATAAGAAAAATGAAACTAGGTGGTCTTCACATGCATATGGTATTAGTCATTGCAATGATATGTGTAATTATTTATGTGTTTTACATTTCCAAAGATATTATGACTTTAGATAAAGAAGTAAGAGTATTAAAAGTTAAATTACAGACCATGGAACAAATGCAACAACAACAAACATTATCACAATTAAAAAGTGTTTCGATACCACAACAACAACAACAACCAAAAGCAGAAGTCATAGATATTACTGAAGAAGATTTGGAAAGTGTAGATAGTGAAAAGATAAAATCAATGCTAAATAACGAAAGTGAAATAGATGAATTAGAAAAAGCAAATGAAACTGCAATGAATGAGAATGTTGTTGTGCAAGATGAATCTGTAGATTATCACAACTTATCTTGGAATGAATTGAAACAAGTATGCAAAGATAAAGGACTTACGATTAAAGGATTTTCGAAAGAACAACTGATTGAAAAACTCACATCTTTATAAATTCTATATTTAAAGATTTTTGTAATAAAAATCTAAAATGATTCCAGTTTTATTTTCAAAAGAATTAAGCATTGATAAACCATTGCCAATTATTGTAAAAAACAAAAAGTTTGTGATATGGAAAAACAAAGAACATCAAGTGTCTTGTGTTCCTGATATTTGTAGTCATCGTGGCGCAAAATTATCACAAGGAAGAGTTGTAGGTGATTGTATAGAATGTCCTTACCATGGTTGGCGATTTAATAATGATGGTAGATGTGTAAAAATACCACAACAAAAGAAAGATACGGTCATTCCAAGAAGCGCAGATTTGGTGTCTTTACCAATCCTTACGAAAATATATGATGATATCATTTGGATAACAGATATCCATGATACAAAAATTCCAAATACATTATGGTGTGATGATACAAAATATTTAACAACGGATTTATCTGTTGATGCTCCATACAATTATTTTTTACAAATTGAGAATTTGTTAGATCCAGCACATATACATTTTGTTCATGATGGGTTTCAAGGAAATCGTAAAAACGCAGGATTTATCAAAGTATCAAACATGACAGAAACAGAACATAAACTTTCTGCGCTATTTTGTCATACGAACGAAAATACGCCTAATATACATATAGAATTTCATATACCGTACATGGTAGAAGTTTCTATATTAGATAAAAACAATAATGTTATAAGAAAAAATGTCATATATGTTTGTCCGCAGACGGATCAACGATGCAAAGTATTATTTCGGGATGTTGTGATTAAAGATTATGTCATGCCAGATAATATGCGATTATTTGTAGATATGATTGCAAAAGATTTTATAGAATCTCATTATAAGGTGATAAACAACGAAGTGGTAATGAGTATCATACAGCAAGATATAGACATTTTGGCAGGACAACAAGACAATGTAAAGAATTATTTAGAACATCGATATGTATTGCCAACAGAATCTGACCAGTTAATTATATCTTTCAGAAAATGGTGTAATAAGAATGAAAATTTATATCAATATATAGTATAAATGGGTTGTGGTTGTGGAGCAGTATCGCCAACAATGCAAGGAGGATCTAAGAAAACAAAAGCCAAGGGTAAGAAAGGAGGTTCGGATATGAAAGAACCAGTGATGGGAATGAACAACAATCATCCACCAACTTTGGCGGGTGGTAAGAAGAAAACTAAAAAAGTTGTCAAAAAGAAATAAATATAAATTTCTTATATAAATATAATACAAATAATATGTCCTCAAAGTGTGAAAATGGTTGTGATAATAAGTTTTATAATTGCCCTCCACGAATGAGTTTTCCAATACATTTTACGGATCATCGTCCTAGATGTAAAGTAAATTACGAAGTATTACCTAAACCAATGACTTCTTATGATTATCGTTTGTATTTAACACATAACGCAGAAAAATTAATGGAAGATAATCGTCAATCCGCTTGGCAACGAAATATGTGTGCACCTTGCACTAAACCATCCACGATGTTACCTGAAATTCAACAACAAGTATGTGACGGTAGAACTTGTGCTTTCCCTATTAATGATCCAACAGGATTAGGCACAGGGCGTTTATATGGCGGTGAGAAAGAATCCTATCTGCCAAGCCAAGAACGTCCTACTGGATGTGAAATGAAGAGAACACGTGATTTATCATTATATCCTTTAGATGGTAGTGTACCTAATAGTTTTGAACGTATGACTTCACCTAGTGGCGGTTGGCCTTTGGATGGACAACAATAATTATGAAGCATATTTGAAATAATCTTCTTTTTTTTCTATAATAGTAGTAATACTATTATGAAATACTTTGATAAACTTTATTGTGCTACGGTAAAAGATACACAACCTATAAGAAAACCTGATTTTAATGTCAAAGTTGGCATTCCTGATATAGTGGATGATAATATTGTATATTATATTGCTGCTTCACCACCTGATTATCGCTTTACATATACAGGTAGTGCATTACCATTTCATTCATATCAACAAGCATTTCAAAATACACCCAATAAAGGACAGATAGAAGTAAAAAATGGAGAAATATCTGTAGATATTCAATACCCTAACACGTTTTATATTGGTCTTGGAACCGTCCCCATACCACCTACACTGTTTTTATATTACAAGTCTAAAGGAAAACAAATAGAAAGACAAATACGTTTATCCGATGGTGTTCCGTATAGAATGCTGTCATATCCTATGCGATTTACGAGACCGAGGAAAAATGCAGAATTTTATGAAAAAATGTGGAGTCTACCTGTTCGAACACAAGAACAAATATTCAGAGATGCTACATATCCTACTGAAAATCAAATGGCTTCTGATTTCTGGGGTTTAAGACCGCCTGTCTAAGTTTTTCCTTGTAGCCATTCCCAAAAGGTTTTTTTAGGTTGTGGTTGTGTTTTTTCGGTTATAGGTTGAGGAGGTTGATTGGATATGAGATTTTGTTTTATAGAATTCACATTCATTTGTAATGTTTTTAATTCACCTGGAATTGCTTTTTCAATCGCTGTCGCAGTTAATAGTTGGTATTTCTTTTTGATTTGTTCCAAATTCTCTTTTGTTAGATTGTCTAATGTTAATGATGGTTTGTTTTTGAATATATTTCTCCAATTTTGACACGCAATACTGTTGTATTTTTCATACTTTTTATCCCAACATCTACATAATTGATGTGTTGTATTTAAGCTACAATAATTATCAATCGTTGTGAGACATTCCTTTTCTGTATTCAATATATTGCTAAAATCGTTCCATTCTTTTATTTTACCACATTTATCACATGTGACTTTATCAAACGGACATTGTTGGAGCTCTTTCAATTGTGTTGCTAATTCTTGAACTTGAGATTGTTTTTGTAAAAATACAGCATCTAATTTTTTATCTTCATTTTTCAAATGTTCGTATATTTTCATTATCTCTTCATCTGTTAATACCTTTTTATATACAGCAAATGCTTGTATATAACCATGCCAATTTCCACTTTTATTTATAACCATAGGTATATTACTAAATACCATATCTGTCGATATATTTGATATGGTTAGCACTTTATTAATTGTGTTATCGATAGAAGACATCATGATTAAAGATAAGGTTGTGTTGGTTTTCGTAATAAAATATGTGTATGTTATTTTTTTATCAAATGGAATTTCTTCGATACCTTTGAGTTTTGCAGAGAAAGTGCCATCATTAGCAAACGATAGTAATAATTTGCCTGTTTGAATCACTTGACTTTTATTAACATCACTTACATCTAAAGATAAACCAATGTTATTTTTTGTATTTGCAAAGAGTGTAAATATGTTAAAGTTGGAATTATTAGGGAAACTGTCATGACTGCATTTTAATACAATCGTAAATTCAGAGTTTCCTTCTATACCCATTCCATACGACAATGGACCCTCAATAGTATTTGTTCCTAAAAAGAAACCTTTTGATTTTGTAAAAGATGGTTTGTCTTTGAAAACGAAATCTTTGTTGACGACTTGTCCGTCAGGTGTACATTGAACGGTGATGGAAGTCGTTGGTGTTGATTTAGGAGCAATATTATACCAAATTTTACCATATCCATTGTAGGATTTAGCACTATAACATGAATTATAGATTTGTAGGCTTTTATCAAAATTGGGAATATTGGTCTCATTATAACTATTTAGTTCATTATTGAATCTCTGAGTAACATTAGTTATAGCATCTTGTTTCAATAAACCTCCGAGAAAACGAATTTTTGATGTATCTTCTTCATAATTTTCTCGTAATCTTTTTGTTGTTGGGTCATATGCTAAAAGAATCAGTATAACAAGAATACTTGTCATGATAATGATATTGTTTGTAGTTAGTTTTGGAAATACAAATGCTTTTAATAGAATTAGACAAAGTAAAAAAACGACGATGAGAACCGCCAACATTTTATTATAATAATATATAAGTTTTCTCGTTTAAAGAATTAATGGTTTTTATATATATTTAAATAAATATTGTAATGACTACCAACATCAAAGTTATAGACATCGAAAATAAAAATTCAAAAGATGAAATGAATGATATCAAAGATGATGATTCCGACCAACTAGAAGAACTAAATTCTTCTGATAGTGATGAAGAACTCGAATCTACAAGCGATGGAAAATTAGAAGATAATCAAGATGATGAAGATGATGAAGATGATGAAGATGATGAAGATGAAGAAGGAGATGAAGGAGATGAAGATGAAGAAGAAGATGAAGAAGATGAAGAAGATGAAGAAGATGAAGAAGATGATGAAGATGAAGAAGAAGATGAAATGGACGTTAAAGATGATGACATGGATACGACTGAACTGTTAGGGGGTGATCCTCTGTATTTTGTATTAAGTAGATTTTTTATGTCTAAAAATGGAAATAGTCTTGTAGATATAATGGAAGACATTAATAAAAATCTTTCATTACTTGTATCTTCTAAAAAAGAGTAAGCATCAAGCAATACTTATCGTACTTTTTTTGATATACACTTTCTTTTTTTCATTTACTATATCAAATGGAAGTATAGGTAAAACTTTATGAATGTCATTTTTATGTTTAGATATGACTTGACAAATGAATTGATATGCTTCGTCGATTTGTTCTTGGCTTTGTCCCCCAGTTATAATGATACATCCACTTTGAAACACTGCAATTGTTATCTTCTTACACTGACTATCACCAATCCCTGAACCTTTACCCCCACATTTTCCAATACAATAACATATACCGTCTTTTTTTCTATTTTTGATATTATAGTTATATTGGATTTTACAACCAGGATAAATACAAGGTTCAAAACTACAAGGAACACCATATTCGTATTGAATTATTTTATATAATTTGTCTCTTTTCACTTCAAATCCAATACGAAAATCACAGTTGATCAAACGAATTTTATAATCAATATTTGTCAAACTCGATATATCCGTAATGATGTCTCCTGTGTGTTCATTGTGTATCTTTTCCAACATTTTTATGATAAAATCTATAGATTTGTTTCCTTGTTCAATATATTTTAATCCTGTCATTTGGATATGACCATTTTTAAACACTTTTGTATTGATTTGCATTTTAGCACCAATCTTTTCATCAAAATGTTGATACAACAATGTGACTTGATTATCAAATCTCTTTTTCTTATCCACTTTTCTATAAGCAACATCCAATTTCTTTGAAAACCCTTTGTGGATGGTTTCTGTTTTTCTACTTCCAAATTCAGCATATATGATACCTTCATCATCACTTTCTTTTTTTACTATGTTTATATGCTCAAATAATAATGATAAATTTACATCTGTATTCACACTACCTGTTGCTGTAATTGTGGAAATTTTATATTCCGTAGGTTCAAACTTTAAGTCGGTCATGATTGTGATTACAAAAAAAAATAACTTAAAGAATTTCAATTTTTTCTTTATACCTTACACAATGAATTTCTTTAAATACTTTTACGACTTTTTGTTTTTATGATAAAGTTTTTTATCGAGGTTGGTGATAAACATCTGGTAGAAAGCATCATATTTGGTTTCCAAGATATCCAAATCTGTTTTCCACATATCCGTACAATTCTGTTTGATGATTGTATCTAACTTTTGTTGATTATCATTCAAATCTGCTTCCAGATTAAGTTTTCTTTCTAAACTGAGGTTGTAGATTGGCATATTGGTGAGATAATCAAAACTGTTATCTTTCAATGGATAGTCTTCTTTTTCGAGTTGTTCAACGATATTTGTCTTTGAACGATTATTTATAATAATGACATTTTCAATAACCTGTTTGATAAATTTCACCTTTGCTGCAAGATACTTTATATCTTCTTGTAACTTTGCCATTTGAAAATCTTTTCGTTTTTGGTAATAATCCATTCTCACATGGAAGAAATCTTCTAATATCGATTGAATATTGTTGTATTTTGTGATTTGACCTTTATGATTGAATAGATACATATTTGAAATACTCAATCCTTTTGAACTTACTAATTTCAATTCATTTTCTATTTTAGAAAAACCATTAGAGTCTATTTGGATAAGTTCATCTAAAACATTTTGGTTTGTAAAATGTAATACAAAGTCGACTTTAACATCGCTATAGAAACTTTCATAGTTCTTTAACCAACTTTTCGTGTCCAAATAATTCTCCAACATTTCTTTAAAGTCTTCCATAGATGTACCCAAAGGTAATTCAGTAATACGTATTTTACTTGTCGTTATTTTTTCCCATTTACCAATCGAAAAATATTTTCCTTCCTTTTCTATAATAGTTCCCTTATATCCCATATACCAAGGTTTAATATCATGAACATTTAATCCTTCATCCTTATCCAATAAACCACGTATCCCTCTGATAATATCTTTAGGATTGAAACAAGGAATGTTTGTACTGAATCCAGTTCCAATCCCCAAACATCCATTGATAAGAACCATGGGGAGTATAGGAATATAATATTCTGGTTCAATAGGCAATCCATCATCATCCAAGTATGTAATGATATCAAAATCGTCTTTGATGAATATCGAAAATGTTAATGGATTGATTTCTGTATGAATATACCTTGGACTTGCACTATCTTTACCTTGTTTTATTCTACTTCCAAACTGTCCATTGGGTTGTAAAAGGTTAATATTATTCGTACCTACGAATTGTTGTGCCATTCCAATGATTGCATTATTGAGACTTTCTTCTCCATGATGATATGCTGTTTGCTCGCTTACATTTGCCGCTAACTGTGCAACTCGTACTTCTCCTGACCATTTCTTCTTGAAACAAGCATAGAGAATCTTTCTTTGAGATATTTTCAAACCATCACAAATAGAAGGAATAGACCTTAACACATCATAATTCGAGAAATGTATCAAATCTTTGTGAATAAATTCTTCAAAGGTGATTGCTTCTTTGTCGTAATTTAACACATTTTGTCTATCATATTTGGACAACCAATCTTTTCGGTCATCTGCTCTTTTCTTATTGAAAGCTAAATCTAATACTTGATCACTTTCATTTCCTGTATATGCATATTTCAGTATATGCATATTCTTGAAATAGGTTCTCGCTTCTTCAGCAGTAGAAGTGCCAAGACCTTTATAATATTTGATATGCCAACCTTTACCATTTTCATTCTCATTTCTCCAATTTTCATAATCCGTCAAGTTATAAAACTCCTTTATTTGTTGTCCTTTTTTCACCTTTATAATTGGTGTTAGCATAGAGGTCAAAAATCCATCCGTTTTGAACAAAGAAGGCCATAAAGATTGGAAAACATTGAAGACTAGAGCTTTGATATGACTTCCATCTACGTCTTGATCACTCAAAATCATAATTTTTCCATAACGCAAATCGTCTATACTATCATATTCTTTCCCTGTTTCCAAACCTAAAATTTTTTTCAATTCTGAAATCTCATCATTTTCGATAATTTTCTTGATATTACAATCTTTCACATTTAACAGTTTCCCTTTTAACGGATACACTCCATATCTATCCCTGCCAATTTCATCCATTCCAGACATCGCCATTGTTTTTGCAGATAGTCCTTCCGTTAAGATAAGAGTACAATCTTTACTCTTATTCGTCCCTGCAAAATTTGCATCTTCAAGTTTTGTCAATCCCCGAATAATGCTTCTCTTTTTGCCATCTGTTTTTTTCAAACTTTTATTTTCAAGTAATGAACTGATTGTGAGAGCTTTTTCGATGATACCACTTTTATATACTTTTTCGATAAATTTATCGGATAATTCTGGCTTACTCCCGAATTTAGTGTAAGGTGTAGTTAATGTTTCTTTTGTTTGACTATCAAATGTTGGATTGACTATCGTGGATTTCACAAATATGATTAAATTATCTTTTATATATTGTGGTTTCAAAGAACAATCTTTTTTCTTTTTTTGTGTCATATCGATAAGTTTTTTAATCAATTGATTGGTGATATAATCGACATGTTTTCCACCACGAATCGTTGCAATTCCATTGACAAAAGATATTTGTTCGAATCCAGGCTCATCATTATAAGAAGCTACTACTTCCCATCTATCATCTACTTTCTCATAAACCCTCGTATGTTCATTTTTATTCCCGATATATAAATCAGGATATTTCTCAAAACTCTTAAAATCAAGCTTTACTCCATTGAAAAACACATTTATATCGGTATCTGTGATTGCACAAGTATCATACACTCTTTTTGCCATGATATTGTACATATCATCCGTAAGATTTTCATAACCAAAACGTTCATAATCAGGTAAAAATTTTATCAAAGTATATGGTTTTTTTGTAGATTTACGTATAGAAGCTTTACCTTTGATATTCATATTGTCATGATATTCTTGATGAAATATCTTTTGTTGTTTTGCGTCGACTGTTTCTACTATAAAATGTTTCGAAAAGATATTACAACATTTGCTGCCTAATCCATTAGTGCCACCAATAATACGTTCTTCTTTATCATCATAATTTGTAGATGTAAGCATATGTCCAAAAATAAGTTCAGGAATATATATATTATATGTTGGATGTAATTCTATTTCGATTCCATCTCCATCATTATAGACCTCTATATATCCTGTTTCTCTATCTATCGTAATTTTTATGTTTTTCATCAAAATAATATCCGTATTTTTTTGTTTCAACATTTTGAGACGTTCGCAATGATCTATTGCGTTCACGAGAATTTCATCGAAAATTTTATACAAACCTGGCACATATTGTATTTCCTTTTTTATCATTTTATTTTCGTTTGTATCAAAAATCCATGTCTTATATACATCTTTTTCTGTAGAACCAATATACATACCAGGACGCTGTAAAACATGGGATCGTTGATCCAACTTTTGATATTTTTTGGAGATTTGCGATTCCATGGTGTAAATCCTATAATATATGAATTGTTAAAACTTTTATATTGTTTTATCATAAAAGTTCATAATCAAATTTTTATTTGTGTTTCTTTAATACACGTTTTATTTGTGTAGCTTTCAATTGCTTGGTTTTACTTGCCACTTTTCTTATTTTTTCAAACATATTATCTATAGATAATTGGAATTCTTTTTGTAGTCTTTCTTTGTCTGCTTTTGTTAATCGTATTTTTTTCTCTTGACGATACTCTTTTAACACTTTATTAAATATACTTTTTACTTCTTTTACTACTGCGCCGCCAGAATGAGGAAAAGTCTGTTCTAAAGCAGGACGTATCTCAATATCATTGACTTGACTCATTATTGTACCAGTAGGTTCAGATGTATAATTGGTGGCTCCAGATGCACCAAAATATTCTTCGGGCATACTCACATGACCTCCTGTTTGTCTTGTAAGAAACTGTTTGGCTCCTGAATGAAACTCTTTTAAAGCTTCCTGCTCAAAGTCATCAAAACCATAATGAGAAATCAAAGCCTTGAAATTTTGATTTGAAATAGACATTTTATTTTATATACATATAATAATCAAGATGCCACAACCATTAAATGGACGAACAGACATTCTACATCATGAGAATCTTACTTCACATAGTCTTTTCAAAGAGAATAATAATCAGTATGCTTCATTCCAAAATGAAGCATTAAAAGGCAATTTATCAGGAAATCAATTGACCGAAGTGTTTTTCTCACCACAAAATCTAGAAGCATTACATCAAGGCATTCGATATTCAGTTTATGTGAAATCTGGAAACAAATATATTATAGATAAACAATCTGATACCGAACTACAATTAATCATGCGTTCTGTATATTATCAATATTCACAAAATCGTCCTTTTGATATTTTGGGTCAAGTACGTAGTTTGAATGAAATCGTTTTGAATTATTGTGTAGAATCTATTCTATCCTCTTTAGAAATGTATATGTATTACAAAAAGGATGTATCAGAACTACCTGAACCTATACCTCGTTCAACAAATGTTTCGTCAAGAGGTTCTCGCACATTAGAATTAAAAACATTTATGTAATCTATTATTTTCTATCATTATATCAAACATAATGAAATTACAAAAATCTCCTGGAATATGGTTGCTGATTTATAACATTATTCTTTTTGCAACTGCTTGTATTCTCTTATATATTGGAGTAAAAGTTATGCCGCTATATAAAGTATTTGCTATAACGTTCTTGGTAGGAGTTCTTTTGATAAATTTACATTCTGGATTTAGATATTACTCTTATGAAAGAGAAAGGAAAAAAGCAGAAGAACAACAGCGAATGAATATTGTGCCTGGGTATTGTCCTGATTATTGGACAAGAAAGTATGATGGTAAGAATGTGGTATGTAAGAATGAATATGTAGGATTAACAAATGAAAATGAACCCATGGTGTACAAGTTTGCAGGTACTCAACAAAATATCAATCTGAATGAAGTTGCAAAAATGAAAAATGAGGAAAAATGTAGGCAATATGTAAACCCACAAACTTCTTGGTTGGAATTACAATCCAGATGTCAAGTCGGTAAATTCTATAATGAAACTCCAGAAGATAAGAAAAACAATTCTTGCAAATCATCTTGCAGAGTGTAAAAACATATAAAAAATTTGATACTATAATTTTATATCTGTTATTTTTGTTATCAACATGATTGTTTTAGACAATATAGACCAGTTTGTTGGAAACAAGAATGTTATTAAAAATATATATAATGAACTGAAAAATCCCCCTTGTGGTATTTTGATTATTGGTCCTACAGGATGTGGTAAAACTGTTTTATGTGATTTACTTTTACAAAAATCAAATATATATCATGTCTTGAAGATTAATGGTGAAGATTCGGATAGTAAAGGAATAAAAAAACTCGTGGACAACTTTATCACACATAAAACTATAGAATCGTTCTTTTCAAAACAACCAAAGTTGGTATGGTTTGATGATATAGACATTTTCTTAACCACAGATAGAGGAACGAATTCATATATCTTGAATTTTATAACAGACGCAATAAAAAATAAAAACATATCATTTATTCTAACGGCGTGTATTAGTGAAGAGAAACGTTTGACTGAACTAAAGAAAAAAGTTCCACCATATAGATTGTGTAATCCCAGTTTGAATGATTGTTTTGTATTTGTATCAAATTATTTGGATAATGCCGAGACAGATTATGATTCGACAAAGTTGATGAAGTTTATCGAAGCTTATAACTGTAACATAAGGAGTATATTTCAAAATATAAACCATATCAATAGTTCGGACGCAGTTTTAGATTACGAAAAGCGTTCAAGGACATTGTTTGACAATACCAATTATGATTTAATGAAAAAACTGTTCAAGATACATTTACAACTGTCAGACATTAAATTAGTGTCGGATATAGGGCTTGTTCCTCTGTTGATGTATGAAAACTATATCGATGAGTTATTCGGTAACAAAGTAAAAATATCAAAACAAGAATATCTTAAACGTATTCAATATGTGCAAGATTGTAATATACATGCTGAAATTTTAGAAAATAATATGTATTGTCAGACGGATTGGAGTTTATGGGATGTTATACCAATTATGAAATGTGGTAGTATAAACAAGATACTTACTGATATATCAATCAAAAAGAAACCTCAATTTGATAAATATGTCTTCACACAAAGTCTAACAAAATCCGCTCTAAAATGCAATTATGAAAAGAAAATAATAATATTTAAAAAGTTATCTCACATTTATGAAACCAAAAACATATATATACTTTTGGATATTTTAGGAACGATGATGAACGACACAGACCAAGATACAAAAAAAATAAAAGAAATCATCAAAACATATTTTGAATATATAGCAAAGGATGATATAGATTGTTTCTCTGCAATACAATTATACTTGGGTCAAATAAGAGAGATGGATAAAAAATTGTTAAGTAAAATGAAAAAGATAATGTTATAATGTTATGTTGATTTTTTATTTCTTTATAATAATAAAACTGAATACAAATGAGTTCATTATTCGGAAAACCATCTGTAAACTCAAGTGCAACTCCACCACCCCTACCTCCTCCTCCTGCACCTGTTCAAGGAACATCAGGATTAAGTTCTTTTTTGGATAATTTTAAGGGACAAGTTCCAATTGCATTAATGATACTTGTGGCAGTAATTTTAATTGTTGTGGTCATCGTGTTCATTATATATCAATACAAAAAAGGGTCATTGAAAATGGTTTGTTTGCTGAAACAACCCGTTATACCTGCAAATCCTATGGTGGGAGATCATTACATCGCATCTGCAGGTAAATTACCATCATTAGATAACAGTGGTGGCGAGTTTTCTTACTCTATTTGGCTATTTTTAGATAATCTTAATATCACTGAAGACCATAAAATCGTAATGTATCGTGGAAATCCATCTACCTATAATAACGGTTCGTTCTTTGTGTATATGGATAGTAAAACCAATAAACTATATGCATCTCTGAGAACAGATGGAGTTGTATCAGAAAGTATGTCTGCAGACCCTAAATTATCTGAAATTGCATCCAATAAAGGGTTTGTGATGTCCACTATTGATTATATACCTTTACAAAGATGGGTGAATATTACTTATTCTGTAAAGGATACAACTTTCTCTACATTTTTAGATGGCGATTTATATAGTGTAACATCCATCTATGAATTACCTACAAAATCAGATGGAACAAGGGTTATCATATCACCACAAAGTGGAGATATCATGCTTGGTGGTAAATTGGGTAAAGAAGGATTCAATGGTTATATAGGAAGTGCTTACTTTGCAAATTATACCGTCACTTTACATCAAGCAAAAGTATTATATATGAAAGGTCCATATAAATCATCTTGGTTATCAATGTTTGGATTAGGCAATTATGGAATACGTGCACCTGTGTATCGTTTAAATGCAGATGCAGAACTTACTAAATAAAAATAAATATCTCCATATCCATAAATAAAGAATATGAACTTTTTAGATAAAGGTTTGCAAATAATTCTTGCTTTAGGTATTGCGTTAGTTCTTAATTTGATTGCTGTTTATATTATGGTAAAGGAAGATATCGTTGAAGATGTAACAAAATTGGTATCTGTACCAATCTTCAAAGGATGGGTAGATACCAAAGCATTCACCAATAAACAATTCAATACGTATAATCGTTTTGCGAAAAATTATAAAAAACTTCCTCGTTCCATCAATAGAAAAGGTGGTGCACAATTCAGTTATTCTGTATGGGTAAAATTCAGTAATATTTCATCTGCAAATCTATCTAAGAATGTGTTATTTATGCGTGGTGACAAAACAAAATATCCTTATAAAGTCACGATTGGTAATAAAACATTAGATAAAAATGATTATGTTATCAAATGTCCTCTGGTAAGGTTTGGAGATAATATGAATGAATTAGTCGTTGAATTCAATACTTCCAATGACGTATCTGCGTCTGCAACGATAACTAAAATTGATAATGATACAGATGAAACGGTAAGACACAATATATTCAGTTTAGTACCAGATAGATGGACTTTGATGACTTTTGTTTTCGAAGATAACAAAGAATTTGGTGAAGCAGAAAGTGGTATTGAATTTAGTTTCTATTTGAATGACATATTATATTTGAAACAAAGATACAAGGGTATGATGAGGTTGAATGGAGGTGATTTGATCATATTACCAAATTCATCTATAGAGGGTGGTTATATGGCTGATTTAACCTATTATAATTATGCGCTATCGTTATATGATGTTCGTAAAGTATTATCACGTGGTGTTAGTCCTTATAGATATAATGATATGGAAACGGACCCCGATTTCAATGAACCCCTCTATCTCACCGAATATAATAAATTGGAAATTTATAATTTGTAATATAAAAGATATATATATTATAATTATTATAAGTGAAAATGCCAGGAGGTATTATACAATTAGCAGCTTGGGGAGGACAAAATCTTTTTATCAATGGTAATCCAAGTATGACATATTTCAAAAAAGTTATCAAAACACATACAAATTTTAGTATGGAATCGATTAGATTACCTTTTAATAGAACCGATGTGAATATATATGACACTACAATTTTGAAATGTAAATTGTTACGTCATGGTGATCTTGTATCCCAGTTATATTTTGTTTTTGAAATACCTGATGTAAGAGATTTTGAATACAACAATATCAACATTCCTAATGATGAGATTGATTGGATAGAATATTTGGGAACAATGTTCATTGAAAGAGCAACTGTTATTGTTGGAGGAGCAGTTATCGCAAATTATTTTGGTGAGTTTGCGTATATCAAAAATGAGACCATTTTACCTATAGATAGAAAACAGAGTTATTACAGATTAACGGGGAATGAATTATCTTTGACATCACAACGTGGTTTTAAGAGAGGAAGACGGATATGGGTTCCTTTAGATTTTTGGTTTTGTGATAATGGAAACGCATTGCCTTTGATTGGATTACAATATCATGATGCTGAGTTGGTCTTAGAAATAAGATCTTTCAAAGATATGTATAGGGTAAATGGACAAAGTCATTCTTCTGGTGAGTCAACTACCCATCTCAAACGCTTTGTAAATCCTACATCGAATATAGTAAATGATACTATCATCGATATCAAACCATATATAGAAGCGAATTATATCTTTTTAGAAGATATTGAAAGAAACTATTTTGCAACTCGTTCATTAGATTATTTGATAGAGCAAATTACAAGAATAGATAAAAGCGGTCTATCTATCAATAATGTTATCGATTTTGTGATGCAAAACCCTGTAAAAGAATTGATTTGGGTTGTCAAACGAAATAATAGAAATGTAACAAATACTTGGAATAAATTTACAGAAAATGATGAAGATCCTGTTATCAACGCAAAAATAATGTTTAATGGTTTAGATAGAATCGATGATAAACCTTGGGAATATTATTCTTGGATACAACCATATCAACATGGTCGTTCGATATTACCCAAAGGGGTGATGATGTACAGTTTTTCACTGTTTCCAGACTCATATAATCCGAGTGGTTCATGTAATATGAGCCGCATACCTAAATTTCAATTAGTCATGGAAATGAAAAATTTAGGCAATGTTCCATATGAATATGATATAAGTTTTTATAGTGTTTCTTACAACTTTTTCCGTGTCATAAATGGAATGGGTTCCGTTGCATTTGCATCTTAGGTTGAATATTTTTTACATAATTATAATATTCCTAATATTATAAAAATGAATTGGTTGCTTTTATTGATCGTATTTATTTTGTTCAGTGTGAATTATTACTATATTGATATGTTTCAAAAAATGCAAAAAGACATCAAGACGATTATGAAGTATATAGAAGAACGAAAATAATGTTATGATATTATATTACCATATAATAAATAGAGAATGAACTTTTTTGGCAATAATCCACCTGCGGATAGGAGATTAGGTAGTTTAGGAGATGGAAGAAATATCAACGAACAATTACTTGCTCTAAAGGGACGTGTTGATACAACAATGTTGAAAAACAAAACAGAACTGAAAAAATATCGTGAATTATCCAAATTTAATGAACAATTATCGCAAAGTTATGTAGCAAATTTAAGAATTATCGTGGATATCAGTAATCTATTGAATTCGTACAACGAATTTTTTGAACTGTTTAAAACCCGATTAGCAGAAATAGATCAAGAATTGGGTATTCCCATATCTAGTGATGATTTTGATTATTTAAGAAGATTGACAACGGAGCAAATGGGACAATTGAATAATGTGTTTAAAAATGAAACGATGAATCTGAAGAAAATGTATAGTAAGTTTGGACGTCAAAAAGAATATAATGATGTAGAAATGGCAGAAAGATTATATGACCAAACAAAAGCATCTGGAGAAACAGCGTATTCTACAATAAAATTGGCACAACAACAAGGTAATCAAACACCACCCATAATGGGAGGAAAGCGAAAAACATCTAAACAAAAATCGAAAAAGAAAACAGAAAAAAAATGAATGTCATTGAAATCATAATCGTAAAATACTACAATTCAAGATGAGTGGTTCTCTAACTTTAATCATAGGTCCTATGTTTGCTTCTAAAACAACAACATTATTATCTTTCATCGAAAAATACGATAAACAAAATTATCCTATTTTAATCATAAAACATCAAAGTGATATGCGTTATGGAAAAGATGATATCATTTACACACATGATAAAAAAAGTGTGTCTGCAATGACATTATCTCAACTGAACGTTTTATTCAAAGAAGACTGTTTTCGAAATGCAAAAGCGATATTTATAGATGAAGGACAGTTTTTTCCTGATATTTACGATTTTATTTTGAACGCAGTAGACGGTCTCAACAAAATCGTTTTTGTATCTGCTTTAGATGGTGATTTTGAAAGAAGACCTTTTCCAGAAATTTCCAAACTCATTCCTTTGTGTGATGACATCATAAAGTTGAAAGCAGTATGTAAGTATTGTCAAGATGGCGAAGACGCATTATTCTCGTGGAAAAAAAAAGAAACTCATATTGAAATCGGTGCTTCTGAGTTATATACACCATTATGTAGAAAACATTATCTTGTGGCGGTTGCGACGAAAAGCATTTAAGAATAATTTACAATAAATATATATCTTTCACCTATGTCCAATGAAATGGAACCAACGCAAGAGGTGGTAAAAAGAAAAAGGGGGCGTAAGAAGAAAGTAGATGATAGCACAACATCAAATCCAACAGAAGAACCCGATGTCGCAGAAGAAAAACCAAAATCACGAAGAGGACGTAAAAACAAAAATGTGGTAAATACTTATGCAACGGGAACATCACATTCAAACGTATCCGATGATGAAAACATTATTGTTCAATTGAATGTGAAAAATATCGAAAATCCACATATACTTTCCGAAAGCGTTGCTGAGGATGCACCTTTTGCTTATGATGCAAATATCAATCATTTTGCGTCTGTTCCTATGAATATTTTGAATTCAAAAGAAGATGAAATGAACGATAATAACGACATTGAATATGATTTTACTCCGAGAGTAGTTGAACTATTGAAAGATTTTGAGATGAAAAGCAAAATATCAGAATGGCCATCAAATACATCGATTTGTTGTTATTGGTGTTGTCATTCCTTTTCTACTGTTCCATTTGGTATTCCTGTGAAATATTATCAAGATAAGTTTCATGTGTTTGGTTGTTTTTGCAGTTTGGAATGTGCAACTGCATACAACTTTAATTTCCAAGAAAGCACAGATGAAATGTGGGAAAGATACAATCTGATAAACTTATTATCAAGAAAATTAGGATATAAAACATGTATAAAACCCGCTCCAAGTCGTTTATCTTTGAAAATGTTTGGTGGTCATATTGACATCGACGAGTTCCGTAGTTTTACAAATACCAAAAAAGTATTGAGTATAAATTTCCCTCCCATGACAACTTTGACACAGCAGATAGAAGAAATCAATGAATGTGATATCAATAGTGAATATCGTTATATTCCTATTGATCATGAAAGAATAAATAAATATAAAGAGAAACTGACATTAAAGAGAACAAAACCTGTCACAAATTTCAAACATACATTAGATCATATGATGAACTTAAAGATACAAGTGTAAAGAGACATGTCATAACCATTTTACACGAGTTTTACCATCGACATCTTTGGATAAATACCCTAATTTTTTCTCATCTTTATCATAAATATTCTTATCATTATCAACAAAATATTCAACACCATTTATTATTTTTGTTTTGTAATTTAGTGAATCTTCCTTTTCTATGACCTTGCTTTTTGTTTCTAATAAGGATTGATGATATTTGAGTTCTTCACGAAGCTTTAAATTTTCATTTTCCAATGCAATTATTCTGGATACTTTGGTAAAATTACGATGTTCGTCTTCCATATTTTCAATTTGTTTTTGTAATCTATCTTTATCATTTGAAAGATAAAGATTCATAGATTTCAAGTTTTCGTTTTCGTTTGCGAGTAAATCTATTTTGTTGTCTGATTTTTCCAGTTTGATTTGCATTTGTGCGACGATATCATTATCATTGATGAAATAATCTTGTAAGGTTTTTATCTCTCTACTTATGTTATCGATAATGATTTGATATTTTTCCATTATTATTGTTGTATGAAATCTATGAATTATTTAAACTTACACATTTAAACATATAGAAACTTGAACTAAAAATTTGAAAAGATTTAAAAATAAATATAGATTATAAGTATTATCATGGATTACACAAATAAAATTATTTTATCTGATGCACAAATAGGTTTAAAACTATTAACAGATAATTTGATTGATCTAACAATTACTTCTCCACCATATGATGATTTAAGAAGTTATAATGATGTTATTTGGAACTTTGAAATATTCAAAATAATAGCTGAAGAATTATACAGGATTACGAAAGATGGTGGAGTTGTTGTTTGGGTTGTAAATGATGGCACAAATAACGGAAGTGAATCAGGAACATCATTCAAACAAGCATTATATTTTATGGAAATTGGTTTTAAACTACATGATACGATGATATTTGAGAAAAATACTTCATCTTTTCCTGCAAGAAGAAATGGAAACAGATATACTCAAATATTTGAGTACATGTTTGTTTTTGTCAAAGGGAAAATCAAATGTTCAAATCTCATTTGTGATAAAGAAAACAGATGGAAAGGTTTTAAAAATTTTGGTAAAAATACAAATCGACAATCCGATGACAGTTTGAAAATTGTGAATGATATCAAACCTGTGCCAGATTTTTCACCTAGAACAAATATTTGGAAATATCAAGTAAATTATGGATACAGCACAAAAGATAAAGAAGCACATAAACATCCTGCAATATTCCCAGAAAAACTAGCTAAAGACCATATTATATCTTGGAGTAATGAAAATGATATTGTATTTGATCCTTTTAGTGGTTCTGGAACAACATTAAAAATGGCTACTCAATTAAATAGAAAATTTATTGGCATAGAAATAAATGAATCTTACTTGGATATTATTTTAGAACGACTGAATCTAAACAAAGAAGACTCTGTCATATCAACCGACTCTTATATAAAAACGTCAAAACATTCAACAAATTAATCATATTCAATTTGATAAGTTTTTGATTTTTCACAACTAATACTCCAAGGTTTATTTTTATTCATGAAATTATATTGTGAAATTTGTGTTACATCATCATATGATTTAACCATAAGCAAGATAGGAGTATAATATTCTTTGTTGGATTTACATATATATTCATTGTATTTCAGACAATGATATAATTGGTTCACATTGAAAGATTTGTTTCTTGAACGTTTCAATTCACAATATATTATATATTTTTTATTGTTTTCAGTGAAATAATACGTCATATCTATGTCAATTTGATTCGTTGAAACTTGTATAGATTCATTATCATCAAAACATACATTTACTTGGACATTTCTTTGTCTTCCAAATATACCAGTGTATAATTCGGTTCTTGTTCCAAGAAAATCAGATAAAAGTTTTGGTAAATACATCACACAAGAATTCTCTGAACAACATTTTGTTTTGTAAAATGGGTTTTTGGGAATAGAAATTTGGATTGTTTCAGAATTATTGGGAAATTCCTTGAAACCTTTTTCACGAATAACAATAGTTGCATGTTTATCATATAAGAACAATGTAAAACCACTTTTAATCATTTCCTCAGGTAAGACCTTTTCATTATCTATCTTTGTGACATCATATGGATTTTTGAATTTATACTTTAATGATAATTCTTTTATTTCATTAGTTGAAAACTGCAATATGTCTCCTGTATGTTTGCAGGAATGGAACCAATCCTTTAAAATTTGTGTCTTTTTAGATGTTCTCATTATTGGGTTTTTTATATTCATTGTTCTCATTCCTTTTCAATTTTTTTCATAATCTCACCAACAAACAATTTGCAAAAATTCTATTATTATTTTCAACTTATATGCATATATGTCAAAATTGTTTAAAAACAGTGGTCGTTTGAACAAAAACCTTCATGGTGGAAATATTGGCAAATACTTTTTACAATGTAAAGATACAACCAATACAACAACATGGATAAAAACACCACATATTCTTGATATCAATAATCAAAGAGCGATAATAAAAGCTTTATTAAATGATGGTATCATACGTCGAAATCAATACATTGTTCTTAAAATAGGCGAAACACCATTACTAGATAAAGAATATACGATAGGTGCTTTATTAAAAGTTATTCCAGGTTTTATCAGGTTCATCTGTAAAATGGAATGTCCTGATCATCTTGAACGATACGATGAGAGTAAAGAAATAATCGTTTGTTCAGATAACAAGTCATATAAGAATATGAATGTATTAGTGATGCCTTATTTCAAACTCGGATCATTTCGTCTATATTCTTGGATAAATCAACCATCACGATTCATCTCATGTTTGAAACAACTATTTTTATCATTATATATAGCATTCATTGAATTTGGATTTTTACATAGCGATATTCATATGGATAATGTATTGATTGCTCATACAAACAAAGATGTCATCACATACCAAATAAAAGATGACAATATAGATATAAAAACATATGGATTGAGAATAGTGATCATGGATTTTGAAAATGCATTCATCAATGTCGATACAAAAGAAACGTTGTATTTATTTAGAGATTTTGACAGGATAATAAAAGATATAAAATATGCTGTTCGAATAAGTTTTTTACAACTATCAGATTTGAGTATGTTTACGGAAACAAAATCTACCAAAAGTAATCTTCATCATTTACATTCCGATATAATGAAACTTATATCTATCGTTGATAGAATCGAAAGTATTGAGAAAGAAAGTCAACCTTCTTTTATCTATAATCCAGCAATGGTATTATAGTATTTCCATGAATTTTGAAAAAACTTTTAGTTTAGACATATGTTTCTTATTTAAATCTCCTTAATTGAATTTATTGTAATGGGAACGTTATATCTCGCCAAACCGAACCATACCGAACCATATATATTGTGTCTATATTGTCTGTTTTATCATATCATTGAAAATAATACATTAAAATGAGCACAAATAAAACTTGGACGGAACAACAAAAGAAAGATATAGAAATGATTATGCGACAAACTGAACATTACGATGTCAAAAAAATACAAGAAATATATTTACAAAATAAAGAAAATGTTCTAGACACCGTGTATCAACTTTTGAATCTAAATCATCAAACAGTCCCCAAGAAAGATGATCCGTTTGCAGAAATGAGAAAAATCTTGGACGAAAAAGATAAGATATTTGAAAAAGTATTAGCAATAAAACCAAAAAAATAAATATATATAAGCGTTTCTCATCAAAGTTTTTTTATACAAAGTTGTTTTAAAAAATGACTTATTCTTTAGAAGTAAGAACAGTTCAAAGTGCAGCCTTCAAAACTCTTATAGAAGCTGCAAAAGAATTACTCACGGATACTTGTATAGAATTCGATGAGACTGGTATGAAGATCGTTGCTATGGATACCAGTCATATTGTTTTGGTTCATTTGAAATTGGATGCAAACAAGTTTGAATATTATTACTGTAAAAGTAAACTTGTGATTGGTGTCAATATGTTGAATCTTCATAAACTAGTCAAAACTCTCAACAGCAATGATACATTGACACTATTCGTGGATGATAATGATTATAATCATCTCGGCATTAAATGTGAAAATTTGGAAAAAAATAGTAAAACAACCTTCAAATTGAATCTTTTGGACTTGGATAATCATAAAATAACCGTAGATCCTGCAGAATTTAATTCTGTTATCACCTTGCCATCTGCAGATTTTCAAAAAATATGTCGTGATTGTCATAATATTGCGGATCAAGTAGAAATCAAAAATATCAATAATCAATTAATTTTCTCTTGTAAAGGAGATTTTTGTTGTCAAGAAACCATTCTATCAGACCATGATGGTATAAACACTATCACAAATAAAGTTCAAGATGAGATTGTTCAAGGAGTGTTCAGTTTGAAATATCTTGTGCTTTTCACCAAATGCACAAATCTTTGTAATACGGTTGAATTATATTTGAAAAATGATTATCCCTTGATATGTAAATTTTTTGTCGCAAGTTTAGGTGAGTTGAAACTATGTTTAAGTCCTACCGTAAATCCTATTCAATGAGTTTTTTGTATATTTTCTATATTCGCTCTATAAATAATATCTCCATAGAAATTTTCAGGTAATCTAAAATATTTTTTATCATTGAAATCGTTATTTTTCAACCATATTTTTACCACACAAAAATAACGTTTTGGACTCGTACTTATTCCATTTATAACATTCCAATTCTCACTATATTCGTCTTTGAATAACGTTTCACCTAGTAATCGCACACTTAAATTCTGCCAATAATCCACTAGATTATCTTTTAAAACTTTGATAGATAAACATCCCCCATTGATATTCGTCTCATCATCCCAACAAGGAAAACAATCCGACCTCATAATAAAAAACATTCCGTTTTTTAGTTTATCTTTCACTGTATTTTCTATCTGCCAAAAGTCTTTTATTGTGCTTATGTCATGCAATCTCAAGTAACTATTTAAATTCCAATCTTCATTATTTGGGTCATGAAAATAGTATGTCCATACATCATTCAAATCTTCTTCCATATATTTTATTATATTATAAATCTTTAAATCATAAATCAAAGAACTATTCTTTCATCATCTACAAACTTTCTTTCTGTGAGCGTTAAATCTTCGATGATTTCAAGAGAATAGATATTGCCTATGGATGGAATACGGTGTTTATTTATCAATAATATCATCGCGATATCATACACTGTGATATCATTTTCTTTTTGAAAAGATGTGATATGTTGATTCATAAATTCTGTAATGTTGAATTCATTATTTAAACTTGCATATAATATTTTTGGACCCTTCTTAAATTCCAAAATATTGTTGAGTATATAGTTTTTATTCATGTGATTTCCTTTTGTATAATATTTGTATGTATGTTTATTGGTGAAATACACCATTTCAAATATACCTAATTTGGGTTCAAACATAAAAGGACTAAAAAATTTCTTGATACACGTATTTGTTGTAATATCATATCCAAATACAAATTTTTTGATATACAAATATGACAACATCCATAAAGAGTTGTTGGTTCTTAAATGGTGTTTTTTTTGATGAATATAGTCATAAAAATATACTTCTGTAAATGAATCGTTCAACAGTTTCATACTCACATCTAGATATTTGTTTTTGACCATCTCATATATAGTGTTATATCCATCACAACAGTAAGAATACACTTTCAAGCAAATAAATAAAAATGTCATTTTAAGATTTTATTTATTTATTTATTTATCAAATGTTTATATGCCTAATAAATAAAATAACATGGATCCATTGATCATTTCAATTCTTCCTCAAAATATTCTTGAAAAAATATTACAAGATGAAAATCTATCCAAAAGAAATATACGTTCATTTGTTTCAAGTTCTAAAAAGATTGTAGAATGGTTCAACACTTTTGTTTATAGTTTGTTGGTTGAATGGTTTTCATCATTATCATCAGATATTGATTATCATATTCGGTCAGATAATCATTCACCAAATCAAGAAGGATTTACTTATTGGTATTGGTTTAGTATTCGCAAAAAAATAATCATCATCCCTACTGATGAGCATTTATACGCCGAATCAAGACCATATTCAATGGATTATTATTTTATGCGTCAAAATCCACAAAATTCACAAAATTCATATGAAAAAGAAAAACAAGTTGATATCAGAGGGTTGTTTGAGTTTTTGAAGAGACATGCCCCTTATGACTATTATCCAGTAAATATTGGTGTTTCTAGCAATTCTCGTAAAAATAACAATACAAAAACAAATAATAATTCTACGAATTCACGAAATGATAATAATTCTACGAATTCACAACTTTCAATTGATACGGATGAAATAACAGCAAAGTTTGAGAAAATAATGTCGTATTTTTCTATTTTAATAAAAATAGAATCAAGAATACAACGACAACAAACTCAAACATCTTCTTCATCTCAACAAGGAGGTCAATCAAGTATCATTTATCAAAATAAAACACGTAAAGTGTATAAAGATAAAGACAATAAAAAGTATATCAAATTCAATAATACAAATATATATTTAAGTACAATCAAGAATAAATATTCTTATACAAAATAATTTTAGTTTGCAATCCTATCTCATAAGAAAATTTGATTTGTTTATATAAAGTTATTATATTTATCATCAGATATTATACACGTTCACCATGAAAATCGATAAGGAGTTTATCAAAAGGCTTTTGGATGATTATGATCATGTTTCGAAGACTTTAAAAGAAGACGATTTTGCGGAAATCATTCAATACGCAAACTATTACTATTATAATACGGATAAACCTGTCATGCCAGATAATATTTATGATTTGATAAAAGAGAAATTAGAAGATATCAATCCAAATCATCCTATTTTAAATCATGTCGGAGCAGTGGTTGATGATGATGAACGTAAATCTAAACTACCTTATTGGATGGGTAGCATGGATAAGATAAAAAGCGATGAAACAATCATAAATAAGTGGAAAGCAAATCACAACAAAGGACAAATCATCATCAGTGATAAGCTCGATGGAAATTCTGCTATGATATACTGGAAAAATCATCAAGCATATCTATACACCAGAGGTAATGGCAAAGAAGGACAAAATATATCCCATCTTATTCCATTCATCCATGGAATTCCAACATTAAGCAAATTTGCAAAATATAAAGAATTATGCGTTCGTGGAGAAATCATCATCAGCAAAGAAGATTTCAAATCCGTCTCTGATTTGGGAGCCAATGGTAGAAATATGGTTGCGGGTGTGTTGAACGCAAAAAAACCTAATCTTCAAATCCTAAAACTTACACAGTTTATCGCTTATGAATTGGTTATGCCTCGTAGCATACCATCTTCACAATTTGAACTATTGAATAAACTAGGGTTCAAAACTGTGTATCATATGATGATGAATATCGAAGACATGAACACTACAAGTTTATCTAATACATTAACGGACAGAAGAAATAAATCTGAGTTTGAAATAGACGGTATTATCGTGTTTTATGATGACCATTATGATATTTTAACAAAAGGAAACCCAAAATATGCTTTTGCGTTTAAATCAATGGTAATGATGGATAAAGCGGAAGTTATTGTTACAGGAGTAGAATGGAATATAAGTAAAGATGGTTATATCAAACCTGTCGTTCTCATCCAACCTGTTCAATTGACTGGGGTTCAAGTGAAACGAGTGACAGGATTCAACGCAAAATATATAAAAGATAACAAAATTGGTCCTGGGGCTAAAATTGTTGTTACCCGAAGTGGTGATGTTATACCACATATCACGGATATCATTCAACCTGCTGATACTCCTGCTTTACCAACAAATATAAACTATAAATGGAATGAAACAAAAATAGATATCATCGTTGATGATGAAGATAATAAAGAAACAAAATTCAAACAAATCGAATATTTCTTTTCAAAGATCAATACGACTGGAGTGAGCAAAGGCATTTTACGCAAACTTTTTGATAACGGTTATGACAACATAGGAAAGATTTTAAAGTTGAAATCACAAGATTTGGAAAAGATAGATGGCTTCAAAGGGAAGTTGGCAGAAAAAATATGTCTCACTATAACCAATACGATAAATAACACAAAAACACTAACTTTAATGAGTGCAAGTAATCAGTTTGGTAGAGGTATTGGGGAAAAGAAATTGGAAATCGTTGCCAATAAATATCCTGAAGTCCTTTCATCAAAAAAACCAAAATTAGTTGTCGAAGAATTGGTTATATTAGAAGGAATTGAAATGAAGACTGCGTTGCAAATCATCAAGGGTTTGGATGCTTGGCACGAATTTGCAAAAGAAAATGATATTTTCCAATATATCAAAGAAACTACATCGAAAGCATCAACATCTACGACGACGACGACGACAACACCAACCAACCATATATTTCAAGGAAGGAACTTTCTCTTTACTGGTGTTCGTTCAAAGGAAGTTGAAGAATATATTGTTGGACATGGAGGTGTCATTAAATCATCCATATCCAAGAATATCCATACCCTTATTTGCAAGGATCCAAATGCAACTTCATCCAAGTTGCAAGAAGCAAGAAAGTTGGGAATCGAAATAATGTCAATTACAGAGTTTGTGAATACATATATGAAATAATTGTATTTCTTACTCTTATGGATAAAGAACTTGTGAACTCATTGTGTAATATTGTCACAGAAGTAAAGAAGAAACAACATGGGTTGGTAGATAATACAGAACATGAATTAAAAAGTTCATAGATTCATAGATTGTTCATAGATTGTTGAAAAGAGCAACACAACCAGAAATAGTCAATTTAAAAATCACTTACAACAGTGAATTGTTTGATATAAAACATACTATTGCAAAAGAATATAGGTCTTTACATGATAAGATATTTGTAAATGTTTTGGATATCAAGAGAATGCCACAAAATGCAACACATATTTTCGAAGAATTTATAAAAGGTATTTCGTATTTTGAAGACGAGATATCTGGAACACAACCAATATACCATCGTTTATATTCTTGCGGTCCTTATCAAAATACACATCGTCTTGGTAACTTAGTGTGTTTTGATAGTTTGACGAACGATGAAATAGAACGACGAAAACCATTAATAGAAAGGTGTTATGCGGAACGCTTGATATACAATGAAATTTATAAAACAGAAAGTTTGCATTTTCCTTCTTCAGAAAATGTTCAACCAACACAAGATAAAGGACATATATTTCGTTTAGACCTGACAAGACAGGATTATGAAACGTGTTTTCCAGGTTGTAAAATAGAAATAAACATAGAATATATGAATGAATCTTATCCATTACAACTTGTATTGATAAAAACACATAAGAATGGTAGGCAAACCATACATACATGGAAAAAAACCTTGAAAGATTCAAGTATTATAGGTGGTCCCCATTACGATAAATTTGTATCATATTCAAAACAGACAGGGACAAAAATACGTTTCAAAACATTTTCATTTGATCTTGCTTCAAAATGTTTTCAATTATGAAAATTATGTTTTAGTCTTTCACAATATAATAGATAATGAAAGCTTGACATTGAAATATAGTCAAGTATGTTTATCCTGAATCATTTCTTGGTATATAAGTAGAGTCTTTGACATCAACGAATACTTCTTCGAACGATGTCGTCGAAAGTCAATTGAATAAAAGATGACAATTGTTATAATTTTCTACAGAAATGATTTGATAAAAATGTGAAAAATTTATTATTATTATTATAAAAAATAAAACAAAAATGTTGGCGGCTTCGACTCTCAAAAAGTCCAAGCCGATTTCCATTCAAAAAACATGTAGGGGTCCATATTATAAAGTCCTTTTACATAATCGTAATGGAAATTTGTCAGACCGTCAAGAAAGGAAATATGTTGTAGGATGTATTTTGAAAACGTTTGAAGATATGGAGTCAAAAGAAGCTATTCGTAAAGTCATAGATGCATATAGAAGTGGAAGTTCTATCTTGCGAATTTATCCACAAGATAAAGCAGAAGATAGTTGTGAAATATTGCGGAGAAACGCAATATCATCATCCATCGAACCTGCTTATCTTTCTTGAAACAAAAAATAAACATATAAAATAGTAAATACTCAAGATGAAGTTCAGTAAACAACTTATGATTCTAGATATTGATGATACGGTTTGTCAAGGTAGTCATTTATACAAAGATGTCAACGGCATATTACAATATTGTAAAAGACATGGTATAAAGGTTTGTATTGCGTCATACAATCAACAAGCAGATAACTTCATAAAAGATTTGGGTTTGAATGAGTATATCGATTTCATCATTTGTAAAGGAGATTTATTTGAGAGAATAGATTATAAAAAGTCTTTCTTACAAAGAGCATTGGGTCAATTTGACATGAAACCATCAAACACAATGTTTTTTGATGACAATTATCTAAATATACAAACTGCAAAAGTATTGGGAATAGATGCTGTTTGTGTAGGTCATTGTGGATTGACTTGGAAAATATTTAAGCAAACTCTCAAAGATACATCATAGCATGTTTATTATTTATCAATTCTTTTGGTGATTTCACAAATGTATTTATAACAGTCTCTGTGATTTCGATGGGTAATTGATTTTCTTCAGGAGACATCAATAAATTAAGATTTAGGTTACTCACGATACATTCTAAAGCTCTTTTGAGATTTCGAACACCATCTTCCATTTCTATTTTATTATTGATGATATACTTCATTTGTTCATCCTTTAATACGATATCATTTGGTTTTATTTTAAACTGACTGCAGATATCTGGCAGTAAGAAATCTTTTGCAATGACTAATTTATCATCAATTTTATATCCATCTGTATGAATTTTAATCATACGGTCTTTTAATATAGGATTGACCAACTCAGGATCATTATAAGAGAAAATCATTAAACATCTTGATAAATCGAATTCGATATCTGTGAAATAACGATCTGCAAATTTATCATTTTGTGTATGATCCGTCAAATGAATCAGTATATTCGAAACTTCTTCTCCACGATATGATGTAGAAACTTTGTCTAATTCATCAAAATATAAAACAGGATTCATACATCCAGCTTTCATCAAAATATCACAAATTCTTCCATGTGTGCTTCCTTCATATGTATAACTATGTCCTTCTAAAAATGAACCATCAGAAGCACCACCTAATGATAAAAACGCAAAAGGTAATCCTAATGCTTCACAAATACCACGTCTCACCAAATGTGTTTTGCCTGTTCCAGGTGATCCATGAATACCTATGATCATGCCTTTTGAATTTGGGTTGGATATCCATTGTGCAATCAATCTGATGATATGGTCTTTAGCATCTCTATGACCATATACTTTATCATCTAATTTTTGTTTGATATTTCTTATAAAATCACGAATGTCATTCACAGACGAATTATTGTCTATAGGTAATGATATATATTTACCAATAGGTAATTTACATAATAATTCAATCCAATTTGTGATCTTATAGTATTCTGTAGAACTCGTATCGATATCATACAAATATCGTAATTTCTTTATAGCTATAGCTTTGACAGAATCATCTATTTTTGAAAACAATATCTTGAATCTTATGGGAATATCATTCTTATTCATATCATTCATCAATATTTCAAGACCTGCAATAAAATTCTTTTTTTCATCATCTAATTTGTTATAAAACTTTTTTTCTTCTTCATCATAATATTTCAACTCGGGATTTTTTATTTGGGTGATATTCGAATTATTTCTTTTGCGTGTGGATACCTTTCTCCTTTTAGTTATAGAAGGTTCTCCACCATTTGCAATGATATCTTCTAATGTTGTTAATACAATATTCTTCAAATCTTTTACATCTTTGTCGCTCATTATTTATATTATCTATAAAAATCTGGTGATTTTTACTTATATGAGATAATCTCACCCAAAAAAATTGAAAATATATATGATGAAAACCATTTAAATATTTCCTTAATTAAGTATAATAAATGTCGCTATACAAAGAACTATGTTACGATCAGGACATAGAAACGGTCAAGGGGATACAGTTTTGTATCATGAGTCCTGAAGAAATAATCAAACGTTCCGTTGCAGAAGTATTATCTACCGACACCTATATATGTACGGATCCAGTGAAAAATGGTTTGTTTGATCCTCGTATGGGTGTAATCGACAATAATAAAATTTGTCATACTTGTGAGCAAAAGAACACGTTCTGCCCTGGTCATTTTGGACATATTGTATTGGCGAAACCAGTATTCTATATTCAGTTCTTTCCTTATGTATTAAAAGTATTGAAATGTGTATGTTTCCGCTGTTCAAAATTGAAAATCGATGAAAATAGTCCAGAAATGCAGGCTATTTTATCCAAAAAGCATTCAAGAATGAAAAGATTTGAAATGATATATAAATTGTGCAGTAAGAACAGTAAGAAAAGGTCATGTGATGGTGTGGATGGTTGTGGGGCACGTCATCCAGATAAGATTTCAAAAGATGGTGTATTGAAAGTGCTGATGGAATGGAAAAGTTCTTCTACGGGTGCAAAAGATGAAAGAAAGCAAATTTACACCGCAGAAGATATTCTACGCATTTTGAAAAGAATCAGTGATCATGACGCAGAAATTCTGGGATTTCATCATAAATATAACAGACCAGAATGGATGATTTGTACGGTGATGCCAGTGCCTCCACCTGCTGTTCGTCCATCCGTAAGAACAGACACAGGACAAAGAATGGAAGATGATTTGACACACAAATTATGTGATATTGTAAAAGCGAATAATGTCTTGAAACAAAGATTAGAGAAAAATGCGTCAAAAGAAGTTTTGGAAACTTATACACAACTACTACAATATCATGTTGCGACGCTAGTAGATAATCAAGCACCAGGAATGAGTCCTTCTACACAAAGGACAGGAAGACCATTGAGATCTTTGTATGAAAGATTGAAATCCAAAGAAGGTCGTATCAGAGGTAATTTGATGGGGAAACGTGTAGATTTTTCTGCCCGAACAGTCATTACACCTGATCCACAAATCAGTATTGATGAAATTGGCGTTCCTATCAAGATTGCTATGAATTTGAGTTTTCCTGAAATTGTGAATGCACATAATATCGAAAATCTAACAAAATTGGTGAGAAATGGACCAGATAATTATCCAGGTGCCAAATATATTCGTAAAAATGAACCTTTCCGTGTTATTCGTTTGAAAAACATGGATACAAATACGATTACTCTGGAGATTGGTGATATTGTGGATAGACATTTGATCAATGGTGATTATGTGCTTTTCAACAGACAACCTTCTCTTCATAAAATGAGTATGCAAGGACATCGTGTTCGTGTCATGCCATTCGATACATTCAGACTGAATTCTTCAGTTTGTAAATCATTCAATGCAGATTGAGTTGATACATCGTCTATCAAAGTCTGCAAAAGGCAGCACCTTTTTAGGTTGATAGGAATACCTAAAAAGAAAAAGTGTTTAATCCTATCCTTGATATAACTGCCTAGTGGATGTAAGTCATTACATCTGCTACACGACCAAATTGCGGGAAACTCCTAAGAGCCCTAACTACCACCCTTTATTAGGAAACTTTCAAAGGGGAACACGGTTAATTGCCGTAGCCAATGGTAAAAAGGTTAGGGATGATGTTCTTGAGAGAAAAGAACAGAAATGGACAATCCGCAGCCAAGCTCCTAAGGGTGTCATGGTAAGCCTATGGAGAAGGTTCAGAGACTATATGGTTGTGGGTCTGAGCAGTCTAACCAACTGCAATGAAGGCTTAAGATATAGTCCGGCCTTTGACGAAAGTCATTGGAACAACCGTTTGACGGAGATAAAATTCATCTTGTCTTCAACAGCAGGGCTTAAAAGGCTGCTACCTGCTAGTCTAATCATCTCTTATAGAAAAATAAAAGAGATGAATAGGCCACACGCTCAAATTGCGGGAAATCCCTAAGAGCTTTGACTACCACCCTTTATTAGGAAACTTTCAAAGGGGAACACGGTTAATTGCCGTAGCCAATGGTAAAAAGGTCAAAGATGATGTCTGCAACAATGACAGAAATGGGTAATCCGCAGCCAAGATCCTAACGGCGTTATGGTAAGCCTATGGAGAAGGTTCAGAGACTATATGGGTGTGGGTCTGAGCGATTTGACCAATCGCTATGAAGGCTTAAGATATAGTCCGTCCCCTTGCGAAAGCTTGTGGGAGTTCATGGAGATGAACATTCATGTGCCTCAATCATTACAAACTCGTAATGAACTCATTCAACTTGCTTCTGTTCCAACACAAATTATCACACCAAAAGATAGCAAACCTATCGTAAGTATTGTGCAAGATGTTGCGTTAGGTGTATATAGGATTACCAAAGATATCGTATTCGTCAATGAAAAACAATTATTCAATCTTATGGCTTCCAATCCTAAATTCGTCGGTAATTTACCACCACCAATCGACATTAAAAATCATCTATGGTCTGGAAGACAATTACTCTCGACGATATTACCTCCTAATGTGAATTACAAAGGTGCAAATAAATCCTATGATGAGAAGAAAGGTAATGATATTGAAAACTATGTCATTATCGAAAATGGTGAAATCAAGCAAGGAAGATTGGACACAAAAATCTATCAAGATAGAACGAGAGGATTGATTCATAGTATTTATAATGAGTATGGACCAGAAGAAACAAGAATATTCTTGGATAATACACAACAATTGATTTGTAATTGGTTGTTACAAAGTGGTTTTTCCACAGGTATCAGTGATTTGGTGGTGGATGAACAAACGATGAATCAATTAGGAACCATCATTCATAAAATGAAAGTGGAGGTTTATGATATCATTCGCAATATCCATATGAACAAATTCCAAAATGATACAAGAAAAAGTAATAATGATAAATTCGAAGAAGAAGTCAATCGTCTATTGAATGGAGCCATCAAAGAAGCAGGTAAAGTTGGTTTGGAAAAAATCAATGATTATGACAATCGTATGATTAATATGATTAAATCAGGAGCAAAAGGAAATACAGTGAATATATCACAAATGATTGCTTGTTTGGGACAGCAAAACGTAGATGGAAAACGTATTGCTTATGGTTTTGATCATCGTACTTTGCCACATTATAACAAATATGATGATGGACCTGAAAGTCGTGGATTTGTTGAAAATTCCTTCATCAAAGGACTTACACCCCAGGAGTTCTTTTTCCACTCTATGGGTGGTCGTGAAGGTCTTATTGACACAGCTGTGAAAACGAGTTCTACGGGTTACATACAGAGAAAATTAGTGAAAGCGATGGAAGACTGTAAAGTGTCTTATGATATGACGGTTCGGAATGCCAATGGTAATATCGTTCAGTTCTTGTATGGAGAAGATGGAATGGATGCAATCAAGATTGAAAGTCAACCTGTGCCTTATATTGAAATGACACCGGAGAAAATGCAAGAAGAATATCTTTTATCATATCAAGATGATTTGACGACATTCTTGAATGAAGAGACCTTGGAGAAATTCCTAAAAGGTAAATCTTCAAGTGATAAGCAGTATGATGATTGGACAGAAGCAACATATTCTCATTATAAACAATTATTAGAAGATCGTGAGTTCTTGATTAAAAAGATATTTGATAATGAACAAGAAAGTTTGTTGATGTATCCAGTGAGTTTTTCAAGAATATTGAACAATACCCACGCACTTTATTCCAAATATAAATGCACTGGATTTTTGAGTGACTTGAATCCATTAGATATATTGGAAAGTATCGAATATCTATGCTCAAACCTATATATTTCCAAACATCATCCAGGAAATAAATTGTTCCAAATACTGGTCAGAATGTATTTATCACCAAAACAGATAATATATAAATATGGGTTTGATTCAACAGCATTTGCACAAGTGGTTCAACAAATTCAAATGAGATTTTATGATAGTATTGTTCATCCATCCGAAATGGTTGGTGTAGTTGCAGCACAAAGTATTGGGGAACCTGCAACCCAACTTACATTGAACAGCGTGGAGTGGAATACGGAAATGCTTTTCAAAATAAATGGAACTATTCAGCGAGTGAAGATGGGTGCTTTTATTGACGAAGTTATTGAAAATACTTCACAAGAAAGATTAGAGAACCATCCTAACGATACAACACTTGCTTGGACAGATAAAGATATACAAGTCCTTTCTGTGAATGAAAATGGAATTGTAGATTGGAAGAAAGTAGAAGCAGTGACAAAACATCCACCTATGAATGAAGACGGAACAGGAACTCTTGTGAGAATCTTGACAAAAAGCGGTCGTGAAGTCATTGCAACAAAAGCAAAATCATTCTTGAAGAGAGACAACAATCATATTGTTCCAGTAAGGGGAGATGAACTGAAAATTGGAGATTATGTCCCTATCTCAACTATACTTCCTATTGTTCATGATATTACATTATGGGATTTGTCGATTTATCTTTCAAAAAAACAATACATATACACATCAGAAGTTGAAAAAGCATTGAATGTATACAAAGAAGGAAAAAGACAATGGTATAAGAGAAACAATGGAACCTTATTTGAAGTTCCTTATTCAAGAATAGATGGGTTTTTGGATGCTTTTGTCGGTGTTGGTAAAAATAAAGGTAAAGGGAGAAGATGCAACATCATCAAATCTAATCCAAATTGTGTTTACCCAAAGAATACAATATATCAACCAGCACATATTCCTGAATATCTTCCATTAGATGCAAAGACGGGTTTCTTTATGGGAGCTTATTGTGCAGAAGGATGTGTAAATAAATATCAAGTTTCGATTTCTAATATTGATGATGGATACTGCAACAAAATTCAAGAATTCTACGAACAGTATGGTATTTCATATCATATTGTTGAAAAGAAAAATGAACGAGGACATACGAAATCTATAATAATGCATTCTGTAGTATTTGCCGAATTAATTTCAAAGTCGTTTGGTAAAGGTGCAGCAAACAAGAGAATTCCTGCAGAATTATTCTCTGCATCTTTGGAATTTTGGAAGCATTTTATAGATGGATACATCTCTGGTGATGGTTGCATAGATAAGAAAATCAATTGTGTGTCTGCAGCATCTATTTCAAAAGGTCTTCTACAAGACATTCAACAAATACTAACAATGTTTGGTATCAAATCCAGTATTGTTGTCAATAAGGTAGGGTATGAAAATGCTATCAAAAGATATAAGGCAAGTGTGAGCTATCTATTGAAATTGAATGCCGAAAATAGTGCTAAATTTGCTCAAACTTTTAGTTTATGTATTGATAACAAACAAGAACGCTTAAACAAGAGAGTCATATCTAAACCTGATAACATGAATATCATTCCAGATATAATTACAGAAGAGTATGGAACAATTTCTTTACCAAGGCACGAAGTATCTGAATATCTTTCAAAAACGACAAATGAGAATGATAAACAAGTTTATGAAAACATCTTGAAAGAAACTATATTCTATGATAAAATTGTGGAAATAAGTGAAGAGACATCAGAACACAAATATGTGTATGATCTTACAGTTCAAGACACCAAGAACTTTAATATATATACAGGGTTAGCAATGAGGGACACCTTTCATCTTTCGGGAGTATCCAGTGCTTCCAAAGCGGTTCGTGGTGTTCCTCGTATAGAAGAACTAACAAGAGTCACCAAGAATGTTAAAGCACCGTCAATGATAGTGTATATCAAGGATGAATATAACGAAAACAAAGAAAAATGTTTGGAACTGAAAAATCTCATAGAAACAACAACATTCTCTGATATTGTCAAGTATTCACAAATCTATTATGACCCAGATGACTTCAATACGACTATTGATGAAGATAAGTCCCTTGTGGATTTATATAGAACATTCATGTTGGAAGAACAAACCCAAAAAGTAGATTCTCATCCTTGGCTTCTTCGTTTAGAGTTGGATCAAGATAAAATGTTGGATTTGGGAATCACTATGATAGATTTACATAAAACTCTATTGGAACATTATAAATCTACGATATGTTGTATGTTTAGTGATGATAATGCACCTAAACTAATCTTCCGTATCAGACTTGTAGAAGAAGATACAGAAGATATGCTTACCGAACTCAAAGCATTAGAATCTGCAATCATGGAATCTATCATCATCAAAGGAATTCCTAGTGTAAATCGTGCCGATTTATTGAAGAGAGAACCTTTGAAATATGATGATGAAAGCAAAATCTTCAAAAAGAAATCGGAATGGTATATGGATACAGATGGAACAAACCTGATTACAGTATTAGGACTTCCGTTTGTAGACGCAACAAGAACGATTTCAAATGATGTCAATGAAATCTATAAAATATTCGGAATCGAAGCGGCTCGTCAATGCCTTTATAATGAGTTGAATGGAGTTATCAAAGATGCAGAAGCATACATCAATTTCCGTCATTTGTCGATTTTGGTAGATACGATGACTTGCAAAGGAACATTGATGTCAATTGATCGTCATGGTATTAATAAAGGAGACATTGGACCACTTGCAAAATGTTCTTTTGAAGAAGTGAATGATGTGATTATAAAAGCAGGTGTATTTGCCGAGTTGGATAAAATCAATGGTGTATCTGCAAACATCATGTTGGGACAAATTGCACCTTGTGGCACAGGTGATACAGAAATTTTGTTGGATGAATCTAAACTCCTACCTCCTGATGACGATCAAAAGTATATTGGCAAAACAGAATTCGGAATGGAAAAATATGATGAAGATACAGTCAATGTACAATGTGGAACAGATATGCTTTCCTTTGATTTCACTGCTCCAGATATAGATATGACATTACAGAAAAAAGAGAATATCAACGTGACATTCTTATCGAAATAATCTCTTATACAAAAATAATATGAAATCATCTAGTTTTTTTAATGAAACTTTTGTTTACTGTATTATTGTTTTATTATTAAATTCAACTGTGCTTTATTATTATCACTTTATCCTTGATCCGTATCATGCTATCGAACGTTATTACTTTCAAAAGAATAAAATCCAATTTTATGTATTCAAACTCGCATATACCATCATATTCTTATCTGTATTGTTAGCAGGTAGATATCTTTCTCATCAAGTTTTTACATTGTTCCTCAAACGTTTTACAAATTAAACCAACTTTGAAACCGTGCCACATTTATCTTTCATATATTGGACAACTTCTGGAATATCATTCTCGATAAATAAGAATTTCGTTTTATCTTTCACTATCAATTCATAATGATCATAATGAAGGTTATTTACAATGATAGGTTCTTGATACAGTAATACATAATATTTTGAAGACAAAAATGGACGTAGGCATATGATTCCATTTGGATGTCGTAATGTTTTTCTCATAAAGACAATAATATTGACTCTAGTCAAATCAGCAAAGACTTGAAGTTCGTATTCAGACATCCAATAATTTGCATCTTCGAACATTATCTCTTCAAGTTCGTTGATGCTATTTAGGTCTTTGAAATTGTTAAGATATAGGTTTTTATCTTTCATCATTTTCTTAAAAGTAGTAAACCAAGGCAATGATGATGTAGAAGGTCCGCTCATTGAATACTCTACTAAATGTTTGGAATAGTCTTTAATCAATACATTTTTCACAACATTTTGAACATTTTTTACTGTTAGAGATAATTTTCTGTTTAAAGTTTTATTCGTAAACTTGAATAGTTTATAAAAGTATTCTTTATCTATAATCATCCTTTTGTTCAAACAAAACCCAGAGATGTCCAAAGTATCCTCATCTTGTTGTTTAAATTTCTTTCCACATACACCAGGCAACATTTTTGAGGATAATTTAATTGGTAAAGGTTTCCATTCATCACTTATAAAATCTTCTAATCGTATTAATTTCTTCACGATGATATCATCTTTTAGTATTTCTTGAATATATCCTTCTACATGTTTTTCCATGAAATTAAAAGGGTTTTTGATTAAATCTGTGATTTTATTGAAACGACCATTTATCAAACTTTTTTGATCAAAATTTAATTCATTCGGTAGATACAATTGTTTTTTCAGTAAAGAAGGTTTTTCTATCATTGTAGGTTTCAACAGACTATCTGCAATCCTTCCAATAAAGTTATCGTAATCTTTCCTATATACTTTTAATGTACATTGTTTAGATATGTCATTCCATTTACAAATATCGTCACATTCCGTTTTTATCAAGTTCATACATGTCGTTTTTTGTTTTTGTGCTAGAAATTCTTCGGTTGGTTCTTCTTCTATTATAGATATATGATTTTTGATCAATGATTTTATGATTTTTTGTAATTTATGTAGTTTTGATTCGAAGGATAGAGGATTATCGATATGAGAGAGATAACTCAGTTCTTGTGTCCATTCAACATTGTTTTGAAATATATGTAAAATTTCTGTTTTCAAAATATCAAATATAATTTGTCGTGTTCTTTCTTTTTCTACATAAATTTTTCGTTTATCCTTTTCTTCCCAACCAATAAACAACCCCAACTGATCTAAATATGCTTCCTGTTCTAAAGAAGATATTTCTATAGGAATTATATGTTGTGTTTTGGTTTTCACAAAAGAAGATGTTGTTTCTTCCACAAGATACATATCATCTTCTGTTATGGTATATAGTGCTTTTAAAACTGCAAAGATATGTTTCTTATCAACGACCTTTACTTTTTTTAAGACATCCTGTAGTTTATGTTTGAGATTATCGATAAATATAAAATGTGCGTTTTTCGTCAAAATAGGATTTTCACTTGGGCAAGGTACATATACACCATTATTCAATAAAAATCCACACAATTGCATATGATAATCCAAAACTTGGAAACGAATACGATATTTTAAAGATGTAAGATAAGACATGATGGATTCAGCATTCGATTTGAGATATTTACCTTTTGTTGTAGCGGTTGAACAATTTTGCTTATAAAATCCAATCAATTCATCTATTTTTTTGAATTCTTTGATATTGAATTCTTTTTGAATGTGAATTGCACTTTGTTTCATACTGACATGTACCATTGGTTCATAGACAAACTCTTTTTGTTTTATGATGAAACAAAAAGGTTGTGATAATCGCAAATTATTCACGATATTTGGATTACATATGATAAACCCGCCATTATTCCATTCTAGGATGATAATATTTTTACCTTCGCTGTTCAACCAATCTATATGACGATTGAATAAGTCATTAAAAACATCATCTGTTTTTTGAAATTTACCATCCATGACATAATTGCCAAAATTGATAAAAGAATTATAAATAATATATTCTCTTAAAACTATTTTGGACAAGATATGATTGGGGTCATATTTATTTATGTCTTTCAAGTAATTGATGAAATCGTAAAGATGAAAGTCAATGATGTAGTTTCTTATCATATCGTCATTAGATAGATACCATTTTTTGAAATTGATAAATTCATTCGGTTCGTATATATTTTTTGTCTTATCAACGAACAAACTGCTTAGGGTCCCTTTGTTAAGACTTAGATATATCGGTATGGACATATTCTCCTTGATAAGTTCTCCTATGGACTTTGTTTTATCCAGTAAAAACTCTATGCATTGAAATAGCGAAGATCCTTCGTTGTAAGCAACGCCTCTACGCACAAAACAAAAGGTTTTGTCAGTAATCAAACCACTATTTTTACCGCCTTCTCCACAAGCGGTATTATCAAGAATAGTAGATATTATCTTCGGCAACATACCAAATCTACCTTTTGGTAAAGGTATTTCAGTTTCATTCATAATATATTTCTCGCCAATGTCTTTTTTTGTTGATTTTGTTTTGGTTTTTGCATTTACATTATTGACAACATGTGAAGATAAGGATATACCAAATTTCTCATTTGCTTGTTTGACACAATGATGAATTTCGTTATTTTTAGGTGGTTTCTTTCCGCAACAAGGTAAACAGTCCTTTGTAAAAGTTATGTATTTTGTTGAATAATCATCCCCTTTTTTCCAATAATTATCTGTCATGATAACAGGTTTTTCACCATTCAGAGGACAATTACTACCTGCGTCTTTGAATTGTTCCAATGACATACTCAGTTCAGATAAAGGACACCATACATACGGACATATATACATGTTTTGTTCCATTAGATTTTTTGTGCTTCCGTAAGACACATAGTTTGCATATGAACCAGGATACTTATCATCTATTTTTGTTTTTATTTCTGAGGTGATTGCAATAGGTTGTCTTTTCTGTGTAGATTGACATACACGTGAATAATTGGAACTACCAAATAATTTATAGTCTGCTTTTTGTAAAGAAGCTTTCAATACATCAAATTTACTTCCATCTATGCCAATATCCGTTTCTGATGTTATCACTGGATTCTCACTTGTGGATGCTTTATTTGTTTCATCAAAATCTTCTAAACCTTCCATCAATTCAGGGTCTAATTCCACATCATCCTCGATATCATTTCCAGTAAAATCATCAGATTCTATTTCCACCACATCATTAGACACGTCTTTTTCTTTATAAAAGTTTTCAAAACCATTTTTTATGATATCATGATTGGTTTTTTTCAAAAAGGTAATCTCTGAAAGTTTCTTTGCGGAACCATAGAATATCAAAAACTTTAATAGTTTCAATATGCGTTGATGATATTTTATATCTGTGATTTTGCTTAATTTTACGACATAGTCTAATGATGATTTCTTGATGTGAATGGTAAGGTTTTTTGAATAATTTGGATAGAAATAAAAATTTTTCTTTTCTTGTCCGATGGTCAACGTATATTTTTCGTATGCTTCTTCGGCTTCTTTATCGGTTATGCTAAAGGTCTTTTTTAACAACTCTATCATATCAATATTTTCGGTATCTGTGTACTGTGAAATAAACATCATCATTTCAGACTTGTTTGCAAAATTATTGATTCTTCGATAAGATAAATCGATAGTTTTATTATCTATCGTGCGAATGGGATACACAAAAGGATGTAAATATTCAGTGATTTGTTTCATTTGTTCGATAGAGGTTTGAATAGCTTTAGGAGATGTAATATTTATGGTTGTTGAAAGATTGACGATTGAAACATTACTAAAATCTTCTGTTTTCAGCCAAAATCCATTTTCTATATGAGGTATATAAACACCATTCTTAGATAGTGTAGATATACTGGATAAAATGCCGTTGATTTTCGAATAGTTCTCTTCTAAGTCTTCAAACTCAACATTATCCTGTGAGGTGAATCTATATCGTATATCAATTTGTACATTAGGTTGTATTCTTATCTCAACATATCTATCATCCATGTTTAAACATTTTGATATGATACATAAATATTCATCATCAGTTTTTGATAATTCGGTCCATTTTGTCCATTGTTTCCCATTCAGGTCAATATCGTTTTTTAAATGATGTTTGTTGATTTTATAAGAAGCATTCATATGTTTTTTAAATTTTATCAAAGTGATATCTTGTGATATATGTAATTCTTGAAAAAGATACTCTAAATCTATAGTTTGTTCCAAATGCAAGTTATTCAAACGTAAATGTAGCAAATTAAGGACACAATGGATTTTGAAATCTTTTTCAGGTATATTTGCTACTTTACTGTCTACTTCTTGTTGAATATCCGTGCATATGCGTAAAATCTGTTCTATCTCATTCTTGTTTTCATGTTCTTTGGTTTCAGGAAAATATACATCGAATATATTTGGATTAAATGAAATCACATCTTTTGACAAACAACAATGAATGGTTTGATCTTTGATTTGATATTGTTCCAAAGTGCTTAGATTATCAAACACATGTTTGAAGTTTAGTATATCCAATTTTGTTTTTTGGGTATTTTGAAATGGATTCACGGGTACATAAGCAGAATATCGTGCGTTATGATATAATTTCATACCAAGTATTTCATTCACATATCCGATACTATAATCGTTCATAATATCCAGAAGTTCTTGATAATTCATTGTTTCAGGAAGCGTAGAACGATCTATTTCATATCCAGTGTAATTTTTAAGAGATGTTTGAAAGTATTTTGATTTAACTTTAGACCTACCTTGTAAAATATGTTTGATAAAGTTTTCTTTCCAGATAGACTGTCCAGAATGAACTTGTTTTTCTACCCAAAAATATATATCTTTCAAGTTGTCATCTTGAAAAAGGTTTATCCATATTTTCTTTTTGATAATATCGATATTATCGTCGTTGTATAGGGTATCATAAATATATTTAGGAGAATGTTCTATGGATAACACGGTTTTGTAATCCTTACCAAATATTTTTTTCAAGTTTTGTTTTTCTTCTTTATCAATTTTGTCTTTGTTTTCTATTTTATCAAAAATACTTTTAAGAGAAGATGAAAATGCTTTGTCGAGAAAAACATAGATTTGATATTCATTATAAGATTTCCATACTTTTACTTTGAATATATGACTTTCTATAATATCTTTACATATATTCATTGATTATTTATAATATATATCTATTTTCTTTTAGTGACGAGGTTTCCATTTTCAAGATATAAAATCTTTGTTGCAAATTGTTTTAAATAATCGTCATGTGTAACCATCATCACCGTTTTATTTTGCATCATTGTTTTTAAGAGATTATATATATGTTCTTTGGTATCTTTATCTATGGATACAGTTGGTTCATCCATAATGATGATGTCAGGATTTTGAAGTATGATATGCAACAACCAAACAATTTGTTTTTGTCCACCTGATAAATTGGAACCGTGTTTTCCAACGGGAGTGTGAATTCCTTGTGATAAATTTGAAAATATATTGGAAAGGTTCAATGACGATATAAGTTGTTGTATATCATTTTCATGAATATTATCCAACCCATAAACAATATTTTCAAAAATAGTTCTATTGAATAATAAGGGGTATTGAGCTATATAACCGATATCTTTTCGTAGTTCTCCAGAAGATAAAGAACTGTAAGGTTTTGCATTATAATAAAGTTCTCCTTGTGTCGGTGTTAGTAATTTCATAAGTAATTTCAAAATCGTTGTTTTTCCTGTTCCGTTTCTACCAGTGATTAATATAATATCATTTGGTGCAATATGTAAAGTTACATTTCTTAATGTATATTCATTTGCAGACGAGTATTTAAAAGAGACGTTATCAAAGAAGAATCCATTTTTGGGAATGTGAGAGTTTGTTTGAATGATGTGTTGTTGTGTGGGTTGTGTTGCATCTTTGTTGATTGTAAAAATCTCTAAAGACTGTTGTAAAATTCCCCATCGTGTGACTATATCATTGATAACACCACTGATAGACCAAATAGCATTGAAGACACGGAACATGATAATCACAAGAGCAATAAAAACCGATGCTTTCAATTGTTTGGATTTTACTTTTTGATAACCAGTATAGATGAAAAACACAAAATACAAAATGTTAAAGGGTATAATTGCATATCTCCAAACAAGAGAACAATTGAGTGTTTGTTTTACCAAATCACTATATTTGCTTTCTAAATCATCTATACTTTTGATTTCTGTTTTTTGTTGAGATGTATTGAGAACTGTCATCATATTTCGCATAATATCATCTACATGTTCTGCAAGATTCGATAAAACTGTTTCCGTAGGATAAGAATATTTGGTGCAATAACCAACACTGAAATATAAAATTGTCCATACAAATATCAATAACAATGCTAATCCTATACCTATGATTTTGTCATAATATACAAAGTAAATTGCAGCAACAACACTCAATATCAAACTTGGAACGAATGTATATCTCCATTGATTGAAATAAAAGTATAATTCCATGGGAAAACGCATCAATTTGGATATGATTTTGCTTGTTTCCAATTCACTATAGTTTTCGTTGTTGATAGACATGAGATATGTGATAATCTTGTTTCTTATAAATGCTTGTAGTTTTGGATATGTATCTACTTGAAGATAATCTATGAGAGAAAAGGATAAATGAACAACGATTGTGCAAACCGATAACCATATCAATGGTGGTAAAATACTTGTTTTATCTTCAATGGATCTTATTAATTTCCCAAATAAGTGAGGAATACCTATATCCTTGAATGTAGAGATTACTAAAAATACAATGTATAGATAAATAATATATTTATTATTTGATATAAATTCGAATAATAAACCAGTAATAGTGATATTTGTATCCATTAAAATATGAATATATAAAGTTTCAATCAAATAACAGAGGATTTGATTTTTATTCCACAATAATCTTCACTTTTATTATCAAAGTCTACTTTTTTGTATATACCGATAGATACGGATTCTTTCAATATCCACTTGAAATTATTCCAAAACAAAGGTGTATGTCCTATTTCACTTGTCATGATGTGTCCAAGTTCATGAATTGCTGGATATAAAACGATGTTCTTATCTACAAACGAATTATCTTTTTGTCGTATACAGATGATTACAGCTTCACCTTTATTTACACTGTAAGATGTATAACCAGAATCAGGTGAACCTTCACTGATTGCATCAGGATTATAGTTTGCGTATAATCTTTTACAATCGTTATTTTCTGGATATTTGGCGATCATATGTTTGACTAATTTTTGCAAATCTTGATTTATTTCTGCCAACATATCTGCGGCTTTTTGTTTGTCGGAAAGTGAGCGTACCAAATACATTCTTCCATCCACTTTACTTTTTACATATTCGACTTCAGAGTTTATGACAGAATTGATATACATGATCAATATCACAATGATTACAAATATAATAAATAGTTCTACAAAGTTCATGGTTTTCTTCTTATAATAGATTGAGTTAAAAAATTGAAAATCATATAAAGTTATATACATAAATGTTGTTATAATGGAAAATTTGGAATTTCAATTATTGAATTGGTATGCAGAAGATGTGGAGATGGAAGTATCCGATGACGATAATGATGATGAAGATAAAACGTATCCATCCATAACCTATAAATATTATATCAAATTGTTTGGTCGTGATATGAAGGGAAAATCCATATCAGTAACTGTGAATGGTTTCACACCTCATTTTTATATACGAATACTACGAAAATGGAATCAACAAGAAATCGATAAATTTCGTAACACAATTATAAGTAAGCTATCGTATAAGATACCGATAACAGATATTCAAATGAAATTCATGAAAAAGAAGGATTTCTGGGGTTTTAACAATAATACAGAGTTTTCTTTTATGAGATTAGCATTTCCCAACGAACGTCTGATGAAACAAGTTGCTAGAATTTTGAGTAATGTCAAGTTCTTTGTTCCAGGTTTTCATCAAAGAAAATTCAAACTGTATGAGAGTAATATCATACCATTTTTACGCTTTGCACATCTTAAAAATATTCTGCCTGCAGGTTGGATACAGATAAATAAATACAAATTGAATCCATTTATATTACCGAGTAAATGTGATATCGATATAGAAACACATTGGATGGATATTGTGTCTATCAATAAAGATGATATTGCGCCATTCGTAATAGCTTCTTTTGATTTGGAATGTACCAGTAGTGATGGTGATTTTCCTGTTGCTAAAAAAGATTATCGTAAGGTTGCGACAGACTTGTATAATCTTTATCAAGAATCAAAAAAACAGAAATTGGAAGAATATAAGATAAGAGATGAAGTAGAGAAAAATATCATCGAACGCTTTGAAAAAACACATTTGATACCCAAAATACCTATGACCAAAGAACAATTATCTCAGACAATCATGATGCACTTTGAACATCTTTGTAATATTATTCGTGGAGATAAAACGATATTACATTTATCATTCAAACGACTATTACAAGATTGTTTTAGAAAACAAAATCCTACCATATTAACGAAGTGTTTGGAGTTTAAAGAAAAAATAACAAAAGAAGGTTTGAGTTCTGTTGGCATGAGAAAATCCATGACTACATGGATGAAGAAATGTTTTACAAACAACTATGATAATCTCAATACAAATATAGTCCAAGATGTAGATGATACGATTGATAGTCTTTTAAAAATCATGTTTGGTGATAAAGATGGTATAATATCTATCATCAATGATAAATTATGTGGGTTCTTGCCACCATTATATGGTGATGAGATTATCCAAATTGGAATGACGATTCACAAATATGGTGAGAAAGAATGTTTTCGTAAAGTCATATTGAACTTAGGAACTTGTGAGCAACTGAAAGATATTGAGGTCATCGAATGTAAAACCGAAGAAGAAATGTTGTTGAGGTTTTCGAAACTGGTGAATGAGATTGATCCAGACATTATGACAGGATACAATATTTTCGGTTTTGATTTTGCATATCTACATGATAGAGTCGAAGAGTTAGGTTGTGGTCATCAGTTTTATCAGATTGGTCGTTTGAAAGAACATACATCAAAGTATAAAGAATCGAAACTGTCTTCCTCTGCGTTAGGGGATAATTTATTGAAATACATTGATATGGAAGGTCGTAGTGTGATTGATTTGATGAAAGTAATTCAAAGAGAACACAAACTGGATTCTTTCAAGTTGGACGCAGTTGCTTCACATTTCATGGGGATGAATAAACATGATGTATCACCAGCAGATATATTTAAATTTTATAAAGGAACTGCAAAAGATAGGTCTATTATTGCAGATTACTGTATTCAAGATTGTGTGTTGTGTAATAAGTTGATCATGAAACTTGAAATCGTTGCAAATAATGTTGGTATGGCCAATGTATGTTCTGTGCCATTCAGTTTCATCTTTATGAGAGGTCAAGGAATAAAGATTTTCAGTTTGGTAGCAAAGGAGTGTAAAGAACAAGGTTATCTCATACCTACAAAAACAAAAAACGAAGAAACAGAAGAGATAGAAGAAGGTTATGAAGGAGCAATCGTATTAGAACCAAAAAAAGGTATATATATTGATACTCCTATTTCAGTATTGGATTATGCTTCACTGTATCCTTCATCCATGATAAGCGAAAACCTATCTCATGATTGCATTATTTTGGATGATAAATATGATAATCTTCCGAATACAGAATATTTGGATGTGACTTATGATTTGTATGAAGGAGTAGGTGATGAGAAAATAAAAGTTGGTGAAAAAGTATGTCGTTTTGTTCAACCCAAAGATCATAAAAAAGGCATCATTCCAAATATTCTCATGCATCTTTTAAAGAACCGAAAACTTACACGAAAAAGGATTGGATTAAAGAAATTAACATTTAGGAATGGTGAAGTTTATGAAGGTTTTTATAAAGATGGTTCATCTACCATACAAACGATAACAGGTGAAATCATTGAAATAAATAAAGACGATATACATTCGGTAGAAGATTTATATAATGAATTTCAAAAAGCAACGTTGGATGGATTACAATTGGCATATAAAATCACTGCTAATTCTTTGTATGGACAAATAGGGGCAAAAACATCCCCTATATACCTGAAAGATATTGCTGCTTGTACCACAGCAACTGGAAGAAAAATGATCATGTTGGCAAAGGATTTTTGTGAAAGAGAGATGGGAGGTGAGATTATATACGGAGATACGGACAGTATATTTGTCAGTTTCCCCACCAAAGATAGTCATGGAAATCTATTGAAAGGTCGTGAAGCATTAGCGTCTTGTCGTGAATTAGGTATCAAAGCATCAGAATCTATCAAACCTCTACTGAAATATCCACATGATTTGGAATGGGAGAAAATGTTTTGGCCTTTTATTTTATTTTCAAAAAAACGTTATGTAGCAAATAAGTATGAACATGATTTGAATAAATACAAACAAGTTTCCATGGGTATTGTATTGAAACGGAGAGATAATGCAAGTATTGTGAAAAAAATATATGGTGGTGCAATCGATATTATATTGAATGATCATGATATAAAAAAGTCTGTAGATTTTGTCAAACACAGCATACAGCAATTGATAGAGGGTACGTATCCAATGGAGGATTTGGTTATCACGAAGACATTAAAAGCACATTATAAAGATCCTACACGGATTGCACATAAAGTATTAGCAGAAAGAATGAAAGAGAGATCACCAGGTAGTGCTCCTCAAGTGAATGACCGTGTTCCTTATATTTATATAACAACAAAAAATGATAGAAAACAAATTCTACAAGGAGATAGAATAGAACATCCTGATTACATCAGAGAGACAAAACTACAACCTGATTATGAATTTTATATCACAAATCAAGTGATGAATCCAGTATGTCAATTATTTTCGATTGTTCTAGACCAAATCGAAGGAAATAAGAAATCTAAAGAATACTGGGAAGAAATAGAAGAAAAATTGAGAAATGATCATAAAACACATAAACAGATAAAGGAAAAACTTGCAGATATGCAAGAACAACAAGTAAAAGAATTGTTGTTCGAACCTTTTTTGAAAAAATTAAAAAATAAAAAGAATGGACAGAGAGAAATCACAGAATGGTTTATAAGGACTTAAACAAATTCAGTTGTATTAATATTAATGAATAAAGATTTAGAAGCCTATCGTCTTTCACTTGCAAATAAAGGTTTGAATGGTTTGGCAAATATAAGTAATTCTTGTTATATAAATACGATTATACAATGTCTGGGTCATTGCACAAGATTTTTATATTTTGTTTTGAAAGATGAATATAAGATTGTGAATTACAAACAAAGAACACCGTTTTTAGAAGAATTCAAAGAAATACTGAATGCCTTATGGATAAATGATACGGGTTTGATACCTCATCGTTTTTTAAAGGTATGTCATCAATATATACAAGGTATAGATATCTATGAACAAAATGACGCACAAGAATTTTTGACAATGTTTATAGATAAATTAAACTTTTCTATTTCACAAAACATCAATGTACCTGAGATGATGGACAAAACAGTATATACGGATACAAATATAGACAAATTAAAAAAACGATTGGATATAGCATGGTATAATAGTATATGTAAAGAGTATTCATCATTGATCGATTACTTTTATGGTCAAACCGTTATACAAATCGTTTGCGGAAATTGTAAGAAAATACATCATAATTATGAAAATTTTTCGGTTTTACTGATACCAATTCCAAACGAACAAAATGGATTAAACGATTGTATAAAACATTATTTGTTAGAGGAATATTTAGATACTTGGAAGTGTGATTCATGTAGTGAAACATCCAAAAGTTTAAGAACAATGAAATTTTGGAGACTTCCAAAAATCCTAGTGGTATCTTTGAAAAGGTTTAATTATGATATGACCAAAAACAATACACCAGTAGCAATAACATCTAATATAGATTTAAAAGAATATATTCTATCACCAAACACGCCTTCAAAATACACATTACGGTCGATTGCTTGTCATTCAGGTTCATTTTCCAATGGTCATTATTGGGCGATATGCCAAAACCCCAATGGGAAATGGTATCGTATCGATGACACCATGATTAGTGAATTCGACGCATCTAGCGAATTTGCAGGAGGCGTCTATCTCTTATTTTATGAACTATTATAGTTCATAAAAATCTTGTGGTAAAAGAGAGTTATCTTTTATGAAACCTCCAAATTGGGTTGGTGGTCTTGGGACAAGTGGATTTTGTGGTGCCCCCCTCTGATTAGGGATGGCAGGGGTATCTTGGACGGGTGCTTGATTTAATACAGGGGTTTGACTACCTTGACTAGTTGTCGTTTTACCTTTATATTGATCCACGGCTTGAACCATTTCTTTTGCAAATTCACTTTCGGTTTTCATCATGAATTCTATGATATCTTTGAGACTATGTGCCTTTTGTTGTTCCATCATTTCTTTTTGTTTGCTGATACTATCCATTACATTTTTGGATAATTCTTTTATCGTATCACTGACTTGATTAATATCTTTTTCATCAAATTCTATTTTTTTTCCATCAGGACCTTCGATTTGTGCTCCTACACTTTCTTGAATAGTTTTGACGATATTATGAATGAGGACGAGATTATATTTTTGTCTTGCTTCATGGAAAGCAGTAGTTTCTGTGATGAATTTGGTAATAGTTTCACTGATGTATTTGACAAAAATGATAAAGAAGATATTTGTTTGTAGGTATTTGTATTCGAAGAATTTATATTTACTACGAATTTGATTTATACTATCCGTAATACCTTTGAGACTTGTACTGACAACAGGGTCATCTTTGATGAATGGATTTTCTAGAAACCCGTTTAATTTGTCTTGGACATCACCTGATATGGTTTTGTTGATAAATTGTTGCAGATTAGCATTGCTTTTTAGTTGTTCTTTATCACCATTGATTTCTTTCAAAATTCGTGCGTGAGTATTTTTAACGGTTTCACGAATATTCACTGGGACAGATTTATTCAAAGAATCATCTTTTTCTATTTTTTCTAATATGTTTTGAGTATCATTATCATTGAATTCATTTAAAAGTTTTGTTAAACTGTCCAAGTTTTCTATAATATTTTTATCAACCATGAGTTGTCGTTGGTTGATTTCTGTTTGGAATTGTTCGTCCGTCATGTTATCAAAATCAGGTTTTGATGGTGCAACGCCCATATTTATATTGAAAGAGAAAAAAGAAAATACATAAAGACAAAACAAAATAACTATTTAAAAACTTATTCATAATGATGTTGAAATTCCGTCATCCTGATGTCAAACTTGACTTTAAAGATGTTTTGGTGGTTCCTCGTAAAACCACTATATCATCAAGAAGCATGGTATCATTAACCAAAAAATTTTATTTTAAAACAACACCCACAACCATATGGGAAGGAACACCTATTATCTCTTCGAATATGGATACTGTAACAAACTTGGAAACGTTTAGAGAATTGAAAGAGCATAAGTATATATCATGTTTTCCTAAACATTTAAATGAAGAATGGATTGAGAATACCCCTTTTGAATTACAACATACAGATAATTATATGTTGTCTTGTGGTGTAAATGATGAAGATGTTGAAAATCTTATTAAATTGGTAGATAAATTGAAGAAAGATAAAATCGTTGTGAAATTCATTTGTGTAGATGTTGCAAATGGGTATATGTCAAAACTATTAGATGTTTGTATGGAATTAAGGAAACGATATCCTGATAAAGTCATTATTGCAGGTAATGTTGTAACGCCTGAAAGGGTTGCTGAATTAATTACAAAAGGGGGTGTAAATATCGTGAAATGTGGTATAGGTTGTTTTACCGAAGATACGAAAGTGTTGATGGCGAATGGTTCTTATAGAAATATCAACAAAATCAAAGTTGGTGAATATGTCATAAATGGTAACGGTAGTCCAGTAAAAGTATTGAATGTGATATTCAAAGGGACTAAAGATATTATTCGACTAAAAACAAATACATGGCCAACATGTACTAAGGTTACTCCAGAACATCGTTATTTGGCCTTGAACATCCATGGCACAAAGTCTATCAAATGGGAACATGTGAGTGGATGTCAGCAAGGATTTCACAACATGCTTCTTCCAAAACAATTTAAATGGACTTTACCCAACTCTTATTCGGTTTCGCTTCAAAAACGTAGTATCAAAAGTAATTATCAATTGGCATATTTTATCGGCATATATTTACGGTATGGCTATGAACAAAGCATTGATTCATTGACACTTCATATACCTATTCATCATGGTGACGTCTTATTGAAAGTAATGGATATTGTAAGAAATATTTTCAAGATAAAAACAGATTATTACAGAGATCAATTATTAGATACATTCGAAATCACATTATATGATAAACAATTTGCATCTTTTATTAGAAATTGTGTTCATTCAATCGACATGAATACATATATATGTACCAATAAGAGTTTCATCAAAGGATTATATGATTCTTTATACACAATAAACAGTACTCTGACATCTCAAATGACGGATTTGTATCTATGGTGTTGTATAAACCTCAAAAAGACCTATGAAGGTGAAGTACTCTCTTCTGCTTTTGGATATCAACAAGTGAATATATTAGATAATAAAGTCATCGGAAATGAAAGTGGAGATGTATGGGATATAGAAGTAGATTGTCCTAGTCATAGTTTCATTGCAAATAATTGTATCGTTCATAATTCAGGTTCTGTTTGTGATACAAGGTTAAAAACAGGTATTGGATATCCACAACTATCGACGGTATTAGAGTGTGCAGAAGTAGCCAAAAGGGTTGGCGGACATGTAATGTCTGATGGAGGTATTATTTATCCAGGAGATATCGTAAAAGCATTTGTTGCTGGTGCATCCTTTGTTATGTTGGGAAGTATGTTGGCAGGTTGTTCTGAAAGTCCTGGAGAAATGATTTTAAATCCTCGAGATAATAAATGGTATAAAGCATTTTATGGAATGTCTTCTAAAAAAGCTTTGGAGAAATATAATGGAGGTTTTAAAAATTACCGCACATCAGAAGGTAAGGAAAGACATATTTTACATAAAGGACCTCTCAAAAACGTTGTGAATGATATTAATGGTGGTTTGCGGTCTGCGTGTAGTTATTTAGATTGTTATTCTATCGAGGATTTAGAACATAATGGCGAGTTTGTCAGGGTCACACAACATCATAATACTTACTATGAATAAGTCTATGCGAATAATTATGATAAATTTAAAAATGCTAAATTTTAAAGTACATCAAATATGAGTGCAGACTTGTTAAAGTATTTTTTGACAGATGTATATGATTATCCAATTGATTTAAATTATATGAAAAGATTTGTCGACAGAAACAGTGGTAATCTGAAACTAGCATTAGTATTTGAAGACCCTTTCCTAAAAGCTAGTCTTACATTTAGATACTTATGGAAAAATGTGTTGGGAAGTTGGCCTCCATTTCAAATGACCTATGAGTTTTTAAAACACACGTATGACTTATCATTAGAAGGAGATATTGATCTTAAAAAGTTTCATGAATATATCATAGACAAAGTTGCGTTTTTAAAATTCTTGGGAATCGATGGTGATTCATTACAAAAGAAAAAGGAAGCATTGCAAATGGAATTAAGGGACGTTTTCAATGTGAAAAAACATATTCTAGAAAAATTTTCTTATAGATTTAGCATTCCCGAACTTCCAACGGAAAATAGTATTTTTGTGTTGTATCAAAACATCTTCAAAAACAGTTCTGCAATTCAAAATATAAGAGAAATTGACCATAGTCTCTCCAAACTTTTTGATAAAAAAATGTATGGTTTCCCTGATATCATCAAATCTTTCGAAGACTACTATCATCATTCAAAGAAAATGAGTGATTATTACGACTTGCATAGATTCAACATATTCAATCATCACGTGAATACCTATAACAACATATGCAAACTTCCTCAAACTATTTTTGAAATTATTGCAAACACTGCTCTAAAAGATTCTGCGTTTTGTAGATTTTTGTTGGGTGCACATGTTGTTTATTGGCAATCTGGAGATGCTATAAAAGGAAATAAACTCTTTAATTTGACGAAAACATTGAATGAAGGACAAACAAAGAACGTTATTTTATTTAAAAGTCTTGATAAACAAGAACCAAATATCGAATGCATACAGTTTCATATGATGACATTTACAGTTGCACATGAATCGACATTATATTACATCCCACGAATAATGAACTTCTTTGTCCTTGTCAGTGATGAAGTATATCCTACAATGAAAAGCATCTGTACACGAGAGGATGGTGCGTTATACTATAATATTTATGATTCCCTCAAAACAGACAATATGATAAACGAACACAATTTAATGTATTATGATAAATATATAACAAGCGATATATATGGTTCATACAAATTGAAACCAAAAATCAACAACAAAAATAAATTACATGTCTTTGTGATTCCTGAGGAAACAACTGAAAACGACATCGTATGTAATAGTGATTTTATACAACATCAGTGGAACTCACATTTGAGTCTGAAATCCCCTTTTACACTTTATGGCTCGGAACAATATCATCCAAAACATAATGTTTTGTTGTATGACCAATTTATTTTGAATTATTATATGGAACACAAGACGATTCTACAAAACGTAAGAACATCAAAAAAATCAACAAACGTGAAGAAAAAGTATGCTTTGATTGTTGTGGATAATCGTGAAAATATCTTCACTGTGATAGCTACTTTTATAACACTTATGAACTTGAATGATGAATGGAATTTACATTTGGTATGCAATAACAATAACAAACAGTACTTCTCAAAACATTTTGGTGATTTGGCAACATATCATACAAATTTTTATCTGCCATCTAAAAGTTTTGATATAGAAATCTATAACAATTTACTGAAATCTTGTGAGTTTTGGGAAACTTTTGAAAGTTATGAAAAGGTATTATTCGTTCAAGATGATGGCATGATCATCAGAAAGGGTTTGGAAACATCAACATTTATGAACTATGATTATGTTGGTGCTCCTTGGGAAATGAAGTGGGCGATTGATAATCCTAATAAATTCATCAAAGAACAGGTGAATTCAGAAATGGTAGGAAATGGTGGTGTTTCATTAAGGTGTCCTAAAAGTATGAAAAGTATTTGTGAAAAGTATAAAGCAGAAATCAAACATCTACATTACGATCAAATGCAACAAGAACCTGAAGATGTATTTTTCAGTCGTTGTTGCGTTAAAGAAAAGAAATTCATGCCAAAGTATGAAGAAGCAAAACAATTCTCTGTAGAACAAGTTTTAGAGAAGAACACTTTTGGATTTCATAAATTTTGGGTATATCATCCGTTACCTCAAGTTTTTGATGTTTTTGATTCTTATTTGAACAAATATAAATTATAAAATTATAAAGAACGGTATCACTAATACGATGATAGAAATATACAACATTAACTCTTGAAGTCCTCGAATCGCTCTCAGACCATCCGTTTTATATTTGAAATATTTCTTTTTCATCATTATTGCTGCAATGATAAAGCCAAGTGATAATATGAATACAGTAGATACTACATAATCCACGATGAATTTTGTAATCAAGTCATTATTGATGATGAATGTATCTCCGCTTGTGTTGAATAGATATTTCATCAAGAAGAGTAATACAAACAAGAAAGCCATGAGAATTGTTTCCATTCCCCAGAAAATCATGATAAAGTTGATCAATTTTGGTGGTTCTTCGTTATTGGCAAATACACGTGCAACGTACTGTTCTTGGAATATTTTGGAGGCTAAATACAGTGCAAACCATATGAATAATACACGAATAACTTTTAAGAAATAGACGGTATAAAATGTTTCATTCAATATCAAATCCATAAGTCCCAATTTATTATTATAAACTGCATATAATTTTTCCTGAGTTGTGTCTATTTTTTTCAAAACCATATCCCTTTTATGTTGCAATTCATCTTTTTCCAAAGAATCAAGAGCGACACCTCCTGCACCTCCAGACTGAATATAATTGGAATTGAAAACCGAACGTATCTTTTCAAAGAATGGGTCTATACAGTTGGTTTGAACTCTTTTGATCAAATCAATTGTTCTATTACTTTTATCATTCTGCATAAGAACGTTTAATTTTTTTCGAAAACCACGATCTACCAGAAACTTCATATTATACTGCAGATAACGATTGATAGCGAAATCAACTGTTTTGAAATAGTCTATATAAGCAGAGAATAGTTCGTTTGTTGTGGTTGCTTGTTTTATTTCTTTACTTGCTTCACTCGATTTTTGTATATATGTATTTAAGATATCTACCTGTGAAGCGGATAATTTTGTGATAAAGTCTGTAAATTCTTCTATATATTTATCTAATACTTTCGAGTCTGGTGGTGATGGTTTCAATGAAGTTATTCCTTTTGCCAATGGAATATTTGGGATGATTGATGCTGACTCTGTTTTTGATGTAGTGGCACTTATGGATTTTAACTGATTCGAATCTAGTCGTTTGATATTATCTTTTAATAAATCTACATTTCTTGTCAGAGATGCTATTGTTTGTTCGTCTTTTTCGAGTATTTCTTTTATTTTTGTATTTTTAGATTGTTGAATTTGTTTCAAACGTTGTTCTTCTTCTTGTTTTTTCCTTATTTCTTCAGGTTTTCTTTGTAGAAACTCGGGATCTATTGTTAAAATTTCTTGTAATCTGTCTTTTATTGTTCTTAATTTATCATCTGATGAATCGTTTGTTGTTGGTTGTGATGACGTTTGTGGTTTATTCGCCGAAGCATTTTGAGGAGATTGTTTGTTTGTTGAAACATTTTGTGGTTTATTCGCTGTTGCATTTTGAGGTTTATTCGCTGTTGCATTTTGAGGTTTATTCTCCGTCGCATTTTGTGGTTTATTCGCCGAAGCATTTTGTGGTTTATTCTCCGTCGCATTTTGTGGTTTATTCGCCGAAGCATTTTGTGGTTTATTCTCCGTCGCATTTTGTGGTTTATTCGCTGGTGCATTTTGTGGTTTATTCTCCG
>JACCDU011072047.1_pt1 | contig 86888 bp, 74 predicted proteins | sample 7446081 | NCBI WGS metagenome assembly JACCDU01 (sample SAMN15323447, study PRJNA562643) | freshwater metagenome | isolation source: river surface water | place: USA:Blue River Watershed | collected 2017-08-17
AAAAATGACCGACAAAAACACGCTAGAAATACGCGGTTATATTGGAGTTTCTGCTTTGGGTAGAACGGATATCTGGAAACGTTTAGAAGTTAAGGCTAAGAAATAATTTTCTATGACGAACTTCAAAGAATCCAGTAATTCGTTACTGGTCCTATTTTTTATATGCTTTTTCGGGGGATATTCCATCTCGGGTTGGTCCCAAACCGACACCGCAAAGGCATCCCCAGAAACAACTGAAGAGGAAGATTTCTCCCAGTACGACGAAGTGGGCTTTGCAGAAACGGGTGCAAAACGCTATTGTTCGCCTAAAATTGAAGGAATCAGTCCTCAGAAACTAATTGGACTTGGATTTGATTACCAAGCCGCTTATAAAATGAACTTAGGCAAATTGGCAACTCCCACTGCCATTGGAGATTCAATGCAGTACAAAGTTGGAAATTCCAGTGGTATGCGCTTCAACTGCAACATTCCGGTTATTTCTAAAACCAACATTGTTTGGCAAATGGGTGCCAATTACTGGGAAACCGGCTATTCAGGAATGGAACCTGAAATTACAAGTGGTGTAGTTAAGCCTTCAAATGACCTTGCGACAGAACTATCCAAAAACGGTTTGCGAACTATGGGCTTGAACACTACTATTTTCAAACCCTTTAACGAAACCAATTTTGTTCTGTTTCAGGGATCTGCTGACCTGAGCGGTGACTATGATTGGAATTTAATGCCTGCAAAATACCTGAAGTACTCTGCAGCCGTGGTTTTTGGTAAACGTCCTTCAGAACGCAAACAATGGGGTGTTGGTTTGGCTAGAACCTACCGTGTAGGGGAATTGAACTATATTCCTATTATTATGTACAATTCCACAGATGCACAAAACAAATGGGGTTCAGAAATTCTATTTCCTGCTCGTGCTCACGTGAGAAGAACGATTAATCCTAGAAATATGATCTTCGCCGGATACGAGTTGGAAGGCCAATCCTATAGATTGTACCGAAATTCTGTTTACCGTCCAGAAGATTTAGAAATTCGCAGAGGTGAAATTCGTTTGCGCATGGTTTACGAATGTTCATTGAAGGATTTCATTTGGCTTTCGGTACAAGCAGGTTACAGAATCAATTACAGATACGATGTCGACCAATTGGAAAATGGGAAAGAAATTTATCGTGCTTTTGGTTTGCTTTCCAAAGAACCTTATGTAATGACCAATTCGCTAACCAACCCTTTGTATTTTAATGTCAGCATTAACTTAGTCAGCCCCTAATAAATTTATTATTTCTTAATTACTAATTTCAATAACTACCGTCATCATTATGTAATGTTGGCGGTATTTTTTTTCATTCCGATTTACCGATTAAACTTAGATTGTATTTTGCGAGTCTATATCCAAATGATTGCTTCTAAAACACTTCGGCCGCTTGCTATCAAATTTTCAAAAGTATTACTTGCAATCGTAACCCTGTTGTCCATATTGCCAACAAATAGTAATGCACAAAATATCTGTTACCCCTTTATCCAACGTAAATACATCAATTGGAATGAAGTAGTTTCAGGTACACGACAATTTCAATCGTTAAATGCTAGAGCCATCAGCAACCATGAAAAATTTGCATGGTTAGGAGCGTATGGGAATATTACCAATGGAAATCATGCCGACGCATTATTGCTACAATACAACGATACTGGTAAATTTCTCAAAGCTTTGCGTTTTGGAACTTTAGGAGCAAACAACAACGAACAGATTTATGACATTCAAACTACCTCCACTGGTTCAGTAGTAGTAGTAGGTTCAACAACGGGTGTTAGCTTATCTGGTGCCAGCTTGGGTTTTATTAGTTATTTCACAGGAAATGGAAAACTAAAATGGACTAAAACCACCCCTTCATATTCAAAAACGGGTAATACCAATTCCGATATTTACAACTCAGTACATGTTTACAATTCAAATACCTTCTTAGCAGTTGGTGAAGGCAGTCAATACTCCGGAAAGCGAAACATTATCATTACTCAATTAGATAGTTCTGGGGGAATATCTTGGTCAAAAAATATTGATCTTAACAACACTGAACATCACGCTTTAGGGGCAACCCGATACGGCAATGAATGGGTGATCACGGGTTGGTGTCGCAGTACACAAACGTATCCATTTGCCATTTTCGTTAATAATTCCGGAACCATTCGTCAAATTTGGAAAGGCCAAACTAATGGTACGAATCAATTTTCGAGAGTAACTGTAGGACCCAATGGCACAATTTATGCCGTAGGTACTTCGGGAACAGGTTTAACATCCAATGTATTGGTAACCGCATTTTATCCCTCAGGAAATATCAAATGGAACAGAGCTATTGGAGCCAACAACACACAGGAAAACGGTCAGCACATTTTAGTTGAAGGGGCAAACTTATGGGTTAGTTCTACTACACAAACCTTCTTTAACAATCGAATTCAAATCTTTCAACTAGATACTGCCAACGGAACAACTGTTTCCAACTCAAAATCTTTATCCAATGGCAACACTAATTTTGTAGGATTTGCCAACGCAAGAAGCTTTGACTTCCTAAAAAAAGGAGGTATGACCTCATTAGGAATTGATAATGCTGCAGGTGTTCATGGTAACTTCATGATTAATAGCCCTTGCAATACCAATTGCGGAACAAATAATGTAACATTAACTGGTGGTAATGCCAATTGGACTTGGAACACTACTACTTACACTGAAAACAGTTTAAACTCACATAACAGCTTAAATTTTGATACCAACAGTCTGAATTTTAATACCGTTGTTAACTGTAGCCAAGCGTGTCCATTACCAACTAAAGTTACTACCACGCCATTGTTGATGTGCCCTGGTCAAACCTCTGTTAATGTCAATGCAACTCAAACTTTAGCGGAGACCTACCAATGGAGCGATGGTTCAGGTAGCGGTACGCGCACATTCACCAATTCTGGAATCTATTACTTAACTACATCAAATGCCTGCGGTTCACGAAAAGACACCGTAGAAATCATTAAAGCTACAGCACCGATAAAACCGAATATTAAGGATACCACTTTTTGCAGTGTTACATTTAGCTATTCAGTAGATTTAGCACAAATAGGCTCAAAATACGTTTGGGATAATGGTAGTACCTTGCCAACTCGAACCTTTACTCGAGCGGGTGTATATTGGATCGACACCCGAAATGATTGCGGAAGCAGAGTAGACTCTCTCCGTTTAAAAGTAATTCCTCCGCCCGTATCGCCCAAAATACCTGATACCGCTATCTGCGCTGCTCAAACTTTAATATTTGATTTCCCAAGACAGTGGACTTCTACTTACACTTGGCCTGATAACGATACTACTTTACCTAAAACTTGGTTTACTTCGGGGGATGTTATTCTGAAAATTTCCAATGCCTGCGGACAATTATTCGATACCGTTAAAGTAAAATTGGTATACCCACCTATGGCTTCACTTGCGGTAGACACTACATATTGCTCTCGACCCGTGAGTTGGAATGTGGATTGGACTCAACCCGGAATTAGCAATTATCAGTGGTATGATTTCAATACTTCGCCGAAGAGAACACTTTCCTACCCCGGTAAGTACTTTTTAACGGTTTCAAACTTTTGTGGTTCATTCACCGATACCTTTAACATCTTGCTTGATACCATCCCAGTAAAAAGATTGGTTGATAATGTATGGTTCTGCCAAGGTGATGTTTATGTTATAAAAGGAAATCAATTTGGTGGCAATTATAAATATAAATGGAACAACGGGGCTAAGGTTCCTGATATTGGAGTTGCTCAAACAGGAACCTACATCCTTGAAACTTATAATACTTGCGGAACTCGACTGGATACCGTCAACGTATTTTCAGTGCGCTGTGATTGTAAAATGTGGATGCCCAACGCATTCACTCCAAATGGGAGTCCCGGAGTAAATGATGAAGTTCGTCCCTTGTTTGTAGATGATTACGGAAATACGTGTGGAGTAAAAACAGGATACTGGAGCATTTATAATCGTTGGGGTGAGTGTGTTTTCAAGGAAAGACCTTTATCTGAGGCTTGGAACGGTATTTATATGGATCAACCCTTACCGCCTGGTGTTTACATATACTTGATCAACGCAACATTTGATGCATCGGTTACTGGATTCCGTAATTTCTCTGAGAAAGGAACCATTCTTTTGCTGGATGCTTCAAAAAATTAATTACACAACAACTAAACCAAAATAACTATGAAAAAATTAAATCTGATTCTGCTATTGGCTTTATTTATGCCTTTTAGCGATTCGCTTTTTGGACAAACTACAACTGGGGAAGGTTTTGAAGGAGCGGCATTTCCTCCACAAGGATGGACCACAATTGGTGGCGGCGGATTTGGAGCTGGATGGTCACGACGAACCACAGCCAATGCTGGTACAACTCCAACTGTAACCCCATTCTCTGGAGCAGGAATGGCTCGATTCACAGCGAGAAATGTTGCATCTGGAACCACACAAACACTGGTTTCACCAGTAATTGACTTAAGCAAACGTAGTACTTCTAATTCTTATATTTCATTATATATGTTCAGAGATACTGTGTATAATACAGATGACTCTGTAACGGTTTGGTTCAATACTACCAATTCATTAACAGGTGCTACCCGCCTTCAAGGTATCAAGAGATATGCCAAATCTATGTATCCAGATTCTGGAGCACATGCATGGTATAAGTATTCTTTTGCAATTCCCTCAAAATTCAATTCAACTAAAAACTACTTCCTAATTCAAGGTACTGCACGTGGTGCAGCTCAGGGTGGAAATATGTTTATTGATAGTGTAACTTGGGATGCGTTTCCTACATTTTGTGAAGGCAAACCTGATGCTGGTACTGTAACTGCTTCTACTTATTATATCTGCGGTAATGTAGGACCATCTACCATTACTGTTTCGAATTATACTACTTCAACTGGATCTACATTATCCTGGCAAACTTCTACAGATTCCATTACATTCACTACCAACGCTTGGACACAACCCGTTAACACCGGTAATTTTAGCGCAACAATTGGAACCTATAGATACATAAGAGCCATCGTTTATTGTTCAAAATCAGGAGAATACGATACGTCTAATACCATTAAGCTATGGATAGATAATACAGCAACTCCACCCACCATTACGGTAACACCGAATAATGCTGCAATTTGTACTGGCTCAACTACTCCAGCAATGCTAGTGGCAAGTGGCGCTTTGACCTATTCTTGGTCACCAAGTACAGGTTTGAGTTCCATCCTTACAGATACCGTTTACGCATTACCTTCAGTTTCAACCTTCTACACTGTTTCTGGAGTAGACGACAAAGGTTGCACAGGAACTCGAAACGTAGCTGTTCAAATTGTAAATGGCCCTAACGTAACACTTACTGCATTAGATACTACCGCATGTGAAGGTGATTCTGTTAGATTAACAGCACAAGCATTTGGAAACGGTAATACTTATTTATGGAGCACCGGAGCTACTACTAATTTCACTATGGCAACTGCTACTGGAGCCGTAACCAATTATTCAGTAACTGTAAAAAATCAACAAGGTTGTACTACCACCAGAACTCAGAATATTTATGGTATTGCCCCTCCGAAAGCAGCATACAAGTCAACAATTGTAAATGGAAGGACGGTTAAATTCGACTTCGACGGTACAGATGCCGCAGATGTATATTGGAATTTTAGCGATGGCAACGAGAGTTTTCAAAAATCAACGACCTACACATTCAGTGCTGATGGAACATTTAAGGTGATGTTAATTGCAAATAATCCTCCTTGTACAAGTGATACCATCTTTTTTGATGTAACGGTGAAACAAACTTCAGGAGTAGAAAACAACGTTTTAAGTCGTTTGCATTTTGCACCTAATCCTTCTGAAAACAGCACTATTTTACATTTCGATGGTGTAGAAAATAACGTTCAATTGCAATTATTCGATGTAACTGGTAGAACCGTATTAAGTCAAAAACATACTCAAATCAACGGTGATTCAGGAATACCCATCAATACTAACTTGTTAACTAACGGAATTTATTACATGCACATTATTTCCGAAAAAGGTCGTTCTATCGTATCTTTAGAGGTTCAAAAGTAATGTGATTAAAATGCAGCAAATTTCAACGCAGAAAATTGAAAAATTCAAATTAAAATACAACGCTACAATCCTGTTTTCTATTGCAGCGTTTTCATTGTTTTTCTGGGGATGTCATAGTACGGCATCCCCAATAAAAACAGCTACAAAAACATCTAAAAATCCAGACACCATTACCCTCATTTTTGGAGGAGATATGATGGGACATGGACCTCAAATACAAGCAGCATTAAACGATTCAACCCAAGAATATCACTATTTACCTTGGTTTAAATACATCACTTCATACATCCATTCAGCTGATTTCGCTATTGCAAATTTGGAAGTCACACTAGCTGGACCACCCTATCAAGGCTATCCGCAATTCTCATCCCCCGACAAATACGCAAAAGACATTTACAACGCAGGTTTTAATGTATTGGTAACTGCAAATAACCATTCGCAAGACGGTGGCAAAAAAGGGTTAATTCGAACATTGGATGTGCTCGATAGTTTTAAAATTCCACATACTGGTACATTCAGAGATACCCAAGAATTCGAACGCAACTACCCCTTAATGTTAGAGAAAAATGGTGTTAAAATCGCAATTCTAAATTTCACATACGGCACCAACGGCCTTATCGTAAAGCCTCCTACTATGGTTAATTTAATCGATACCGTTTGGATTGAACGCGCAATCAATAAAGCAAAAAAGAATCAAGCCGATTTAATCATTCCTGTTGTACATTGGGGTATTGAATACCAACGACACGAAAACAAAGAACAACAACAATTAGCATCGTTTTTGGCTCGAAAAGGCTGTCATGCAATTGTTGGAATGCATCCACACGTTATTCAACCTATTAAAACGGTGAAAAATTCATTGGGACAAGAAATTCCAGTTGCTTATTCACTTGGAAACTTCGTCTCCAACCAACGCGAACGATATAAAGATGGAGGAATTATGTTCAAACTAACGTTTGTTCGCCGGGCGAATAATCGCTCCCCAAAAGATGCTTCCTCTATCACTTTGATTGAATACTCACATTTGCCATTTTGGATTCATAAAGTAAAACCTTACGAAGGGGATCCTAGATTCGGAAAGGGTTATTGGATGCTAACAGAAAAAGAGCTCCCCCTTTTGCAAGGAGAAGCTCTCTCAAATGCGAAACAATTCTTTGAAGATACTCGAGAATTGTTATCGCCAAAATAACTTAGTTTATTCTGAAATTCCGATTCGTGAATAATACTTCAGATTGTAAAATATGATCTCGGATTTTTAAATCGAACTACTGGAATTATTGCATTCCTTCTGGACTTTGCATTTGGGGTTCTTCTTTTCCAGGTAAACCAGGTTTAACTGAAATCAACTCAACCTCAAATACAGAAATTCCATACATATCTTCAAAATTGCGAGCAGATCTAGAAAGTACCGGGTTCAGTTCATTGCTCACTTGCAACACGAATTTTCCACCTGCAGCTGTTTTTAAGAATGCCTCTTCCAATGGAGCCAAATTCAATGACTTAACCGTTCCACGGAAAGGAAACTTATCTTTAGTATTGTCTACCAAAACTTCTCCTTTACCCGTTTTGAAAATGTAACGACACTCAACGGTATCCCAAGCACCAGGAACACTACCGCTACCGGCTTTTACTACTTTGTAATATCCGCGACTTGGTAACATAGAAACCCCTGATTCTTTAGAGAAACTCTCTAACTGCTTTTTGGTTTCTTCTTGAAGTGTCTTCATTTTTTCGTTTTGCTTCTTTGTGATAAAGCTCTTACGAACTTCTTCCATCTTTTCATTACTCAAAGCATAACCTGAATCTTTCGCCATACCATCGCGTAAACCACGCAAAAAAGCACCAGCAGAAATATTGTCTAATCCCTGTCTTTTTAACGTATTACCAATACTTACACCCACCGCGTAGCTAAAAGAATCTTCGCTTGACTTGGGATCGGCTTTTGTATCAACCGACTCACCACAACTTCCCAACAAAGCAACCGCTGTTAAAGGAAGTAAAAAAGTATATTTTTTCATTTTTAGTTATTTAATAATTAGGCGTAAATTTCCTCTTTGCGTGACTTGATTTGGGAATCTTCAGCGTATTCCTCGTAATTCATGTATTTATCAATCATACCATTCGGAGCAAGTTCAATGATTCGATTTGCAATTGAGTTCATCACTTCTTGGTCATGTGAGTGGAATAAAATGATACCCGCGAATTCTTTCATACCGTTGTTCAATGCTTGAATACTCTCCAAGTCCAAATGGTTCGTTGGTTCATCAAACAACCCAACATTGGGAGATTCCATCATCATCTTACTTAACATGCAACGCACTTTTTCACCTCCTGAAAGTACGGTACACATTTTCTGAGTTTCTTCTCCACTAAATAGCATTCTTCCCAGAAATCCGCGAATAAATGTTTCGTCCTTCTCCGTAGAATATTGACGTAACCAATCCACTAAGTTGATTTTCTCGGTGAAAAAATGTGCATTTTCGTTGGGTAAATAACCCATGGTTACTGTTACACCCCAACGAATTTCACCAGCAGTGGGATTAATATCCCCCCATAAAATCTTGAAGAAGGTATTAAGCGCTAGTGTATTACGCGAAACAAATGCAATTTTATCTCCTTTATTTACCGTGAAACTAATATCTTTAAACAAGTATTTGCCATCCTCTGTTTTGTAAGATAAATTCTCAACGGTTAAGATCTGGTCTCCAACTTCACGATTTTGTTTGAAGAAAATACCGGGATATTTACGTGTACTTGGTTGAATTTCTTCAATATCTAATTTCTCCAACATCTTCTTACGCGCTGTAGCTTGACGACTTTTCGCCACGTTGGCACTAAAACGCGCAATGAAGTCCTGTAATTCTTTCTTCTTTTCTTCAGCTTTCTTGTTCTGATCGCTGCGTTGGCGTAAAGCTAACTGAGAACTTTCGTACCAGAAGGTATAGTTTCCTGAGAAAATTTTAATTCTGCTGAAATCAATATCACAAACGTGAGTACAAACATTATCTAAGAAATGTCGGTCGTGACTGACAACCAAAACGGTGTTTTCGAATTGCGCTAAGAAATCTTCCAGCCAACGAATGGTTTCAACGTCCAAGTCGTTGGTAGGTTCATCCATCAACAACACATCTGGATTACCAAAAAGCGCTTGTGCAATTAACACTCTCACTTTTTGATTACCTGAAAGTTCTTTCAGTAATTTACCATGGTGTTCTTCTATAATTCCCAAGCTACTCAACAAAGTAGCTGCATCGCTTTCTGCATTCCAACCATCCATTTCTGCGAAATCACCTTCCAATTCAGATGCGCGTATTCCGTCTTCCTCGGTAAAGTCTTCTTTGGAATACAAACGCTCTTTTTCTTCCATGATGGCCCAAAGTTTTGAGTGACCTCGAATTACGGTCTCCAAAACAGGAAATTCATCAAACTGAAAGTGGTTCTGTGACAGAACTGCCATACGTTTACCAGGCTCCATATCAACTGAACCTGTATTGGGTTCAATTTCTCCGGAAAGGATTTTTAAGAATGTAGATTTACCAGCACCATTAGCGCCGATGATTCCGTAGCAATTACCTCGGGTGAATTTCAGATTTACATCCTCAAATAGAACTCTTTTACCAAAACGAAGGGATACGTTTGAAACTGTTAACATGTATTTTAAAAATTGAGGTGCAAAGGTACGAAATCAACTGAATAAAGAGAAACTCCCGTCCATGCGTAAATTCATGATGGATTGTCCTCTAGATTCAACCATTTCTCGATTAAACATATAATACCTTGCTGGCTTATTGCTCACACCTATCTGTTTCTCTGTTAGGGGAATTAAAACTCCGCTATTCAACATTTTTCTGCGGAAATTCCTTTTGTCTAAATCGCGTTCCAAAATTGTTTCATACAATGACTGAAGCTGACTCATGGTGAATTTCTCTGGCAATAACTCAAATCCTATGGGTCGAATTTGAACAATTTCACGCAGTTGACGAAGCGCAGACTCGAAAATTTCGTTATGGTCGAATGCCAATTCCGGAATTTCATGAATGGGAATCCAAACTGCCTCTTTTGAAAATGAACCCGGATGCAAGTTTACTTTTCCCGAATCAATTAACGCCATGTAGGCAACGGTAATTACTCGAGCATCGGGGTCTTGTCGAACGCTTTTCAACCAGGAACGGTCTTTTTGTTTAGCAACACGTAGTGGGTCACCAAAAGCTTGAAATTGTTCAAGATAGATTCCTTTCAATCCGGTTAACTCGGCCAATACTCGCTTCGCTGCTTCATCTAAATTCTCGTCATCACGCACCAAATCTCCAGGTAACGCATAGTGAATATCATCTGTTTCCGTAATTTTGTTGGGAATACTTCTGCGTATCAACAACAATCTTAGCGTCTCTTGACTGAATCCGAAAATTACACAGTCTGTGGATACGTGGGGGTTTACACTGGCCAATTGAGACATAAATCGAAGCAAAGATATTCAAGTACGCTCCTTTTTACAAATCAAATCATTACTCTAGTTAGTGTTTATTTGACACTAATTGAAAATTTACCTATATTGCACCACTTTTGTAATTTAAACAACCAAATATGTTACTCGTAGCTGATAGCGGAAGCACCAAGTGTGATTGGGTCTTCACCGATGGAAAAGATACTCGTATCACCCTGCACACCATGGGATTCAACCCATTTTTTCATCCAACTGAGTTAATTGAATCAGAAATTCGTAAAAATACCGAATTGGCTGATTTAGCTCCCGTTGTGGAATACGTGTATTTTTACGGAGCAGGTGCATCTAGCGCTTCTCGTAACGCAATTGTAGAAAAGGCACTGAAATCCGTTTTTACCAAAGCTCAAGTAACAGTTGATCACGATCTCAATGGCGCCGTTTATGCCACTTGCGGTGATGAACCTGGAATTGCGTGCATCATGGGTACGGGTTCTAATTCTTGTTATTTCGACGGATCAAACATCCACGAAGAAGTTCCCGCACTAGGTTATGTTTTAGGGGACGAAGCGGGTGGAACATTCTATGGAAAAGAATTATTGAGAATGTTCTTGTATAAAGAACTTCCGGCAAAAATCCACCAAGGATTGATTGATCGCTACGGACTAACCAAAGAAAGCATCTTTGAAGCAGTATATAATAAGCCCAATCCCAACGTGTATTTGGCTTCATTCATGCGCTTCCTAAGCGATAATCGCGAAGAAAAATGGGTACGCGATTTTATATATAACGGATTTAGTAAGTTCATCAACATCCATATTTGGAAATACGAACATCATAAGGATGTTCAAGTTCATTTCGTAGGTTCCGTTGCTTATCATTTCCAAGATTTATTGCGTGAAGCCTGCAAAATCCATCGCTTGAACATTGGTGTAATCACTTCTGAACCAGTGGTAAATTTAGTTGATTATCACCTGAATAAGATTCTAGTGAACGCATGAAAAAAGCATTTATCCTTGACCTAGACGGTGTGATTTGTGATACAGCCGTGTTTCATTTTGAAGCATGGGAACGTCTAGCTCAAGAATATAATTACCAACTAACCGAGCACGACAACGAACAACTCAAAGGGGTTTCACGCGTTGATTCACTTAAATTCATACTTTCCAAAGCCAATCATACTATTTCAGAAGAACAATTTCAACTGGATTTGGATAGAAAAAATGAATGGTACTTAGAAAAAGTAGCGGAAATGAACCAGTCTCACCTACTTGAAGGAGTGACACGCTTTTTTGAACAATGCCAATTCCATCAAATTCCATTGGGTTTAGGCTCTGCTAGTAAAAATGCACGATTGGTTTTAGAAAAAGTTGGATTGATTAATGCTTTTCAAGCCATTGTAGATGCATCCACTGTGGTAAACGGAAAACCCCATCCAGAAACGTTTCTGAAAGCGGCAGAATTACTGGGGTATGAACCTGAGAACTGCATCGTTTTTGAGGACAGCAGTTCGGGAGTTACCGCCGCAAAAAGTGCAAAAATGTTTGCAGTTGGCATTGGGAAAACAGAAGATCTTCCACTAGCTGATTATTGCATACCCAATCTAGGCGAATTTGATTTTTCGAATATTTAGCATTGCCGAATCAAAGCAACTCCACATAAAAACGAAGCACCACCGCATTAAATACAAGCACATCAACAATAAATTCAAGCGAATCCAAAATAAACCGCTGGAACTATCAGCACGAACAAGTTGTATATTTAAAAAACAGACTAACATCCCCCAAAAACTGGACAAATAATCATTAAAGCTCAGTTAAACATCCCCCAAAACAGGAATACCAATTATTTTTATCTAACATTTCAACCCTAAAACCCCTAACATGATTCAATACTTCAAAGCACATCCTTGGAAAGTAATAGAAGAAGGATTTAATCCGGAAATGAATGAAATTGCCGAAAGTATCTTCAGTATCGGTAATGGTATGATGGGCCAACGCGCCAATTTAGAGGAAACCTTTACAGGAAAATCACTGCAAGGAACCTATGTAGGTGGCGTATACTATCCAGATAAAACCCGTGTGGGTTGGTGGAAGAATGGATATCCAGAGTATTTCGCCAAAGTAATCAATTCCACTTACTGGAGCGGATTAATCATCAAGGTGAATGGAGAGGAAATAGATTTAAATCAGGCTGAAGTTCTTGATTTTTATCGCGAGTTGGACATGTACAACGGAGCGTTGCACCGAAATGCACACATTCGCTTAAAAAATCAAATTGGAGTTTGGATAGAATCTACACGCTTCTACTCATTAATTAACAAAGAATACAGTGCACTCAAATATTCTATTAAAACCGACACCGATTGCACCATTGAAATATGTAACTATTTAGACGCAGATATTTCTAATAAAGATTCAAATTATGGAGAAAAATTCTGGGATGCCATCAGCCAGGAAGCCAAAGAAAATCAACTTCATTTATTGATAAAAACTAACAAATTAAATTGGATATTAGCTACTTCTTGTGAATTCCAAATATTTGAAAATCAATACGAATTATCCATAGCTTCCTTACACGAAACTCGTAATAAATTTGCCGCCAGCACCTATTCTCTGCAAGCAAAATCGGGTAATCAATATTCTTTCGTAAAACATGTTATTACATCCAGTAATTTTAATCATCCAGACGAAGGAGTGTTGATTCACGCCAAAAAATCCCTCCAAAAAATGACCGTTTCGTCCTTTGAAACACATTTAGAAATGAGTTCAAAAGCTTGGAATGAAAAATGGGAAAACAGTGATGTAGAAGTGTTAGGGGATGTAGCAGCTCAACAAGCTGTTCGATACAACATTTTCCAGTTGAATCAAACCTATTGTGGTGATGATCCACGTTTAAATATTGGCCCAAAAGGCTTCACCGGTGAAAAATACGGAGGGAGTACTTATTGGGATACAGAAGCGTATTGCATGCCCTTCTATTTGGTTACCAGTGAATCATCCATCTCCAAACAACTGCTTTTATATCGCTACAAACAGTTAGATAAAGCTATTGACAATGCAGCGAAACTTGGATTCAATCAAGGTGCAGCTTTATATCCAATGGTTACCATGAACGGTGAAGAGTGCCATAACGAATGGGAAATAACTTTTGAAGAAATCCACCGAAATGGGGCAATAGCATATGCCATCTATAACTACATCGAACACACTGGAGATTGGAACTACCTTACTGAAGGAGGATGGGAAGTACTACTAGGGATTAGTCGTTTCTGGTCACAACGAGTTCATTGGTCCGACAGAAAAAAACGCTATGAAATGCACGGCGTAACAGGTCCAAACGAATACGAAAACAACGTAAATAACAACTGGTATACGAGTTATTTGGCACTGTGGTGCATGAAATTCACCGAGGAAGCAACGAATTGGTTAAAGCAAAATAATTCCGAACTCTTCATTCAATTAGTTGACAAAACTCAATTTAATGAAACCAACGAATTATCGAAGTGGAATCACATCCGCCAAAACATGTACCTTCCTCACGATGAGGAACTTAATATTTACGTTCAGCACGACGGCTTCTTAGAGAAAGAACTCATACCAGTTGCTGACTTGGCACCCGAACATCGTCCATTAAATCAAAAATGGAGTTGGGATCGGATTTTGAGAAGCGTTTACATCAAACAAGCTGATGTATTGCAAGGATTTTACTTTTTCGAAGATGATTTTACCGACGAACAACATAAAACCAATTTTGACTTCTATGAACCCTTTACCGTTCATGAAAGCTCTTTAAGTCCCTGCGTTCACAGCATTTTAGCCGCAAAAAATTCCAACATGGAAAAAGCCTATGAAATGTATGTCCGCACCGCGCGCTTAGACTTAGACAATTACAATAACGACACCGAAGATGGCTTGCACATTACGTCTATGGCGGGCAGTTATCTAAGTATTGTTCAAGGTTTCGGCGGATTAAGAATCAAAAATCAAAAGTTATTTATTCAACCACAATGTCCGAAACAATGGCAAGGATATTCATTTAAAATATTATACATGAACAATCCAGTGGACATTAGAGTGGAAAATGTTTTAGGTGCGAAACCCAAAGTTACCGTTACCAACTTGGGTGAAAATGATATAGAATTGTGTTTAGGGAGTACCAAAATTGTAGTAGATGCCTTTAAAATAGGGGCAAAACAAACAGTGGTACTTTAATTTAAGGCTATTACAATTACATTCATATTCATTGCCGGTTTATTTTTGTGGTTTACCATAAGAAATAAATCGGCAATTACTTTTCCATAATTTATTCTCAGATAATTCTATTTCGTAGAATTTTTTCTAATTTCACTCAATGAATTTTGCGAAATTCCGTAAATTCTAATTGGAATGCAGGAAAATAAAAGGAAATTTCAGACAATAATCGAGTAATTAGTTTCCCATGCTATTTAAATTTACCCAATTTATACAACCCCTATACCATCGATATAAAAGAATTCTAATTCTTTTTGTATTCATTATTGCTTCGGTTTTCACCTTTAATTTTTGTTCAAAAAATGACCATGAGGAAGAAACTTTTTATCGCTTCAAGGTAAACTCAGCGGATTCCATTTGGAATTATTATTCTGAAAATAAAAACTCGCTTGCCGCTTGGTATTTAAGCTCGCTTACTTCTCGATTGTATTTCAATCATCCCAAAGAATACGAAAAACTACATAATTATAGAACCAAATATTTAAGCGAACACCCGAACGATTCATTAAATGCCTTTTATGTTTTAGACACTACCTACACCTACCTATGGAGTTTTGATGAAAAATTAACGCCTATTGCCGTAAATAATCTTAAAAAATTTAAAGGACTCGAAGACAATTTCTACTATCAGATGACCTTATTCAACATCTTTGGTAGTTATCATTTTTATGTAGGAGAACTCGATTCAGCCGATAAATATTTCAATAAGGGATTTGAACGAGCTTCAAAAGTTAAATTATCCAATTATATTTATGACTACAGCTTGAATTTAGGAGCTTTGGCCACTAGCCGGGGATTTTATGGAGTAGCTGCCGATTATTTCCTTATTGCATTAAAAAATTCTGAAAAGCGCGATAATGCTATGCTGTTCAACAATATAGCTACATCCTATTTACAAGATGGCAAGGTTGACAAAGCATATTACTATATCAATAAAAATCGTACTTTACTTGATCCAACCAATCATACCTATGAGGGTCAAATTGCGAAATTGACGTATATCGGATACTTACTTGAAGTCCAAAAACCTCGTGAAGCGGATAAATTATTGAGCGTGTTAAATGAAAATGAGATTCAGCCTATCTACCAAGGTGAACTCTTTCATAAACGTTTTGTATGCCAAATGTTGAAAGAAAAATACAGAATCAACACCGTGAATATGGAACAATTTTTGGCTGAACATTCCAATAAATTTGTAACCTATTATTCCACCATTCTAACGAATTCAAGTTCTTCAATATTGGATTATATAGAGAAAAACTATTCTATTTTCGCTCGACTAATCGAAGAAGCCGATGCCAACATAAGTTTTAATGAATTGTTACCTATTGCTAAATACAATTATTATGAGTTAAAACAATTTGGATTTAAATCTAAAGGTAATTTAGCGCAGGCTTATGCTTATTCAGACCAATCTAAAGTACATCTGTCTGAACATTATGCTCAAACCGATAGCATTCGTGTAGCGGATTTACAGCAGAAATTCACAGTTAGTGAATTCAATGAAAAATTAGATGCTTCACAAGCGGAACTTGATCGTAAAAAGCAGGAATTAACATTAACCGTGGTTGTTATAATTTTAATGACGGTTATGTTAGTGGCGTTAGTATTTCAAGGGAAAAAACTAAATGCAAATAAAACACGACTTATAGAACAGCAACGATTACTCTTGGAATCGCGTCAAAGGGATTTAGATCACTTAGAAACAGAAAAAGAACTGCAAGCGAAAATCATGAGTATCTCTGAAATCATTGTCAATAACGGGCGAGCAATTCTACAAATTATTAAAAATTCACCCCATTCCTCCTTACCTGAAATGATAGAAATTCGCCAAACATTAGAGCAAATTTCACTCATTGATTCTGCGGTTGATACGCATGTTCCACCACCTATTAAAGAATACAGAATCGATGAAATTCTCAACAAACTGGGTATTACGGAAGAGCTTACCGATTCACAAATGAGAATTTTAGCTTTAACATTGGAAAATTACAAGGCTAAAGAAATTGCCGTGTTAATGAACTTAAGTTACGCCTATGTTCGAAATGTACAAAGCAAACTCAGAAAGATTTTCAAAGACCACGGCGTAGAGGATTTCAAAGATTTGAAGCTGTAAAATTTGAAACTGTAAAATTTAAAGTATTGGGATCCTGCGGTCGACTAATAAATGTTAGTGGCTGATTAGGTAATGCCAGTATTTAAGTTTTAGTTCAATTTCTATTAGCAATCTGATACCAAAAGAAAAGGCCACCTCGCGGTGGCCTTTTCTCTGAAATAACACTATGTTAAATGATCTTAATTATTTACCTAAACGGTAGAAAGTAACTTGGTAACCCATTTTGTTATCGCCACGGAAAGTCAATTGTACATCTACTTTAGTTTGACCTGCAGTTTGTTTTTTCAACTCATTATACATGGCTTCTGACATAAAGAAACATCCTTCAAAATCAGGCTTCTCGATAAAATCAACATCAATTTGCTTGAAACCTCTTGGAGGATTGCAACGAATTACTGCTGCACCTTGACCGTTTGGTCCTGGGGCTCCGCCCAAAGCACCACCTGGAGCTACAGTTCCCGCTGGAGCAACTGCACCTGCAGCTACCGCTTGATGATTAGACATATTTAATTGAATGTCTTTAACTGTTACTGGCTTACCGTTCCATTTTGCAGGATTTGTAGCAAAATCGATACCGCGGATTGTAACTTGACTGTAAGCTGCACCTACCATCATAGCAGCCATTGCGAAGAAAGTTGTAATTTTTTTCATAATCTTGAGTTTTTAATAAGTTTTGTTTTAAGTTGTTGTTTGTGCTAAACTCTTTTCAAATACCGTGCCAAAAAATTAAAACATTCTATCTAACTGATTTTCATACACATTAACTACTACAATAGCTACTTCAACTTTGGGTTAGTTGTCCTGATTCAAATCCAAATTCGTCCAATTATTAAAATTTTTCATTGATTTGAGGATTCTTAAACCCCAAATACTTAGCCTTTTTCACTTGCTGTGCTTTCAAATTGTAAAGTGACTGGTACGGACCTTCTGCAATAAATAAATTAATCAACCACGCAGGCACACTTCCACCAGGCTCTGTATTTAGAAAATAATTACATTTCAATTTATTTTTACCCATTGGCAACACTTCCCACTTGATATCACTTCGATTAACTCGGACCACACCTTTGTTCACCGGCTTCAGTTTCGGCTCTGATTTATTGATAATGGTTACCTTTCCTGTTGCTTCATCTTGACTGATTTTTACCCGCATACATACATCCCGATCATCTGTTGGCCAAGGCGTTTTAATCAGTTGATACATAGTGTATTCCAAATCCGATACTTTCTCCACTAAATCCGAAGCTCCTGTTGCATAAATCCAGTTTTTATAGTTCGGATAATCCGTAATTACCCCAATGAAGGTGTTGAGACTGCAATCCAATTCCAAAGTTGCTTTGATTTCCTTGTATGGAGATTCCAATTGGTCGCGAGTAAATACTTCGATTCCGTTGGACGATACGATTCGTTCCCAGTTTCTTTTTTTCTTCGGGGGATGGGATTGCGGTTGAACAAACTCTCTGTACCCGTTGTACCTGTCACCCACCGATTTCGGCGTGTACGAAACCAAACCCATTGAAAGTGTTATACCAACCAATAAAATTGCAAATTGTTTGATCGACATGATGTTATGCAATACAATATTACATATAGGCAACAGAATAATGGAAAAAATAATGGTTTAAAATATCTATGAAAAAGGACAAACTTATTTTATCTTTCAAACACAAACAACTAAAATTCAGGAATTTACCGATAACTATTCAATCAGAATTTTCATATTGCACTATTTTTAGTGCATTTTATTCAATAATTTGTACCGAAAAAAGTGCAAAAAATCAATATCATCGATTTTTTGGTAATCCCAAAAAAGACTTATATTTGCAGTTCTAATTCGGGCCTATAGCTCAGTCGGTTAGAGCACCTGACTCATAATCAGGTGGTCCCTGGTTCGAGCCCAGGTGGGCCCACTGAAAAATCCTCTCTATATGGGAGGATTTTTTGTTTTAACTCACATTCGAATATTTAATTCGAGTTTGCCACCAAATCCGAGTTCAATAATCCTCTGAACGGTTGAAATCCGGGCTTCTTTTACATTATTTTCTATTTTAGAAATGTACGATTTAGTAGTACCCACTTTCAATGCTAATTGCTCTTGCGTCATTCCCAATTCTATTCGCTTACATTGGATTAATGCTCCGATTTTAAATGATTCAAAACCACTTTCTAAGGCGTCTCTGTTCGGAGTTCCTATTTCGCCGTAATTCTGCAATTTAAATTCCTCTAAGGATATGGTATCAGGTTTGGTTGTTTTCATATTCGGTTTTTATACTAAGTGCAATTGCAATTTCACTCTTGGGAGTTTTATTTGTTTTCTTTTGGAATCCGTTTGCAATGATTACTACTTTCCCCTCGTCAAAGAAACAGAATATCCGATAAATATTACTCCCATGTTGAACCCTAATTTCATAAAGTCCGTTAGTAGACTCAATGTGTTTCAAGTAAGTTTCAGGAACTTTCTCAACTTGTTCAATCAACTCAAAAGTCCAAATAATTTTTGATTTTATCTTTGGATTTTGAACAGCAAAAAAGTTTTGAAAATAATTCTTATAAAAAATCACAGAACGGAATTTCTGGTTGGCTCCCATACAAATTTAAATAAGTTTCACTTAAGTGCAATATTTTAAAGAAAAAAATAACTGGCACAAAAGTACTCAGCACATGTAACCCAATATCTGTACATTAAAAAATTCGATTAGTTAAGTTTTACGATTTTCGCAAAACTTAACTTCAATTTTACGACATTCAATTACCTCGGTGTGTAATCATTTATATCCACTTAAGATATTCAAATACAGCTATATACTATTTTGCATTAAATCTAATTTTGATCGTTATTGAAGAAACCTAATTTCTTCTTCATCATTAAAACATCCATTAAATGAAAAAATCTAACTGCTAATTTTTTGAAGCACCCACAAAAGCTCCCTCAAAACCTTCCTCAAATGCTCCCTCATTTATTTGGGGAAGCAGGGGAATCCGCATTGGAAATGTATTCTCTTCGATAAAAACTGGCCATACTTGCCCACAGAAAGCTATGTCCATTCCACCAACTCCATTTTAACTATGTAAATTTCGCTATTTAAACTAATTCATTTCACCCAATCTCCACCAATTTCCATCATTTCCCCCTACGAAACTGATCGAAACTGTGCCTAAACTCCTGATGCGATTCTACTTTTTCGCTTTCGGAAAACAATTTTAATAGGTTTCCAGAATTCACATCCCCTTCACTCATCCCCTCAGGAAGAACAAACGACATCAAACTCTTCTTGTTGGTGGTTCCAATAACAATCCTCTTACCTCCCAAAGTATCAAACAACCATCCTCTTCTCTCAATTTCCTCCCAGGAATAACTGCGAACCTCTGTCCCATAGCAAATCCATACCACCCAGTTTTTTGCATGTCCCAACTCCTTTTTTCTGTTCAATAATCCCGACTTAATAGAACCATCATCAAACGATTTCAAGTCATTATAATCTTGCGTAAAAGCTGAATCCTCTTGCAAAATCCAACTTTCAGGATGCAAAGTCAACCACTCCCCCAATGTAGTTTGAACCGAAGGTATAGCTTCCCATTTTTCACCCTTTCTTTCACCAATAACCGCTTCCCCAGTTGCCTGCTGCCACCACGATTGAGTTGATTCATCCTCAAACATGGCATTGAAATGATCCATCCCTACCAACCTAAATCGCTCCAATTTTCCTTCTTTTTGGGGATGTTTATACACCATTCCCGTTCTACAAACAGAACAATAGGTAGCCAAAATGGGACTGCCTTTCTCCAACGTATCAATTACCTGATGGTGATGAGCTAAAATATTCACGGGATATGCTCGATAAACACCGTTTTGCTCCACACCCAATACCAATCGGTCTGGTTCAATTGCATTGAAATCCGACTTTTCCCAGCGAGTAGTTTTCATAGTCAAAAACATCGTATCGGCACTCATCGGATAATTAGTCATATAAGTCGATACAGCAATTAAAACCAACAAAAACAAACTGCTTATTCTAAATCTTGGCCATACTCGTGTAAAAAATAAAGCAATCAAAACAATGAAAAACAATCGAATAACCCAACGATACTGATATAAACCATAAGCCCACTCGAGTGAATTGACTTTTTGACTCCCAGGCATGGGCATGATAAAATATACTCTCAGCCATTCGTAGGCGAGCAGCAACAGTGCCGATAAAAACCAAATTTTCCTCATGTAAAACGCAAGTTACACGAATATTGAAATAAACCACAAAGTGGTTGAACATTAAAATTCGTTGCTAGAGAAACTATAAACTTAGGATTCCTATCCAATTAGTTTAATCAAGTCGTTAAAAAACAACTTAAAACAATAACAAAAGTTAGTTTCTATAATTTCTTTTTTCGGGGGATGGTTGTTCTGAACGCTATGGAATGTTAGATTCCGCTACTACCATCGTACAATAATCAGAAGCATCCAAAATCAAACCAGACTCTATTCTGATACCATATGAATGAGAACCCGTTTCATTTTCAACCACTGCCGATATTTGAGGTACGGTGAGATGCTGACTTGCAGCGTTAAAATAAAAATTACCCGTTGCAATGGAAGAACCATCCCTCATAATTCTATACGTAACGAATGCATTATTAGCACTTGTAAATCCTGAAAAATTAGCCAAAATCAAAACATCTCCACCCGATGCATTATAAGTAGCCGTCCAGTTGCTCACGTTTGTATTTCCGGAAACAGACGTCGCACTTGCTGATACATTATTTATGAGTTTTGTATATTTGGTTGTTTGTTTATCCGAGTTTATAATTCTTTGCCAATTACTTCCATTGTGATAATAAAAACCAGGAGTCACATTATTAGGAGATGTACCAGCTGTTGCAGTATTGTAAATTAGCAACCCAGCAACGGGTGAGGCCACCGTTGAATTATCCGTAATGGAAGTCAGTGCAATTCGAGGGGGTAAAAAACCCTTAGAACTCGAATTAACTTCCAATTGTGCAGATGACGATGGCGAAGATGTGCCTATTCCAACTTGGGCACTTATAGAAGTAAAAAAGAGTCCGCCAATAGAAACTACAAGAAGTTTTAAAGTTTTTAAGTTTTTTTTAGTTTCACTCATGGTGTTTAACGTATAAAATCGTTGAAGTAAGGAATGATCTACAGAGTAAATTAGATAGATAAAATAATTAACGAGCCTGACCAACCGCACTTTCGATTAATAGTCTTCTCATGAAATGACCATTACTAGCAGAGCCCGACCATGCACCTAGACCAAAATAATCACCCGAAGGTGTAAATGAGCCCAATTGAACCGTTCCCAAATAATCGCCAGAATGCGTTTTCACATCTAAAAATCGAGTACCATCCGGATTTTTACCAAAATAAAAATCTACAGAATACCAAAGAGAATTGTCAATATTTTGAAGGGGCGATAATGTTGCAATCGTGGTACCATCTTTTGCTACACTAACTCCTTCCGTAGCATATTCATTTAAATAAACAGAAATACCCGTGTTCCCAGCGGAAAGACCAGCACCGGAAGAAATAGCGGCGCTAGAACATCCCCAAAAAATCCAAATTCCATCTCCACCATTAGAATTGCCCCCAGCATAAATTTGCGCGGTAATATGAAGGGGTTGTGTCCAATCAATATCCTGACTCCAATACACTTTACCGTTTTGCCCAGATGTATTGGGTGTAAGTTGAACCTTGTCTGTTTGCCATGATGCATTACCAACAAAAGCTCCGGAATTACTGGTTGGACTGCCTTTCATATAATTCCATTCGAACAACCCTGGATTCACATTCTCTTGCATTCTAGACCAAGTAACTCCGTTCCAATAATAGTAACCAGGTGTTACATTGTTGGGGGACGTACCTGCTGAAGCAGTGTTATAAATCAACAATCCCGCTGCCGGCGAGCTGATAGTGCTGTTATCCGTCAAGGAAGTCAATCCTATTCTCGGGGGAAGGAATCCTTTGGATGTCGAATTCACTTCCAATTGAGCCGATGCAGCTGGAGAAGTTGTTCCGATTCCAATCTGAGCATTTACAGAAGTAAAAAAGAGTCCGCCAGCAAAAACTACAAGAAGTTTTAAGGTCAAATTGTTATTAAAAATCCCATACATGGTATTTGCGATGATTAAGCTTATAAAAGAATTATTGATTTAATATAGAAAGAAAATAGACCAAAAATTAACGTGCCTGACCCACTGCACTTCCAATTAACAATCTTCTCAGGTAATGTCCATTATTTGCCGCACCTGTCCATGCACCAACTCCAAAATAATCACCGGATGGTGAAAAAGAGCCCAATTGAACGGTTCCTAAGAAATCGCCGGAATGCGTTTTCACATCTAAAAATCGAGTTCCGTCTGGATTTTTACCAAAATATAGATCTACTGTATACCAAAATGAATTATCTATGGTTTGCAGAGGTGTCAAACTAGCTATAGCCGTTCCGTTTTTGTAAACGGTTACTGCTTCGGTTCCATACTCATTTAAATAAACCGAAATCCCCGTATTTCCGGCAGATTGAAAAACTCCTGAACCAACGGCTGCGCTAGAACATCCCCAAAAAATCCAAGTTCCATCTCCGCCTCCAGAAGTACCACCGGCATAAACCTGTGCAGTGATGTGAAGTGGCTGTTCCCAATCGATATCCTGATTCCAATACACTTTACCATTTTGCCACGTTGTATTAGGTGTTAATTCTACCATACCCGAAATCCAAGAAGCATTTCCAACTAAAGTACCGGAATTACTGGTTGGACTGCCTTTCACATAATTCCATTCAAACGAACCTGGATTCACATTCTCTTGAATTCTTGACCAAGTAGTTCCATTCCAATAGTAATAACCGGGTGTTACGTTGTTTGGGGAAGTACCAGCTGAAGCAGTATTATAAATCAATAAACCCGCAGCAGGCGAACTGATGGTGCTATTATCCGACAAGGATGTCAATGCTATTCTTGGGGGAAGAAATCCTTTGGAGGTTGACTTCACTTCCAATTGAGCTGATGCAGCTGGAGAGGTTGTTCCGATTCCTACTTGTGCATTTAACGCAGAAATAGACAAAACTGAAATGATAAAAAGACCACGTAGCATAAAAGAGTAAAAAATTGATAATTGAATGTGCATACAAAAATATAATCTTTCTTTCACAAACGAATTGCAGAATCCACTTAAGAACGTCGATTTTGGAAAATTTGCAAAATTTTTGTTGTCATATTTTGTAATTTCATCGAAAAATCACTAGTTTGCAACACCGTGATTTTAGGCAAATTCTGTCTATTTACTAAATGATTGGTTCATTCATTTGGTTTTTTAACACATTCGTTCAAACAAACCGCTCATTCATTCAATTGAGCCGATTACCGTCACCTATACTAGAATACTCGGTGTTAAATTTGCATTACGATTTTGAGAATGAATCAATCTTCTATTCGCACTTTTTAAATTATTGATTTCCACTTATTTCAGTTTCAAGATCGAGGAAAGCACGAATTCTCCTAGACTTAATCTACTCGAACCACTTTGTTCAATTCTACTTCCGAAATAAGTACCTTTTACTTTTGGAATTTCGTTTGCCTTAATAACAGTCTGACGAAAAAATGAACTCCTTTCTCTCCTTTTTCAAGCTTTATCTTCTCGTCTTTTTTATGCTTTATTAAATCTAAGCCTATCTTTTTTTCTCTTTATGGTTCAGCATATCCAAACAGTAAAATGTCACTGACTTGATTACGACATTTTTTCTTAAAAGATATATGAAATTTAAAAACATCAAAACACAAATAGCAGCAGCATTTGTATGTTTATTAGGTGGAACCGTGAGCGGGCAAATTGGAATTGGAGTTTCAGGATCCGTAAACTCTTCAGCAGCACTTGAAGTGAGTTCCAACGCAAAAGGGTTTCTTCCCCCAAGAATGACAACTGTTCAGAGAGATGCTATAAGCACTCCTGCTGATGGTTTGATCATTTACAACACCACAACTGGGAAATTAAATATCCGCGAAAACAATAGTTGGTCTGAGCTAAGTACTACCAACCGAGCGCAAACAGTATCCGGTAATAATACTTTTTCTGGCACCAATTCTTTTAATGGTGCTACCACTTTAGCGGGCACGAACACGATTTCTGGAACAACTACAATCAGTGGTGCTAGTACATTTAACAACACAGCTACATTCAACAATCCTATCTCATTCAACAGTGTAATAAGAACTCCCAACTACACTACCGCAAATAGAAATGCAATAAGTTCTCCTACAACAGGAATGCTACTTTATAACAGCACTACCAATTTATTGACCTACAGAGACAATGCTGGTTGGAAAGAACTAAGTAGCTTAACTGGAAATAATGCCTTTACAGGAAATAATACGTTTTCAGGTACAAGCACGTTTAGTAATACTGCAACTTTTTCAAACTCCGCAGTATTTAACTCTACATTGAAATTACCAACAGCTGCTCCTGGATCACCAACAGCAGGAATGGTTTATTATAACACCTCATCCGATATTTTATCAATAAGAAATTCAGCAAACACTGGATATGTTGAATTTGGCTCTTTAACTAGCAACAACACATTTACAGGCACTAACACTTTTACTGGAAATGTAGTTATACCCAAAATCACCACAGTAACTCGAGATGCATTAAGCACACCTACAGACGGAATGATTATTTACAATACAACGACCAATAAACTTAATATCCGTGAGAATGCCACATGGTCTGAAGTGACTTCTAACAACAGAGCGAACACACTGAGTGGAACGAATACAGTTAATGGTATGACAACATTCAATGGAATGATTACCATGAACGCTCACATGATGCTTCCCATGGCTGAACTTGGATTCTACAGCACATCAGGCACACCAACATCGATCGGTTCTGTTTCTTGGGTTGGAAATACAACTGCTTCCACGAATTGGAATATTGTACAATTTCCAGCCACTGGAACTTCAATTGGTACAAACACACTTGTTGAAACAATGTCTGGATGTACTGCATTGGTGAATTCAACAACCGGCGCAGGGATTATTAAATATACAGGTGCTACATCCAAGCATTTTCATATTGCATTAACTTTTTCTTATTCGGGATACAAAAATGGACACCCCAATTTAGTATTTGGAGTATTTAAGAATGGCGTCTTACTACCTGAAGGAGTAGTTGTAGTTGAAAATACCGATCCATCTGGTAATAATTCAGTATTCAATAGTACCGCAATTCACGTTATGACAGAACTTGCTCAAAATGATGAAATAGATTTAAGAGTAATTGGATTAGGAGGTAGCTCAGGTGGCACGATCTATATGAAGGCAATCAATTTCTTCGCGATGGGAATTTAATTTCAACAAAATTCCAAAGCAAATATTCCATTATTTCCAAAGTAACTTAATTACACCAAACCGTGAAACCATCCCCCAAAATAGCCAATTATATGAACAAGTACACTTGTATATTAACTGCTATATTGTTTTTTAGCTTTTCTGGTTTAAATGCTCAGTCGCTTACTTTCCAAAACGGGGCAACTATCCTCATCGAAAATGGTGGTGTTTTAACTACCGAAAGCAACTTAGAAATCCCTAGTGGTGCCCTTGACAACAAGGGTACAATTAAATTCGCTGGATCTTCTGCCAAGAATTTTGATGCCAATGGACAAGCATTAAAAGGAATATTTGAATTTAATGCAGGCACTACAACTCTAACAGACAGATTAATCGTTCCTTCTGGTGAAGAAAACTTCGGAGTTATTAAAATTACAGGAACAGGAATTTTAAACACAGGCAATAATTTGACATTAATTATTGACTCTTTGGGCTATACCGGAAGAATTGATGAAATTACATCTTCTGCATCAACTCCATTGATTTCGAATACAGATTCACTTATATTGTATACAACCAGTGGTGTAAATGCACATCGTCTTTTAGGAAATCCCTTTAAAACCACCTTGCAAATCAAACAATATTTCGACGATACTCTAGAGTTTGATATTACTGGACCGGGTGGAACTTCTAATGGTTTCTCAGTGAATACAAGCTCTAATAATCCTTCCGCTTTTAAATACGACGAAGCAAACAACAAATGGGCGGGTTATGCCCACGCTAATGATTCAATTCAAGTAGGAAAAGGGGCTGCTATTTACATCCAAAATAGAAAAGGTCAGCCACTTCAAACTTGGGGTGCAGCTTTCCCCTTCGCCAATAGAATTAATCTTTTTGGGGGATTTCGTACTGGACAAATTAAAACGGAGCTTTCAACCGATGGAAGTGGATGGAATTTGATTTCCAACCCATATCCCAGCAATATTTCCATTTCAACATCTAAATCACCCAGTAACAAATGGAAAAACGTAGGTACTTCTGTTTACTACTACGACAAAAAGAACAAGTCCTACATCACTTACAATCGTGCCAACGGTGCGAAAACTGGTAAAATGAAAGATGTTATCCCTATGGGAAGTTCATTTATTGTACAAGCGGATGTTACTAAGGATAGTAATTTTATTGTATTCGAAGAAGGAATGAAAACAGATGCATTGCCATCCTCCGATAATTCCAATCCTCACTTTTTCGAATTAGATACGTTCGTCAACCGCTTTGGTATTACACTTACCAACAGAAATAGAGGAAAGTCTGAGGAAGATCAAGTAGTATTTCTTTTTGGAAACGACGTAAACTCAACCGATCTGTACGATCGCAACTACGATACACGCGATTTCCCATCTGATGTAGTGAATCTAGCAATCATTTCAGACGATAACTATAAACTAGCTATTTCAAGCTATCCCTTAGCTCCAAAAGAATACGAGAATCAAGTGTTCCCTTTATCATTTAAAACTCAGGATACTGGAATTTTTTCATTACAATATGACATTATTGGCACGGTGGATGAAGGAATAGAAGTTTGGTTGAAGGACAAATCGATGAATCAATTATTCCCCATTTATCAAACCCCCTATTTCTTTAAAGTAAAAAACAAAAATTTAACTAGCACCGATAATCGATTTGAGTTGGTTTTTAAATATAATTTACAAGCATTATCCAACGAAGATGAATTGAATTCAAATAATTCAAATACACATTCATCCCAAGTTTACCCAAATCCAGTCGCATCCGGACAACCAATTACCTTGCGTTTACCAAAAGGTATTAATTCCGATCAGCTCGATCTTATACTGGTAGATGTTAGTGGTAAAATGGTAGATGTTAAACCATCTGCTAATTCAGCTTCCAAATCGGAGTTGACTCTGAATACTAAACATTTAACTCCGGGTATTTATTATTTACAAATATTAACCGCTCAAGATATTACTTCACACAAATTAATTATTAACCCATGAAACAAATAGTATTTTTATTTATTACTCTATTGACTCCATTCTTTTTTGGCTCTCAATGGAATTCACTAAGTGCCCAAGGCAGTTATGATTCAGATAGTGAATTCAATTCCTCTGCTGAATATGACGATCACGATAAAGCGATATTTGATAACGATCCTATTTTTGAGAATTATAGTTTTTTTGAAGATCGAGGAACAAATGACGACGTAGCAACATTAGACGGGACATTTGAAGGGAACGGCCCAATTGACGGGGGAATTACTTGGGTAGTAGGTGGCTTGGTGGGTTATGGATTGAGTAGAATCCGTAAATCAAAAAGAAACAACAATGAACTTTTATCTTAAATACCTTAAATCTCTTTCTGGTTTTAACTTTTCAAAAGACGAACTCCTATTTTTAATTAGAGCTTCTCTTTTATTAGCGATTTGGTTGATAATAAATAATTGGGCTTTCATTGATCAGTATATTATGTACTCAATGAAAGCTCAATCGCTTTTTATAATGAATACTTTAGCCGATCAAGGATTCGATGCAACTAAAGTGTATTCTACTGAGGCAGATGCTCGTTTCTTTCTAGTCTGTCCTAATGTACTATTCAAAATATCTAAAGGGTGTGCTGGCAAATCACTCTTGTTCTTATACACTGCATTTATTGCTATTTTCCCTCAAAAAGATTTAAAAAAGAAGCTGATTTTTCTTTTCTTGGGATTGATAATCATTCATGAATACAATGTATTACGTATCGTTGCGCTCTCGTTATCATTGAAATACCGTCCCGATTGGTACGATTTTCTGCATGTGTATTTATTTCAAACTCTAATTTATATAGTACTTTTTCTTTTAATAAGACGCTATTTAAATGCTACTGCTAAACTGAAAGAACATTCAACCAATCCTTATTGATCGAAATCCGGCAGAACACAAATCGTATGTGTTTATAAATTCTATTACAATTCAATAGTTCTCGTTAAAAATCAGTCTTCTATAAATCTATATCCCAACTATCAAAAATTCCCTTTCCAACTTAAAATACTGTATTCTATGTTCAACAGACTCTATAATCGTTCTAATCTTCTGTGGGGATATATCATTGCCGCGCTATGCTTAGGTTATTTTTGGTACCGAGTTTCGATTTTAATTGATACCGGTTACATTGATAATCCTGTTTTAAAATTTGGACTTCGTTTCATTTTTGGACTCATGTATTATATGTTGGCATATGTATTTTGTTTGGTAACCAACCAACAAAAGCTCAGAGATTATCTAACGAAACTGTATTTGTTTTTTGAATTACTAACCTTAGCATCTGGGCTTTGCCGATTGTATATTTATGATTCCCAAATGGTGCTTTCGGTGTATAGAACATTTATTAAAGCAACTGTTTCGCCTCTAGCATTTATCATGGCGTATGTTTATCAGTCGTTTGTAAATAAATCGCAACAATTAAAGAGTCAGTATTAAATTAAAAATATTATTAATTCATAAATCAAGCCAATAATTATTCCAAAGCCACAATAACTGCTTGCTAAAGAAGAAGAAGTTGAATTTTCAACTTTGCCATATTTCGTCAGAATTCTCCAAACAATGAAAATCGACAACGGTCGAAATATATAATTGAAATCGACCTTGTAGTCGAACAATAAAAGTACATAAGCAATTCCTAATAAAAACCAAATTATTTGCCCAGCACGAACTGAAGACAAAAAAGATAGCCATCGAAATATTATATATGGCACCAAAAGAAAATACATCAAATAGCCCAGATAGGAATTTATAAAGTAATTATACATATGTTTAAGAGATATAAGTTATCAAGATTTTTGACTCATTAAAATTACAAGTCGCGCTATTTCCGATATTTGCTCACGCGTAAATGTAAATGTGTTAGATTCAACAAACTCATCTTCACAGAACTTAAACTGATCTGTTTCTAATAAATACAAATTTAGTTTGTTCCTAGCATCTTTTGTTCCCTCCCAAATTTTCATCTTTAACGAGGGATCTATTCCTTCTTTGTCTTTAAAAACACGACTAACATTTGATGTTAACTCAATCCCTAAATCCAAATACCCTTGATTAAAATGATTTAGTTGCTCAATAAAAAATAATTCCCCTGCTGTTAACGATCGATTTACAATTATTTCATCGTTTATCATTGAATCCTTTAACTCTAGATTTAACCATGAGTTTGAGATTAACTTTAAGTCATTCTTATGTACCGAATAATTTTTAATTTCTAATTCAATTAATTCCTTTCTTGAACTTGACCATTCAATCAATTCAGTTATCTTGAAATAAAAGAAATTAATACTTTGAATCAATTCTTCGTGATTCTGAATATTAAAACTCAACGCCTCAGCTTTGTAACCTACTTTCACTAATTGTTTATAACTCGATAAAATAAGTTCTTCTATATTTCTGATGAATAGTAAAATTTTAATTTTCTTGAAGCCAGAATTTTCTAAATCTTCAATAGCTTTATAAAAACCATCTGAATCAAATAGGAAAAAATTAAAAACAAACTCACTAGAAACGAATAAACTACTACAATTGCTTGAGATTGTTTCATCTATCAATTTACTTTGAATATTCAAATCTTTGAGGAAATCTAATCCTGTTCCAGCAGTAAGCGCCTTAACATCCAAAGGATTTTCATGTTCCGTTAATGGATAGAAAACACTATTCGCTTGCAACAATTCTCGATTCAGTCCCCAGTATTTTTGCAACCATTTTGAACCCGTTTTACCCATTCCAATGTGTAAAAACAGAGTATTTAATTCAACGGATGAATTGCTTTTCAAAAAGGCATTTTTAAATTTACTTAATAATCCCATATCCACATTTTCAATTATTAATATTGATATTCATTTTTAAATTTCATTAACGCTTCTACACAAATTGCAGTTGTCAATGTTTCAGATCCCCAACCCATTATTTTTTTTGGTCCACCGAAATAAACTGCTTTCTTTCTCCAATTACCCGTATTATTTTGAGTTTGTATAATGCGCATAATACATGGTAAAATATAGTTTTTATCTATTTTTAAATTGATCATTGATACTGCGTTTAGAGCTACATCCAAATCATGCACTTCATTTAAATTCGACAACTCTACAAAATTGATCAGCTCCTGTTTCCAACGAAAAAACACTCCCTCTAACTCTGGGAAGTTCTTTCTATTGAGGCGGCTAACAAAATAATAGATTACAGAACTAGATTTGTACCACTTGTCAAATTTCAATTCATTCCCCAATTCTAGCTGCTCCTTCAGATAACTTACCAATTTTTCACATTCTGGAATTCTTCCTAAATAATATAGAACATTGACGTTTACAACTCCATCCACATCCTTTCTATCTGCTTCTACCCTTTGCCAAAAAATTCTAGTGCTTATTGGGGATTTTAATTCTCGCAAAAACAATATCCAGCTCATCCATGAGCATTTAAGACTTCCCCTGAAAGTAAAGAATGTAAAAAATAATCCGTCGGAATTAAGTTGATCCTTGAATAATGCTAAAGTTCTTTTTTCATCATGCAATGAAATCTTTCCTCTATCCCTGAGATAATCCAAAGCAATTGCAGTTGAATCAACATCATAGGGGTTCATTTTAAACAATCTATGTTTGTTATTAAAATGATTCCATACCCAAAATAATTTGTGTCGTTCGTTCAAAAGAAACTGGTCAATTCTATTGAGTACTACATCAAAATCACCTCTATAATTGACATTTTTTAAAGCATTACCAATTAACATGGTCGGAAAAATTGAAAACTGATCAATTGAAGTCCAACCTTTAGCTTCCCCATTACTAAAATCTTCCAACTGTTCATTAGTGCAATTTAATGCTGCTCCAGAAACGGAATAAAATATGCCTGATTTCTGTTGTTCAGTTTTTAAAAATTGAAGTGCTTTTTTTACGGGTAAATCTAATTCCATATCATTGATATCTGAAACGCTTCTTCATTTCTATTCTGGTTCGGATGGTGGCATATGCTCTTTATGCCTATAAATCGTTAATCGCTGCAATAAAGTTATTAAACAATTAAACTGCTGTTTGAAATAAACTGGAAACAGAAGAATTAATACTACCAAAATTCCTAGCTTCCAAACCCAAGGAAGACCTAACAGTATAACCAGACATATTAATAAGTAGGAATAGTAATAATCATACATAAAAACTATGGTATTTTCATTCGTTTTACCGAAAAGAGAGAATTTCATCCAAATTATTCGCTTAAATAACCATTGCATCCCTAAATAGAATAATAAGAAAAACAAAAATATCTCATTGAAAATCAATTTATTTGAGTAGGCACAAGCCAAGAACATCGCAATTTCAAAAACAAACAACAATTGTCCAATTCGATCAACCGTGGATTCTTGAAATCGAGTTACGAAAGTATTGGTTCCCGAATGAATATCGTTCGTTTTATCTTCAACTTGATGAACCAAAATTGAACGCATGGCCAAGAAAAACAACCAAGATAACAGAGCTATCTGACTAGAATCAGAGAATCTATCTGACCAATTTGGGTTCGAAGTATATAAAAAACACCCCATCGGGAAAACAACTGAGCCTAATGAATCTAAAATCATGCCCCATAATCCCCGATCTTTTAATCTCACCGGCTTTACCGAGTAGAGAATGTATGAGAATATAGCTAAGTAATAGTTTAAGTAGGCATTAATACTTAAACGTAACATCCAAGGAATTGTTAAACTTGCTATTAACACCACAGTCATTATCACCAACGATTGACCTGAACTATATTTGGAAAAGTTATTGTTCTTCTTCGCAATTAAATCTACTTCCCTGTCGGTATAATCGTTTAAAACCGATACGAATGTGGCTCCAACCACCATTAGAAAAAGCGCTTTAATAATTGCTAACAAGTTCAATTTCTCTATTTCTGCACCTCCTACGATTGTAACAAAAAGCACAACTATAAAAAGCGGTATTTTATAATACCACCAACTCGAAAATCGTGCAATTTTTAATATATTCTTCACAGAAATTAACCTAAAGATAATTGTGCTTTCTTCTTTCTAGCACTTAATTTTTGCTTTACGATACGCTTACCTGAAGACGCCAAAGTACGCGATAATAATGGCACAAATTTATGCGGCCAATGCTTCAAACCAATCCATACGAATTTGGAAACTCCCACGGGGTTCTTCCTTTGAAGATGCATAAAAACCAAGGAATTAAGATACCTTAAATGTCGGTGAATCAAAATATTTTTCTCCTTCCGGGTCAACTTGCCTCTATATAATCGAATGATATGGATATAATCCAACACACCAAATAAATAGAAAACTTGATCTACAGGGCGCGAATCATATACATTATTCATATCAATTCGCTTAAACCATAATTGCTTGAAATTGAATGCAACCTTACATTCCTTATTCAATAAAATATCCAACTGCAAATTCCAATCATCTGCAATCTTCATTTTACTGTTCCACGTGCCCTTCATAGATTTTCTCCTTATTACTAGTCCCGAACTTGGGCAAGCACAAGCAGTAACAAACATTTTACGAGCCGCTGTACTATCTAGATGTATCCATTTATGTGGATTTGATTCATCAAAATAGTGCATAGTAACAGAATGGTGATTTAACTGAGAAATTAAATCTTTACCTTTTTGTTCATGCCAATAATTCACAAATGTAAAATCCAAATCATACTTTACTAATTCTCCAATTTGTTCACTCAAAAAAGTTGGATACCACAAATCATCAGAATCTAAAGTAGCAATGAATTCTCCACGGGCATATTGCAATCCTAAATTTCTTGCAGCGCCTTGTCCCTTGTTCTCTTGATAATAATATTCAATTTTAGGATGTTGGAACGATTCTACAATTTCACGTGTATTGTCTATTGAACCGTCATCTGAAATAATTAATTGTACATTTTCATAATCCTGAGCCAATACTGAATTAATTGCCATAGGCAGTACATAAGCTCTATTATATGTTGGTATTATAACAGTAACTAAAGGGTTATTTTTCATCTAAGATATGAGAGATTAATTCAAGAATATTTGAAGTGGGTTGAGTGGGTAAATAGTTATTGATAGTTTTAAAAGCATTCTGCGCTATTTGTGGCCAGTCCTTTTGACTTTGCCAACATCGTTCCATGGCTAATTCAAAGTCATTTTGAAATCGCTTACTCAAGAATCCGTTTTTACCATCTTCGATAATTTCTTGACTACCGCCAGCTGTGGTAGCCACAACAATTCTTGAAGCAGCCATTGCTTCTTGCACTACTAACGGAAATCCTTCATACCTTGATGGCAGTAATAGTCCATGAAAATGATCCCAAATAGTTTCATTACTTAGATGACCCAAGAATTCTACATTGCTCAATTCATAATATTCGGCTAACTCTTTTAGAGCAGTTTCATCTGGTCCTGTGCCAATTATTGAAACCCTCATATTTCTTTGTCGCCAAATAGGTTTAGACAATATCTTAAGTAATAAATCTTGCCCCTTATCCAATAGATACAATCTACCAATACATGCGAACTTAATAATATCGTAATCGGGAAACTTCAGCATTTGCTCGTATCGCTTTATTGGATTGTATGCCTTTTTTGCATGGGGAATCTGCATCCCAAATTGTTCTGATGTAATTTGATGATTGATATCGGAAACAAAAAAATTAGCTCGTGATTTTTGCCAGACTTTAGAGTAAATTTCTCTATCCCCTTCATACGGCCAAAAAATATCGATAGCTTTATGTGAAATAATAAAATAGGGATACTGCAAATCTCTACAGCTATTTGCAAATTCTAATCCATCAAAATTCACCCCTTGATTGATTATTACCAAATCGGGATTATATACTCTTAGATGTATGCAGAAGTTTTGAATGGCGCTATTTAAGTCATTTGAAATGGGATCACCATAATCATCAATTCCTAAATCAGGCGACAACTCAATTACATGTATTCCTAATCTTTGAAGTTCTTGAATAAACGTGTGTGAACGATTTACTTTCCTCTTCAGCACAAAAACCTGAAAATGATTGAGCAAGTGATTCTTCGCTAAATCAAACCACAAAATTTCTGATCCGCCAAAATCATCCTCAATACTGGAGAAAATAAAAATCCTTTTTTTTAACTGTTCCACAACTGTATAATGTAGACTACTTATTTAATTTCAATTGAAAAAACATGTATACCGATTCAAATAAACATTTACCACTGCAAAAAAACATGAAGTTATGGTTATTGTATGTATAACAAAATGTAACATCGCACTAAATTCTAGCATTTATTTGAAATTCACATCACAGAAACAACTTAGCTGGATTAACGGAATTGAACTGATTAGCTGGATTAACGGAATCATCTATAGTACCAAATGTAAGTTTTTCAATTTGATCTAAAATATTACTACTCGGATTATCCGGCAAAAACTCATTTATCGTTTTATATGCTTCAGTAGCAATGTCAGCCCAATTATTTTGAGCATTCCAGCATCGTTCCATGGCTAGTTCAAATTCATCTTGATCAATTTCACTAATGAAACCATTTACTCCATCTTTAATTACTTCATCACTTCCACCTGAAAACGTTGTAATTACAATTCTACTCGCAGACATCGCTTCTTGAACTACTAATGGAAAGCCTTCACTTCTTGATGGCAATAACAGACCGTGAAAATGATCCCAAATAGTTTGGTTATTCATATAACCTAAAAAATCAACTGAGTCAAGTTTTAAATATTCAGAAAATTCTTTCAAAGCCACATCATCGGAACCAGTTCCAATAATTGAAACTTTAATTTTTCTATTCCTCCAAATTGGTTTACTTAAAATTCTAAAGAGCATGTCATGACCCTTGTCAAGCAAGAATAATCGACCCACTACTGCAAATTTTACTCCGTCGTCTAAATCCGGTAAGGGTTTTATTTCTGAATGTTTTTTTACTGGATAAATAGCTCGTTCCGCATGGGGAATTTTCATTCCAAATTGTTCGCAGGTGAGTTGATAATTATGATTTGAAACAAAATAGTTCACTTTAGACTTTATAAAAAACTGCTTAAAGTCATTTCTATTTTCAGGATAAGGCCAGAAAAAATCCACAGCTTTATTTGATATGGTTATATACTGAAAATTCTGCTCAATACAATAATGTGCAAAATCCAATCCATCGAAATTAATTCCCTGATTGATAATAACTAAATCAGGCTTATACACCTCGAGATGGATACAGAAATTTGCCGCCTTGTGGTTTAATTTTGACTTAATTTTTTTACCATCCTTAATACCTAGATTCGGTTCCAACTCCACTAACAATACACCTCTATTGGAAATATCCTTAAAAACCGGATGACTTCGATTTATATTGGATTTTAGAAAGAAAATTTGATACCTTGATGAAGGTAATTGTTTTACTAAATCATACCAAATCGTTTCAGATCCTCCAAAGTCCTCAAAAATGGAAGAAACAATAAAAATTCTCTTCTTTTGAGGTAAGTAGTCTGCAAAATTTTCTTCTGAAAAATCCGTGTTCATATTTGGATATAATATCTATTAAGTATATGTAATTATTACTTTACAATTAATTCAATTTTGAGAGTTTATCGCACTACCTTGAACGTTTTCTTGACTTGGTTAATCTCTGTACTTAAAATAAATACGCCCGTCTTTTTGAATTCCTTCCATGGGAAATCATATTCACCAGGTCCCAAAAATCTCTGATTGTACCAAGTATCAATTAATTGCCCGTTTGAATGATAGATTCTAATTGTAACTTGGGAGGAATCAACTAAAAGCATGCGATTTACAAAAACTTGATTTTCTGCACTCTCATCAACAAATACAAGTTTCCGAGTAACATATTTTCTCTCTGGCAAGGCATTGTTTGAAAATTCAGCGTATGAAATCCATATTATAGAATCCGAATAAACATCATTATTCTCTCCAATTAAGTTAGGATACCAAATCTTACCAACTGAATTTGTATTTTCAATAAGTAAAATCGGAAATTCCCAATTGATTAAATCTTTGGATTGAGTCAGATATATCCCTCTTAAATTCCAATCATGATAGACCATTAACCATTTACCTATTTTTTTGGAGTAAATAATGGAGGGATTACCGCCTCTTCTAAAATCTCTAGAAAAATCTAATGCACTTGCTTTACCTCCAATACCAGGCTCAGAAAAAGAACCTTTATAATATTTTCTCCATGTACCCACTCGTGCAAATGTATCCTCAGAAATAGCCACTCCCAAGCCCTCTGGTACTACATAATAAGCAATCCATCTGTTAAATTGAGTATCTCTGACTACAGTAAAATCGGCATGTCCCCCCCAGGTTGGATTTTGAGGTTTTATTTGATCTGTAGTAATAATTTGACCTTTTTTTTGCCAAGTTCGACCGCGATCAAAACTTACGCATTGTGCTATAGATTTCCAAGCAATCTGTTCCCGATTAGTAAAACCAGGAAATATATGATCTTCGGCATGGTAAAATCCAAGCCAATAAGTTGAGTCTATTGGAAATACAGAATACAGCCAAGCACCACCGTTATCGAATTCCAAGGAATCACCTCTTCTTAACCCTTCACCCCAAATAGAATCTTGATTGAAATATGAACTTCCAACGGTAATATATGAAGTAGATCCAGCCCATACTTTAAAAGTTCGATTAACATCTAAATTACCATAAGTAATGTGACCATCTGGGAAATAGGGGAATATTGAAATTCCGGGATTGGTAATGTATTTTTTTTCACCAAATACAAAATTCTGAGATTTCAAATCATTAGTCAAAACCCAAATTATCCAAACCAAAAATGTCCGTATTTTCATAATTCAACTAACTATTTTTTTCCCCTTTTCAAAACAATTAAAATAAATCGACGAATCAATACGTAGAAAAAGTAAAATATTCCAGCAACAGACATTCCCGAATAGAATTCTTTATGTTCTGTATAAAAGGACTTTTTGTTTTTTAAAAGCCAAATCAACCACTCCAATTTAAAGTTGATCAATTTCTTCATTAAATATGTTCTTTCCTTAGGCTTCCATCTATTGCTAAAAATTTGAACAACATACAATAAATCAGAATGAACATTCTTAAAATGAATTTTCATACGATTCTTTTCAGACACATCGGTTAAAGAAATATTATCACCAAAATGGCCTTTTATCCAGTTTGTTTTGAATGAAAAACCCACTTTTATGGATTCCATCATGGCTATTTCCAATTGCAACATCCAATCATCGGCAATTTTCACCTGAGTATCCCATCCATAAGTGAGTGCTGACCTGCGCTTAAGTACGCCAGAAGATGGTATAATTACCCCAGGAACAACAAGATCGCGAAAAACACTTCCATTAATAATATGCCATTGGTCCAAATTCGACGGATCCAAATAAGGCTTCATTCGCTCAATTTGACTCATTCTCCCAAATTGAGCATTGTACACTTCATAATTTGAAAATGTAATTGTTAAATTGTGAGTTTGCATCTGTTCTAAGTGAGATGAAATGAAATCTGGCATCCATTCATCGTCAGAGTCTAACGTGGCAATAAATTCACCCTTGGCATATTTTAGACCAAGATTTCTAGCGGAACCTTGTCCTTGATTCTCTTGATAGTAATACTCAATTTTATCTAAATAGGGACGAATTTTATCTTTAGTATCATCGGAAGAACCATCATCAACAACTATACATTGAATGTTTTTATAGGTCTGATTCAATACCGAATCAATGCTTTTAAAAACGACGAATCCCCTATTAAAAGTAGGAATTATTACCGTAACTAATGGATGTTTTTCGTTTTGCATTTGATCTGCTTACCTATCCAAATTCCCTAATTTTTCGCCACTCTTGAAGATCCAATAATAAAGTCCTTCTTTATCCAATAAACTGTTATGAGTTCCCTCTTCTTCAAGTTCACCTTCATTCAACACATAGATGTAATCTGCATACTGTACCGCCGACATTCTATGACTCACTAGTAATGCACCGCGGTCGCCAATGGCATTTTTGAACTCTTGAAAAAATGTTTTTTCAGCCACAGCATCCATCGCACTGGTTGGTTCATCCATTACAATAAACGAGGTGTCTTTGTATAAAGAACGTGCAATTGCTACTTTCTGCCACTGCCCAATACTGATATCGATACCTTCATCAAACATTCTACCCAGCAGGCTGTTATAAGCATCGGGTAGTTTCTCAATAAATCCATCTGCTCCAGACTGTTGAGCATATCGCTTAATATTTTTGTCGTTCCTATACTTTTCTAAATCACCAATTGCTATATTCTCTTCAATAGTCAGATGATACTTGGCATAATCTTGGAAAATAAAAGAAATATGTTTGTGATACTTTTTTCGAGGGATATTTTTAATGGGTACATCTCCAATAAATATTTCACCCGAAGTTGGTTCATACATTCGTGCTAATAATTTAATTAATGTTGTTTTCCCTGTACCATTCAGACCTACTAAAGCAACAATCTTCCCCTTTGGAATAGTTAAACTCACATTCTTGAGCGAAAAGTTAGTATTTGAATTACTGTATGTAAATGAAACATTTTTAACCAAAATTTCATCAGCAACGATTTCTCCATTAACAGTATTTCTATTGTCATTAGTATTTTGATCCTTCACTGAATCCATTTCAAAATCACTCTCTATTTCATCTTTTAGTTCTAAAAAATCCAATACATATGAAACCTCCAAAGAACAATGATATAACCCATTAATCGAACCACTCAATTCCTTTCCCCGATGAATCAGTTGAAGTATCATGGTCATCATAAATGTTAAATCAACCAAAGGTATTAGACCTTTGCTTATGAGTCTAAAAATTACGATTACAGCAATAAACCAAACTACATTAGTGGTCAGTAATGTAAAAATGCGCATTCTTTTTTCACGTGCTACTAATTTCATTCTTTGCAGAAACAACTGATCTCTTAGCACTTTGAAACGATCAAGAAAAAAATTACCAATGTGAAAGGTTTTTATTTCCTTCGCAATGGAAATATCCATTATAATACCACCAAAATAATTTGCTTTACGTTCAATTGGTGTTTGTTCTTTACGTAACTCAAACATTTTTTTTGTAAAATGTGAATTGGTAAGAATCAGCGGTATATTCAGAATCAAAATCAATACAACAATTTGCCAACTTATCATATATATGAAAGTTGAAAATATCAGGATTGAAATCAATGAGTTAATTAATGTTACTAATGAGAAAAATATCCCATCAATCTTAGAAGAACCAGTAAATTTTGCGCGTTCTAATAAGTTATGATAGCCAGGACTTTCCAAGAATGACATTTTCAACTTAATAACCTTTTCGTTAATGCTATCTTGGATAAATGTAGAGAAAGCAAATCCATGAATTTCTGAAAAATATTCATATATGAGCCTCCATACTCCTGAAAATAGTGTTACTCCACTTGCGATTGCTAGGTATTTAAAGGACCCACTTTCCCAAAAATTCTTAAAATGAGAGATGTCATTTAGCGAAAGCAATGCCTTTCTAAAATAATAAGCCGACAATAATGTCAATGCACCACCCAGAATTATATATAAAGTTGAGGATATTACACGTATTCGGCTGTGTTTCCAAATCAATCCAAGCGCAACCAAAACACGCTGATATAAAGGCTTCAGCGATGCAATTCTTTCTGAAAATTTCACAATACTCTAAGTTAAAAAGCAATGACTTGCGTCAAAAGTTGTGCAATATTAGTGCTTTTTAACATTTACTAGTTAATGATAAACAAAGTTTAACATAACAAAATATACCACCTGGTTAGATTCGCAGTTATTTATTCAAGTAAAAACCACAAAAGCCACCGAAGTGACTTTTGTGGCATACAATGAACCAAATAACAAAGTAGATATAGAATGCTCTTTAGGACTGCATTCTCGAGAATTTAAAGTACTTCATTTTGTTTTCTTTTTCTTCAGCAAATTCCTTCGACTCAGAGTTATAGTGTTTGGTTTGCCAAAAGTCAAGTACCCCCCAATCAGCAAACATTTTAATGAAACGAGTTTTAGACTGCCACCAACTTGTTGAAAAGTCTCCGTGAAAACCAAGTGTTACACCTCTGAAAAGCAACGATTGTATAATTTTGTTCGATTTTGGATGATCCAATATACAATTTGAATCCAACAAAAATACTTGAGTATTGATTTTATTGAAATCCCAAATACAACTTAAAAAATCATTCCAATCGGCACTTCGACTCCCTTTTACATAAATTTCCTTACTCTCCAAAAGTTCTGGGAACTGTTGCAACCATTGACTTGGTTTTACTGAATTATTTAATTCAAAATAGTAAAACACCTTAGTTTCACATGGGATTCCACTGAGAAACGAACCCAACCATTCCCCTGCTTCAAATCGCTTATTTAGCACCAAATATGGAAGTCCTATATGACTAATTAATATTCCCTCTTGTTGGATATAACCCACATATTGTTTTTGAACTGAATTTCTTGATTCTTCAGTTAAAAAATCCTCAGTTCTCAAAACAATATAGTCCTCGCGAATGAATTCACTCAGTAACTCAGTCGTAGAATTAGGTTTTTGGGAATTAACACTCATAGTGGACGTATAGATGTATGCAACAAGAACATTGCAAATCTATGCGAGCATTATCATATCTACACCATATACTATATTAAAGTACAGTTAATTACTTGTACTGTTTATATAATAATTCAATACATTATTTGTAATATCTATTTACTCAACACATTGAATTTCAACTATATAAAATTTCTATTTTTGTAACTTAATAATTCCTCTGTAGAAACGTTATGTCCGACGTCTTCACTAAGCATTTTAAATACTTTTGACTTAGTATTTCTGACATGTTGTTCTGAAACCGACATCAAAACCGCAATTTCTTTTACCTTATGCCCCTCTAAAATAAATGCTAAAACTGCTTGCTCAGTTTGATTCATGCTTAAGATTGATTTGAAATCCTCGGCCAAATACAAAATATTATCCGAAGACTTGATTTGATTCATCTCGTTGAAAATATCGGTTTCCAATTCAGATATAGAATTCAATTCACTTCGAATTTCAATGATTTCAGGATCCTTGGCAAACTTTGTTTGACGCAATTTTTGTGCTAAATAATTCAACTTTTTATGAGTAGCTCTATTCACACTTAAAACTCGGTCTGCAATCTGTTGTTTACTGTAATTTCCTTGATTTACTGTGCGAATATTTTCCAACTCTAAATTCAATTTCTGAAACTGAATTTTTCGGTTCTTTTGTGCCATGAAAAAGACCACAGTAACCAACATTACACCTATCCAAGCAAAAATAGAAAATGCCAAGTAAAAGTTATTTTCTGCATTACGCAAATCCAGTTTCAAACTGATTTGTTCATTCTCACTCAATAATGTATGAATTTGAATTTGTTGACGAAGATCATTTTGAAAACTTAAGCTCGATTGTTTTTTCAACTGCAATTCTGAGGTTAAGGATTTGATTTTCCATTGTGCAGATTCATTTCCAATGGTTAAAACAGTTAACAACTCTTCCAATGCCGCACGATATGTAATTGGATCTGATGGCTTTAACTTTAAATACATTTGTCGAATCTCTGCCAAACTTATGGCATCAATTCCTTTTGATTTTGCATATAAAATCAATTCAGACCACTGTGGCATATGGCCTGCAGGATAATTTAAAATACTGGGTTTATGCTTTATGAACAAATTAAAAAATTGCTCTTTATTACCAGTTGCAGCATAATAAAAGCAGTAGTGATAATCTTTCATATAACCGACGCTGGTTGACAAGCCTTTATCGATTTTAATCTGATCTAAATAGTATTTAAATGAATCCAGTTCGTTTTTTTTCCAAAAAAGATGTGCCCGATTGATTTGAAATATAGCCAACTCATAAGGATTCTGAGATACAAAGTCATTTTTATGCTTTTCGTATAACTCCATTGCCTCTTTACCATCACTGTCAACTAATGCACATGTAATAATATTATTTAGAAGCATCGGAGGAATTTTAGCTTTCTTTTTTTGAAGGATATTTAATGCTTCTTTGAAATAACTCGATGCTATTTCAAAGTTTCTTAAATCAAAGTAAACCGTTCCCAAATTATTGGCAAAATTGAGCATCCAAGGTCGATTATCCTCTTCTCTAGATATTCCGTATCCCAAACCATAATAATTCAGCGCAGAGTCCAGATATCCGGTTTGATAATAATATTGTGCTAACTGCTGTATTTTAGATAATCTGAGATCGATATTTTTAGTTTGAATTTTATTCAAATATTTGAGACCCAAGGAGTCTCTGCCTCGAGAGAAATGAAACCAGCTCTTAAACAAGTTAAATGATGCTAAAAAATCGGAATCATTCTGAACAATATTGGAATTATTCAATCTTGTAATCAACCATTCTACCTCTTTGTCTGATTTATTAATTCCGCTCCAATATAACTGTATAATCTTCTTGTATCCCAACGTATCTATTTTCCTTGCTTCGTCAATTTGTTGATACAACGTATCCATACTTCGAAATTCCGGATCTACCGTTTTCGAATTCTGGCAGGAAAACAATAGAAGTATTAAAATTCCCAAAAGACACAATATAGAACCAGAGTTAATTTTTAATGGATTCATTATTACGGTTACTTGAAATTGTTGGTAAAAGATTAATAAAATGGAATTGGTTGGCAATTTACAACACAAAATCAAAAAGGCCGTCATATATGACAGCCCCTTTTAAATATATCTAAAACAAAATCTATGATTTAACCAATATGCTAACGTTTAATATACAGTAAACAAATCCTACAGTGTGTATTACTTGCCCAATCGATACGACATTACGTTGTATCCTGTTCGGTTATCACCCCTAAAAGTCAATTGAATATCTACTTTTCCCTGCCCCATTGTCTCCTTTTTTAGCTGATTATACATGGTTTCAGCCATAAAAAAGCAACTTTCAAACTCTGGCTTCTCCGTAAATTCCACATCCAATTGTTTGAAACCCCTAGGTGGATTGCAACGTTGAACTGAAGCTCCTGATCCTGAACCGGGAATGTTATTTACATTGCCCCCTGAAACATTTGCTGGTGGAATAGCTCCAGAAATAGAACTCTGAGTATTCATATTCAAACGGATATTCTTCACGGTAATCATTCGACCATTAAATCGTGTTGGGTTTTCTGCAAATATTCCGCCAGCAATGGCCATTTGACCTCTGCTGTTCCCTATTAATCCAATGGTAATTAATATTACCCATATTGCTTTTTTCATTACTTGTTATTCGAGATGCTAATTCGATAACAAATACCATGCCATTCATAAAATATCCAATAAAAAAAGCGGCTTCAACTTAATGAAGCCGCTACATTCGGCGCAAATCAACTTTGATTTTGGGTGAATCTAACTAAATCGAGTACTCTACTTCCGCACAACAATTTGCCATAAACTCAAAAACAATCGCAGCCAATTACACTAAATTATTAGATTCGCCCAATTCATGAAAACTATTTTCCGAATTCGCATAGATCTATTACTCCACCTTTAACTTTTCTATCCAACTTCCAGACAAAGAATCCAAACGAATAAAATATAAGCCAGGAAGTAAATCAACAGACACTTCTTGAGATGATAAATTTCCCCAATTTTCTTCCCAAACCATTTTTCCATTGAAATCAAAAATTTGTGCATGTACGTTCTCAATCGGTTGATTTAATTCCAAATGAAAACGACCTGAATTAGGGTTGGGAATTAATTTCACAGAAGCTTTTAAAGGTTTATGGATATCTGTCCAGGCAAACGTTATACATGTTGACGTATCCATACAACCACTTTGAGTCACTTCAACAGCGTATTGTCCTGAGCTCGTTGGAGTAAATTCTTGATTGGTTGCCCCTGAAATATATGACATAGAATTTTTACAATCCAACCAACGATACGACGCTGCTGTAGCTGAAGATATCAATGTATTCCAGTCTCGTGTAACCTGAGTATTTACGTTTACAATACTCACATTCAACGTATACTTTATACTATCGCAACCCAAACTTGACTTTAATGTTTCGTTATAAGTACCAGAAGAATATATTTTCTTTCCCAATGGAGAAACATACACTCCACATCCAATTGGGTTCAAATTTTCATTAACTGGTTTGATTATGGTTAAATCAATGGTTATAAAACTATCACATCCCGCTTTATTTCCACCAATTAACGTATCACCATAAGTACCAGACGATTTCCAGGTATATGTTCCCGAAGGGCTTTTGTATTGAGTACAAGCAACAATTTTTGCCGTACCTTTTGTGGAACTAGATATTACATTGTACTCTATTATTGAGTCACAACCAATGCTGTTTTTGATGGTATCGTAATAAACACCCTCTTTTTTAAACACTTTATCTTTGTTTGTGGGACATACAACAAATCGGCAAATTCCTAAATTCTGTTTGGCATAAGACTGTGATTTCACGGTAACCTTATGAACGATCACGCTATCACATCCCCCGAAACCAATGAAAGAATCGGAATACACCCCAGATTTAGTAACGGTTTTACCATTTTTCAGGGTTACACTGTAACAATTGGAATATGTATATTCCGTATAAGAGGGTTTCGTAATTAATACGTTTACCGTAATTAAACTATCGCAACCTGCGGCATTTTTTATCCGTTCCATAAACTTGCCACTTTTTTTGTAATAAACATTTGGAATGGCGGGAGATTTCACGGAGTCACATTGTGCAAAATACAATATTGAACCTGTGGATTTCTTAATATTGACTTCAATTGTAATTACAGAATCGCAACCACGATAGGACATAATGGTATCTTGGAATTTACCAGACACCGAAGTTGACCATTTTTTTGATGGTGCGGTGTATTTATCGCATACCCATAATTTCATAGATGCATAAACCGTAGTATCACAATAAGATCTTCCCAAAACAAAATTCGAAGTTGAATCCTGAAGATCAAAATTATTAAGTACTCCATCATTGGAATTGAGTGTATTGTCGACAACGCCGGTTACAGTGGTATTATTCTTGTAAGGAACACCATCTTCATAGCTTAACTGCAGTACCAACCCTGATTCATTATCGGGGTATTTACGATACATACCATCTTTAATTTGCGCTGTATTTCGCGCGTAATCCCAAATCCTAGTTTCTTCCAAAATTCCACCATATCCTGTAACCGGATCACCAATCCAAACAGCAGTATTACTCGACTTGTAGTTAATTGATGAGAAAGACGTATTGGTGGAATCCTTTAGCACTCCATCTACATATACCCGCATTTTACTTCCGTCAAAGGTTCCAGCGATATGATGCCAAGTATTGGCCTTTAAAGCGCTGGAAATATTCAAAGATTGATTACCCGAGCTACCAGCCAATGTAAAATGTATGCCTTGTGCGTTTCCGGTTCCAAAGCGATAAGCATTATCCTGTTGCCATACAATTGGAGCACAATCTCCACATGGGGAACTGTTAAAATTATCGACATACACCCAAGACTCAATCGTGATTTTAGAAGGACCATTTAAGCTACTCTTATTGGAGATACTTACATAATCATTAACACCATCTAAATGTAAGGCTGTGCTTTGTGCAAAGCCTTGGATTCCAGTAATTAGGAAACTTAAAATTGGTAAAATTCTTCTCATAGGATAAATAATTAACTAATATCAAATATTAATTATTTATTTATTAAATCCTAATATAAAAATGATTTATTACACTGAACAACAAGACAGTACCAAAATTCAGTTATTTTGGCTCAATAAAATTTTAATTGATATTATTCAAACTGCATAACAAAGCGCGTAAAGCCATTCAGGTACATTTCATATACATGAGTAACTTTTTTACTCGACGATAACCCTTCTGCAGCCTCACCCAAAGCGGGATACGCTTTCATTGCGGCAATGATCATGGATAACGTTCCGGATGTTTTTAGATCACATACAAAGGCTTCACCCTCTTCAATAGGAAGAATGTAGCAACCAGGATTATTCTTACAAATTGCAGTGCCCGTTTCCATATCTGGAACGGTAAAACCCGCAAAACTCTTTAATGAATCTTCAGCAACGGTTTTAGGATCATCAAAATAAACACCTACAAAAATGGCTGAATCTAACTTAGACGATTCTTTAATCTTAGTCATTTTATCAAAAGCACCGCCAATATTTTTATATGCACCCTTATGATCTATTCCTATAATCAACATATCTTGCTGATGCTGCATACGAACATCTGCCTTGCTAAATCCACCATTAAATGCGTAAACTACAACTAAAATTACCAGGATTGCTCCAATACCAATAAGTGCTTTTTTCATATATAGATCTGTATAAATTTTCCTTCTTTTATTTCTTTTCTGAACAAAATCATGCGTTTCTTTCTTTTAAAAAACCAAAAATCAATTTGAAATTGCCATATAGTTGATTTATGGACAAATTTTCTTGCTTTTTTTATTGATATTTAATTATTTAACTAGTGCCAAAACACCTAAGTTTACATTCAAAAAAAGTATAACAAAGGTATACTATACAAACGGTACGTATACCATATATTTCGTCCATTCACAAAAAAAACAAGTGCGTTTGCAAACAACTTCTATAATCGTTTGTTTTGCAGTGTAGAATGTCAAACATAATTGAAGCTCTAAACTGGCGTTATGCCGTTAAACGATACAAAAATATTTCCATTGCCGAGGTCGAAATGGAACAGATTATGGAAACCATACGCTTAACCCCTACATCACTTGGCTTACAACCCTTTAAAGTGTTCCGTATTGAATCCCCCGAAAAAAGAGAACTCTGCAAACCCATTTTCAACAATCAGCCTCAAAGTACTGAAGCAAGTCACATATTGGTGTTCGCGGCTTTTACTGAACTCAACGATGAACAGATCGATGACTATATCAACCGCATATCGCAAACACGCAACAAACCGGTTGAAGAACTTGAAGGATTCAAAAGAAATATCCAGAATTTTGTAAAAAACATGTCGCCCTCTGAATTCATTGAATGGGCCAAAAAACAAACCTATATTGCTTTGGGAATGGCCATGTCTACTGCTGCTATGTTGCGCGTAGATAGTACTCCAATGGAGGGATTTAAACACCATGAGTTGGATGCTTTTCTGAACTTCCCTGATCAAAAATTAACATCCGCGGTAGTACTTGCAATAGGAAAGCGTGATACAGCTAACGATTTTTTGGCAACTTCAGCAAAAGTCCGAAAAACCAACGATGAAATGTTTGAGGTCTTGTAGACTTGTGTATATTTGAAATAATGTCGACACCCATATTTAGAAATAAATCCCTAAAAAACGGATTTTTAATTCTACTTTTCTCTTGTTTTTACTCCCTAACTTTTGCTCAATTCAGCGATTCTGTTCGAGTTACAACTCACGATAAAGTGCTGATTCAAACCGACCCATCTCGAGGAGTTACCAATTATTATGGATGGGGCCAATTCCCATCTACCGGAAATTACCAAAAAGTAATCGCTGAACTCACATTCCAATGTCCTCCCGGAATGACTTGTGGCGAATGGGATTATAATAACCACATTCGAATAGGTAAACGACGTGGAAAGTTCAACGACAGTCTGGGTTGGGAAATTATGCGCTTAATTACTCCATATGGCTTGGGATTTAATTCATCTTGGAAACATACTTGGAAGTTTGATATCACAGATTTTCAATCATTGTTGAGAGATTCAGTTGAAATTTGGTACCAACATTCAGGTTATGAAGCGCGTAATGGACGAGGTTGGTTAATCACATTAAATTTCACTTTATTCGAGGGTCCATCCATTCAAGAAGTTTTGGGATTAAACAGAATGTACTATGTTTCCGCTCCTTATGGTAACGACTCCTTGTTTGACGCCCGAGTTCCGGCATTCCGTTGGAAATCCAATCCTAATACTAAAACCACTCGTATTAAAATCATTCAAACTGGACACGGCATGGATCAACCTGACAATTGCGCAGAATTTTGTCCACGAAGAAGATACCTAAATATTGATGGTAAAATTGTTGATACTTCTTGGGTTTGGAGGGATGATTGCGGATTGAATCCTGTTTATCCTCAAAATGGGACATGGCTATACGATCGATCAGGCTGGTGTCCTGGTCAATCCGTTTTGGAATACAATTACGATATTCAAAATTTAGATACGGGCTGGCACGAATTTGACCTAGATATGGATTCATATGTGAGAACCGGAGGCAGCTCAAACTATGTAATCGGGGCTTTTCTTATGGAATTGGCTGAACCTACGTATCAAACCGATGCTGAAATACAAGAAATTTTGAAACCGAACAATCATCCACAATATTCTAGAATGAATCCTTCATGTGGAGATCCGTTAATTCGTGTAAAAAACACTGGTTCCAAACCGATCAATTACTTAGAATTTGAATATGGAATTGTTGGAGGCAAACAGAGCAAACACACCTGGAGTGGAGTGATACCCTTTGGTGAAACGAAGGAAATTCGTTTGCCTTGGGGAATGGATTGGACACCTGTTTCAAATAAATTTCAGGCCATAATTACTAAGGTAAACAATCAAATAGACCAAGACCAAAACAACAATGGCATGATTGTTACTATGCCAAATCGCACTCCCTTGGGTGCAGAAAAAATCATTGTTGTATTTAAAACCAATAATGCTCCTTCGGAAAACAGTTATCGTTTTTTAGATGCAGAAGGAAAGGTGTTTTATGAAAAAACTGGATTTACAAAAGCACAGACCATTTATCGTGATACGGTAACATTGCCCACAGGTTGTTACACATTTCACTTGTCTGATACCGGAACTCCACCCGCTAGTTATCCTTTAAATAAGGACGGTTTGGGATGGTGGGCCAATACCAATGATGGAACTGGATCTATACAGTTGAGAAATGGATTTTCTGGTACTTTATTTAAGTCTTTTCCTGTTGATTTTGGGACCGAATTGCGGTTCGATTTTACCGTGGGATATTATTTAAACTCGGATAATGTTGCTGAAGAAAATGGAATATTAAAAGCATTTCCCAACCCCGCTTCCGAAGGATTTGCACTAGAAATTCCGGAAAGATTTGCAAAAATTGCAAAAGAAGGACAGTTAGAAATCCGAAGCACTACAGGTCAATTAGTTTACAATCAAACACTTAAACCCGGATTTAGCGTTTTTCATTGGATTCAATCTGAAAATTGGCCCAAGGGTGTGTATATCGTTAATTTCAAACAAAACAACGAACTTTGCACTACCAAAGTAGTATTGTATTAAAAGGTTCGATTTCTCAACCTAATGATTAGGGGAACAGAAATTTACACACATACGTACATGTACTATTAACTAATCTTTTTGAAATTGAATAAATTATTGATTTTTTCTGCCCCTTCTGGATCCGGTAAAACCACGGTGGTTAAATACCTCATGGAAACCCTGGGTGATAAGCTCGGATTTTCAGTAAGTGCCACCACTCGCGCTCCCCGTCCTGGCGAGGTTCATGGTAGAGAATATTACTTCCTTTCTGAATCTGACTTCCGTTCAAAAGTTGATAATAACGAGTTTTTAGAGTCTGAAGAAGTATACGCGGGAATCCAGTACGGCACCTTGTGGAGCGAAGTACATCGCATTTGGGCTGAAAACAAAATTGTGGTTTTTGATGTTGATGTAAAGGGTGGCCTAAACTTGAAACGAAAATTCCCCGATCAGGCATTAGCTGTTTTCTTGCGTCCCCCAAGTGTAGAAGTATTAATGGAACGTTTAACTAAGAGAAGCACAGAAGTGGAACATCAATTGAAAGAAAGAATAGCCAAAGCCAATTACGAATTAAGCTTTGAAAATCAATACGACGTAGTAGTGGTGAATGATATTTTGGAGGAAACACTCCAAACTTGTGAAAAATTGGTTTTGGATTTTTATACGAAATAATGAAAATTGGATTGTACTTCGGCTCATTCAATCCCATTCATGTGGGACATATTCAAGTCGCAGAATATATTCGTGAACACGGACAGTTTGACGAAGTATGGTTTGTTCCTTCACCTTTGAATCCTCATAAAAATGAGGAAACCCTTATCCCTGCAGAACTTCGACTGAAATGGGTGAAAATGTCTATTAAAGATATGCCGTGCATGCGATGTAGCGATGAAGAATTTCAACTAGGTCTACCCAGTTTCACATTCCGTTCCGTTGAGCATTTTTATGCATTGTATCCGCAACACCATTTTCACTTAATTATGGGTGCTGACAATTTGCTGACCTTCCACACTTGGCAAAATGCTGATAAATTAGCCCAATTGAGTCCGTTGCATGTTTATGCCCGTCCAAGATACCCTAAACCAAACGAACCAATGCCTTTTGGTGCTACGTGGTATGATGCTCCTTTAATTGATATATCAGCAACACAAATTCGCGACTTACTTGAGCGCAATGAGCCCATTTATGATTTAGTTCCAGAAGCCATTGTCGACGAACTTTCTGATTTCTTTAATGTGTTAGAACCTACTGAAAATTAATTAATCAAACTATACTGAACACAATCCGCAGTAGAGTTAGTTGCAATGAACTAACAACTTCTATCTCTGCAGATTATTTATCTCTAAAGCTTATTTATCTTTGAAGATTATTCAACCTAAAGGTGTAATATCAAAATAATTCTTGAAGAATCAACTTCTCTTTTTCTTCAAAAATTGGTAACGCCCACGAACCAACAAGTAACTGATTACATAGGTCACAAAAAATGAATACATGGCATAAACCAATGCTGGTTTTTCCATCTCTGCCGAACCTAACTTCTCGCCAGCAACCAACAAAGCTAAGGCTGTATTATGGAGCCCAACTTCTACTGCAATTGTTATTCTATTTTTAAATGAAAGACGAAACGGGGTACCTGCTAAGAACCCAAGTATCATCGAGCCTACGTTTAATCCAATTGCAATTGGCGTTAACAAACCTATCTCGGTAGAAAAATCATTGCTCTCCCCGGTATTCCCTAGGAATTTAAACCCAAATACCAATACCAACAAAACAGGAAGGATAACATTGATGTATTTCTGAATTTTCAGCACTCGCTTTTGTCCTAATTGAACTCTTAACAGCATTCCTACACTGGCAGGTAAAACCGTTACCATAAAGATACTGATCATCGTGCCTAATACAGGTAATTTTACGCCTTCAAATTGTTGACTTCCCTCGAAAAAATATCCCAAAAAAATATTCACTAATATGGGAATGGTAAACAAGGTTAAAATAGCGTTTAATACGGTTAAAGAAACAGAAAGAGCTACATTTCCCTTAACGAAGTAACTCACCAAATTGGAAGTTACACCACCCGGACAAATAGAAAGTATCATAATACCTACTTTAAATTCGGGGGACAAATTGGCATCGTACACAAGTAGAAATGCGAATAAGGGTAAAACGATCATTTGGGCAAATAAACCAATTGCCAGAGATTTAGGTTGATCAAATAGATGCTGAAAATCTTGCTTTTTCAAGCCGATTCCCAAACCCAGCATGATCAATGCTAACACAATATTGAGCAGTATATTGATATTTTGAGCTAAAAAATCCAATTGATCAACAGTTTTATGAAATGGTATAAGTAATATACTCCAATTGAAATGAGAATGTATCCTACATAACGATTGAAGTAGTAATATATTCGGTAATTAAGTTTTTTACCAATATAATCGCTTAAATATACTTTTCCTAAGTCCAAACTGAAGACCGTAAGTAAAATAGAGAGCATTTGCACTAATATGGTGTATTTATCGTCGGATTGGATATTGTGTCCAACCGAAATAGAAGCTAAAATTCCCACCCACAACAATATAACAAAAGGATTCAACAAATTAAGTACGAATCCACGCAGCATATTGGTATTGGATTCCATGGGTTTTTGGATATTTTCGATAAAATGCTTGTATCGCACTACAACTCCTTTAATACCAATAAACATAATTCCAAAAGAAGCGAACGCTGAAAATCCCAATTGAAACACTTCGGTAGTAAATAAGTCAGATAAGCCAAAAAAACACGCTAAGGCTACCATTAAATCACTTAAAAATATCCCTATAGCCATTTTTAATCCTGCCGTTTTCCCACCTTGCATTCCAACTTTAATCAAAGCAAAAAACGCAGGCCCAAAACTCAGGAGCCCCAAGGTGAGACCGTATCCAATTCCTTTCAATATGGCCAGGGTCCATACCATGTCTGCAAATTAACCCCTACAATTGAATTGGGCAAAAAATACCAAGAATTAGTGTAAATATTTTGAAACTACGCGACTGAAGTCGCTGTAAATTGCATCTGAAGTAGCCAAAATTTGATTGTGAAACAACACTTCAGGATTACCTTGAAAATCCGTTACCTTCCCTCCTGCTTCTCGAACCAATAATATTCCCGCTGCAATATCCCAAGGACTTAGATTCATTTCGAAAAACGCATCAAATCGACCGCAAGCTACATAAGCCAAATCAATTGCGGCGGATCCCATTCTTCTTAACCCCCGAGTGGATTGCATGCATTCTTTTAATAATTCTAAATACTCGTTTAGTTGATTGAATTTGTAATAGGGAAATCCTGTAGCCAATAACGTGTCGCCAAGTTGTGCATGTTCAGCTACCTGAATTTTCTTTCCATTGAGGGTAGCACCATTTCCTACGCTAGCACAGAAGGTTTCATCCAGTGCAGGACAATGAATAACCGCTACAACGGGCTCATTTTGATAAAACAAAGCGACACTTATGCTAAAAACCGGCAAACCATGCAGGAAATTCGTTGTACCATCCAGAGGGTCTATCACCCAAGTCAGTTCTTCCAATTTTCTGTTTTCGGGGGATGATTCCTCGCCGATTATGCTGGAATTAGGAATCAATTTTTGAAACTCTTTAATAAGTTTTTGTTCGGATTTTTGATCCACAAAACTCACTAATTGATTGGCTGATTTAACTTCAACATCGCCAGCACTCATTTGATTCCAGTGCAATAACTGAAACGCACCTACCTCACGGCAGATGCGTTCTACGTTAGTTGTTATATCAACCCAATCGAAATTTTCGGTATTCATAGGCAACTTACGCTGTTAGGAGCAATGCTCTTCGTAAGCTGCCATTAAATTATCTGCCAACATATCGGCAGTTCTTCCTTCTATCATATGGCGTTCAACCATATGAACCACCTCACCATTCTTCAACAACGCAACCGCAGGAGACGATGGTGGGAATGGTATCATGAATTCACGTGCTTTTGCTGTAGCTTCCAAATCTTGTCCAGCGAAAACCGTTAGTAATTTCACAGGTTTCTTAGAACCTGACAAGCTTTTTAAAATTCCTGGACGAGCAGAACCTGCAGCACATCCACAAACAGAATTAACTACCAATAAGGTAGTGTCGTTGTTGCCGTTCATTGCATTTTCAACTTCTTCTGCTGTTTTTAATTCGGTAAAACCGTTATTGGTTAACTCAGCTCTCATAGGAGCAACCATCATTTCTGGATAAGGCATAAATTAATTAATTTGGTTTTACAAAAATACAACGGATTAAACAATTATGCCTTCCGTTTATCGAATCATTTAAGAGTTTAGTGCAGAACTTGCAACACGACGTCCTTTACAATACGTATGCAAAACCTGATTTTGTCCGAGATAGTAAGGAATAGTTTTTACCGAATCGGTACTTCTCATAACCAAAAAATCAGCCGACATGCCTACCGCCAAAGATCCTACTTCATTTTCCATGCGCAAAGCTCTAGCTGCATTACATGTTACTGCATGGAATGCCTCTTGAGGCATCATTTTCATTTGAGTACAAGCCAAAGCACATACCGTTTGTAAAGAGGCCACAGGACTTGAGCCTGGGTTAAAATCAGTTGCTAATGCCACTGGAAGCCCGAAATCAATCATTTTCCGAGTAGGCGCAAAAGGAATGCCTAAAAAATAAGATGTTCCTGGCAAAGCCACGGGAATTGTAGCACCATTTGTTTGTTTAAATAGTTCCATTTCTAATTCGGAACAATGTTCCAAATGATCTACGCTCCATGCCCCGTGCTTGACTCCAACTTGAACCCCGCCAGTCAATCCCAATTCATTTCCATGAATTTTTGCAGGTAATCCATATTGCTCGGCTTTTATCAATATTCTTTCGGTTTGTTCTGGAGTAAAAAATCCTTCATCACAGAACACGTCTATATGATCGGCTAATTCTTCTGCAACCACTTGGGGAAGCATGTCTCTTAAAATCAAATCAATATAATCTTCACGGCGTTCTTTAAACTCCATAGGAAATGCATGTGCACCCAGAAATGTGGCCTTAATATGTATAGGAAAATTCGACTTCAGGCGCTTGATAACCCGGAGCATTTTTAACTCTGAATCCACCGATAAGCCGTACCCACTTTTAATTTCCAAGGTAGTTGTTCCCCATTGCATCATTAATTTCACACGAGCCGATGCATCTTCAAACAATTGATCTTCTAAGGCGATGCGTAACTTTTTAGCAGAATTCAAAATTCCTCCACCCGCGGCTGCAATTTCCTCGTAAGTTGCTCCTTGAATGCGCAGTGCAAACTCTTCATGACGTGGCGCTGCAAATACAATATGCGTATGGGAATCTACCAATCCAGGCATAATTTCGGCACCTTGTAAATCAATCCAATGGATTTCAGAAAGTTCCAGATTCTTCGACTCCATTTCCCCAGCTTCCGCTTTTAAGGGTGTTTTTTCGGAGGATGTTTTTTCAATGGATTGAAATATCTCTACATCCTTTTTGAGATCAGCCTCCGATTTGTTAATTGTAGATTCGGGGGATGGGAATTGGGATTGTTTAAAAGATCCTTCACCCGATTGAGATACGGTATAGGATTTTAAGCCTTCGGAATCAAGTGTGCCTAATTCAACTATTGTTCCATCCACAACAATTAAGTATGCATTCTCCAACACATCTAACTGCATCATTGCCGAGCCTGATTTAAAGGTTCCTCGGGGCGATGCTCCATAAAGTACCGAAATGTTGTAAAATCCCGTTTTCATAGCGCGAATTTAGTTATTTTTGAGGGGATGCTACGAATGTCGACTCATCTCATATCCCCAAAAACACAATAACCTCGAATAACAACAACGATTATATTCCCAAACATGAAAAAAAGCGATTTAGAATTATTGACTTTGCTTCAAACTCCTGTAAATATCCCAGATTCTGTATTTGTTGCACCTAATGCAACTGCAATTGGTCGGGTGCATTTAGGAGAAGATTGTAATATTTGGTTTGGTGCCGTTTTGAGAGGAGATACCGATCAAATACATATTGGCGATCGCAGTAATATTCAAGATAATGCAGTATTGCATGCCGACCCAGGCGATCCGTGCAGCATAGGACATGATTGTGTGATTGGTCATTCAGCCGTCGTTCATGGGGCAAAATTAGAGCATCATGTCTTGATTGGAATGAACGCAACGGTTTTGAACAATGCCGAAATTGGAGAATTCAGCATTGTGGGAGCAAATGCATTGGTTCCCGCTGGAATGAAAGTACCGCCTTACTCTTTGGTAATGGGCGTTCCAGCCAAGGTGGTAAAATCTCTGGATCCTGAAAAAGTAGAAACCATGATCCAAAATAATGTGGATGAGTATGTACAACGAGCACGTATTTTCAAGGAAGCACTTCAAAAAAAAACCGCTGAAATTAAGGCAAATTGAGGTGTAATCGGTATTATTGTAAGTCTCGTAGATCGCAGTGATCCGACTTAGTCATTTCTACCATGCCAAGAACAAAATACTTCTTTAATCCCAAAAGTTTGAGCTTTGAAAAAGTATCAGACAATAGGCGTTATGTAGTATGGCGTACCATTGGTTTGAGTTCACTGATAATTGTTTCGGTAATTACATTGTCATTGATATTCAGTCAATTGTTTACCGAACCTTACGAAAAGGCACTGGCCAACGATCAGAAAAAGGTTCAAACACAATTACGCCAAATGCAGCGTGAAGTGGAAGATTTGAATGCCATCATGGAGGATTTACGCGAAAAAGACGTCCAAATTTATCGCGCAATTTATGGTGTTGAACCACCCAAGCCCATCAACCTAAAAGAAGATAGTTATCATGAACTCATGAAGCTGAATCACGGAAGCGCTTTGGTACTGTTGCGTAAAAAATTGGATGAAATCAAGTTACTGAGCCAGCAACAGGATAAATCGTATGCAACACTTGAAAAATTAATTACCAAACGCGAACAGATGGTCAATTCCATCCCAGCAATTATGCCTGTAGCAAACAAAGATTTGAAACGTATGGCCAGCGGATTTGGTTACCGCTTGGATCCTTTTTATCATACATTTTCATTTCACGGGGGAATGGATTTCACCGCAGAAGTGGGCACCGAGGTATATGCAACCGGCGATGGAGTTGTAGCAAAAGTATTAAGCGAACGCTGGAGTTATGGAAATCATATTATTATCAATCACGGCTATGGATACACCACCGTGTATGCCCATTTAAGTCGTTTTGCTGTTAAACCAGGCACCAAAGTAAAACGCGGTCAATTAATTGGTTATGTAGGTAGTACTGGTCGCTCCACAGGGCCACATTTGCATTACGAAGTTCGTAAAAACGACAATCCGCTGAATCCGGCGTTCTTTTACCGAAACGATCTAAGCGATGAGGAATATGCTCGTATGCTTGAATTATCACAAAGAGAAGCCAATCGATTTGACTAAATCATTATTTTTGTAATTCAGTTTTTAAGAATTTTAAATCCAATGAATATACTTTTGGGTTTTAAATCACACTTCAATACTGAAAAATTAAAATCCATTTCCATTTGATCCCACCCAAAATACGGAACTTTCTAAATTAACATCATCATGAGCAATCCAGAAAACACGGAACTTTCGAGCAACAACACCACACCCACCAAAAAGTACTTTAAAATTGGTGAAGTTTCAGAAATGTTAAATGTGAATGCTTCTACCTTGCGTTTTTGGGAGAAAAACTTCCCCCAAATTAAACCCATGAAAAATAAAAAGGGGGATCGTATCTACTCCTTGAGGGATATTGAAATGCTAAAAGAAATTCAGTATCTTTCTCATAACAAGGGCGTGAGATTGGCGCATGTGTCGAAAAAAGTGGGCCGAAACCCGCTTCAACAGGACGCTCGCACCGAATTGATCGAACAGCTCAGAAACTTCAAAGACAAACTTTTAAAACTTAAAGATCAACTGGAATGACCCGTTTAGCAGTATTCATATTCGCGATAAGTCAAAATTGTTTTGCACAAATCGCAAATATCAATACCTGCTTAGAAACGTCGCTGCATCGGGTAAATATTCCTATAAACCCGTACTCGTATCATTCTAATTATCCATCCAACGCTACGGGTATTCCCCAATCAGCCAAACAAACACAGTACAAATCTCCAGGAACTGTATCTACACCCTTCCGATTGTACCTGGCATCGCCAATTACGGGCACCGATTTGTTTGAATCCAGCTTCTCCTACATCCCCCGAAAAAATACGCGCTTGCATACTGAGTTCAACGGCAGTCCCGACTATGCAACGGTTTCGCTCTCAGCCGATCAGAGTTTACAAATTAATTCTCAATGGAAATTAGCTATTGCTTTGGGTGGTTTTTCCCAATGGGGAAATTCAAAAGGAGCATCTAATCAAAGTGGCAAAAATCCGGACGTTTCCCTCCCCTTTTTCGGGGGATTTCAGGGGCAAATTTTCAGCGAATACAAACTGAATTCCCAATTACATTTGTCGGTTTCTTTGGAATTTGATCGCATTTTTTTGGAAAATTCAAAATTGAGTGCCGGTTCCGGTCAGAATTCGGGCAACACGGGATCTGGGGGAGCTACTTGGGGAAACCCTATTGATTCCAACATCAAGAGAAACGTTTGGTTGCCAGGACAAACCATTTCTATTACTAAAAATTGGAGTTCTGGAGTTACAATGCAAGTGCTTTGGAAAAATCATTCGGACTTCCAGTTTTTCGAAATTTTAGGCTTCCTACCCATTAACGAGGTTTGGCTGGGTTCTTTCAGTTTGCGCAATGACTACAATCGCTGGGGATTCGGGATTTATCGTCGTTTACAAAACCAATCGATTTGGGGTCTAACCATTAGATACCATCGAGAATTGCAAACTTTTAATGCTGGGATCCATGGTGGTTTTTAGTAATGGTATGGTGCCTTGGGGAGTGATGCTGCTTAGAGGTATGCTGTTTCGGGGGATTTTTTCTCGAAAAATATTGTATCAAAAGGGCCATTTTGGAGAGATTCTATTCCGCAGGTTGATATATCGGTGTATGTTTTTCTTGGGTAGGCTTTATAGGAGAATAATTTTGCAAGTGACACTCCTGCTCGCATTTTCATCTGTTCAAACCCTGTTTGCACAAATCGACGAATCGGTTATTTTCAATGAAAATACATCAGCCGAGCAGCTGGAATTCTGGTCGGAATTGGAATCACAAAATTTGGTTGTTGCATCAAACTTGATGGGCATAAACAATTCAGAGGAGTCTTCAAAAACAGAAAGCCGATTTCTTAATCGACTTATCCCCTTTAATCATTGTTCAAAGGCCCAACTCATGCGATTGGGGAATTTAAGCATTCAACAAATTGACACCATTCAAGCTCATAAAAATCGGTATGGCGACTTTATATCTGCTGTAGAATTATTGCAATGTGGCATACCTCATGCGAAAATAGTGTTGATTTCCAAACACTTTCATTTTGAATCACAGGTACAAATACATGAACTGTTTCGAAAAGAGAACAACCCATCTGCATCAACCAAAATACAACTAATTGCAGGGAGCGCCTTGGATAATGGTAGGTACCTCATCCCAAATACCATGATTCCTCCATCTAGAAATTCAATTAATCCTTCTGATTCATCTGTTGGGCTTGGGGTAGATTCAATTAATCAAAATACCCTTACTCAGACCCAATATTTGAAATTAAAAGTTTCTTTAAATCCCCGTCTCACCTTGGGTTTGGCCATTCAAAATGATCCGAACGAGAAGTGGGGCGATTTATTCAATTCATACCTTCGCTATCAGGCAAAAAACGGAAGCCATCAATCGTTAAAAACATTCATTTTGGGAAAATATGTTTTGATGCAAAACCAAGGACATGTGAGCACAGCCCCTTTTCCCGTGGGAAGATTGTTCGCCATGGAAAGTTGGCAATATTCGCTGCAGAGCATCCAAGGAGTGGGTGGATTCAATGAAGATGTTGGGTTTTGGGGGATGGCCATGCAATACGAAATTTTTCGAACTCAGCACTTTCAATTGAACGGCATTACTCATGCTGGATTTCGAAAATTGGATGCGGTTATTCGAGATTCTATGAGCTATTTCGAACGACAACAATGGGGAGGAATCCATGTATCAGCTACCGAAATTTCTCGTCAAAACGCCGTTTTTCAATCCGTTGCATTTCAAAGCTTGGGTTTCAACTCCAAACGATTCTCCTCGAATGTATCCATGGGTTTGTGCCGACATTCCATCCCCCGAAAAGTTCAAAATCAACTTAAAAATCACGAAATCAATGTTGAATGGGCGGCGACGACCCAGCTTTTGGGTGGAAAATGGAATGGCTCAGTGGCTTGGGATGGTTCTTATTTTTCAAAATACTTGGCTGTCTATTATTTGTGGAATTCCGATATTCAGTGGGGCTGGAAATGGGAGCATTTGCCGGAGAATTTTTACTCCATAGAATTATCGCCGTATACCTATTACAACCGTGGAAAGTCCATATTAACCGCAGGATTGGATTGGAAATTGAATTCCACTTGGATGTTGAAAATCCGTCAAACTACCCAAGAATCTTCGTATTGGGGGATGGCATTAGACGGAAAAATCCAACGAAAAACATCAACTCAAATTCGATGGGAGCCTCAAAATCATCGAATTAAATGGGGAGTGACGCATGTTTTAAGTCGCTGGCATGAGTTTCGTTATCAATTGCAATGCAGCGATTCGTTCTCATCAACTCCCCAATTTTACAGCTCGTGTGTGTGGAAATTCAAAAGTCCATGGGCTGATTTTCTCATGCAATTTTCGCAATTCCAAACTCAGGATGAATTGTACTATGCCAGCATTCCTTCCATTACTCAAAACTGGACATCGCGGGTATTTTCAGGATCGGGGCGATTCATTTCGGCTCGTATAAAAGCAAAATTAGATCGACACTTCCATGTTTTGGTTCAATACGATTGGATGAAAAAAAAGATGGTCGAACCCCTGAATAGCCAACAATTCCCTCGTATTTTTGTTCAACTGAATATCCAATGAAAAGACATACCAAACTCAGCGTAAATATCAACAAATTTGCTACCATTCGGAATGCTCGCGGTGGCAACAATCCAGATTTAATTCAAGTAGCAAAAGATTGTGAACGCTGGGGTGCTGAAGGAATCACGGTGCATCCACGTCCTGATGAACGCCATATCCGATATCAAGACGTTTACGATTTGAAATCGGTAGTTACCACTGAATTCAATATTGAAGGTTACCCATCGCCTGATTTCATTAAAATGATCCACGATATTAAACCGGAACAGGTTACATTAGTTCCTGATCCTCCGAATGTCTTGACTTCCAATGCCGGTTGGGATACCGAAAAGCACTTGGACTTTTTAAAAGAAGTGATTGCTGACTTGAAGCAGAGCGCGCAACGGGTTAGTGTATTTTTGGAAGCCGATCCACGTTTGGTAAAATTTGCAAAACAAGCGGGAGCAGACCGTATTGAACTTTATACAGAATCCTACGCTCAGGGTTATGCATCCAACCGAGATTTGGCCATCAAACCGTTCATTGAAACGGCTTTAGAAGCAGAATTGCATCAAATTGGATTGAATGCGGGCCACGATTTAGACTTGAATAATCTGCATTTTTTATCGGAATCGCTCCCTAATTTATTGGAAGTTTCCATAGGACATGCCTTGGTATGCGATGCCTTGTACCACGGACTTCAAAACACCATTCAAATGTATTTATCCAAGTTATCGATGGATGTGTAATTATTGAATCAGAGCCTATGAAAGTTGAATTCGGATTATAACCTATAACTAAAATCCGAAAACCATTTTCACATTTATTTCATGATTGTTTTAAAATTGAAATGAAAAAATCAAAGACCCAATACCTATTTAGGAAATCACCCCTTATGGTGTGCATTTTACTTGTATTCACCATCTTAACACCTGAATATGGCTACAGTTGGGGATTTGAGCCGCATAAACGCATCAATCGCACAGCATGCTTGTTATTGCCCAAACCGCTGTTTGGTTTCTATAAAAAACATATTGAGTATATAACCGAACACGCTGTTGATCCCGACAAACGCAGATACACAGACACCAACGAAGCGGTGCGCCATTACATTGACTTGGAAGATTATTATGAGTTTACATTACCCATCGACACGATTCCTTGGACCTATGATTCCGCTGTTTTAAAGTACGGCAAAACCCACTTGACCACTTATGGAAACTTACCTTGGAATATATTTTTCAATATACATGCATTGAAAAATGCATTTATAAAAGGAGATGTGAATGCCATTATAAAGATCAGTGCTGACTTGGGACATTATGTAGCAGACGCGCACGTGCCGCTACACACAACATCGAATTACGATGGGCAACTAACAAACCAAAAAGGCATACATGGCTTATGGGAAACATTGACTCCCACCCTGTTCATGGACACCCTGCTGGTCTTGAATTATAAACCGGAATTTTTAAACCCACTCATGCCCTCTATTTGGAACATGATTCACGATAGCCATGAGTTATTGCCTTTGGTTTTATCCGGGGAAAAGCAAGCGAAACAACGGATGCCTGAATCACAAATTTTGGAGTTAAAGCAAGATAAAAATCAAATGAAGCAGCAGTATAGCAGCATGTTCATTTCCACATATCACTCAACCCAACAAGGCGCTGTAGAAGCCCGTTACATTCAGGCAAGCAAATCCGTTGCTAACTGCATTTACACCGCATGGATTCTTGCTGGTGAGCCGAAATTACCGGAGTAACAGAATTACGAGGTAGCTGGAAGCTAGACCCTTAGAAGCAACAAATCTACAATTTGAGTCAGATTAATTAAATGGGCACAGTTAGTGTGATTTATATGCCACAATATTTTGTGTACTGCTTACTAATCAATTCGAAATTTACTATTTCTTAATAATCCGATTACAGAAGGATCCGTTTGAGGTATGCACAACAACAATATAAACTCCCGATATCAAATCTTCTACGTTCAATTGTGATTCGATTGTACTTTCCTTTCGAACAATCGATCCTGAGGTATTATAAATTTCAACGGATTGAGTATTGGTTAAATCCCAAGATATAAATTGATTGGTAGGATTGGGATAGAAACGAATATTTGAATTCTTGTGCAGTTTTGTAGTGGAGACAATGTCATTGATTTTAACCGAATAATAGGCTGTATCACTTCCAAAATCATTCTTGGCAATACAAAAAATCACATAATCACCTGTTTTTCGATATGAATGCACAAAAAAGCGTTGATTGAAATTTGAATCGCTGCTATTATCACCGAATTTATAATAATAGTTGGCATTCAAGGCTCCTTTATAATTGATAAAAACGTGATTATAAATTACTGTATCGATGTCGAAATCACTAATGGGTGCTTTTGAAAGCTCTAAAACATTCGCAGAGTAATTAGAAATAAATATTTTTCCTAATTGACGAAATCCAAAGTCCAAATCTGACAATGAAGTTAATAATCCCGGTGCTACGAAACGTAAACCGTTTTCAGAAAAAAATACTGAATATTTACTAAAGTAGGGTTTGATTTTTTCATTTCGAGCCCAAACTAAATCTCCATTCAATTTAAATTCACCCACATAATCACCATATTTAATTTTGTATTTATTAACAGATGACTTATCCAAATCGACTAATTCTGCACCATTAGATAATTCCGAATTATCACCATATAAAAACAACAATGAATCGCCATCTGAATACGCATCCAAAACCCCATCTGGAAACGTAGAAGAATTCAATGTTTTTGAACCCGAATTGAAAGTAAATAATGATAATCTCTGATTTTTACCTTTCAAATTGCACTTTTCCCAATTCAGATTTTTTGCATCTAATGCAATTGAATCAAATTGTCCAAGAAACCAAAAACCATCCTTTAAAATACCAGATTTATAAATACTTGGAACCTTTTGGTTATCTGTATGTACAAATTGAACATCATCCACTTTCCAATTCTCCATATCCATTTTCATCCAAAAGATATAATTCTTCAACTTCGAATAATTATAGGGTTTCTTAATAATTACAGTACTTTGATTATTGATTTTGTATGTTGGTTGGTAAGGGAAAAAATTCCCAACAACGGAATTTGAATAATATACTCCAGATAACAACGCCGCATTTCCTTGTTCTACTCTGTTAGTAATTTCATAATTAAACATTTCTAACGGAAGAGTACCACTTATCCAATTTTTAGGTGTTCGACTACCCAATTCAAATTGCAATGCAAAAGCTGTCACCACAGAATCGGGTAACTGTCCTGTTGATGGAATCTTTCGATTTATGCTCAATTGGGGATAAGGGAAACTCGAATTTTGAAACAACAACGTGTATTTATTTTCATTTGCCCATACCAATTTTGACAGAGGTGCATACTTTTCCGAAAGTATATTTTCAACTGAAATTAGACCTGATTTTGTCGCTTTTAAGACCACATAATTGAAAGAGTCATTCAGATCAACTCCCGTTAACTTAAGACCGTTCAAATCAAAGCAATTCAACGAATCACTTTTTACTAATAAGTACATCAATAAATTTTCACCTGATGTAATTGTATTTATTAATCGAAATTCGGAAATTTTACCATTTACGCTCTTGGGTGTCAAAACTGCACCCCATTGAATACTATCGTTTTTCATGAGAAAAAACAATTGATCCAAATCTGTGTATGACTTTAATTTGTACGATTGTCGATTGCTCTTTCCGCGGCCATCTAGCACCAAACTATCAAATGAAAAATCCATTGCACTTCTTGGTGTATTAACGCTTAAAGTCATATAATATCTAGAATTCCCATCGGTGCTTTTTATTGGATTAATCAAATTATAATCGCTCAAACTTCCATATTGATCCTCCGAAAAAAAGCCATATTGAAAATAATTACTCGTTTTTTGGGCATTTAAATTAACCACACCGAATCCTATCATTAAAATAATTAGATACTTCATACATTCTAAACTTACAAATTAATCACACTTAAAAGTTATTAACTTAGTTGCACAATCGAATTCCATTTTTAAGTTTGGTGTAAATTGAAGACAACAAGGACTGCCTTGAAAAAAATGCTTGTTATTTTCATTTGATTATGTTTTTAGACAAAATCTAAATTAACAAGATTCAGTAGATAAAATAAATTTAACTACTTAACTATTAAAAATATGACATTTTCCCATCAATTCGCTAAAATGCGCGCCTCGATGCGGCGGTTTTTAGCCCGGCCTGCATCCGAATCGTTGCTCGCAGCCGGTTTGCTGGAACCGTATCCCTTCGAAACTATGCGATCCGACTTTATCCCAGCATTGATCAAATAGTTTTTAACCGCCAATGCACGATTTTGAGATAATTCCTTGTTGTGAACCTCAGATCCCGTGTTATCCGTATGACCCGATATTTCCAACTTCATCTTCGGATTTGAATTCATTAACCACAACATGGTTTTCAACTCTACTTCACTCTCTACCTTCAAATCAAACTTGTCGATGTCAAAGAAAATATTGTTCAGTGTTATAACCTGATCCACTTTCAAAGGACTCAATAAAGCAGTTACTTCAAATGGATTATTTAGTTCCGTTTGTGTCGGTTGAAAATTGCGCGAATCGAATAAATATCCCGAACGACTGGAATGCAACGCATAGTTTTTACCCGGAATAATCGGTATCAAAAATTGCTGAATACTGTCCTCAAAAATGGTTTTTTGCGTAGTTAAATCTACCAAACGAACTCTCGCTACCAACGGTGATTTATTTTCAGCATCCAACACCATCCCCCGAAGATAACTAACCGGAGCGGGCTTGAACTTTTCGGGCAAATACATTTCATAAATATCCAAACCGCCAAATCCGCCGGGACGAGCACTCGCAAAATAGGCCTTCTCCGCCAACGCATCCACATAAAAACCTACATCGTCGGATTCGGTATTTACACCCACACCCAAATTGGTAGGTTTTGACCATTGTTCCTGATCATCCAAACGCGTGATGAACAAATCGTGACCGCCATATCCTGGGTGCCCATTACTGGAGAAATACAAAGTCCTTCCGTCGTAATGGATGAATGGCGCTTCCTCATCGGAGGATGTATTAATTTTGGGTCCTAGGTTTTTGGGGGATGTCCACTGGCCTCTCACTTTTCGAGAAACCCACAAATCCTTCCCACCGAATCCACCGGGACGAGAACTGGCAAAAATCAACATTTGACCATCGCCACTCACCGAAGGCTGCGCATCCCAAGATGCTGAATTCACGGCCTCTCCTACGTTGGAACGCGGACCCCACATTTTCAAGTTATTGTTCTGTATTTCCAATGCAGCACCGGTAGCCGCGGATTGGATGATTTTGGAAACGAATAAATCGCAACTACCAAATCCACCTTGATTACAAACGGTGAAGTACAACTCTTCGTTCAAAGATGGCCCCATATATACGGATGTAGTTCCTTCGTTTTCCCAAGTATTGATTTTTCCGGGGGCTCTTTTGGCTTTGCTCCAAGTGTACCGAGGTATTGCGGTTGTTTTAGCTTTTTCGGGGGATGTACTTCCTGCTCTAGATTCAGCGGAATTCATTTGGCCAGATGATCCCTTTTGGGATTCCGTTTCATTAACTTGTGTTTGTAAAGTTTGATTGGGATTCACTGTTGAATTTGCACCGTTTTGAGCTTTCACTCCGGAATCGGCTACAGGAACTTTTACCGACATGAAAAAATCTTCCTGCATGCTTCCACGGTTTTCACCTTCAACCAATCGAGTAAATACAAACATATTGGCATTGATGGGCATTCCGGGCCAATATTCATTGTATTTTGAGTTGATGGATGGACCCATGTTTTGTATTTTCATGACTGCTAAATCCAAAACTTCCTTCGCAGCCATTTCAACACTGGCTTTCAATCTTCCTACTTTGTCGTTTAATGCAATAGTTGCACCATGTGTTTTTAATTTAAAACCCGACATGCTTGGAACACGATAAAAATCGTCAATTACTTTCAACGCCTCATTAAATCGCTTCAAACGAAACAAATAAGCAGCGTAATAATAGTAACTCGCTTGATACAACGAATCGTACTTCAAGCAATTTTTATGTGCTTTTATTGCCGCTGCAGTATCGCCCGTGGTTTCATACAAATTGGCTTGCAAGGCATAATTGGATGCATAAGAGGGATCGCATTTAATGGCTTTTGCAATGGTTTTAATGCTTTTATCAAACTCGGCCGACTCATACTCCATATAAGCCTGTTCTTGCAACTTCATACACTTGGGTTTGGATTGAGCCCAAAGTCCGTTCGCGCCGATCATACCCACTAAAACTAAAATCCACTTACTCATTTTTGTTATCATCTAAACTATAATTACATCTGCGATCCATTCAATTCTTTTGCTTCTAACCCCACCTACAATCAACGTGTACCTTTTCCATTCGATATTGCTCAACCACCACATTCTTCTACTTCCATTTCAAGGTTTTCAGCACATGCTGAACATCTTTTTCCAGAAATTTAAACACCGGCATTATTGAATCTGGCTCGGTTTGAACATTGAAATACAAGGCACCACGCAAAAAATGTCGAGCGCTATCTGTTACATAAAAATTCAAGTTGCTGGCTGTATTTCCTTCAATGTGAAATATCACACCGTGCAATTGGGGATTGTACATTTCCACCGGATCTTCGATAATATCTTCGGCTTTTTGCAAGTGCTTATTCACCAAAGACCGGGTATCATTCACCATCGAATCGTAATCCGCCCAGTTGGAAAACGGATAATAAGTCATGTGAAGTGTTGCATTTAATTCAGGAAAATCCACATTATACCAATGCTTACCTCGGTTTCTTGCATCCTCAGATATCCTAGCGTATTGGGGGATTTCAAATTCGTATGGAGAACCTGAAATTTTCGCTGTTGAATACACTTTTGAAGGCAATTCAATTTTCGGAAATGCATGCGGTTTGGGAACGTAATTATCGTCGCCACCGCAAGAAACTATCCCCCACAACACCAAAACTCCCAATATCCTATTTAATCGATTCATCATAGTTGGTTATCCATAATTAGTTCTCTTCCGATGTCATTTCATCCTTGTTTTCAGGCAAAATCACACGTACTTTCTTTACTTTTTTTAAATCGGCTGCTTCCACCCGAAATTTCAATCCGTTGATTTCGGCACTTTCACCTCTTTTGGGGATGCGACCAATTTCTTCGGTAATCAATCCCGCCAAGGAATCTGCACTGTAATCTTTATCTGTAAAATAATCTACAGGTAAATCCATCTCTCTCAAAAAGTCAATAACGAGCGTTTTACCATCAAAAACATAGGTATTTTCACCAAATTTTTGATATTCTGGAGAAATTTCGTCAAACTCATCGTTTAATTCGCCAAATACTTCTTCAAGTAAATCCTCCAATGTAACCAAACCCGAAGTTCCACCAAATTCATCCACCACAATAACCATGTGGAGTCGCTTTTGTTGCAACTCATTCAATAAATCATCGATGGGTTTATTTTCGGGGACGTAATACGGCGGATAAATCAATGATTGCCAATTGAATTCAGAACCTTCATCCAAAAAAGGAAGCAGCGATTTCACATTGAGGATACCCAAAATTTCATCGGGTGTCTCTTTGTACACCGGCATTCTTGAATATCCATTTTCCCGCACAAATTTCAACACCGCATGAAAATCCATCTCAGAAGAAATTGCCGACATATCCAGGCGCGAACACATAATCTGCTTTACCTGAATATTGGCCATATTCACAATCCCTTTTAAGATTTCTTTTTCTTGAGCCGCATCGTCTTCATCGGTAGTCAAATCAATGGCTTGCGAAATTTCTTCGGTTGTAATAGTGGGGCCTGTTGATTTGGCATTCTTCTCCAATAGATAACCCAGTTTCTCTAAAAGATTAGCAAATGGACCAACCAACCACACAAAGAATCGCATGGGGTGTACCAAGAACTCAGCTGTGCGGCGGTAATTGCGGGTGGCATAGACCTTGGGTACAACTTCCCCAAAAATCAATATGATCAAAGTAACGAAAATGGTATCTATCAAAAACTTAACCACCGGATACTCCGCGCTATTCAAGATCAAATCGTAAAAAAACAAGGATGTGATTACAAATGCAATATTTGCCAACGAATTCACCAATAATATGGTTGCCAATAACTTCTTTGGATTCGCTAACAAGGTTAAAATAGCTTTATGCACCGGTTCACCCGAATCCGATAATTCTTCCAAATCCGAATCTTTATGCGAAAAAAATGCATTCTCCGCTGATGAACATAACGCTGATACAATCAAACAGCACAGCATAATTAATCCAATAATTAAAATTTGTAATCCTTCTTGAGGACCTAAGGGAAGAAAAATCCCTAGTATAGAAGTAGAAAAACTACTCAGTTCAGATATATCCATAAATCAATTCTTATTCTTCGTCCCCCGAACGCATATCTCCCGAATGACTGGGGTGGTCGTGAGAACCCATTTTGTCATCGGAGTGACTTCGAGCTGTTAAAAAGCTATCCATCATTTGGTAGCTAATTACTCGAATCTTTCTCAACTGCCGCTCTTGTCCATCGGGATCCATGTATTTATCGGTTCGTATTTTACCTTCCACGTACAAAATATTGCCTTTTCTGAAATATTTTTCAGCATTCAAAGCTTGTTGATCCCACATTTCCAAATTGTGCCACTCCGTACTCTCCATTCGCTGCCCGTCTTTGGTGTATGATTCGCTGGTGGCAAGCGACACATTCGCCACAATTCTACCGTTATCAAGTTTCCGAATTACGGGATCTTTCCCCAAACGCCCCAAAAGAATTACTTTGTTGATCATATAAAAATATTAAGATGGAATGCTCGGGTGAAACCAAGCGTACTACGAATTAACGAATTTCAACAATAACTTATGCAATGGAAATTGATTTATTTCATGAATGTTGGTAATTTTTAATTTTTCGGGGAATGTTAGTCCTGCCTCATGAATATTCAGTAAATTCAAAATCAACGTAATGCCTTCAAAAAAATCTTGGTAATTTTCTAACACACTTAATGAATCAGATACAGGCAATTTCACATGCCAAAACACAGCAGAAATAAGTCGATGACTCAATTTATGCTCAAATTCTTGACATGTCCAAGTATAATCACGATCTCGAAATAATTGTTCCAGTTTTGAATAAACCATTGCTTTATCATTAGACGAGATACCATCGAAACCTTGTAAAACAGGAAATTCGAACAACCCTCCCCAAATGCCATGGCTTGGTCGCTGGTATAAAAGCGTTTCACCTCGGTGTTCCAAGTAAAAGTAATCGAGACGTACATGTTGCACCTTGGTTTTGGCAGCAGCTATGGGTAATACGTGCGTCTTTTTTTGAAGAAACGCTGAACATTCTGTTTGTAAAGGACAATTTTCACAGTCTGGATGAGTGGGTTTACACACAGTTGCACCCAATTCAATCATTGCTTGATTGAAATTTCCAGGTTGATCGTGGGGAATAAATTCCGTAAGAAGAGATTTTGTTTGTTTTAGGAATGTGGGGTTATCGATGGGCAATTCAATCCCCCAAAAACGAGAACTCACACGCTTTACATTCCCATCAACTGCGGCATGGGGTAAATTGAATGCGAATGAAGCGATGGCCGAAGCCGTGTAATCTCCCACTCCAGGGAGTTCCAATATCGATTCAAACGTAGTAGGAAACTGTCCGTTATGGACATCACAGACCCATTTTGCGGCTTTATGCAGGTTTCTGGCCCGGGCATAATAGCCCAAACCTTGCCAAGTTTTCAACACATCATCTTCGGGAGCCGAAGCTAAGTCGTTTATTTTAGGGTACTTATCGATAAAGTCAAAATAGTACTGCATCCCTTGATCCACGCGAGTTTGCTGTAAAATAATCTCTGAAATCCATATAAAGTACGGATTTTTTGTTTCACGCCAAGGCAATTTTCTATAATTTTCTGCATACCACGTCAATAACTTTGGGATAACTCTTTGCATATTAATAGTGCAAAAAACGGCTTTATTTACTTTTTTTGCACTTTGAATCATGACAAAGTCAGAAATCGTAAACGAAATTGCTGTGCGCACAGGTCTTGAGAAGGCTGCAATTGCGGACACTATCGACAACTTTTTTGTTGTTGTAAAAAATTCCATGGTAACTGGAAACAACATCTATCTAAGAGGTTTCGGAACTTTCGAACTTAAAGAAAGAAAGACCAAAGTAGCACGTAACATCAAACGTAATACTTCATTGGTTGTTCCAGCCCATTATGTTGCTCGTTTTAAACCTGCTAAGGAATTTGCTCAACAGGTTAAAGACAGCAAAACTCTTAACGAGCGTCTTTAATAACTTCTTTTCATGAATTTCAGTACTGCCAAACAGGTTCGCATTGTTTTAGGAATTGCCACCGTATTGGCAGTACTGATTTTTGCTAACCGGTACAAAACGTCGAGTGGAACTTTAAATTCGGAATCTTCATCCCCGGCTGCAATGCCAGGAATGAATGGCAGTTCGGAAGTAATTGCCGACGTTAGTCGCGTTGAATTCCTCGGTGCTGTTTTCGATAAAACGAAACCACCAGCAGCTGTGGCAAGGATTATTTTATCAGATCCTAAACAAACCTCTTCCGACAGTTTGAAATTTGCCCTAAAGTGGGCAGAAGAAACCAGCACTTTGCCTTTGGTTTCATTGATAAAATCAGATTTATTTGAATTTCATCAACAAGGTAAAATTGAAGATGTTGCACGCGACTATATTTTCCTAGCTGCGGGCACTACCGAAAACAATACGGTTAGAAATTTCCTGTTTCAACAGGGTAAACGTTGGATCGAAAGTGGGCTGAAAAAATCACCCAAAAACATGGCACTGAGAAATGCTTTAATCGTTTATCAAAGCGAATTTGCCAATCAACCCATGATGTTCTTGGCTACTCTAAAAGAATCGTATTCCATTGATAGCAATGATGTTGAATTAAACTTCATTCACCTGAATTTGCTTAAAAAATCAAATCAGTTGGAAAAAGCCATAAAAAAATGCGAAAAATTAGTATCTTTGCAACCCCAAAATCCTTATTGGTTGTTTGAAGCAAGCGACATATTTGGACAGATGGGAGATTCCACCAATGCGAAGGTCTACCTAGATTTAGCGGTGAAAGTGCAACGTAACAGTAAACAAAATTAATATTTAGAATTATGCCAAGCGGAAAGAAAAGAAAAAGACATAAAATTGCGACTCACAAGCGTAAAAAGCGTTTGCGCAAAAACCGTCACAAGAAAAAATAAGCAATAGCCATTGTCTAACGAATTAGTAATACAAAAAAATTCGTCTGGTTTAGAAATTGCTCTGCTTTCTGATAAATCATTAACAGAATTCCACAGAGAACAATTCGATGCACCTTTTCAGGTGGGTGACTTCTATTTGGGAAAAGTTCGAAAGATCTCTCCCTCATTGAATGCTGCCTTTGTGGATTTAAAAGCTGAAAAGGACGGGTTCTTGACCTATTTTGATCTCGGACCCAACATCAAATCTGTTCAAAAATTCACCAAACTCGTTAGGGAAAATAATAAACTTCCCTCGGATTTGGATGACTTTACATTCGAAGAGCAAACAGTAAAAACTGGAAAAATCGGCCAAACGGTCCGATCAGGAGAACTATTGCTCGTTCAGGTTATCAAAGAACCTATTGCGAACAAAGGACCAAAAATTACCTGTGATATTTCTATCCCAGGCAGATATTTTATTCTTGTCCCCTTTTCCAAATCCATCTCCGTTTCCCGGAAAATTGGAAATGCAAAAGAAAAATCGCGGTTAAAAGACATCGCAGCAAGTATTAAACCTAGAAACTTTGGCGTTATTATTAGAACCGTCTCTGAAGGAGTTGCATTAGAAGAATTGGATCGCGACCTTCGCGACCTTCTCAAAAAATGGGACGATTTAGTTATTGGTTTGCGCAATGCCAAAGTTGGAGAACGCATTACCGACAACGATAATCGCTTGGATGGTTTGCTGCGTGACATACTCAACGATTCTTTTTCACAAATATCGACCGATGATCCCGAAGTTTTTGCATCGCTCAAAACGACCGTTGATCGCTACAAATTAGATTCTCAAAAAATCCTTAAGTTATATCAAGGGAAAGTTCCCATCTTCGATCAATACGGAATCAACAAACAAATCAAAAACTCGTTTGGGAAAAATGTACCATTTAGTGGTGGTGCTTACCTAGTAATTGAACACACCGAAGCGTTACACGTTATAGATGTCAATTCGGGTAACACGAGCTTTGATCCCCAAAACCGAGAAGAAAACGTTTTCAAAATCAATTCCGAAGCCGTAAACGAAATTTCACGTCAAGTGCGTTTACGCGATATGGGAGGAATTATTGTGATTGACTTCATCGACATGAAGGATCCCAAGAAAAAAGCTGCGTTACACCAACTTTTAAGGGATGCTATGAATAGAGATAGAGCCAAGCACACCATTTTACCCATGAGCAAATTTGGATTGGTTCAAATTACGCGCGAACGTGTTCGACCTGCATTGGAAATTGCCAATACGGAGTTGTGCAGTAGCTGCATGGGCACAGGGCGCGCTGATAGCAGTGTTCAGTTGCTCAACAAAATTGAAAATGAAATTTTGTATTTGTGGGAACAATTGAATCAGAAGTCCATTACCTTAAAAGCGAACCCTCTGGTAATTCAATACTTCAAATCTGGATTCCCTTCGCTTCGTTGGAAATGGTACATTAAATACAAGAAATGGTTGCATTTAGAAGCGGATAAACACAGTCCTCTCACCAGCTATATGATTGTCAATTCTGACAAACAGCCCATCTCACATTAATTGTTTTTTTGCATTTTTCCGTAATCCAACGATCCGACTTTACGATTTTTTCATAAAAATCACATTTTGCTTCATTTATTTTTGAATTACTTTTGATCCCGATATTTATAATATTCAATACAGATCAAACATCATTCATTATATGAGTCGAAAATTACTTTTAAAAACTCTGAGCGTTCTTATCCTATTGAGTTCCGCATTTAATCTATCCCAAGCTCAACAGCAATTCCAAACAGTTTCTGGAACTGTTGTTGATAAGGAAACACAAATACCAATTGAAAACGCTGCCATTACTATTATATGGGAGTCTAATAAAGATTCAATTCGTAAAACCAACACCAATGCCAAAGGAGAATTCTCCCTGAGTAAAATCTGGTGGGGACGAAACGAAGTATCTATAAATGCCAAAGGATACACCGAAAAGTTTATGAGTGGTATCATCGTAACCTCAGGTAAACAATTAGTTCTCAATGTGGAACTCGATGCCCAAATCAATCAGGAAATCGACAAAATAAACGAAGTAAAAATCACTGCTAAAAAATCCCACGAAACCAACAACGATGGTGCCCTTATTTCTGCACGACTATTTACTGTTGAGGAAACCGATCGTTTTGCTGGTAGCCGAGGCGACCCAGCGCGTATGGCCTCCAACTTTGCAGGGGTGCAAGGTGCTGATGATTCCCGAAACGACATCGTAGTTCGCGGAAACTCTCCTGCTGGTATTCTTTGGAGAATCGAGGGAATCGATATACCCAACCCCAATCACTTTGCTATTCCAGGAACAACAGGCGGATCTGTTTCCATTATTAACAACAAAATCCTCGCTAATTCCGACTTTTTCACGGGTGCATTTCCTGCTGAATACGGAAATGGTATTTCAGGTGCTTTTGATTTGAAATTGCGAGCAGGAAATACCAAACGACATGAAGTGAGTACACAATTCGGTATATTAGGTTGGGATGGATTGTTTGAAGGTCCCCTAAATAAAAAAGGCGCTTCGTATCTGATAACGTATCGCTACTCCACTTTGTCCATGTTAAGTGCGTTAAAAGTTCCCATCGGAACAGACGCTGTTCCTAACTATCAGGACGCATCTTTTCACTTCAAATTTCCATTAAAAAACAATGCGAAATTGTCCTTTTTCGGAATAGGTGGTATCAGTAAAATTGATATACTTATTTCTGATAAACTGGAGTCGAGTCGGAACTTATACGGCGATAATGACCGCGACCAATATTTTGGATCTAGAATGGGAGTCGTAGGTGCGGCTTATCAGAAACCAATTTCAAATAAAGCTTACTTTAAAATTGTAGCCAGTTATAATCATCAAAGTGTAAATGCCAATCATTCGCTGGTTTTCAGAACGGTATTAGACACATTCGAACGAGATGGAGAAACTTTTAACCGTTTCAGAAACGATTCATTGGTTCCGAACTTAGATTACTTATTCCGCACCCAGTCCATTGGCTCTCATGCTTTCATAAATTATGCAATCAACTCATCTACTACTTTAAAATATGGATTGCAGTACACACATTATATGTACACCTTCTTTGATTCTGCTCGTAATTTGAATCCCACACTCTCCAATTATTGGACGTGGTCAGTACGATGGAATGCACAGGGTACAGGAGATATGTTTTTGCCATATGTGCAAATTAAAAATCGTTGGTCGCGCAGTTTAACTACGGTTTTGGGCGTCCAATCACAAATATTCCGAATCGCCTATAATCCTTATAATTCTTCTTTCGGGGGAAGTCCAGAATCGCACTGGTCACAAGCTTGGATTTTACCGAGATTCTCTGCTCGCTATCAATTAGACAAACGCAATTCATTCAACTTTGGTACGGGTATACACGCTCAAAACCAATCAGCATATATTTATTTTTATAACAAACCCGATCAAATTCAACCCCACAATCTAGATATGGGATTAACCAAATCGGCTCACTATATCCTTGGATGGGATCATCAGTTAGGCAAAGCGAGTCGCATCAAAGTAGAAACCTATTACCAAAATTTATGGGATATTCCTATTGAAAAAATAAATCCACTCACGGGTAAAGGCTCATCATTCAGTTTGGCTAATACAGGTTCTGGTTTTAGTCGATTCTTTCCTGGGGATTTATACAACGAAGGAGTTGGTTACAACTACGGCTTGGAATTAACCGTAGAAAAATTCTTCTCTAAAGGTTTTTACTATCTGTTTTCGGGAAGTGTTTTCGATGCTGAATACAAAGGAAGTGATGGAATATGGAGAAACAGCGACTTCAACACGGATTACGCTATGAATGCTCTAATTGCCAAGGAGTTTACCGTAAAGAAAAACCATTTGATTAACATTGGAGGCAAGGCAACATTTGCTGGAGCCCGCAGATTCTCCCCCATTGATTCGGCCGCTTCCGTAAACAACCGAGAATACGTAGAATTGGATGCCCAGAAAAATACTCAGCGATTCGACAAACCCTATATGCGTTTTGATTTGCGGATTAGTTACCGAATCAATTCCAAAAAGGTGTCGCACGAAATTGCTTTCGACTTCATTAACATTACAAATAATAAGAACATTTTAAATTACACCTACATTAATGAACCGCCTTATCGAAGAGTTTCATATCAATTAGGTTTGTTGCCATTGTTTTATTATAAAATGGATTTTGCCTTGTAAACATGATTAAATTATCTGAATAAATATGCGTAAATAGCTGAGTAAACTACAATGAATTATACCAATAAGCTTATATATTTCTCGTAGTGATCATCCCAAGCGTATTTAGATTAAATACCTATTTCCGATTATGGATTTCCCAAAATAATTAGAAGAAGTTCAGAATAATAAAATCGTTTCCGATTGAATCTAAAAAACTGCACGTTCAACATTGTCTATTCAACAATACATGTGCAAAACCCCGAACTCAGGTTCGGGGTTTACTTTTTAATTTCGTAGCTATGAGAAAACTGTGGTATTTGTCGGTGGTTTCGTTGATATTGTTTTCATGCGTAAGCAAAAAACAATACCAAGCGTTGCAAGGCACTTTGGATTCAACCCGTACAATATGCAAATTGAACGAAAACATTTGCACACACACTAAGGATTCATTGATTACGCTGATCAAATTTCATGAAGTTAATTTGGAAAACCAGCGTTTGAAAATATCCGCATTGCGCGATAGTATTCAAATCTGTGGAAATGAACTAGAAGAAAATAAAAACTACATAAAAAGTCTTGGTGAAGACATCAACGAGAAGCAAAGAAGACTTTTCAAAGAGATTGACGAGAAAAACAAAGCCATTCAAAATAAAGAATTGCAGCTCAACGATGCACTTGCACAAGCTGAAAAAGAGCGCTTACGTTTAGAAACATTGCGCAAACAACTGGAATCAGTGTCTCAACGGGTAAAAGAACTAGAAGCAGAACTTCGCCGTAAAGACAGTGCTGTACTTTTACTGAAAGAAGCCATCATGAAGGCGCTTGCTGGATTTGAAGAACTGGATGTTAAAGTAGAATATCGCAATGGTAAAGTATATGTAATTCTACCCGAAAAGCTGTTGTTCAAAAGCGGGAGTACAACAGTTGATGCAAAAGGAGTAGAAGCTTTAAATCAAATTTCTGCTGCCTTGGTTAAACAAAAAGACGTGCAGGTGGGTGTAGAAGGCCATACGGATAACGTCCCCATGAACAGCGAAAAAATCAAAGACAATTGGGATTTAAGTGTACTGAGAGCAACCAGTATTTCTAAAATAATGATTCAGCAAGGCATTACACCAAAGCGCATTACTGCAATGGGCAGAGGTGAAACCATGCCCGTAGCAAGTAACGATACTCCCGAAGGAAGAGCGAAAAACCGTCGTACAGAAATTATCTTAACTCCTCAGTTGGATAAAATTCTGGAAATTCTAAATAACTAAATCTGTTTCTTGGCCATCATTATTGCATACATAGAGAGCCACAAAAACAAGCTCATTGACGAATTGTGTGCAGATTATGTAAAGAAAACTCAAGGCAGTTTCGCTATGAAACTCCTCAAATTAGAGTCCTCAAAAGTCACAATTCCTGAAAAACAACAGGAGCTAGAAACACAATCGTTATTGAGTAAGTTAAAACCCGGTGATAAACTTATTCTATGCGATGAGACTGGAAATAGCTATAGTTCTCCCGCATTTTCCAAGTTTCTTTCAAAACAACTTTCGGAATCTCGGGGGAATATTTTCATAGCTATTGGTGGAGCCTACGGATTCAGTCGCAGCATATTAGAACAATACCCCAAAATTAAAATGAGTGATTTTGTATTCCCTCATCAAATTGCACGATTGGTATTAGTAGAGCAGGTTTATCGCGCATATCAAATCGACAAAGGAACCGGTTATCATCACTAACCTCCGCAAAACCATGTGGCAATTTTGCGGAAACTGCAAAACTAGTCTGGTACAACCCATGTAACCGCCACAAACCGCAAAACCATGCGGCAATTTTGCGGAAATTGCAAAACTTGGAGGGTTGTAATTCCTGGGAAGGAAAGTGAATTTCAATTGCTATACGTATCTTTGCGGTTATGAAAATTGAAGATGGAATTATTGCTGTCATCTCGCAAGCACTAACAGAATTATACGCTGTTTCTTCAAGCGAAATGCCGGAAATTAAATTGGAAAAAACAAAGCCCATTTTTGAGGGTGATTACACATTTGTTGTTTTTCCAGTTGTCCGATCTTCAAAAAAATCTCCCGAAGAAACTGCAAATGATATCGGTAACTTTATCTTGAAACACACGACCCAAGTCGCTTCATTTAATGTAATCAAGGGATTTTTGAATTTAGTAGTAAATTCATCCGAATGGATACATTCTACTACTCAGTTTGATTCATTTGTAGGAAAAAATCTTAAACCGAAGAACCAAAAAGTGATGGTGGAATATTCCTCCCCCAACACCAACAAACCCTTGCATTTAGGGCATATTCGGAATAATCTTTTGGGATACAGTTTATCGCAATTACTATCCAAAGCTGGATACGAAGTGATTATGGCTAACCTGATCAATGATCGGGGTATTCACATTTGCAAGAGCATGTTGGCTTGGCAGCGATTTGGAAATGGTGAAACACCCCAAACAACTGGATTAAAAGGCGATCACTTGGTGGGTAAATATTACGTGGTATTCGAAAATAAAATCCGCGAACAAACTTCCCCCGAAATAGAAAAAGCGTTACAAGGACATTGGAGTTCATCGGAGCCCAACATTCAAAAACGTTACGAAGATGCATTAACCAAACTGCAAGCCGCAAAAGACGATAAACAAATTGCTAAACTGCAAGACGATATTAAGGAATTGGTGCGCAATCAATCTGAATTAATGCTCGCTTGCCAAGCCATGCTTAGGGATTGGGAAGCAGGAAATTCAGAAGTTCTGGCTCTTTGGAATACCATGAACGGATGGGTATATGAAGGATTTGAATCTACTTACAATCGTTTGGGAGTTAAGTTTGATCAATACTACTACGAAAGCAATACCTATAAATTAGGAAAAGATATCGTACAGGAAGGATTGCAAAATGGTGTCTTTTTTCAAAAAGAAGATGGTTCAGTTTGGATTGATTTAAGTTCAGAAGGTTTAGATGAAAAATTAGTTCAACGAGGAGATGGGACTTCGGTTTACATTACCCAAGACATGGGTACTGCCGACTTAAAAGCTAATCAATTTGGGCTAAACAAGAGCATTTATGTTGTAGGGAATGAACAAGATTACCATTTTAAAGTTCTGTTTTTAATTATGCAGAAACTTGGTCGAAGTTATGCTCCAGGAATGTATCACGCCAGCTACGGAATGGTGGATCTACCAACAGGCAAAATGAAAAGTCGTGAAGGAACGGTAGTAGATGCAGATGATTTGTTGGAAGAAATGTACCTAACTGCTAAGTCTAAAACCGAAGAGTTAGGTAAAACAGATGGTATGGAAGAAACAGAACTACATAACTTATATCATCGTTTGTCTTTAGCTGCTTTGAAATTCTTTATCCTGAAAGTGGATCCTAAAAAGAGAATGCTTTTCAATCCAGAAGAAAGTATTGATTTCCAAGGCGACACAGGACCGTTTGTTATGTATACCTACACCCGAATTCGAAGTATTTTGAGGCAAGCCGAAAATTGGCAACGCCCTACTGAAAACGTTTCTGTTGACATGACATTGTCATCGGGTGAAGTTCAAGTAATTAAGTTGCTTAATGAATACGAAACCACCATTGAAAATGCTGCACGCGAGTACAACCCTGCTGCTATTTGCCAATATGCGTTGGATTTGGCTAAGGCCTATAACCGCCTTTACAATGAAGTAAGTATTCTTAAAGAATCCAATGAAAGCATTAAAAAATTCCGTTTGGAACTTGCAGATTCAACAGCAACTTGTTTGAAATCAATTCTATCGATTTTAGGTATTGAAGTTGTGGAACGCATGTAACAGGGTAGAATTACAGAAAGGAGATTTCCGGTCTTAAATCGGATTAAAACTACTCACTATAACTTAATCAATAAGTAATTCGACGAATTATTCACTTGTAAACGGGTTGCCAAAAAGATAGATTTAAATCAATCTTCAACTACAATTTTGGAGGCCCAATCTCCTACTTGCAATTGATAAACTCCACTGGGTAGAAAATTTGGAATGATGTCCGATTGCAATGGAATAGTTCGTCCTAAAGCATCTACTAATTGAATTTTAATTTCGGTGATATTTTGAATTGGATAGGCGAAACCATCAGCTGTATGATTTGAATTATCCGAACGGTTGGAACTTACATTCAGATATGCAATCTGATCCAAAATTTTCAGCGATTCCCCTTTCTTAACAGGATTCGAGAATCGTAATACCATCTTATTTATCTGATTTAAATCTGCAGAATTACAGGTTAATTGATTGATTTTTTCCCAAATATCCGAACCCAATGAAAAATTCACCAACGCCGTTTTGCTATCTGGAGCTTCGCCCATTCGGATCCAAACCAAATTCTGTGATGGTGAAACCTGTATTTGTTGACCATCTTTTCCGAGCGCCATGATTAAATCTGAAGGACCACCCACCATGCAGTCACCGTTGAACCGCAATTGAGATTGTGGTATCATGAATTTATCCTTTCCATTGAGCCAAGTTAAAAATCCATATGAAGGATTCAATACTTGTGAAGAATTGACCATTTGAGCATAGTAAGCAGCGGGAATAATCTGATTGTTTCCCCACTTACCTTGGTTAAGCAAAAGCAGTCCGAATCGTGCAAAATTTCTGGGAGTAGAAACCGCTACATTGTTCAATCCCATTTTAACATATGCCACTTTTAATCCTGTAGTTAATGTAAATTCATTAAGAATAACTTGATTTAGGGTCTTTCCACTAGAATTGGAAATAACTTTATCTAACAATGTATATGGTGCATTGTGATACGCCCAACGCTTTCCAACCGGTGCTTTATATACCAGACATGATGGGTCTGTGCAATCTGCAGTACTTGGAGCATCATCCAATCCCGATGTCATGGTAAGTTGATGCCAAATTGTAATCGAATCTTCTTGCGTTTTTTGTAGGGATGTCCAGCCCGAACCTAAGTACTTACTACTGGGCTCTGTTAAACTCAATTTCCCTTGCCCCTGAAGCACTCCCACCACCGCTGATGTGAGTGTTTTCCCAGCGGAAGCCCAGTACCACAGACTATCTTGTGTAAAATTGTCGAAATACTTTTCGAGCACAATTTTGCCGTCTTTGATCAAAATAAATGCCTTAGAATTTTTAGAATCCAACAACTGATATAGGCTGTCGATTCGATCCTTGCAATATCCAAAACGCTGGGGACTCAATGTGTCCCACTGATTACCTGATAATGGTGGAAAGTATTGTGCTTTTGCCTGGAAAAACATCCCCAGAAAAAAGAGAAATACAGATAAACGCATGTGTATTAGACGTTAAAGTGGGAATAAAGTTTAAATTATTTTATCCGATCCGGATTTTCTTTTAAAAACTGATCCCAACCCCCGTTTTTTTTGGAACTTTTGGTTTTAAAACCGGAAGAATTAGTACTTTGCGTGGTTCCGAAACTTCGGGGCTGAAACTGATAAACGTGACATAAAGCGGCCGCCAAACCGTCGGAAGCATCCATAGTTTCGGGCTGTGTTTCAAATACAAATTGAGCATGAAGCATGGCTAAAACTTGCTCTTTGGAGGCATTTCCATTTCCACAGATGGATTGTTTGATTTTTCGGGGGACGTATTCAAAGACGGGTTTTTGTCGCGAGATTGCCGCCGCGATAGCAACTCCTTGTGCCCGTCCTAACTTCAGCATACTTTGAACGTTTTTACCAAAAAACGGAGCTTCGATAGCCACTTCGGTTACTTCAAAACCATCGATAAGGCCAGCAATTCGTTCAAAAATGTGAAACAATTTTTCTCCGTGGTCGGTGATTTTACTCAAACGTACAACTCCAAGACTGAGCAACTCGATATTTTGTCGTTCGCCAATACGAATGATTCCATACCCCAACAAATTGGTACCTGGATCAATACCTAAAACCACCCGTGATTTTTCCACTGTACAAAGATGAACTTTTTACCCTAAAGTATTTGGTAATTTTTATTTTAAAACTCGACAAACATCCCCCAAAAACAGAGGAAAATAGTAATTAATTCACGATATTTGCAAAAACCAATCTATAAACTATGGCTTTTGATATTGAAGTAATTAAATCGGTGTACGCTAGAATGCCCGAACGTGTTGAGGCAGCTCGTAAGATGTTAGGTAGACCCCTTACGTTGTCAGAGAAAATCTTATTTAATCACCTTTGGGATGGAGCAGCTCCTCAAAACTACAAAAGAGGTGCTGATTACGTAGATTTTGCACCTGACCGCGTTGCGATGCAAGACGCAACTGCTCAAATGGCATTGTTGCAGTTCATGCAAGCTGGAAGAGCTAAAGTTGCTGTACCCAGTACCGTTCATTGCGACCATTTAATTACGGCTCAAAACGGTGCTGATACCGATTTGCAAGTAGCCAATACTGAAAGCAAAGAAGTCTATGACTTTTTGGCTTCTGTATCAAATAAATATGGAATTGGATTCTGGAAACCTGGAGCAGGTATTATTCACCAAGTAGTTTTAGAAAACTACGCATTCCCCGGTGGAATGATGATTGGAACCGACTCACACACAGTAAATGCCGGCGGTTTAGGTATGGTGGCTATTGGTGTTGGTGGAGCAGATGCTTGCGACGTTATGGCGGGTCTTCCTTGGGAACTAAAATGGCCAAAATTGATCGGTGTAAAATTGACCGGTAAATTAAACGGTTGGACTGCTCCTAAAGATGTAATCTTGAAAGTGGCTGGTTTATTGACCGTTAAAGGTGGAACCGGTGCCATTGTTGAATATTTTGGCGAAGGTGCTATCAATATGAGTTGTACTGGTAAAGGTACCATTTGTAATATGGGTGCTGAAATTGGAGCTACTACTTCTACCTTTGGTTACGATGATAGCATGGCTCGTTACTTGAGTGCTACTGGCCGCGCAGATGTTGCTGAATTAGCTAACCAAGTTCGCGAACACCTAACCGCAGATCCAGAAGTTTACAACAACCCTAACGATTACTTCGATCAAGTAATTGAAATTGATTTAAATACATTAGAACCACATTTGAATGGTCCATTTACTCCAGATTTGGCTACTCCTATCTCTAAAATGAAAGAGATGGCAGCTGAACACGGATGGCCAACTCGCGTTGAAGTAGGTTTGATTGGTAGCTGTACCAACTCTTCATACGAAGATATTTCTAGAGCAGTTAGCTTGGCAAAACAAGTTGCTGATAAGAACTTGAAAACCAAAGCAGAATTTACAATCACACCTGGTTCTGAGCAAGTGCGCTACACCATTGAGCGCGATGGTTTCTTAGAAATTTTCGACCAAATTGGTGCTAAAGTATTCGCAAATGCTTGCGGACCTTGCATTGGTATGTGGAATCGTTTAGGAGCTGAAAAACAAGAAAAAAACACCATCGTTCATTCGTTTAACAGAAACTTTGCTAAACGTGCTGATGGAAATCCAAATACCTACGCTTTTGTGGGATCTCCAGAATTGGTTACAGCGTTAGCCATTGCAGGTGATTTGACCTTCAATCCCCTAACCGACACATTAATTAACGAAAATGGGGAAGCCGTTAAGTTAGATCCTCCAACGGGTGATGAATTACCAACCAAAGGTTTTGCCGTTGAAGACGCTGGTTACATTGCACCTGCGGAAGATGGAAGCGGAGTAAAAGTAAACGTTAGCCCTGAAAGCAACCGTTTGCAACTTTTGGATCCATTTGCTGCTTGGGAAGGAAGCGACTTGAAAGGATTAAAATTATTGATCAAAGCAAAAGGAAAATGCACTACGGATCACATTTCTATGGCTGGTCCTTGGTTGAAGTTCCGTGGTCACTTAGATAACATTTCCAACAATATGTTGATCGGCGCTGTGAATTTCTTCAATGAAAAAACCAACGAAGTGAAAAACCAGTTGACAGGCAACTACGAAGCAGTTCCAGCTACACAACGTGCTTACAAAGCCGCAGGCATTGGAAGTATTGTAGTAGGTGATGAAAACTATGGTGAAGGTTCTAGTCGCGAACATGCTGCTATGGAGCCTCGTCATTTGGGAGTAAGAGCCGTTTTGGTAAAATCATTTGCACGTATTCACGAAACCAACTTGAAAAAGCAAGGTATGTTGGCATTGACGTTTGCAGATAAAGCAGATTACGATAAAATCCAAGAGAACGATACCATCGATATCATTGGATTGACTGAATTTGCTCCAGACAAATCATTGCAATTGGTATTGAACCACGACAATGGAACGTCTGAAACCATCACAGTGAACCACAGTTACAATGCTCAACAAATCGAGTGGTTTAAGGAAGGTGGCGCATTGAACATCATTCGCAAATCGGTTAAATAAGAAGTTAACCCTTCCGAATCACCTGATATTTAATCCCCGAGGGAAACCTTCGGGGATTTTTTTTGCAAGTTTCGGGAGATTACTTTTCCAGGATTTGAAGGAATTTTTCGAAGATTTCTTTAGCAAGGTTTGGGATTTTTCTGAGATTTCTTTTGAGCGCGAACATCTGATTCCCCCTGAACATAATGGTGAAATTTCTCTTTCAGGAATTAAGTGAATTTTTCAGGGATGTAAGATTGGTCTATCCAATAAATAGAAACTATCCAAAATCAACTCGCTCCATAAATAACTAATTTTAGAGCAATCGTTGTATATTTAACGAAGTAATCTACATTCACATCCATATGATCAACTGGGAAAAGGAAAACGATGAGTTCTATACGGTAATTGCAGAAGCTGAAAATTTGACCACATTAGAACAAGAATTAACCGAAACAATTACTAAAATCATAGAATTGCAATTATTTAATTCTTCAAAAATTGTGGAATTTTACTTAGATGCCACGAATGGAAGTTACTTTATTTACGAAGTGGAAAACAATGGAGATAGAATAGACGAATCCATTACCGTTCATTTTTGCGCCTTAAAAATTTGGGAAGATTATACCAATTCACTAGACTTTGAAACAGACATGATAAAAACACTGGAGAATTCTGTTGCCACGCTTAAATCCCACAATATCCTTCTACCCTTTCCAGCTGTAATCCGTGATGAAATGGGACATAAGTATGAAATTTAAGTAATTCCTAAGGTTGCTAAAATCACATTTAACTGTGAACCTCCCCAATAGGAATTGGAAAATTAATTGATTAAGTTCAACGAATCTATGATGCTGCAATCCGCAATGGATGCTGAAAATTCGAACAATTATTTACCGAACTGCTTCACCGCTTCGTCGACGTACGTTTTAACGCAGCGAAACACTCGATCATCGTTGTCCGTACCGCGATCAATTCCGTGACCTGTGCGAACCACCACCATGTTTTTAGATGGAATGATAGCAATGTATTGTCCATTCAAACCTTGGAAGTAGTGAAAGTCATTTTCAGCATCTTTACCTTGATGTGCAATCCAAAATGAATGTCCGTAATTCGGCATTTTAAAAGGCTTAGAAGCCATATCTATAAAAGCAGAATCCACAATTTTTTGTCCGTTATATTCTCCGTGATTCAAAACCATGAGCCCTAGTTTCGCGAAATCGCGACTGATGGCATTCACACAACAATAAGCCAATTCATTTCCGTTTTCGTGATCCAATGACCAAAACGCGGATGCCTCCATGCCTAAAGGCTGCCAAAGTTGTTCAGAAGCAAAGTCCGCAATATGTCCATAGCGTTTTCTGCCGTTTTTTTCGTTCGATTCATCGGAAATTGCGGCAAGCAATGCAAAACCCAGTAATTGAGTCGCACCGCTTTGATATTCAAACTGACTACCTGGCTCGCGAATTAGTGGAACAGAGCGCATTACGGATTCCACATTCGAAGAATAATAACTTTTTGCTGTAA
>JACCDU011267432.1_pt1 | contig 86306 bp, 50 predicted proteins | sample 7446081 | NCBI WGS metagenome assembly JACCDU01 (sample SAMN15323447, study PRJNA562643) | freshwater metagenome | isolation source: river surface water | place: USA:Blue River Watershed | collected 2017-08-17
AAGTACACCTCACCATCACGGACGATACAATCGGTACGTGAGTATTGCGTGAGGCCAAGGGTCTGGTGGACGAGGAGCGCGAGGTCGGCAATACGTTGTTTTTCTTCGTAACTAAACCGTCCGGGGCAGATTTCGGCAGTGGTACCATTGTACTTTGACTCCAGGTCAAAAAACTCACGATTCTGTGGCGGGACAATCTCAATCGGTGGCAAAACGTAGTGACTCGTGTCACGGAAATCCTCGAGAATGGCGCAGGTTGCCTCAACACCACGGATACGCTCCTCAACAAGACACTCATCATGATCACGAAGTGCGGTATGAACGGCTTTGAGGAGGCTCGCTCCACCACCAGTCATGGTGACACCATGGGATGAGCCATTACGAGACGGCTTTACGACATACTCTGGGCCAAAGCTCCGTTCGACCACCTTTACGACCTCGAGGAGGTCACGTTCATGCTCACGCGTCACACGGACGTGCTTCGGCATTTTCGGGAGCACTTCGCGCAAAGCGCGCTTTGTGACGTCTTTGTTAAAAGCGACACTGGAAGGAAACGAGCTACTGCCGGTAAATGGGATATGGTGTCGCTCACAGATACGCTGGACGGTGCCGTCTTCACCATAGGCGCCGTGCATCGCAATAAATACGACGTCGGTTGTCAGGAGTGCCTTATCTGGTGATTTTACGCGTCCGTCGATAATCCACTCACCTTGCTTCGAAACCGGGATATCAATAACGTGATACCCAAGGCGATTGAGCGCAGCAATCACACCGGCTCCCGTCTGCATCGAGACGTCATACTCGGTACTCGGACCACCACGCAATACCGCGACACGCTTTTTAGTCATACGTAGCTACAGTTTACCATAAATACATTGCGAGTATTGAAATCATGTATACAAAAGCGAGCAGGGTTACCTGCTCGCTTTGGTGTTGTGTTCGATTTAGCCGTCGCATCTGGAGCATATATGGCTGCTTCCGTCACCAATCATTGTCTGACCACACTTTGTGCAGGTGGTATGGACAGACTGTTTTGCTTTTGACTGTCTTTTGCCTTTTGCGGTCGACAAAGGTATCACTGTCGCTCTAGCTTGCGATGCAATATCATCAAGCATCTGTCGCACGAACCCACTCGAGACAGACTGTGGCGACTTCGTCGGCTTTACATCAGAATCAATTGGCGGAAGACCTTGATTGCTGAGGTCAGTCCGACCAAGATAGCTGATCGCCAATTCTTTGAACACATAGTCAAGAATTGACGTCGTTTGAGTCACTGAGTCATTCCCCTCAACTACTCCTGCCGGCTCGAATCGAGTGAAGGTAAAAGCTCTGACGAAGGCTTCAAGCGGAACACCGTGCTGAAGACCAAGAGAGACTGACTTGGCAAAATTGATAAGGAGATTACGAACAAGCGCACCTTCTTTCTCCGTATCAATAATTATCTCGCCAAGCTTTCCATCACCATACTCTCCGGTCCGAAGATGAATCTTGTGACCAGAGATAACGACCGACTGCGTGTACCCTGTTCGTCTATTTGGCAGTGACACACGTCTGCTCTGCTTTGGGCTATTGGTCATTCATGAACTCCTCTATTTGATTCCAGCATTACTATATACCTACGGTGATACATCTACAACATTACTAAGATAGCGAGCGCTTGCGTTGCTTGGTGCGGAAGAAGTTGATGGCAAAGCGGTGTGATTCGGCGTTGGCGTGGAGTATCTCGAGACGATGCGCCTCAATGAGTGCCTGTGGGCCGAGGATACGGTTTGCCTTGTGCTTATCGTCTTTGACGACTGCTACGACCGGTATAAGGAGCGAATGCTCGGCAAGAATAAGCTCGGCGACGCGCTTCTGAATCTCGTTGCCGTCAACTACGATGATATTTGGAAACGGCCACTCTGGGTGCGCGAGACGTCTCGTTAACACCTCTTTGAGAGCCGCGGGGTCGTTGGCGTCTTTGAGTGTCTTTATTTTGAATTTGCGGTAGCCATCCTTTTGTGGCTCGCTCCCTTCAACCACCGTCATGACACCAACCATATCCTGGCCGTCCATATGCGCGATATCGTATGCCTCAATGCGGAGTGTCTGGCCAGTGCGAGCGGTAGCACGCTCAGCTTTGATGAGTGCGATATCTTGGATATGCTCAAGGGCGAAGATTTGCTTTTTAATCTTGGCTGCCATTTCGAATCGCTCGGCTTTTGCTTCTTTGAGCATATCCTTCGTGAGCTCGGTGATAATCTGGCGCTTTTTACCTTCAAAGAAGAGCTTCAGGTGCCTAATGGTACGGTCGTACAGCGGCTTATCAGTGTGATTTGGATAGAGACCAATCTGACGATTAAAATCGACTTTACCACGGGCAAGCTTGGTCCGTTCAAACCCGACCGGCTCCTTGGTGTCATAGAACTGAAAGAGGCGACGGACAATCTTAAGCGCCTCGCGCAAGAGACTGCCACTCGGAAACGGTCCGAAGTGATATTTAATTTCCTTTTCAGTAAACTTTTCGGTGAGGTCTTTGCCTCGAACGACGAGAACGCGTGGCCATTCTTCGTTCGTAATCACGAGGTGATTGTATGACTTATCGTCTTTACTACGAGTGTTGTACCGCGGCTTGTGTGTCCTGATGAGATTCGTCTCAAGAATAAGTGCCTCAAGCACACTCTCAGTCTCAGTGACTGATACTGTCACCGCCTCAGTAACCATGTTTTCAATGAGCTCAGAGCGTTTCTCTTTGATATCACTCGCGAAGTAGCTACGGACACGGTTCTTGAGCGAAGTCGCCTTCCCAATATAAAGAATCTGCTCTTGTGGGCCAAGGAAAAAATACACCCCAGGGGTGTCCGGGAGCGCGAGGGCTTTGAGGTCTCCTTTTGTCATACGGGTACTCTACCACAAATCAAAAACCGCCCCAATCATCGGTGCTGGGGCGGTTAGTCGTTCTGCTTGTTTGTAATCTTTACACCAGCAGCAAGAGCAATAAATGCCAAGATAAAGTACAGTACTCCATCAAAGAACTCTTTCCCGCCGGTAGAAAGCGAGACAGAACCGAGTAATAAGCAGCCAATAAAAGTGAGATAGAAAGAACTCGCTACCATGTACCGCAGGTACTTCATGACACCCTCCGTATCTGGTCGACTATCTATAGACTAGCATAACGATTTATATGGATAAAGGAAAACCGCCAGACAAGCTGGCGGGCTTCGTTTCGTATCAGCCACGTTCATAGGTAGCGTGGGTGGGTACAACGTCACGACCACGTGGATCGGGTGGCGGTGTCGATTGAGACTGCATGAGCTCAGCCATACAGCTGGCGGATGTATTCATTCATCTGCTCGCGGTCATTCTTGGAGGATGTTTCGGACTGCTTGGTCGAATCTTCTCCCTGCTGCTGCTTCGACTTTTCACGCTTCTGGCGCTCAGGTTCCTCGTTGTCACCGGCTTGGGTCATCTTGTATCCCCCTTTCACTGTTTCCGTGGTGCATTGTACTCCCGTCTTTTTGAAGCGCAACAATCAGCTCGTGTATAACAAAACCACCACGTCTCGTGACGCGGTGGTTTTGCTTATGAGACCTAGAGCACGTTCTTAAGGTATTTACCGGTATGAGACTTCGGATTTTCGGCCACTTGCTCGGGTGTCCCTTTGGCGATGACTTCACCGCCACCAGCGCCACCTTCAGGGCCAATATCGATGATGTAGTCGGCACACTTCACGAGGTCGAGGTTGTGCTCAATCACCATCACCGTATTCCCCTTATTCACGAGCTCTTGGAGAATCTCAATGAGCTTACGGACATCATCGTAGTGGAGACCAATGGTAGGCTCATCAAGCATGTAGAGCGTCTTCTGGGTATGTGGTTTGTAGAGCTCAGACGCAATCTTTACACGCTGTGCCTCACCGCCAGAGAGCGTGGTCGCACTCTGACCAAGCTTCAGGTACGAGAGTCCGACATCGAGAAGGGTTTTGAGGCGCTCCTCAATCGCTGGCACATCTTTGAAGAACTCATACGCCTCCTCGATGGTCATCTCGAGGATTTGGTGGATATTCTTTTTGCGGTAGGTGACCTCAAGTGTCTCCTTCGTGAAGCGCTTACCCTCACACACATCACACTCCACAAACACGGTCGGGAGGAAGTGCATCTCTACCGCAATCTCTCCATTACCCTGACACGCTTCACAGCGACCACCCTTCACGTTAAACGAGAAGCGGCCGGGCTTCCACCCGCGTGCACGGGCCTCGCCAGTGGCGGCAAAGAGGTCACGGATGTGCGAGAAGGAGCCAGTGTATGTCGCTGGGTTACTGCGTGGCGTACGACCAATTGGTGATTGGTCAATGAGGATTGAGCGACCGAGGTACTCAGTCCCGGTAAACGATGAACAGTTGTACGTCTTTGGACTGCGGTACTTTTTCTCGAGGCGAGCCTTAAGGTTCTTATCGACTATTTCGTACATGAAGGTCGACTTACCCGAACCAGATACACCGGTGACACAGATGAGGCGTCCGAGCGGGATATCGACATTGAGATTCTTGATATTAAAGGCTTTTCCTCCTTTTATTTTGATAGAGCCTTTTTCGCTATCTCGGCGGTCTGGTATCTGAATCTTCTTTTCGTGTCGCAGGTAGGCCAAGGTCGATGAGCCAGAGTCATTCTTCTTCGCTTTAAGGAGGTCCTCAAGCCAACCAGAGACCACCACGTTACCTCCATGCACGCCGGCGCCAGGGCCAATGTCGACGATGTAGTCTGAGGCATAGATCGTGTCTTCATCGTGTTCAACCACGATGATGGTGTTACCGAGGTCACGGAGTTCGGTGAGTGTCTTGATGAGGCGGTCGTTATCGCGCTGATGGAGGCCGATAGTCGGCTCATCAAGCACATACAGCGCACCCACGAGGCCCGATCCAAGCTGAGACGCGAGACGAATACGTTGCGCCTCGCCACCGGAGAGCGTGTTAGCTCGTCTATCAAGGGTAAGATACTCAATACCAACATTATTCATGAACTCGAGGCGTTCGATAACTTCACGTAGTGCCGGCCAGGCGATTTCTTGCTGATGCTTCGTGAGTTTCAGTTCCTCAATGAACTTCGTCGCTTCCTTGACGGTCATCGCAGTGAACTGCACGATATTGATACCAAGTGATTTGTCGCTACCACCGAGGTAGACACGAAGTGCTTCTTTACGGAGTCGTGCCCCTTCACAGACCGGACAGACATCACTCTGGAAGATACCAACCACACCGAGTCCGTTACACTCAGGACAAGCACCATACGGTGAGTTAAACGAGAAGAGACGAGGTTCTACCTCAGGGAACGATGACCCATCAACTGGACAAATAAACTTCGCCGAGAGCATGCGTGAGGTACCGTCTGGCGACTCGATTTTAACAAGACCATTGGCAAGACCTAAGGCGACCTCGACTGCCTCTGAGAGACGTTCACGCGAACCTTTCGGATCATCGGTGAATTCACTCACATAAATCTCGTCGATGAGTACATCGATGTCATGTCGTTTCGTTTTTGACAGCTCAATCCGTTCACGGAGTTGCTTCACTTCCCCGTCCACTTTAATCGTTTCAAAGCCTTTACCAAGGAGATCATAAAGAAGTTGATAGTACTCACCCTTACGTCCGACCACCACTGGTGCAAACACCACCACCCGTCCCTTCGAGACCTCAATCCCCATCACCTTTTGTGACTGGGCTTTCGTGGCACTCTTCACCTCTTTAGACTCGATAGAATCAAGGACAACCCGAAGGATTTCGTCCTGAGACATCTTCTGGATCGGGACATCAACATCAAGACAGTACGGTTGCCCGACACGCGCGTAGAGGATACGGAGGTAGTCGTAGATTTCGGTAATGGTCGCCACTGTTGAGCGTGGATTACGACTCGCCGACTTCTGGTCAATCGAGATAGCTGGTGAGAGACCAGATATCTCATCGACATCAGGCTTCTGCATTTTGTTGAGAAATTGGCGAGCATATGGTGAGAGCGATTCAACATAGCGACGTTGCCCCTCCGCAAAGATGGTGTCAAACGCGAGTGAAGACTTACCAGAGCCAGATGGCCCGGTAATAGCGACCATGGCACCACGTGGCATTTCGACTGTGATGTCCTTGAGGTTGTGGGTACGAGCACCACGCACGATGATCTTTTGTGACCGATCGTCCATATTGGTCCGTATGACCTTCTTCCCGTCACCTTTTTTGTCTTGTGCCATAGTCAACAATTACCCCAATAAATATACGAAACGCCACTGCACGGTGGTAGTGGTTTATAGGTATGAGTATAGCAGACAGCAGTCATTATAAAAAGCAGCAAACCTTCCCTAGGACCGGCCTAGGGAGGTAAAGACGACACCCGGGTAATTACCCGGGTGCTTTAGATGCTAGTCGTTAGACAGTATGAGGTCGTCGTCGGCAGCATTCGGAAAACTCTCACAGTGTTCAAAGTAATCACGATTCGCACGCATTTCGACCAGCCATTCACGCAAGGTACCGACACCAAAATAGAACATCGCATGACGACGAAGCATCACTTTGACTTGCTGGTAGGTAGGCGCCGGTAGACCAATCCGGGTCCGACAGAATATCGTGTGTCGGACAGACATATGGACGAGTGTCCGGTAGCGACGCCTCCAGTCCACCTCTCGACCAATACCTGCCAAGATAAGTCCACGATGAGTCAGTGTGGTCATGATTATACCTCCTTTATATCCAAAAGTACTGTAACGTATTTTAAGACAATGCTCAATTGCTAGCAGTCTATTTTAGCAACAGCTATGCTTCTTGCATGTTATCAACTCACCTCTTAAATGCTCGGTACATAAGAAAAATTATAATACTTACAGCAATAACAACACCTTTAAAGCCAAAAATAATTCCGATAAATACCAGTCCGAACGCAATCCCTCCCACATATGATGACTTATGATATGGTCGCATAGTAATAGTTAGTTTTTGTACGTTACTGTTACTGTAAACACCCTCCCTAGGACCGGCCTAGGGAGGGCACTGTTACATAAGGGTTTTCTTTGATTTTTTGGTTTTGCCGGCGGCTTCGGCTTCAAGGTAGGCAATTTCGTCGCGGATGATAGCGGCTGTTTCAAAATCGAGGATAGAGACAGCATCTGCCATCTGCTGACGTTTCTCCTTGAGGACCTTGGCGGGATTTCGCTTGAAGAGCTCCATATCGACCTTGAGCATCGTATCAACCGTCTCATCGTGCTGGGTACGGAGCTGGTCGGCAATTGATTTAATCTCCTTCGCAATAGTCTTAGGGGTGATGCCATGCTTTTCGTTGTAGGTCATCTGGAGGCTACGACGACGGTTAGTTTCATTGACCGCGTAGGTGAGCGCATCAGTCATCTCATCAGCATAGAGAATGACGCGTCCATTTACGTTACGGGCAGCACGACCGATAGTCTGAATGAGCGCGGTCTCACTGCGGAGGAAGCCCGCTTTATCGGCATCAAGAATTGCGACGAGCTCTACCTCAGGGAGGTCGAGTCCTTCACGGAGGAGGTTAACCCCCACGAGACAATCAAACTTCCCTTTACGGAAATCAGTGAGGGTCTCGATACGCTCAAGGGTCTCTACATCGCTATGGATATACTTCGTCTTGATACCACGTTCGGTGAGGAACTCGGAGAGATCTTCTGCCATCTTCTTAGTGAGCGTAGTCGTGAGAACACGAGCGCCACCAGCAATGACCTTCACCGATTCTTCAATGAAGTCTTTAATCTGACCTGGGTAATCACCCTTCTCGGTCACTGGGCGCATATCGATATAGGGGTCAATAAGCCCAGTCGGGCGGATAATCTGTTCAACCACATCGCCTTCTGCCACACAGCGATTGATATCTACTCCACGGAAGTAGGCTGCTTGACTCTCAGTACCACTCTTACTCTGCTTCCCTTCGCCGACTGCACCAATCGGACAACAATGCTCGAACTCATACTTGCCGGGTGTCGCTGACGTATAGATGCACTCACCAATCTTGGCTTCAAATTCTTCAAACTTAAGCGGACGATTATCAACTGCGCTCGGAAGACGGAATCCAAAGTCGACCAGGGTATCCTTACGACTACGGTCACCAGCATACATACCACCAATCTGTGGCAGGGTTACGTGAGACTCATCGATAATGGTGAGGAAGTCTGGTGTACCATCGGGGAGATGCGGGAAATAGTCGATGAGCGTGTACGGCGCCTCACCCGGCTTTCGCCGATCAAAGTGTCGTGAATAATTCTCAATACCGTTACAGTATCCGACCTCTCGAATAAGCGCGAGATCGTGCTCGGTGCGCCGACGAAGACGCTCCGCTTCGAGAAGCTTACCTTCAGCTTTGAATTTCTTCAGCTGTTCTTCAAGCTCAAGCTTGATATCCTCATATGCCACCTTACGCTCGTCTTCAGGTGAGACGAAGTGCTTGGCTGGGAAGAGGAAGAAAACGTCGAGCTCGGCAATAATCTCACGCGTCACCGCATCAATCTTCGTGATTGAGGAGACGGCTGCCCCCTGGTACCCAAGGCGGACAATAACCCGTTCATTCGTCGGCATGATTTCAACCGTATTTCCAATAGCACGGAACTGCCCCGGCGTAAGATCGGCATTTGTCCGCTCAAAGTACATATCGATAAGGAGACGGAGCATATCTGTCCGCGTAATAGGAAAGCCTCGTTCAATCTTCTTGTGCTTCTTCTCGTACTCTACTGGCGAGCCGAGACCGTAGATACACGATACTGATGCCACTATGATCACATCTGGTCGGGTAAGGAGAGCCTGAGTTGAGGCGTGACGGAGACGATCAATCTCCTCATTGATTTGCGCTTCTTTTTCGATGTAGGTATCGCTCGTCGGCATATATGCCTCTGGCTGGTAGTAGTCGTAGTACGAAACGAAGTAATGGACGGCATTGTTCGGGAAAAAATCACGGTACTCTTGCGCGAGCTGAGCAGCCAGGGTCTTATTGTGGGCTATGACGAGGGTTGGCTTCTCGATCTGTGCGATAACATTCGCTCCCGTGAAGGTCTTACCAGAGCCAGTGACACCAAGCAGCGTCTGGTGACGCTTCCCGGCGCGGACACCAGCAACGAGACGTTCAATCGCCTGTGGCTGATCGCCCGCCGGCGTCTTTTCGGTTGAGAGGTCAAATATCATGCTGCTGAGTATACCGCGCTAGACTCAAAATATAAACCCACAAACTCAAGCCGGCTTCAACTTTTTGAGGTTATCCTATAGCTACTTTTGAAGAAGCTGTTCGCGTAAATTCTTTGTGAAGTTGACGATGAAGTTGAGGTTATGGATTGAGGCGAGGTGTGGTCCGAGAATCTCACCAGCCCGGAAGAGGTGTGCGACATAGGCCTTCGTGTACTTCTGCGCGACATAGCCAGTTGAGAGTGGATCGAGTGGCGTATGGTCGTTAACGTACTGGGCATTGCGGAGATTGAGCTTCTTAGTCTCTGGGTAGGTAAAAGTACCACATGGTGTCGTCACCATGTTACCGGTATGCACGTAAATCGTGCCAGTGCGACCAATGCGGGTTGGAGCGACACAGTCAAAGGTATCGCAACCCTGGAGGATACCCTGCACAATATCCTCTGGTTCACCAATACCAAGGAGGTGTCGTGGTTTATCGTCTGGAAGAATCTCATTCACTACCTTAAGCGAGTCTCCGAGATCCTCTTTACTGAAGCTACCGCCAATCCCAAAACCATCAAAATCCATATCGGAGAGCACACGAGCACTCTCCTGCCGTAAGTCCATAAAACGACCACCTTGAATGACGCCGTAGAGACCTTGCTTCTTTAAGGCTTCGTAATTTTGCTTATGGGCGAGGATGCTTCGCTTCGCCCAGCGGTGCGTACGGTCCATTGCCTCTTTTTGGTATTCATAATCCGCAGTTGGGCTCGTACATTCATCAAACGCAACAATAATATCTGCCCCAATGGCATGCTGAATATCGATACTCCGCTCGGCGGTGAAGCGATGCATCGAGCCATCAAGATGTGAGGTGAAGGTCACCCCTTCTTCATCAATGATACAGAGCTTGCCGTGATCTTCGGCGTACTTCTGACTGTACACATTGAGCCCTTTCTTGACCGGGAGCTCATCAGTCTCCTCGACCTCGCCTTTGGCGAACTTGGTCACCCCTTTTCCGAAGGCAGCGCCAAGACTAAACACCTGGAATCCGCCTGAGTCGGTCATGGTCGGTGTCTGCCACTTGGCAAATTCATTGAGTCCCCCACCAGCTTTAATGACCTCATGTCCTGGCTGGAGGAAAAGGTGGTAGGTATTCGCGAGTGTTACCTCGTTCCCCACGTACTGGGTAAGATCCTCAGGCATGAGGGATTTGACCGAGGCCTTGGTACCCACCACTACAAACGCTGGTGTATGAATATCACCATGTGGTGTATGAATAACCCCCGCTCGAGCGAGATTCTTAGTGCTGGTAGCCTCGGTTTCAAACCATACTGGTCGCTGTGACATAGATGGGTTCGAGTATAGCGTATTTGGAGAAATCTGCACGAAAAAGCCCGGATTAACTCCGGGCCTTCTTCTTATTTACCTGACTTAATCTCAAGGAGATCTATCGCGAAGACCAGGTTGGCTCCACCAGGGATTGGGCCGTACCCCTTCGCACCATAGGCCTTATCAGCCGGAATCACGAGGATACGCTTGCCTCCAGCCTTCATACCAAGAATACCCTCTTCCCAACCGGCAATCACCTTATTCTCGCCGAGGGTGAATGTGAAGGCCTCACCGCGCTTATTTGAGTTATCGAACTCCTGACCATTCTGGAGTGTTCCGATGTAGTGAACGGTTACCGTGTCTCCTACCGCTGCCTCAGCTCCGGTACCGATGACCACGTCATCGACCACAAGCTTCGAGAGATTACCAGTTGCGTCTGCTGCATTGATGATAGCGCTACGGAGATTAGCTTCAGGGTCACCCTCATCAGACACAAAGACCATACCCGATTGTGCCATCTGATCATTAACATTTACAACCACCTTGCTGTCGTCTTTGGTAATCAAATAGAGAGCACCGGTCATCGCGGTGACACTGAGGGCAATACCAGCAATTTCTATCTTAGAAAACATACACAAAAAGTTAGTAGTACTAATAGTACGATGGTGACCGCTATCGTGCAACCACTAGCGTGAAATAGTGATAGTTTGAGCCATTATTTGCTCTCGAAGTGATGGTTCACTTCTGTCTGCGAGTGCTGCGAGGAAGCGCGTTGTTGAAGTGGCATCACGAGGACACGGTACTGCGAGCGCACACTGTGCGTGCGGAATGATAGTAAACGCTGCGGTAGTAGTAGCAAGCGTGAGTGTTAGATTCATACCTTCACGCACATCATCGCTAAAGTACTGATCAAAGATAAAGTTGCCGAGTGAGTAAAATACTGGCACACCATCAATGAGCTGTATATCCTGAACCACATGGGGATGGTGGGCAATAATCGCATCGACACCAAGTCCAATCAATCGACGAGCAAAGGCAGCCTCTGCACCACTATGAACTAGCTCATACTCATTACCCCAATGGATATATGCCACCTGATAAGTGCTTGAGGCGATGAGAGCAGTCATGAGTGTGCCGAGTGTCTCAACGTCCGGCATACCAAAAAGTGTATGGATCCCAATCACACCAACAGTGTCTATCTCACCAGGAATAATGACGAGAGATGAGGTAGCAACCAAAACTGGGTCACCAAAAGCGATTATCTGCTCATCCGCCAGAGCATTGTACGCATTCATAAGACCATCACGTCCGTAATCGCGTCCATGATTATTCGCCAACGATGCGTGTGTCACCCCAAGTGAGCGCAAGAGCGCGATATGTCGTACATCAGTCGAAAAGCGCATACCACCAGACGGAGTTGAGATGTGCGGGAGGGCGACTGCGCTTTCAAAGTTTACCACCGTCGCATCTGCGGGTGGTAAGAGGGGCGAACTGCTCGCACGCACATACCCATGCCCATGTCGGTTGAGCAGCACCTCGACATGTCGCCCGAGCATAATGTCGCCGGTAAAGTTTATGACTAGCGGTTTTGGAGGTGGTGGAAGAACTGGGGTTACTTCTAGGACTTGGGAGTCAAAGGTGACTTCTGTAACGATGGTGGCAGGAATAAACAGCTGAATAAGTAAAAGTACAACCCCAGCACTAGCGAGGCTGAGATACAGGAGGATTTTCTGACGGGTGGAAAACTCCAGCTTTTTCGACATACAATAGATAGGTTAACCCAAATAGCACGATACTGAAAGCCAGGATAAGAGAGGCACGCATCTGAGTCTTCTCGATTCGACGACGTTCAGCTTGGAGATCTTTGAGGTCACTATCATCAATGGCCACCTTTACTCCCAACATAGCACTAATGTCTGCTGGCGAGAGCTTTTCATCAGTATGAAAAACACGATGGAGCGTATCAACGTGACTGGTATTTGTCGCAGTATTCTCTTTAAGAACCATGAGGGCAGTATCGACATCATTGTCGTTCCAGCGGGCACTAATGAGGACAGAACGAATAACCTCATCAGGCGCAGTTGGATGAATACCATTAGTTTTCAATATTGTCTCAATTTGATTCTTGTCTATCATATTAGCGCTTTGCTTTACGTGTTGGGGTCAATCTATCATCAGACACATAGAGACTGTAGAGCTCTAAGAGTACCATAAAGAGACTCACCATCACCGGACCAATAATAAAGCCAATTGGTCCAAACAGTGAAATACCACCAAGTACTGAGAGGAGTACTACAAACGGATGGAGATTATTACCTCGACTCATGAGATACGGACTGATAAAGTTGTCGACAATGACCATCGTCGCAATACCCCAGACAGCCAGACCTACTGCCGGTCCAAACTCTCCAATGTAGATAAGGTAACCAACCGCTGGCACCATAATCGTTGCTGTACCAAAGCCAGGAAGGAGTGCACCGAGCGCACCAATCGTACCCCAGAGGATAGGTCTATCGATACCAAAGATAGAAAAACCAAGGGCTGCTGCAACACCCTGGAGGATAGCGACGAGCACGGTGCCAGTCGCCACCGAGCGAATAGAACGAGCAATTCTATCCATAATAACCTTGTCTTCCGTATCCTTCAGTGGACTAACTGATACCATCCACGCAACGAGTCGTTCACCGTCTTTGAAGAGATAGAATGATCCGAGCATAGCAATCAGGAACGTGAATACAACAGATAGTGTACCGGCGAAGATAGTACCGAGATTTCCTGCAAACCACGAGACACTCTCACGGATCTGGGCCGAGAGATTAAGATCAAAAGTTGGTATGTAGGTTTGGATGGTTGTTTCAACACCGGTCATCATCGTATCGATTGGAAGCTGACCAGTCGACTCTAGTGAGCGATAAAAGGAAACAAATTCGTTTACGAGGAGGGTGGAAACAAGTGAGACCGGAGTCACCACTGCACAAAACACTACCAAGGTAGCCAGCAGTGCCGCCAGGGTTCGATTCTGTCTCGTAATGAACCGCAAGATAAAGCGGTACATTGGATAACAGATAATGACGGTTATCGCAGATAGGGCAAGTGCCGTCAGAAACGGAAAAAATATTTGCCACGCAATATAACCAACGAGCGCCAGCGTACTAAAGAAAAAGGTATACTCGATAATTCTCCCTCGAGCCATATAGCAAAACTATACCAGAAAAGCCACCGTAATGTGTGACAAAGTTGTTCTGATACCGTGTACAACTTACTCAGCAGCTAAGAGCTCATCAATGAGAATCCGCATTTGCTCTTTGGTTTGTGGGTTACGTTCATGACGCACGAGAGTGCCATCTTCGTTATAGGTAATTGTCTCTGGCATGGCATAGCCACCTGAGCGACTATAGAAGTGATCTTCCGTGTCAATCACAATCTGGAGGTTATCAAGCGGTGGTAAGGTGGTGAGATAGCGTTCTGCCTGTTCTTTTGGTTCTTTACGGTTTAGGGCAATAAACGTGACTCCTCGGTCTTTGTACTCACCAGCAATTTCATTAAGTGCAATCAGTTCGTCTCGACTTAACGGACTCCAGCTAGCCCACGAATTGACGTAGAGCTTTTGGCTCCCAACTGCTTCTGATATTGAGACTGGTGCACCGGTAATACTGGTATAACGATTTGGATTGTTTTCTTCACCAATAAACGCGAGTCCGGCATCACTGGCTATATCCTGACGCTCAGTGACCGTGTCATAGGTAAACCATGCCGCAGCCAGAATCACCGCTGCCATGACAACGAGAAAAATGATGGTGGTGCGTTTGTACGATCGAGCATCCATGACAATCTATCCCTTAAAGTAGAGCTCGAAATCCTCGAGTGTCTCATTCGGTGCAGCTTCAACCAAATTGAGCTCAATTTGAGTCCCTGCAAAGGTGGCGGAGAGATTTGCTGCCTCACTCGCAGTAGCACTCACCATAAAGCGCTGCGGTGTCATCACCTGGGCACACATCTCACTGTTGTTAATGACGTCAAACTGGAAGGTGACTTGCTCCGGGAGCGATTCAGCTACCCGTGACTCGTAGGTCAACAGATCACACGGTGTCGGCATCATGACTTCGCCTACTATAGTATGAACACCATCACGATAGAAGTGCTTGGCTTCGATTCGAGAAATAAGTGGGCTTGGGGTAGGAGTTTCGGCGACCGGCTCAGACACAACTGGGGCTGGCTGCTGCTTGGCTAGGTAGGTGTAGGTAAACATCCCGAGTACGATTGCTCCGAGTAAACCGCAGACTAAGATAATTTCTCTTTGACGCATAGGTTTTTGTGATTACCAAATAAAGGTACCCTAAGTATACACCTAGCGTGAGAGGCTGTCGCTCCCAGCATAGATGATAATACTATTCTCCTCACCTTCACGTGCCGAGAGGAGTGCTCCAGTCAGGAGACGGCTAAGCGTCAGTGCCAGTTCTTGATCCTTAGCAGAGTACACGATTATCGTGCGCTCATCTTGGCGACTCTCATCAGTATCAAGATCGTAGACGCTATAGCCAGCCTTCTCAAGAGCGATCTGCGTACGAGCACCAGCACCCACCTTGCCGCTCGCGTTTACAACGGTAATTGGTGGTGTGGCTATTTTTTCTTCTGGGAATGTTTCGTCTAGCTTTAACTCGTTGTATGAGATTTCTTCAGATGACATAACCACGTCGGCTCCAGGACTATTGATAGCAACTTCAAAGTGCGTGTCTTCTTTCATAATACTCGCGATGACATAGGTAATTGCCACAAAGGCTAGCAGCACAACGATGAAGGCTCCTATTAGCTTCGCGTAATGACGAAGCGTACGGAAGAGTGACTTGAGGCGCATCTTAACGGTAGTTCCCGCTTGCCATGATTTCAGGATATCAAGGAAACCCGCACGCACCGGTGCCGTTGCTCGTTGATAAGAATTGCCACGCATGACAACAGTCTTCGAATCTAGTGTACCAGTACGCATATGTTGTGGTACATATGGACGTGTGTCTGGAGAAACTCCTGAGAGGGCAAGCATGCGCTCGATGTATCGACGAATGAGCCACGCACCGATTTTAATAACTGCCACCACAAGAATAATCGTGAGGAAAATTGTCGTGTACGGAATAATCCAAAAGTATGTCGTACTCGTCACAAATTGCTTGCCTTCAACGCCATACCCCAGTGTTGCCACCGCTTTGTAACGACCAATATCATAAAGTGCTGTATCCCCTTTCCAGGTGAATGTAAATTTTCGAACACTATCAGGTAGGACATTACCGAAGTGGGTTTGATGATTGATTGGAATAAGACCTCGCTCCTGTCCCCACATATTTAAAATCTTAATATCTCCCTGGGGTTGTACGTGGACATTACCCGTGTTTTCAAACCGGAGCGAGAGTGTCACCTCAGGACGTTGTACAACCGAGGGCTCAGTTGTAAACTCACGAATATCAGCCACCTCACGCACATCTCCCGCAACACGAACAAAGAATAGTGAGGTTACATACTGTGCAGTCTGAACCTGTGATGCTTGCCGACCCTCTGTTGGAGGCTTTGTACCGATAAGGACGGCGGCGTAGTGTCCACCAGGAGCAGCGTTATCCGGCACATTCACCTGAAGCGGTATGGTGGCCGTTTGTTGCGGTGGGATTACAACCGGTTCGACAGGTACCGTGATCCACTCAGCAAGCGTTTGACCGCCAGTTTCTTCACTCATGATAGGGATGAGGTCACCTCGACCATCTTCACCAAGTGGTGCGAAGTTTACCGGCTCTGGGTATACCGTAATTTCATAATTATTGGCATTAATGACGCGGAGCTCACTCGTCCAAGCCTGACCTGGCTCGGCCCGCATTTCAAACAGTGTTGGTGACACCGTGAGTGTTTGCGTGTCTGGTTGTTGCGCAAGCGTGTAAAACGGTATCCCTATACAAATAGCGACTAACGAGTATTTAATTGTGTTTAAGATTGATGTCATGGTCTTTTAGATCACTATGAACCCCATCGCGGATATACATTGCGACTGACTCATCATCGACATGATGGTGTCGACGCTGCTTAAAGATATACAAAAGCGTGAGTATAAGGGTGGTTAAGAGGAGCACCCCAAAGGCAATCATAATATAAAGAATCGGTACTACGGTAAAAAAGGTAGTGTCGTACAAATTTGCTCGCTGGGTACTACCATACTCAAGATTAAGAAAAGCTTTGTGACGACCATAAATACCGGTAGCGGGTAGTGTTGCTGAAAACTCTCGACGAGTACTCGGCTCGAGTACTTCACCAGCATCATTTACGGATACTGCTCCAACCTCCTTACCACGCACATCGTAAATAATAATCTCACCTTTTGGTGATATTGGGGTGTCCCCGATATTTTCAAGCTCGTAGCGCACGAGGCTCTCAGCTGGATTGGTGACAAAGCGGTCGACCACAAATGAATGCAGTCGAAGGTATTCGTTTTTCTTATCAGCTATCGCGAGACGGACCGTCACACCAGGTGCGCGACCTGCCATGACTGCAGCCTCTGCTTCATCACGCTTATCGCCACTCCCAAACCCAATAAGCGCATAGTACTCACCCGGAACTGCCTGGGGATTGATGGTAATTGAAAGTGGGATACGCTTCGTTTCACCGGGAGCAAGCTCTATCCGAGCGCGAGAGATAGCGAGCCAACTTGCAACATTTGTCGTCTGATCGGTCATAACCGGCGCAATAAACTCCTCAATCGAACCATCTTCACCAAGCGTAATGGCATTGACCGACGGAAATATCTTCACCGGTACCGTGCCAGTATTGGTCACCTTAATGGTCTCCTCGAGCATGTCTCGCGCTGACACATCGCGCTCTATCACAAGCGGTGTCACACTATAACTGTTTGCCAATACAAACTGCGGTACGGTAATAAATAGTGCGAGACAGATGAGTAGTGCTTTCATACTAGTAGGTAGGGATAGCAATATAGACGATTTCGGTTTCGTAATTACCTGCCGGCTGGGTCGATCCAACGCGAACTCGATATACAATATCATGAACATCATTCGCTGGTATAGGGTTGTACATGACTTCAGCCGGTGTCGTATGAAGTCCGGCATACGTATCAAGTGCCGCAAAGCGGGTTGAGCCGCCAGAAAGGACAGCATCAGTTGCATGGTATCCAACACAACCAGAGGCACTCAAACTACAACCGACGGACCATGCAGTTGGTACCGCATTAGTGCCGGTCACTGATGGAATCGCTGTACCATACACATTAAGGAGCTGTTGCCGAGCAAATGCTAATACCCGATAGCCCTCCGTGGCATTCGTCGTCACCGCAATCCGATGCGCTGCATACACATCGGTATTGAGCGGCAGTGAACCAAATGCCACCGTTGATGGCGTTGAGGAAGCAGTAGTCGTAATACCTGCGGTCGTGGTACCACTTGGAAGCCCATTAATCGTAAGTGTGAGCTTAGCTGTCTCTGCCACGAGACTTGGTGTAACTTCCCCACTCGCGACCGGGACAGGGACGTCTTCAAACACTTCATACAGTCTAAAGTAGTAGACCGCACCAGCACGAGCAGCCGCATGACGGATATAAAAGGCAAACTCTTTATTGGCACTTGGCTGATGGGTAAAGCCTGGAACAAACGTTGGACTCTCATTGTGCGTACCACAGCCATTACCAACTGATGCTGTGCATGAATCGGCGTCTGAGAGCACCTTAGTGGTAATCGTCGCATTATCTACCCCACCACCATCGGCATAACACCAGGTGGAGGTAGCAGTACAGGTCGAGGTAGCTGCTAACTCTTTTGGATTGGTGAAGTTCGGATCTTCATCGTATTGCAATCGGAACTTCACATTCTGCCCAGTTACATTCTTGCGTTCACCGACCGTCACACGAAGTGCAATCACGTTTTGATTTTGAATTTCAATTGGTGAGATATTTTCACTAGATAGTGGTGAAAGTGGTGTCTCAAGTTCTGCATCTTCGTAAAAGCGCCAATTTTTAGTTTGAGGTGCGTACCCAGCAGTACGAAGCTGCGGATAGTTGAGGTAGCCATCGAGTGGAGTTCCATCACTACGAACCATGCGGAAACAGTATGTATTACGAGAAAGCGCTCCGTTATGTTGCACATACCAGTCATACTCGAGGTCCTCTCCTGGGTTAACCAAATATGGGTTAGCTGGACTTTGATTCTCTTCCTCAAGACTACCAGCTCTATCTGAGACAGAAATGAGCAAGTCGCCACTATCAGGTGGATTAATACTGAGTGCTGTGCCATCGGTAGTGCCAGTAGCAGCGTAGCCGCGCCATGCACCAGAACCACCGGCTGCACCAAGGTCAGTCCAGGTCCCGACACTACTACAAGACGTCACTCGGAGGCCGTATTGTAGTTTAAAATCATAAAGACCAGCAGGCAAAATAGCGTTAGCTACTCGTAGTGACATTCGGAGGCGCACAACCTCACTCTCGCCAAGTGGTTCATCAAGTGCCGTAATCGGACTATTTTCACCAACATCAACAGGACCAGGTGGCCATGGATCAGCTGGCGTTAGTGCATTATTATCAACATAAAAACGATAGTAGTTTTGGCGCACTGCAAGCCCACTCACTGGCCACTCGACCACCTCTGTTCGGTAGGTCATTTCAGCGGAAGCCTCACTACGCCACAGTTCAAACGTAGAGGTGCCGGTAATACGAAGACCAGCATTTACAAGCGGGAAGTTAGTGTTCGCACCAACTACTCGCGACATACCGAAGATAGATGCATTATTAGTTGACTCAATCGGAGTAAAGAGTGAAATACTTAGTGTTACCGGCTCAGTGCCCGCGTTTGTCGTACCATTGGTACGCTGCACTTTCATGGCACCAGCACTCGTTTGTTGGTTCTCAATTACCCACGCTACCGATACATGGCCAGTTGGAGTAGTAGCTGCTGGTTCAAGATTGAACGACACTTGTCCTATACTCGATAACCAGACCTCGTGACCAAAGTTGTTGACGTTACCAAGTGCCCCCATGCGCTTTTGGGTATGAATAAAGGTACGAGCTAAGCTATTTACTGGATCGATTGGCTTTGTCTCTACTACAGTCGATGAGGCATACGTATGCTCGACCCGTTGCACGCGCCAGTTTATACCCGTGTACTCAACCACCGCATAGCTAACATTAATAATCGCTCCACCGGCTCCACGACGAAAGATTGGTCTATCATTTGTCGCATCCCACTCAGCGGTCACTTGCTGTGCATAAAAGAGGTTGCGCGCGATATCGCGGTTCTCTATTCCAGTGATATAGACGACCACATCAGCATCATCGGCTATACCAGAGACTGTCGTACCAGTTGCACTCGTCGATGCGGAGGCAAAGTTCACTGCACCACCACCGCGAACAATCATTTCGTTATCCGTACCAGCATCACCAATAAACTCGACTATTTCCCAGGTCACGCGAGTGTTACCCGTCGCTGCTGGTGGGCGCGAGATAGTGAAGCTTGTGGTGATATTCGTTGGATTACTGATGTAGGCCGTGTAGTCGTCAGCGTTTTGTGCACCACCACCAGCAGTGGTGCGTCCTGGCGGGGTATGATGCGTATCAGTAATGCGCACAAATGCGGTTGATGACGCACTCGGTGCAGTGTAATCAACACCAGCCGTAAGTGTCTGCGTCAGACCCGCGACCACCGTCACACCCCGTTGCACTTTGTAGTCACGCTTCGGTGCGGTCGTGAGTTGCGCATACTGTGTATAGGTCTGAAGCGGACGACCCTCAGCCGTGAGTCGGAAACAATAGGTTGTATTAAAGGCAGTAATATTCGTCGAGGTAATACTAAACTCAAGCTCAGCAAATTCGGTCGTACTGATAGTGAGACTCGACGATGTGGAAGTAGTGTCACGAACACCGGAATTAGCAACAATGAATGTGGGATTTGGATCAGTAACTCCACCAGTAGCGACAGCGATATTTGTCGTGTTTGCACCATTAATGAGCGCTGGCGAATCAAACATATTCCAGTCATCAGCCGCATCACCGACCGGTGTCCAGACACTCACTGCATCACACGTTGTTACCCGTGGACCAAACTCAAGACGGTAGGTGGATGCAACAGATGTAGCAGCACCTTCATTTGAGAGTGCTAAACGAAGACGGATTGGGCTGTTCGCAAGATGCTCTGTAAGGATAGTGTTTTCTGCTCCACCCGTAGCAGAAGTCGAAGTAGCTTCACCACCGTCATTATTACGCCAATGGTAGCCAGTTTGGGTCATCACCGCACCAGCAAGCGTTGTCGTACCAGCGAGTGCTATTGGTGTAGATGGTGACACCGAACCGGTACTCACCTGTACATCGTTCGCCGGTGAATTAATTTCGATTTGTACCGTCTCACCATTTACTGCCAAGCCGGTTACATCAAATACCACATAGAGACAGACGGTGGAAGTAGTTGAAACCGCTAATGTACCCGTAAAGGTTGACGTACCATTAGCACCCGAAAATCCATCTGTATCAGTTACTCCAAATTGCGCCTCAGTACCAGCATAGGTTTCGCTCGCGCAGTTTTGCGGTGCGGTGGTATCAAGATCATAGCGGAGCTGGATGTTATCTAAACCAACAGCACCGTCAACGGTACCATTCTCTGTAATCATAATACTCGTAATATTACGATTACTGGTATTTTCACGAAGTACAAACTGTCCTCCAACATGTTGTACCGTTGAAGGAATTACAAGTGATGTCGCTTGGGTGCCACTGGCAGAGACCGACACGTCCGCCGCAATGGTAGCAGCCGGATACTGGGTATATACCGGCAGAGGTGTTCCGGCATTGGTAACTCGAAAACAGTACGTCGACCCCTCAGAGGCTGAGGTTGACGCCACGATAGAATACTCAAGTTCAACAAAGTTAGTGTTTAATAACGTCAATGAACCAGTTTGAGACGAGGACTCTCGAACACCACCGTTCGGGGTCAGGAAAGTAGTATTCTCATCAGCCACACCTCCAGTTGCCACTGCGATATTGGTTGTATTGGCTCCTTCAGTGAGGTTAGCTGAGAGTGACATATTCCAGGCATCATTCGTTGCCCCAACGTCTGTCCATCCAGTTGCTCCATCACAGGTTGGAGTAGCCTCTGCATACTCAAGACGAAAGGCGGTCGCTGGACTCGTGAGACTACCCTCGTTTGAGACCTGAAGACGAAGTCGACGGGGTACATTAGGAAGAATCGCAGCAATCGGAGTATTCGCTATACCACCAGTAGCTGAGGTAGCCGCAGCTTCAGTACCATTGTCATTACGCCAATGGTAACTGGTTTGGGTCAACTCATCATTTTGAATTAAGGTTGAAGTCGCAAACCGAACTGGACCAGCTGGAGACACGAGTACACCCCCAGTCACCAGTACGTGAGTATTCGGCGTTTCAACAGATATCGCTAGCGTATCTCCATCAAGGGCGCTATCAAGCACGTCGAGTACAACATACCCACAAAAGGCTTGGGTTGGAGAAATATTCACGAGCCCAGCAAACGAGACAGTACCGTTAGTGCTTGAGAAGCCATCGGTATCGGTAAGGCCGTATTGTGGTTCGGTACCAGCATATGACTCACTCGCACAATCATATGGCGCGGTCGTATCAAGGTCATAGCGCAAGCGCACATTTGCGAGCGCTGTATCAGCCGCTATAGTCCCACGTTCAGTAAAGAGTATATCGGTCAAATTACGACTTGTGACACTCTCACGTATAACAAACTTACCACCCACATACGCATTGCTGGTACTCGCAACAATGGTCGTACTTGGGGTACCACTTGCAGTCAACTTCGTTATTGGTGCAATATCTGCTAAAGTTTCACCAAAGATATCGTCTGGAGCCGGGTCCTGCCACGTCACATAGATACGCTCATCACTCATGAGGTTGAGGTCAAGTCCACGAAGATCTCCAGCGGTGATATTAACTGGTCCACGCTCTGCACTCCAGGCAGACATTGCTGAGGTAGATGTAGCCCAGTACACGTTACCGGTCGTCGCGGTGCCTGGTGTCGTGCGGAGGATGTATGCAACATAGACAGTACTCGTATTGGTATCAAGTGCAATCGCAACGGTATGGAGTCCACGGAGCGCACGATTAGTAAACACAGCTGTCGTACCAGTCCAAGATCCAGAAGAAAACTTAGCCGTACGGATGTCGTGGTCGAGGGTCGTGTAGTTATCGTGATCGGCTCCATAGGCTAGATAAATGTCGCCATTGGTATGATCAATTACCGCTGCCATACTCACGTCATAGGTCGCATTCTCTACTGCATTCGTATCGACATTAGTCCAACTCACTGACCACGACGAACCATTCCAAAAGCGTGATCTGATATCATCAAGGCTAATGTCGCGGTTAATGAGGAGTACACCGCCAGATGAAACGGGCATGAGTATATTCCAATCATTATCAAGGTCCATAAAGGCCGTCCCCGCTTCGGTCCAGCCAGTGGTCAAGTTACAGTTTGTAGAACAGCGAACCACAAACGAATCAGTTGCATCTGAGACAGCCATGAACACTTCATTACTGGTACTCTTTGTAACAGTTACGCTATTGGTACCAGACACAAACGTACCGCCTTGGCCTGAGTTACTACTCGTCACCACTGGAGTAGTACCAAGGAGTAATGAATCATTGGTGGTATCGAGGCGATTGTAGTAAAGACGATCGGTTGCAGCAGCTGTATCCATAGTTGCGATATGGATATAAGTACCGTAATCATTTGGTGTCCACTGGTCATACCATACAGAAATACTGGCGCAGTCAGTCTGCGCATCCACAATAACAGGAGTATTCCAACTCACTGCACCATTAGTGGTTTTACTATACACACACTGCCCGGTACTATCAGGATAAAACTTATACCCCACCTGATCAGAAACGAAAACTGTTTGTGAGCCACCAAAGAAAAAGGCGTTAGCATCGAGACTTACGGTGGCATCAACCGTTACAACCGCTGCCTCAGCGAACTGTGGCCAAGTCACATACTCAAGAATAGTGAGATTGAGACCAAACGTCACCACCAGCAACAGCAAAGCCACTGGTCGCCTGCAGTCACAGAAAAAAGACATGGGAAACCTCCACATGCCTTTATTCTCGCACGTTCAGGGTTACGAGACCACGCTTTTATTGTAGAGAAACTACTCCACCACAGTATCGATATCCTGAGAAGATGTCGCTTGATACGGAGGTATCACAACATCAGTAATATAATCTGCAGGGAGTGGTGCTACCTGTGGTAACTCTGTCACTATACTTGACGTCGCTGAACTCAGGTCAAGTGTTAATGTTGTTCCGGCTGTGAAACTTGAACTTGACGTCACGGCATCTATAGGCGGATCAATCATCGGCGTTGTAGAACCAGTTAAATCAGTGTCAATATTTTCACCAGACTCACGACCAGTCGACTTTGACTGGACTAGTGCCCTCGCTTCCTCAATTGGATCAGGAGTTGGAATTTCTTCTGGTAGTGGGGCTGGTTCTGCTTCAAACTCAGTAATCTCACCTGTGACAAGGTCATAGCCCTTTGTCACAGTATCACCGTTATCCATAGTCGAATCAAACACAAGCACCATACGCGGATTAGTAACCGTTCCACCACCCTCATCTTCAATAGTCATAAAGGAGGCGGTGGAAATATCGTAGACCTCAATTGTCTTCACACCATTCGTGATTCGATGCCAAACTACCAAGCCATTACGGACGACCGGTGCAAGATTGTGTTCAACAGTGTCGGTAAGTTGAGCAATGGTCTGTCCATCAAAGAACATAATTTGCCAGGCATTATTCTCCCAATGCTGCCACACAATTATGTTATCCGAACGAAACGGCTCCATATTGTTAGTCGAAGTATCGGTAAGCTGTGTCTCCTCACCAGAGGCTACATCCATAACCATGATCTGATACCGCTCATCTATAACACGATGCCACACAATCGTATCTGATGCAGGATCGTAATACGGTGACGCGTCATCAACAGTATTCTGTGTCAGCTGGGTAAGTTCACCAGCACGCTTCAGGTAAATCTCAAGATCACCATCAGCGTCCGGAAGACTATAGAGGCCTTCATCTGCCACCGCTACCGAGGTAGAGGCTTTTTGACAGTAGAATGAGCCATCCTCAACGGCTACACAATTATTTTTATTAAACTGAATCATTTGATCGCTTTCGACGGTCAGAGTCGGCGTACTTGTACCGGTATCTACGAGTAAAGACTCTGGAGAGATTTCCTCTGTCAGAGTTTCGTCAAGCGTTGTAGTGCCTATATCAGGAGGCGATTCGGGTACTGAATTACCATCTTCAATCTGTGGTGGCGGTGGTGAAGTATCAATCGGAATAGTCGTTGGATCCGGTTGATTAACCGGTTCAGCTTCGGTTATCTCTGGTGGTATCAGAACATCTTCTGTTGGTGTTTCTGCACGTTCTATCGCAATCGGTACCGCATCTGATTCAACTCTTTCTATCAAGTCGTCAGTAATGAGTGGCGACAGCGAAGTAGCAGACTCTTCGACAACTTCATTTGCGAGCGCTCGCTCAAATGTCTGAAGGAAGAAAGAGGTGATGAGGAGAATGACGAACAAACTTGACCACACACTCTGAAATACCAAACGGTAAAGACCAATTGGCTGCCTCACTGTAGTGAGTGTTACTTTTTGTGTATGGGCTGGTATTTGTTTCATCGTAATTGGACTGATGGTGATACAACAGTTCCAGTACACATATAATACCAGTGTACTGTCAAGACTCCCGATTGGTTATCAACACTAACTAAGAGGCGGACTTAAAGTAGTTAGCCAGAAGAATCGAGAAGTCTTTAAAAGTCATTGCTCCATCATTATTAAAATCATAGCGATTGTTCTGACGTATCCACTCTCCCATAAAAGTAGATATATCACTGAGTGAGACCGCCCCATCTCCATCAAGGTCAGTCACAATAACGACCGCTGCATCAAACGTTACCTGTTCCCCGTCGGCAGACTTTGTTCCTATCGACAGACTACGTTTAGCTTTCGATATATCTGTTGCTACCACCGTCCCACGCCCATCGCCCGCAAGTAGATTAGCATCAGTTGCTACAATTGTTGCCTGCCCATTCTTCTTTGCTTTTAGATTGATTGTTGCGATCAGGTGTTTCCCTACAAAACCTCGGCGGTACGTTCCGCCTTCGAGGGTTACTACCCCACCCTCAACTTTTGGCTCATTCGTCCAGAGGGTGATAACTGACTCCCCTCTATCAACACCCATCACCTCAACAAACTCTGATGGTGTCGCTATCGATAAAGACACCGCATTAACCGGTGTGGTTGCCACCGCATAGACACGAATTGAGAATAAATCATTCTCAGCTACCGTCTCTACCGATGATTCAATGAGAATGCTCGTTCGCTCTGAACCAACTACGCTCGCCACTCCCACCGCAAATGCCATGAGAAGCAGGAGCGAGAATGCATAATGAATTGTCTTCGTATTACGGAGAAAAAAGCTTGGTGCTAGTTTCTCAAGAATAGTACGTAAAAGTTGCATCATAAAGCCGCAAGCTCGGCACGGACATTTTCAATTTGTGAGCGGGTAACTGTCATTTCATTCTTTACATTAGTGACTTGTGTGAGTATTGCCTTAATTTCAGCTGAATCTTTGGACTTACCTGCCAGTAGCGTACGAATAATATCTCGTTGTAAGCTGACCAACTGTCTGTATTGTTTTGCCGCGTTCTGCTCACCTTCGGCAACACGCTTCCATAAGTCAATTTTAGCCGCAACAGATTCATCTTCAACACGGAGTTTATCAAGGAGCTGTTTATGCTGATCAAATATTTCTACTTCTTGCAAGAGACGTGCTGCCATGATGTTTTTTATCTCAGCAGTGTAGTTTGCACAATCTGGAAAAATACTATCGAGTTCAAGTAGCTCGGTTCGAGTGATATCAGCAGATAACTTATCAAGCAACCTATCAAACTTGAGACGATTATCACCAGAACAATCAAGCACGAGAGACGTTGCTACATCGTCACCTTGATTGAGTTTTGTGGCGTCAGCAATTGTTCGCACCCGTTCAGTTTGAATCGCAATTTGACCACGCACTGTGTCTTCAGTATCACGAAGCGCTTCACTCACCTCAGCTTTGATATAGCGTGATGCAACAACTGTAATTACGATAACAGTGATAAGTGTAATTGCGATGTTTTTTGTAGTCAGTTTTTCTGTCATGTTAATCGGTTAAATCAGTAACATCTTTCACCTCCTTTTCAACTACCGACTCTGCACCTCTCAGAACAGTACGGAGATCAGTGATGAGAGCTTCTTCGGCGGCAGTGAGTTTCTTAGTCTTTCGTGATGACTGGAGCTTTTCTTCGTGTTCGTCAATAACCGTAGAGAGTTGTCTAAACTGCTCATGGAGTGCAGACATCACCTCACCACTTTCTCTCGCCACCTTCCTTCGCCAGGTACGATACCGAGCGAGGAAGAAGAACCAAGTAAAAGCAGTGAGGAATAAGAGTGCAATGAGTGGCACAATAATTGAGAGGAAGCTAATCAAGATACCACCAATACGTACAAACCCTGATGGCTGGACAACGAAGCTTATCTCACTCGACAACTCACTCATGGCGCCAAACTCATCGGTCGCTTGAGCAGACACTTTGTAAACACCATCGACTAGCTTTGCATCAGGCACAAAACGGAAGGTTCCGTCGTCTTGAGCAGTCACTATGTACTCAATTGGTGACGCTCCAGCCAATGACAGCACAACCTTAATTGATGACTTTGGTCTTGTGGTTCCGGTAATCACTGGAATCACTCCTGAATTAACAATAGCCGGCACATCAGTAAAACGTGGTGCCTCAAATGCTTCAATCTCAAAAGTGAATGAGGTCTCAACCGTGTTGCCAGCTGCATCAACTGCCTCCACATCTACCACCTGCTGTCCAGGCGAAAGATTTTCTAGCTTAATTTGTCCAGCAGCAGTATTCTCTTGGATAATCTCCTCACCATTGTTCACTCGTATCTTGAAGGTTTTGATTGGGGCACCAAGAGTATCGGTGGTGGTAGCGATAAGAGTTTGGGTCGGATTTGCGAGATTGCTATCAGGGGCCAACATCACGACAAATCCTTGTGGCGCTGAAGAGTCAACAGCCAGTCGATAGTGCGCTACCCTGCCCCACCCTTCATCGTTTTTGAACTGTATATGGAAATACGATATACCATCTGGCAAATCATCGATGGTGATATCACGAATTGGTGAATCATAGACTTTGGTCGGGATTGAAGTCGGATTTTCATCAAGCAGGGTACGGACTGCTGTCACATCACCCGGAACTGTCCATGAGAGTCGCGCGGTACGCTCTTTTGACCACCCCGTACCGTCACCGTGGGTCTCTGAGATGATTTTTGGTGCAGCTGGAGTATTCGCTGGCGGGACAAATTCAACAATTGCTTCAGGGATTGGGGTGTCGGCAACAGCTGATACCGTATACGCTCCACTTCCCATCGTTGTGAGGACATTTGTACCTCGACCATCAGCAGCGAGAACTGAACCATTGGTCATACTCACCCGCGGTGAGCCGGCTCCAAGAGTACGGAACGTAACCGACATAATCGTACCACCGCTACCAGTGTATCCAGTCGGTGACCCGCCACTAAATGAGATAGTGCCGGCACTATTTGAGAAGGTTGGTTCAGTTGTCCAGAGGTTGAAAATTGATGACCCACGGGATACCGACACCACCTGGAGCTCTTTCGGATTAAACGACAACGTACCATCAGCCGCATTGATAGGCGCCCCTTTCGTATTAACAGTAACACGTACGGTAAACGTACTACCCGTCGTATAAACGCCAGTTGCTGGCGAGAGACTGAGCGTGGAAGCCAACACGCTATCAGCTACCAAAAAACTCAAAAGAACAAAGGTAAGAACAATTAGCTTTTTCATACGATATCTGTCTTATCATCTGGCATTACACCGGTAGTCATCGCTATGTTGCGGCGACGGCGACGAGCAAACCATACGGTGACACCAATAATGAGGGCCGCGAGCAGTGTAGCTCCTCCAATCAACATATAGTCAGTTACCGAGAATCGACTGGCATTCTGCGGTGCAAGTGTGGCTACGTATTCATTACCGGCTTTATCGATAGCCCGAACTCGTATGGTGCTTTTAAGCGTCTGATCTTTCAGCACATATGGGCTACGAGCTCGCTCCCATGGAGCGGTGGCTGCACCAAACGAGAAGAGACGAGCGTCTTGTGGGGCTTCTTCAATTACCTCGTAATGACTAATCCCGGTTTGTTTATCAGTGGTGTTAAATACGATGTAGTACTTCTGCTCAAACGCAAACTCATCACGTTCGAGTGTAATCGAAAACTCTTCCGGCGGGACCGTGTCTGCATTAATATCCTCACGCCACACATCAACAATTTCAGAACCAAGTGCTTGTGTCAGGGTAATTTCTGCGCCAAGTGTCGATAATGGCGCAATGCTACCAAAGCCGTCATTTAGATAAACGTTCGTCTCTGGTGCAAACGAAACACTAGCGGTATTGTTTGGCTCATCACCACCGACAGTAAGACCAGGCGCCCGAAATACGAGTTCTGCAATAACGTTCGTTAACCGCGGATCGCCTTCAACACGCCCACAGTAGCCGTTTGGAATACCACCGGCAAACGTGATGCGACGATTCTCTTTATCGATGGTTGGTTGTTCTACCCAGACTGGAAGAATTGATTCACCAAGCGATATATCGACCGGGTTAATACCATCACTATAGGTAATAACACCATCAATAGCATTAATACACTCACCTGCCGCCTCATCGGTATCAACCCGCACCGCGAGCGTTACGGCATCACCACGATTGAGGGTTGGTTGTGGTGGATCAATGTATAGGGTTGCAGCTTGTGCGGGTAGCGCACAAAGAAAGAGTCCGAGGACAAAAACAATCCGTAACATATGATTAGTATACAAGCACAGGCACAAGAATTGACTTGTTTTACACAAACAAAAATCCCCCGTGGTGGGGGGAATTTTTGCGTATTACTCCAAGCTTGGACCAATATTCACTAGAACACTGGTGTCGCAACGTATGTCAGCGTTGCATTGTAGTCATCACCGGCTTCTTGTAGCGGTGAAATTTCAACCTTGTATCCAACGCGGGTACGGCCGATATTAGCGGTAGTACCGTCAGATGGACCATTGTGTCGAAACACTTCAACTGGGGTTGTCGAGGCAGATACGAAGAGCTGCCCGGTTGAACTCGCATTGAATGGGTCGGTCAAACCAGCAGTGAGCGTGGCGTCTTCTGTGGTAATACCCCAGTGACCCCATGAATTCTCATTACTAATTGAACCAGATGGTGGTTGCCACGCAACCGGAGTTGACGTGTAGGCACCATCGATAAATCCGTCAATGTCAGCACCAGTTGATGAGAGCAGTTGCTGATCAACCTGTACCGTTACTGCAAATCCGTAACTTGCGTTGGTGGCCACTGAAAGCTGCTGTGCTGCAGTTGATGCAGTGTTCGCAGTCAATGTACCAAACGGAATGGTAGTAGCGGTACTCGTACCAGTGATCGGCTCCGAGTTGACATCACCTGTACCACCGAGACCAGCTACCGTAAAGGTAAAGCTCGTATCGACAGCAGCAGTAACGACAACTGGAGAAATGATAGCTACTCGCGTAGCACCACTATCCTGCGAACCAGCCGTGATGTTGATCTCGTATGAGCCTACACCAGGGTTAGTGAGCTGAGCGTTACCAGTTGCACCAAAGGTGGCGTTGGTTCCGATCTCAATAGTGGTTGTACCATTTGCAGGTAATGAAGCCCCGTCGCCAGGACAAAACTGAAGGGTGATCTGATTGGTAGAGGTTGAAAACCCAACTTCTTCAGTGCCACCACAACCTGCTGCCACTGACAGATCCGTTCCATCATCACGAATGTCTACGTCATCAAATGCGACTGCCCCGAGGACAAACGGTCCTTCTGAGAAGTTGATAACAATAGATTCACCGTTTGCAACACCTGATGGTGTAACAAATGAGATGGTGTGATTTGATGGCACACTTGGTGCTGAATCCGACAGTGTATCACTGACTAATCTGACATTTGCGGCCTCCGCAAAACGGAATGCAGGTAAACCAAGCGACCAAATAAGAATCGCAAGGCCAACTACAAAGGCCACTGCTTGGAGTAGTCCGAACGTTGAATTCGTTCTACTCATGTTCTCTACGTTGTATTAGCCTGGCACTGTTGTATATCAAATAATTGAGTACAACAACGCACAGCGCGACCCTGCATCGCTCAGAGGTGTGGTCTCCACCCCACTTCCCCATAGTGAGTGACAGGCATACTAATGCCGTAACACTGGCTGTTGTGCCCTAGCATTCCGTGGTGGGAGCTAGCAGTATCATTAAAGAGATACCTCCAACATTAGTACTTATTCATTCTAGCTTGATAGAGGTTACGAAACGGAAACTTATACACAAAAATATTTTTAACTACACGAGAGAATAGTGAGGATTTACGCAGTGCATATATTTTGCCAGTAGAAAGGTTAGATTATGAAATTTTTTCTCATTTTAGGAAATAGAAAGTGTCGACCATTCGTGACCAGTAACAGCGTTTCAATCCCGTCATTTGTACTAGAGCGACACAACTTGAAAAGCATTTTATGAGAAATTATGGAGTATTAGACTTCTGCTTCGGCCATTATCACCACCCCTCACAAAAATGACGTCGGTGATTACTAGTGACACTCTCCTTCCGTCACTACTACGCCTTTCGCTGTCGATGTTACAAAAGATAGCGAACCTATCAAAAGTTAAGTCACGAGTTTAGACTCCACTAAATACCCCTGTATTCGAGGCGGACAGATAGTAATCTAAGAAACAAAGTGGTAGTACGAGGATAATACTCCCTTGGGGGTCGCATTACTCGCGAGAATTCGCAATAGTCCCTACTGGTAGAGTGCGAGGTAAGGCAGAGACGCGGACGAGGCCATTAGGAATAGGCCTCACTCGCGAAAATTCGCCATTGTAACACTTAGAGTCAAGTAAGTGGCCCCAGATTCGAGGCGTACGAGGAAATTGTTGTGAGGCGTACTTCCTGTACGGTGAACGACAATTTACCGAAGTACAACAAAGAAGATGGAGGTAATTAATAGACTCTAGCCGGTCCAGTTGAAGAGGAGAATAGAAAAATCCTCCAACCCCACCCGACCGTTACCATTGATATCAGCTGGCGGATTTGAATCACCTCCGGCCGATTGCCACCAGAAAATCAGAATCGAAAAGTCGGTGAGATTTACCTTACCGTCTCGACTCAAGTCAGACGGTGAACTCGGCGCACCATCAACACCAACAAATAGCTGTGCAATCGAGCTATATCCACTTTGCGTGAGGAGTGGCGCGGTACCAGTGATTGATCGCGCTTTTATCGGATACTCGGCATTACGGAGCGTGGAGGTATTTAACTGGAACGTATAGCGACCCGTTGCGTCACTCGTCGTCCGTTCCGTGCGAAGACTACTGTTTCCTACCTGGATTTCAATCTGAGCACTTGGAACGGCTTGACCACTAATCGTCACCGTACTGCCAGGGCTAACTTTATTGTTTGAGAGTGTCAACGTTGGCGGCAATAAAAGTCCATTAACATTAGTCACTGCACCTTGTGTCACATCAAAGGTGTTATTGAGCGTAATTGAACGAACACCAGTTGAGTCATTTGCCCAGACACCGAGTGTTGCGGTACCAGGAGAAGCTTTAGTCGAAAATTCAAAACGACCAGTGCTATTTGCCCGCACGGAACCTACCGCTCTCGTATCAAGGAGAAAATTGATCTGCTGATTTGGATACCCAAGACCGGTCACGCTAATTGAGGTGTCCCCTAAGTCACGGGTTGAACCACCACCACCCGATCCACCGCCAGAACTACCGCCTCCACCAGAACCAGCAGGCTCTATCGTACAGGTAGCCGAACAAAAGTCACCACTGTCGTTATTTGCATCATCACACTCTTCGCCAAATGTAGTCTGGAGAATCCCGTCACCACAATACGGACCATAATCACACCGTGCGTTACACTGTCGCCCAGCAATAGTCGTACTGTATAGACCGGTCTCACCCGGCACATCACACTGTTCACCAGTATCAACCACGTTATTACCACAGATACTGAGATTAATAGTAGTAGTGGCAGTGTAGATCTCCTGACCAAATACAGTGAATGGTGGCACCAAGAGTACGATACCAATGAAGAATAAGCGACTGAGCATATGTCTACGCTCGCGTCTTACGACTGCGTCGATTATGGATAATGTACAGAATAGTTATGAGAAGCGCAAAGATTGGTAATAGGATAGATACTTTATGCGCAATTGAGAGCCCCATGAAGCCGTACCCGGCAGTCTGGAGTGTACCGTATGGAAGAATACTCAAATTAAGCTCACCTTCCTGCTTAACCTCATCTCCATTAAAGATTGAGTAACGAGCAATGTAACTACCGGCCGGAAGACGAGTGGGCAGATTAGCAGTCACCTCTTCAATCGCATACGGAGCAATCTTTTTGATGCGGCCGGTATGCTCGGTGGTCTCAAGGAGAACGGCTCCAGCTCGGTCATAGATGCGGAACTCAACCTTAGACGGCGCGATGTCAACATTACCGGTATTCTCAATCAGCATGCCGAAATTAATCTTACCCGGGAAATAGAGCCAGCCGAGCTTACGACCTTCATTGAGATCGTTAATAGTAATTTTTCGAACTCGAAAATCTTCGATTACCTTATCGATAACTGATAGATCAATATCAACCTGCGCACCAAGACTAATACTCACCACACCCTCAGCCGCAGCCTCATCAGTTGGAAGCGTACGGATACGGATCTTACCCATGTAGTCTGCAAAGTCTGCGTCTGCCGGGACCTTAATACGAACGGTCATTGGCACCTTCTGTTCACCACGAGGGAGTGAGATATTGTTTCCTTCTACCACCTCAATCCAGTCCTGAATCTCTGGTGCATCAATAGTAATTTCTGCGCGCAGGTCTTCGTTAGGATTCCCCCGTACTAAAAGAATTTGCTGCTCGTAGGTAGAGTTGCGGGTCAGGCTCGTATTGCGTACATAAGGAGGCGTAATACCAAAGCTGGCAAAAGTTGTGGCAGGCCAAAAGACCACTGTCGACAAAACAACCAAACACAAAGAACGTAGTAGCGACGTTTGAAGAATTCCCTTCATGCAGTCCCTCTATTATCGAAAACTTATTGATAAAAAGCAATGACCACCGTTTGGATAACGGTGGTCATTGCAGAAACTATGTCTCGATACCTTTACCAGCTTCCTGATGGTGATACCGCACCCATAAAGGTGTTTCGACCTGTATATACTCCCGCGCGTGTAATTGAACCTGGGACTCGGATACCCCAGAACGTTTCATCCTGTGTCGGACTTGAAGTCGAAGTTGGTTTTGGGATACGGATGTCAAACAGTGCTGGTGTAGAAGTAGGCTGAAGCGGTGTACCAGCTGCGTACGCTACTGCTGTAGTTGCGTAGCGTTGCTCACTTTGAGGAATAGTTGACGTACCCGAAACAGGACATGGATTACTGATGCTGTAGGTGTCACACATTGAATCTCCGCCGAGGAGCTGGTTGATACCGGTGTTACCGAGCACACGAAGCGTTGAAGACGAAGTCAAGTTAGCCATCTCAGTTCCAGGCTCAAGGTCAGTATAGGCAATGTTTTGCGTTAACAAGTCAATTGCTACAAAACTGAAGAGCTCTCGTCCGCTCGTCGACGTTGCCATTGTACCGGTCGAAAGGTCGTCATCAACTCCAGCTACACCAGCACGCCAGTCTTCAGCTGAAAATGGTGAACTTGCATCAGTAGGATCAGCGAGGAACCAAAGTGGGAACGTACAATTATATTGAATCGTATCATCAGTCGCTCCGGTACACGAGGTGGTAGAGGCTGTACATGCGAGATTCCAGACAGAAGTAGGAACATCACTTACATAACAGCGATTCGGATCGTAAGCTAAAGCTCCGTTACAGGTTGTTGTACCTAGTGAGCTTCTAAATATAGAGACGACCGGACGAATAATCTCATCCGCTGGCCCACCACCGACCGCATCACAACTATTTGCATCAGCGATAGTGAACTCGAGCGTAAAGCCAGTTGTTTCCGCCCCAGGTGTTGTGAGGGTAATATCAAGACCGCCATTAAGTGTAATAGTACCTCCCGAAACTGTTGGTGCTACGTTATTAACTACAAACGGTGTATTGGTACCCTGGGCTCCAAGCAGTGCCTCGTGTCCATGCTCGTCATAGACATAACCATAGGCGTTGTAACTCGTGTCCTGAATGATAGCTACGAGACTCGTTGCAGCGGTAGGATTTTGAAGGGCGCCGAGAGAACTTGAGGCAATGAAGTCTCCTGCACCACATGAGTTCGTGGTTGTACTGTATGAAGGAAGGCTACAGACAACAAGGTAAATATTATCTTCAAAGTCTACAATGTCTGGATCGGTTGCCGTAGCATTGAAGGTAATGGTACCGCCAGGATTAACAGGTCCATTATTACCAAAAGTGGTGAAGATTGGTCTACGATTTACGTTAAAAGGACTTGAGTTCGTGGCGTTGGTTCCCTGAGAGAATGTTGTACTACACTTTGGACTCACCGGATCGTCGTCACACACCCAGGCGTACCAGGTATTAGATTCCTGGAAGTTACCACCTTCAAACGTGGTTGTAGCAGCACGCGCCTGTGCACCACTCACGGTAGAAGTTGAAACGGCCCAGCGGATACCGCCGCCAGAACAAATCGGCGCTGCGGTTCCGAGTGTTGTCGTGGACTGCTGAGCTGTTGGTGTCGCACTATTACTACAAATGATAAGGAAGTAAGGTGCGCCGTTTGAGTCAGTGGCTCGACCAATCCAAGAGACAACATCACCTGAGTTAGTTGGTGTGGTCGTGGAAGAACCAAACTCTTCACGACCTTCTTCACCAATCTCCCACTGTGGGGGCGTGTTAAGAACAGTGAGAGTTGTCGTCGCGGTTGATGTCGCTTCGGCTTTCTGGAGCTCGGTTTTACCGATGTTAAGAATAAAGATGAAGGTGAAAATCAATACTCCAGTTAAGGCTGATAAAATGGTGATTTTACCGGCGGTCTCTACATACCGCGGTAGATTATTTTTGTTGTACAACATACGTTTACCTCTTTATTTTATAGGAGGGTACGACAGTTATGCACTAGTTATGCACAGACTTATTCGTAGCGAATCGCATCAAGCGGGTTGAGCTTGGCGGCCCGACGAGCTGGGAAGATACCGGTCAAGTACCCCACCGCCGCTGAGAAGAGGGCAATGAAGAGCAAGAACCCAAGTGGGAATGAAAAGAGCTTTACCGCTTGCCCACCGAACTGCCCCGCCACAATATTCAAAAAAAGATTGATAGTGAGTCCAAGTCCTACCCCCATAACTATCCCACTCACCCCACCCAAAAAGCCTACCACTACCGACTCAGACACGAAGAGATACTTTACATCGTTCGGAGAAGCACCAATAGTACGCATAATACCGATCTCTTTGGTACGCTCAAGGAGTGTCACCGTCATCGTGTTAAACATACCAATCGCCGACACCACTAAGGCAATACCACCAAATGTCGCCAAAACTGCTTGAATACCCTGGAAAATCTTTGACGCCTGTTCAACAGTCTTTGAGAGCGCAGTCACGCGGTACCCTTCCTCAATAAGCTTTGTCTCGACAATCGGTAGATTTTCATTCGTATCGACACGGACCTGAATACGCTCAAATTCCTCAATACCAACATAATTACGGAGTTCAGGGAGCATCATCATGGCATTAAGGACACCTTCCTCCTTCGTGATACCCCGAACGGTATACTCTTTATCGATAATCACCTCGTTGTTGTTGCCGGTACCATCATTTGCCGGAATGAGTATACGAAATGACACCTTCTCCCCCACAAAACTCTCTGCGTCTTCAATCCCGAAGAGCTTTAATACCGCCGGCGACAGCATTACACTGCTGGTATCAGCTGCATCAACATCGGTAAATACCTCACCAGCAGTCGCGGAAACACCAGCATACCGAAGGTATGGTGGTTCTACTCCTTGAATAAACACGTTACCAGTCAGCCCCTTATAGGTTACGAGGGCCGGGAAGCGTGCCAGCGGAGCAGCGTCGAGAACCTCTGGCATTTCTTCAAATTGCGTGACGGTCTCGGTAGTAAGGCGGAGATTTTGCGCGCCGGTGGCTGATACACCAAGTGAGAGGAGTGTCTCACCGAACACAATCTGCTCAAGAATGATCTGCTGAAGCCCGAATCCAAGCCCGACGAGAATAACTACCGCACCCGTCCCGACTCCCATACCAAGAATAGTAAGCCAGGTACGAAGCGGGTTCGTCTTAAACATTCGAGTTGAAAGCTGAGCAAGATCCTGGACACGCATACACTAATTTTTATAACTGACGTCTACCCCTTGGGCAATCAGCTTTTCAAAGTATCTTGTCATATCATCTGCTTCGCCTTCGGTAAGAGCCAAGCCGCCACTGCGAACCCCGTTCATGAGTCGGACATTAAACTCCGCACTATCAGTCACACCCGTCACACGGTCTGCAACCAGTTCTACAAGATTATTATCTTGCTCTTTTGAGAGCTTGAGGCGATATACCTCAAGGAGGTGATCACGAAGTCGCTCAGCGAGCTTATGCTGACTAAAGAAGACCCCGTCATTGTCTTTTTTTGCTCGAAAACGTCTGATGTCATCAGACTGGAGAATCATGCGCTCAGTGCGCTTCGCCATCTCACGCGCGGTATTTTCGTCTATTTCTACTCCCCCGCGCTCGAGCGGAAGGACGAGCGCGTTTATAAATGCATCACGGTCAATCTTACCCTTGATAAAGAAGCCAATGGCACGCTCAAGGCGCTGAATTTGGTCAAAGGTATAATCTTGAGTTAAGTAATTCACCATACTCTTGATACGCAACGTATCAACTGAGTCGTACGGAAACAGGCGCGCGAGCTGCTCTAACTCGGTTACAATGGTCTCACCTTCACGGACTGGTTTAATCTGCTTGCGTTGCGGATTCACCACTTCACGCACGACCGCCCCATCTTTGAGGTAATATACGCGATGTGCGTATGACAAATGAGCCGCGTTGTGCGATACCATAATAATAGTCCGTCTATCGAACGTGTTAATTTCGTCAATTTTGTCCATCACCTGCTGGGTAGAAACGGAGTCAAGGTTACCGGTTGGCTCGTCTGCAAGAAGAATCTTCGGATCATTCACCATAGAGCGTGCTACCGAGACACGCTGTTGCTGGCCACCGGAGAGCATCGCTGGGATCTTATGAGAGACATGCCCCACGCCGAAGCGATCAAGGAGTGACTGTGCGCGACGATCGCGCGTTTGTTTGTCAGCATTACAAAAAATCATCGGGAGCGCGACATTATCGAGCACCGAGAGTGAGCCAATCAGGTTAAAGGATTGGAAGATAATACCCATCACGTACCGCTGGAAGTACACTCGTTCACTCGGTGGATACGAGTAAATATCGTCACCACGAATAAGGAGCGTCCCCTCGCCCGGCGGGAGTGATCCTTGAATCGAATACATGAGTGTTGACTTGCCCGACCCAGATGCACCAAACAGAATAATATACTCACCTTCATAGATGTCGGTGTTTACGTTTTGGAGCGCACGAAATTCATTGGATTTGCCTTTATTATAAATAATCGACAAATCACGGCACACAATGAGAGGCTTTGCCATGTCTGTATTATGGCATTACTTCGTGAATACTTTGGAGTGTAGTCCACATACAAAACTACGCCATGCTTGTGTTTACACCTTTGACAACTACCATCTAGAACTTTTACACTGGATGCAGTTCGAGGCATGCAAGAAAAATTTTGTAAGTCGTACATGTTGTACGGTGAACAAAATTTTTAAAGCACAACAAAGAAATGTGTCAGTGAAATAGTTCTAGTTTGTGATGTTTTTAACCCAACCAAACGTCGACTCAAAGTTCTCCAAGATCAAGTCGATAATGTTTTTTTCTTGAATTGGGGTAAAGAGTACGAAGTTCTCAGACTGGACAGTATTGCCGGCTTCATCAGTACAATTAAGCCAAAACTGGTATACAGTCGCGGGAGCAAAGTCGATAATTACCTCAACATGATTCGTGTTGTACTCAACCACCTCTTTCTCAAGCACAACCGGATCAACACCACCAGCTACACCTTCACGATAGGTCATCGTACAAGATGCTGGTTCGTCGGTATTCCACTCAACAATTGTCTGAATACGCGATTCACCACCAGGGAAAATAGTTGATTCGTTTGTCACGTTTGAGATAAGTGGCGGTGCATTATCACGGACCGTAATGAATTGAACCGGCTGACTCCGAACACGGTCCCCGCCAGAGTTTTCAGCAATTACAAACGCAACATAGCGTGTTCCTAGCGTCAGGTCTGAGAGGCGCATTTGGTGTGTTGTAGCGAGCGTTGGGCGGCCGACTGAGTTTTGACCACCAGTGGTCAGATCCTGATATTCGATGAGCGCTTTGGCTGGTACCGTCGTTTCCCAGGCAAGTGTCGCTGCGTTTTCCTCCACCTTCACGATACGGAGATTTCGAATGTCAGGAAGCGATGCTTTAGTGCGGAAGGTAAAGTTACGACTTTCACCAGTTATCTGATACTCATCTGTTGAACGTACCTGAAAACTATACTCAGTAAATGGCTCAAGGCCGATGAGACGAATTTCGTGGTCAGTAACTGAACCGTCGGTGGATGATTGAGAAAATTCATAATTAGTACCATCAAAACCATTAGTTTTAGAGAATCGCACCTCTGAACTAGCTGGTCGGTCAGTACTCCATGAGACCAGGGCTGAGGTTGTCTCCGGCACAACGGTTGGCGGACCGACAATGGTCAAATCCTCAGTAATACCCTGAATCGCCTTTACGGTCTCATTAAGAATCTCTTGAAGTTGTTGCGGATTATTAATTTCTTGAATTTGCTCAATGATTTCTTGGGGTGTTTGTGGCACCTCACCTGGTCCGACACCAGTACCTTCCCCACTATTTTCGCTCGTCGCTTCACTTTCAAGATCAATTTTATAATCTGCTGAGATTCCTTGGTTACCCTCGGCATCAGCTGAGACGACACGGAAGTAGTACGTCCTTCCCGGCTCGAGGTTATCCAATGTGACGGAATGGGTCGTACGATTTGCCACTGGCACACGTACCACGCCGAGATTTGGGTCAAGGCTGTAATTGACTGCTGAATCAGCGTTTTCGTTGGTTTTCCAGGTGATCGTCACTGAAGTCTCGGTGGTTGAGGCGATGGTCACTCCCGTAATTTCTGGTGCACGCGTGTCATCAGATTGTGCAAATACGACCGAAGTCAGTGTCAGTCCACCAAGAACGAACAGCAATAACACAAGTACATGTCGCATAAGTAACGTAATCATAGCACTCTCTTACGGCGAAATTGGAGTAAAGACGTTGATACCAGAGTGCGGTGCACTACGTATACCGAGCGGTACCGCGATACCCCAATAGATTGGCGTTTCTGGTAATGGTGAAGGCGCTGTTGGCTTTGCGAGGTTGACCGCTAGTTCAACCGGCGTTGTACTTGAAAGTGATGCACAACTGACACAGGCTGCATAGTTGAACGTTGAAGTTGCAAATCGTTGCTCCGTAGCAGGAATGACCGATGAACTACCGTCACTGAGGTCAGTACCAGCCACTTCAATGTCAAATGCTACATTACCAGTGTTAGCAATCGTTGTCGTTGCGTTGTAAGCACCAGTGTTGTTAGCTGGCTCAAGCGCACCGTAGTTAATCCCATTATCGACCGTCAAGGCTCGCAATGTGAGTAGTTCCACTCCAAGCGCTGACGCGAAGTCATACCCACCACTCACGTCATTCACCTCAAGGTACGCAAGCCACTCTTCCCCAGCATACGCCCCGTCGTCGGTTGGATCAGCATGGAAGAAGATATCCGCTCGACATTCAAGCGTACATGTTGAACCACTACAATTTGTGAAGTTACAACCACCATTTGAGACTGTTGAAACATAACAATTATTGTTATCAGGTGTACATGCCGCACCAGCACCGCTGCGGTAGATGGTTGAAGTACCCGCCACGAGATCTGCCACACCATTGAAGTCTGTGACTGTACCGGTAGCATACACGGTCGTGGTTGCTCCAGGGGTTAATACAATCGGCATACCATTGTTAAGGGCAACTGGTCCAAAAGTTGGATCGAAGGTTAGACCAAGCTCTGCTACTTCAGCATAGAAGTCAAGCGGTGTAGTGTCGTTCACGACTCTAAAGCAGTACGCGTCAGAAGCATTCACGGTAGCAGTAATTACATATTCAAGTTCGGTGTAGTAATTTTGATTGATAGTAATACCACCAGTCATGTTTGATGGACTCTCAACTGTCTGTCCAGCACTGTACATCCCATTCATGCCAGATAATAGGTCTGTAGTCGCTCCACCATCAGTCACATTCGTTGATGTCTGCATACAAACCGGTGACGAGCCACACGACGCCTGATTTGGCACCGCTGTGTAACTACCACTACTGACAGCTTCACACGTGAGCGCACTACCCTTCGCTGCATACTGGAGACGGTAGGTCTGACCCGTTACCGTGAGACCTGAGTTCTCGATACCGATACGGAGTCGACGAGTTGAACCAGGAAGACCACTACCTGATGCATTTTGAGCTGCTAACCAAGTGGCGCCACCATCCGTCTGCTTGGCCCCAAAGAAGACAGGCGGTGTCACTGGCGCCCGACCACGCACGGTGTAGCTATCCCAAGCACCGTTCTGGATCCAGAACGTATACCCAACACCACCGCTCGTGTAATTACTGTCGGTGGCCGAAGTAGTAGCCACCAATGCGCCTGAAGGATTGTAGAGATAGACATCAATACGATTATTAGTTTGCCAATCAATCTGCACCTCATACCAACCTGTAGTGTACGACACTGTGGTACTCGCCAGGACAGTACCTGACACATCATTATCGTCAACGTCACGTGATAATGCGATACGGTCAACTCCAAAGAGTTCAAGACACACACCATAATTCTGGTTTTGGTTACCCTGAACACCAAACATGACACAACCTTCATCAGTGCTACCTAAGGTAGTATCAACATATTGCATGTAACGGACGATTTGACCCTGAGAGACGAGTGAACCAGTTCGATAGATACCATCAGTCGTACGACCAGTTTTATTTGATGCCTCAAGCGCATACGTACCAGCAAATACCGGTGCCGTATCAGTCTGGAATAATGAAGTATCGCCCGAATATTCTGTAATGTTATTGTCTTCAAAGTCATCCACGAAGACGAAGCTTGCACTCGCATTGCTGGCTGAACTTGCGGTTGAACTACCGTAGTACATAAACACAGTGGTGTAAGACGAAGCCGCAAAGCTTGGTACCTCCACCCAGAATGTAGCTTCGGTACTCGCGGTAAACCGCTCTCGCCAGTGATCAGCCAAGGTCAAGCCATTGCCGAGTGTAAAGCGAATATCATCAAAGTCCGATTGCATCGCACTATCATACGGAACAACTATCTTCAGTGTGGTTGTGCTAAATGATGTACCGGTTGTGTTTTGGACACGGACACGCTGTCGGTAGTCAAATGAGGCATCAAACCATTCACTACTTGGCGCCCCTTCAAGCCCATCATCACTGCGCCAACGGAAAGCTGTTTGTGAGGTAAGGAGACAAAGACTATTATCAAAGCGAATCGCGCCGCAGGCATCAACACCATCATCGTCAAACGCCTCACCACTGAGCGTGCCGTACGAGCCACTAAATCGCCACGCATTACTGGTACTACCCACGAGGGCTACGTTTACACCACTCAAGCCACTCGTCGCATTAAATCCTACTGCCGTAAATATCTTTGATGCATTGGCGGTAAGTGCCGTATCGGTGACGCGGACAAGCGTACCGCCATTCACCGCAAGCTGATAGAAACCGTTACTCAACGTAGTAATCGTTGGAGAACCAGTGAATGAAAGGCCGGTAGCATTAAGGGCATTGAAGCGGTAGAACTGGGCGTTAAAGGTACCTCCTGATACGGCGAGGGCGTGGGTACCAGTACCAATAATGCCAATAGTTGTTGTCGCCGACGGACCACCAATTACATTGAGGGTACCGGAGATAACCGACGTGGTAGCACTTGAGGCGAAAAGTACTGATACGGCGCGCTGACTTGGGCCAGTGAGGGCAGTGCCGTCAAAATCAGTTGCAAAGCTCCAGTGTTCAGTAGTTGTCGCAACGGTAAACTCACCATAGATAGCCAACTGACCATCAACCGCTGCATTGTCTTGTGAATAGAGTGATGCACCGAGACCCGTTGTAGTGGTACTGAAGCTACTATTCCAGACTCGAATATCGGCCGATGGAATATCAACGGTAGCATACACATCACCACCAGCAGACTTGGTATTTATGGTGTACGGATCGGTGGCGATAAGCCGGAGCGTCGTAGTACTCCAGGTCGTTTGCGCACCACCAACAAGATTGGTAAAGACACCACCAACGGTAAGGGTTGTACCAGACTCTTTCGTAAAGGTGTTTGCAGCGGTAATTGTCATATTATTCGTAACCGTTGCATTACTCTGCCAAGTCCAGCCACCTGAAGCGCTACCGAAGTTAAGGTTATAGAACGGACTGGTACTGGCCTGAATCGTCTTACCAACAGTCGTGGCATTCATAAGAACCGTACCGGTCGCATTATTAAAGAAGCCGTTCGTTACCGTAAATGAACCACCGACAGCCAAGGTATTAGTAGCAGCAATGAGTGTACCCGAAGCTACCGCCAGATCATCGCGGAGCGTTACACTACCCTCAGTCATCGTTAGTGTGCCAGCCCCAATCTTCCGAACCGCAAACAGGTCGGAGCCATTAGCACGCAAACTAAGTGTCCCGGCACCAGTGAAATAGATGTCACTCGTATTATGCGTCACGGTACCACTCGCGTTCACAAATGAACCGCCCACACCAAGATTACCACTCGGTAGTGTCACCGCACCGGTGTTGGTGATAAAGAAGCTACCGGTTGTCGTCGCGTTCGTGTCAGTCATACTCCAAGCACCGCTCGCACCCGAGAACGTGGTGGTTGGAACAGTTGAGTCATCAAACCGAACAATATTACCGGTACTCGTACTCGTAAAGACAAGTGCACTTCCATTCATGGTAAATGTTCCGCCGGTTGCATTGAACGACGCGCCGATTGTGGTCGTGCCGCTACCGAACGTTACGGTTCCTGCTGACTGGGTAAATGAGCGTTGTGTCGTGAGCGTGGCATCACTCATAGACCATGAACCAGTACCCGTGAATGCGATATTCCCGAACGCTGACTCGTTGACATCAATAGTACGTCCGGCGGCCGTTGAGGTGAATGTTGTGGTTGCTTGATTAGCCTCATAGACAGCACCAGCACCAAAGACGAAGCTTCCGGCAATCGTATGTGTCTCACTGTTTTGGCCACGGAAACGGGCATTAGCGAGGGCTTCAAACGAACCATCAACCGCATCCCCTGCCCCGCCACCAGAAATCGTCACATTACCATTTGGTGCAAAGGTCTTACTGGTCCACACCATCAGCTTACGGTCAGCTGGTAGCGTCAATGTATCAGTACCAGCATCTACGGCAGTGAACGGAATATCTGTATCATCACTACTATCCCATACTGCCATATCAGCAATCGTTATTGGGTCGGTATTTTCATGACGGACAATCACTCGACTGTGGTAAATGTGGAGATTAGAGATTGAAGAAATTGGTGACTTCGTGACATGAGCACCCTTTGGTGTCGCGCCATCAATATAGACCACGAGACTATCAAGTGGACTGTAGGCAACATTACTGATGCTGTAGGCACCGGTACTCGCGTTACAACTGGTACTATATGAAGTCAAACCAGCAACCCGAAGAACGATATTATTTGTCACCCCGTCACATACTGGTGAGACGGTAACACCCTCATCACTGTACACATTACCACTGACGGTAATCAGCGCCGCTGAATCATCCCAAACGATGTATCCAGGATCACCCGCTGGATCAACATCAAATGCTTCACCTGATATCGAGCCGGTATGATTAGTAAATCTCCAAGAACTAACTGCAGTACCAGTAGCAGTAACGTTCGTTGCACCAATGACACCGGTATCAGGCGCAAACACATTATTCGTAAAGTTTTTCGCTTCGTTCGCATTGATAACCGTACCACCTACGGTCAATGCAGTACCACTATTGATTCTGATGAGATGGTCAGTACGTGAGAAATCGGTCACGGTCGGAGTACCAGTGAAGGTGATACCAGCAGCTGTAGTGTCACGGATAACGACCCGGTTGAAGTTAACAGTAGCAGTGCCACCAATCACCAACCGGTACGTACCGGAACCTTGATTTTGTAAGGTTGTAGAGGCACTTGTGCTTCCAATAACACTGAGACTACCGCCACTCCAGGTAGCTGTTGCATTGCTTGCAAACGCTACGGTTACTGGACGAGTAGAAGTGCCAAGAGTTGTACCATCGAAGTCAGTTTCAAAACTCCAATGATCGGCAGCACTGGTTTCATTAAAGTTACCGTAGATACGTAACGCTCCATCAATACCCGCATGATCTTGTGAGTAGATACCGCCTTGTGCATCATATACGGTACTCGTACTATTCCACATACGCACGCGAGTCGTACTGGCAACACGCAAGGTACTGTACACATCACTCGTAGTCTTTTGATTGATAGTAAGTGAGCCTCCACCATGCGCAAAGAGTGCACCTGACCAGACAGTGGCACTACCACCAAGGCGGTTCTCAAAAGTGCCAGCCACCGCGAGTGTTGTGCCGGTTGCCACCGTAAAGAGACTGTGATTTTGGAGAATGAGACTGACGGTTGTTGTAGCAGACTCAGGCAGCGTAAACGAGCCAGTACCGTCAACGATGACACGACTCAAGCTCGAACTGCCTGCAGCAATGGTATGTGATCCACTACCCGTAAAGGTCACCAAGCCACCATTACCGAAGAATCGACCGTTGTTGTCATAGCTACCGGCAATTGTAGTGGTCGCAATATCACTCGCACTCAATGTTGAGGAACTTTGTATGAGAACATCACCAAGAACGGTTACGACTGGGTCGCTTGTCGTCACGTTAAAGGTACTACTCGCGGTACCGTTACCAACGGTGAGATTGCGACCAACGAGGATACCAGAGCCTGTACCAGTGAATGTAGAACTTCCTACCAGCGCACCGATAGACAAGTCATAGTAGCTCGTACCGAGCACATTAGCATTCGCTCCACTGTAGCGGACGAGACTTGAACCTGGCTGCCAAGTGCCAGTTACTTGGAATACCGTACCGGTACCAGTAAAGTCGTACGCTTCACTCGTAGCAGCGAGGGTATGAGCATTTGCTATGGTCAAGCGTCCACTAATCGTCGTCGTGGCGCTGGCAGCACGGGTGGTTGTACCCACCGTTAAACCATCGCCGAGGACGAGATTCGCAAATGTCCAAGGTGTCGTACCGCCAAGTGTATTAGTGCGAGCAATAGTAGTTGTACCTCCACCGAGTGAAAGTGTTCCATTACCGGTAAGCTGACCATTGGTGAGGGTCAGATTACTTGTACCAGTCACGGTACCAGTTGCAACCGTCATGTCACCAGTAAATACAATCGGTGCAGTAATATTCCAGGCACCACCAACCCCGGTAAAGGATGCATTATGGAGGTTTATAGTTGTTGAACCGGTGATACTCTTGCCTGTAGTCGTTGCATTAAAGACAAAGGTAGAGGAGGCAGCGGTTATAGAGGCATTACTACCAAGCACCAGGCGACCAGCCAAGGTATGAGTTTGCGTGCCTTCAGCAATAAAGCGAGATGAAGTAGCAAGCGTGAGTGATCCTTCAAAGGCACTGGTCGATGCATTACCCGCGAGCGTGACTGGACCACCCGGCGTGAAGGTGCTACTTGCCCAGATGAACAAACCACGTGCTGGAGACACCGTCAGTGTTGTTGTTGGAGACGTCGTTGCCACAAAGCCCATATCAGTGTCAGAGGCATTATTAAACTGTACAAGATCTGCAATTGCGATTGGTACGACCCCCTCATGTCGCATCATTACCTGATTCGTGTAGAGATCGAGGTTTGTGATGTTGGCGGTTGGTGTCTTTGTCACCACACTCCCCTGCACGCCACCATTGGTATTGAGGTATACCGAGATCACAGGATCACCAACGAATGCAACGTTGTTAAATGTATACGCACCCGTCGTAGCATTACATGATGTTGAAGCAGTAAACGAACCATTGTTAACCACAATACGAACATTTGGGGTAGTGCCGTTACAGACTGGTGCACCTTGTACCCCACTTCCATTATTGGTAAGCACACGACCAGAAACCGTGATGAGGTACGAACTATCATCGAATCGAATGGCTCCCGGATTCAAGTCACCAGCATCAAACGCCTCTCCGTAAAGATTACCAGAACCATTTCTGAACCACACAAATGTGGTAGACGTACCAGTAAAGGTGACGTTTGATGCAGCCCCGGCTGTGGTCGTGGCAAAGCCAATGCGGTTGAACTGTCTGGCTGGATTAGTACCGACCGTCGTACCATCCATCGTAATACCAGTCTGACCAGGAGCAACTGTGAAGAAACCGTCATCAAGCACACTCACCGTACTTGATGAAACGAGTCGGAGTCCACTTGCATCCGTATTGGCAAAGCTGAAGAATCGACCGGTCACGGTAGTATTAGTAGCTGACACGCTAAAGGCTCCAGCAATACTGGCAACAGTCGTGGTAGCTGAGGTTGTACCTTGGATTGACCACGAAGCATTTACAAATCCAATAGTTGAACCAGTCGCAATACGAACATCGACTTGACGAGCACCAACGCCGAGCGAGACACCATCAAAGTCAGTCTCCCACGACCAGTGTTCAGTACCGGTAGACCGGACATAATTACCATAGATATTAAGGTCTCCATCTACGCCAGCATGATCTTGAGAATAGATAGATGAGGTACTACCGGTCACATAGCTCGTAGCACTACTGTTCCACATCGCCACATCCGTGTCACCGTTGGTCTCAAGTGTGCCGTAGACGTCCCCACCAAATGTCTTAGCGTGAATTGTCTGATCAGCACCAAGGATACGGAGCGTCGAACCAGTCCAAGTGGTACTTGCACCAGACATAACCTGAGTAAAGGTGCCACTCGCTGTGAGCGAGAGTCCGCTACTGAGTGTAAAGCTTGCTGCATTCACAAGATTAACCGCTACCGTCGCTGTTGCATGCTCGGTAATAGCAAAGTCTCCACTAGTCGCATTAAACTCAAGGGTAGCAAAGGTTGATGATCCAGCAGCGATAGTTTCACTACCAGCGATTGAATTGAAGCGCACCGTTCCATTATTTGAGGTGAAGTTAGCGTTATTATCAAATGAACCTCCAACAGACAGTACACCACTTGGGAAAATAGCATCACCGCCATTTTCAAGGACGACATTGCCGAGGATAGTTGTATTTGTATCAGCAAACGTGCGAATACGTTGCGTCTCCTCTCCACTCACGGTGTAGAACGCCGTTGAGCTTGATTGATTATTCTCTTCAGTAGCAATCCAACCGGCGGTGCGAACAACTGAGGCAATACGGAATTCGTCGATACGACCGTCGTGATATTGTCCAGCACCTAAGCTACCAAGGAAAAATCCGGTTAAGGTGGCAGTTGGATCACTCGCAGCGCTGCCAGCAATAAATGCACCGTCGAGGTAGATGTTCATGTTGCCTCCACCGTTACCGGGTGAAGTGAGCGCGACATGAGTCCATTTATCGCGATATGAGTTATACGCAGTCTGCACGCGTCCTGGTACTCCTGCAGTACCAAAGTCCCAATACAAAACTGAATCACTCCATGGTCCGTGCGTAGCAAACCGTTGACCACCACTTTCATTGAATCCAAAGAGGTTTGCAGCTTTTGTTTCGGCCACTGTCACATTATTCCAGGCTGTCACAGTGACGGTGTTAGAGGCATTTGGCCAGGCGAAGCCAGCGTTAGTAAGACGATCATCAACGCCGTCAAAATCAATACCATTTCCAACTGCTCCAGCCACCACATCACTGCTGTTCATGCCACCAAGCTGCGTCAGGTTACGTGCATTGCGGGTACTGTCAAGCATCGCAGAAGCAGGATTGGTATCCAAGTGGTACACCGCCTCATAACCATTACTCCACACATTCGCGCGACCAAACGTAGAAGTAGCAGTATTGGTCGCAGCAGCTGGATTGTTGTAGTAGATATAGAATACTGAGTTTGTCGTAGATGATAGCGAAGGAGCTCTAAAGTGCAATTCACCAGTTCTCGCCCCAGTATTAAGCGACACAACTTCTACTGGCACCTCAGTGACACCGTCACTTGTCGTCATGCGAATATCTCCACCATCAGCTTTGACGCCATTAAAGAATTCAACAGGGAGATTTGCGAGATTGACGTATACCGGGAAGTCAGAGAGGTTGGTTGGTACCTGCGAACTTTGTACAGTAATTGATAGTCGTCTTCCCCATCCTGAGCCGTACCATGAACCCGAACCGACACCACGAGTGCGAACATTATTAAGCGCTGAACCATTCGTACGCAGTGTGTTGGTTTGTGTAACAAGGAGCACTAATTCACCGTTGTTATGCGCAAAGGCACCTGAACCCGTTACTGCAAATTCACCTCCGACAGTAAGCTGACCACTTGGGAGCGTAACTGTACCAGCCTGAATCAGCATATTACGGGTTGTCGTAGCTGCGCTTTCTGAATAACTCCAAGTACCACCGCCAGTAAATACTAAGTCGTAGAAGGCATTAGTAAATACACCTGCCTGTTGAGTGATTGTACGTCCGCCGACAGCACTTGTCATACGCACCTCACCATTATTATGTGCGAATGACCCGCCAGTGTTGAGGAAAGAGCCGGCGATGGTGGTAGTACCAGTCGGTAGAGTGACCGTACCGGTCGCAATTGTGAGTGTACCATTGAGCGCCAAAGTTGACGTACTAAATGACCAATTTCCTCCAACACCCGCAAAGGTAAGATTATTGAATGGTGAGGTGCCACGAGCAATGACACCGGTTGAAGTCCCAATGAAAGTAACAGTACCAGTCTGCGGAACAAAAAGATTGTTATTAGTCCAGGCTCGAACAACATTAATGTTAAAACCACTTCCTGAAGCGTTAAGCGTATCATCTGTACCGATAGTAACTGACTCAGCGGCCACGTTCCCTGCAAGCGTAATGGTTTTTGCCGTACCATCAATAACGACATTTCCGACATTTGTACTTGAAGCACTCGCCTTGGCATCAGACCAGGTATTACTGCCTGTACCATTAAATGTTGTCGTCGCGATACCAGTCACAAAACCATTAGCACCAAGCGTCAGGTTTCCACCAATAGCCATCGTTGAAGTACCCCGCGCCAGTGTTCCCTGCATCACGCTGAGTGTACCAGTGATACTTAGTGGTTTATCGATAGTCCAGGTGGCAGTACCACTCGTCTCACCAAAAGTCACGTTATGGAAGAAGAACGACGAAGTCGCATTTTGGAGCGTATACGGCGTAGACGTAGCGGTAAACACTACTGTTGAGGAATCAGTCACAAACGTACCTAACTGTTGCCAGGCACCAGCTACACGCAAGGTCGAAGTACCAAGTGCTAGTCGACCGTAATTTTGGAGATTAATAATAGTACTGTTTGTGAGCGGTTGATACGTTGAGCCAGCCTTAATCTTAAGTCGCGCATCACCACATGCACCAACTCCGCAGAGTATGAGCTCGTTTGCACCATTGACAGTATGGATAAGATCAGCATCATCGGTACCGTCATAACGACCAATATCAATGTTGGTAGTCGTACTGTTGTCATCTGAACCAATCGTCAAATGTCGAGCGTTGAGTTCCATACCAGTCACATCACCCACACCGTCATATTTTGTAACACCAACAGTGCGCTGACTCGAGGTGGCACCGTTAATGAAAACTGTTATCACATCACCCACCTCAGCGTTTACGTTACTAATTGACCAGGCACCAACCGTGGTAGTAGCGGTCCAGCTCAGTACCACGAGTCCACCGCCGCCATTTGAACCGTTACTCGTGAGCGCCCCACCTGCTCCACCAGCTCCGACACCAGACACATAGTCCACATCGCCACTGTTTGCAGCGGTAGTACCAGTCCCTGATGCAGTTGAAGTTGCTGTAGCAGTAGCTACGATGAATGACGATCCGCCACCGCCGCCAGCACCAGAGAGAGTACTACTGGCCGCTTCAGCTCCGCCACCGCCGCCAAAGTAGCCAGCACCACCGCCGCCGCCGCCAGCTCGAGCTGAAGTCGCATCTCCGGTACCACCATTTCCACCGCCAAACGTACCACCATTTCCACCAGCGCCGCCACCTGTACCAGTACCGCCGTTACCACCAAACAATGATCCACCAGCAGTAGCCAGTCCGCTACCAGCCGCTCCGCCAGCACTTTGTGTGCCAGCTCCACCACCATTACTCGCTCCCGATGCTGCACCAGCTCCACCCGTTACCCCGCCACCGACACCGCCAGCACCGGCACTCGTGACAGTTGATGTAGCAGGACGGAGCGCGAAGGTAAAGTGTCGCCCAGCATCAGCACCAAGTGTGGCCTGTGTCATCGTCGGAACACTTTGTGGCCCGGCCGGTGAAGTTGGTGTTCCATCGTAACAGAGGAAGATTGAGTTATCGTTACCATTGATATTACTTGCATAAAAATCAGCCACCACACCGCCCGGTATAGTACAGACACCGCCCGCTGGTCCCCAGGTGTTATCATCAAGCGCGCCTCCGACAAAAATCGGCATCGCATTAGGTACTGTTGTCGTAATACCAGAACCGGTAAAGAGCACGTTCGCAGCTTGAGCAGTGTTCGCACTGCGCGTATCAAACGGGTCACCAAATGGTGTCACACCACGGAACGCCCAGATACGTGCAGTATAGGTATCAGTGGCTGGTCCAGCGAAGGTTGGGTTCACTGGCGTTGTTGAAGTGGCACGATAATACCAAACCGATAGTCGCCCATTAGCACCTCCAGCCTGCACCGAAAACTCAGTCCAACCACCACAGTGAGTGGTACACGTATGAACCGTATCTGTACGTGATTTTACAACCGCGATGAGCACATCATCAACAGCCAGTCCGCCTGGTACGGTCGGTGTACAGGTTGCATTATTTGCGAGACATGCCGTACCGACTCCTACATATGAAATACCCCCAGCGCCGGCTCCACCACCGCCACCACCACCGGCAACGAGCAGTGGCGAAGACGAACGATACAATGCCGTATAACCACCGCCACCGCCACCACCGGCTGGTGATCCTGTCACACCCCCATTACCGGCTCCACCGATTCGTACTGTCAGGTTTTCTGCTGGTGTCACCGCTATTGTACCACCAGCAAAACCGCCGCCACCGCCGCTTGCACCTGGCACCCGTGTACCACCAGCACCACCAGCACCACCAGCGCCCCAAGCCTTAACCGTAAGCTCTGTCACACCAGCTGGTACGGTAAACGTCGTTGTACCAGTAGTATCAATTACTGCTTTTTGAGTAATGAGACCCGAAGAAACAGGTGAAGTTTTACCAACTTGCAGGACCCCGTTTACTGCAATAGCGACTGTTCCAGTTGCCATTGGTGTCGTCTGATCATATTCAAAGGCAGTACCTGAAACAATAATTCCCTCAGACCATTCCACTTGCCAATCATTGAGCGCAGGACAATCGCCGAGCGAACACTGTAAACTAGCTTCAAGTTGTAAGGTAGCGTACAGACTCGTATCAAGACTCGAAATATCAATAGGACCATCAGTGAATCCAGCAGCGTTACCCGCAATCGCACTATTCGGAACCAACGTAAAGACACCAGGTGCGGATTGGTAGTAGACGCGGTAGCGGATAGTAGAAGCCCCTGGTGTCACATCAGTCCAATTAATACTTTGCCAACGTGGACCATCTCCATCAGCAAACTCTATAGGCGTTGAACGGACAACACCCTCAGTAAAATTAGGGAAAATTTGCGCAGCCATGGCGATTGACTCATGGAATGGTATACCGGTCACTGACGGCACACCACTTATCGTCTCTTCAGCCTGCCAAGCAGTACCGTTCCAATATGAGAATTCATAACGATCAGCAGGAGCCACTCCTTCGTCACGAAGCGACATCATCAAGATCAATCCATCGGCAGTACGTATCGTCTGAGTTGTCCAAGCATCAGTAAGCGTACCGAGTGGTAACTCACCAGAATAGCTCGAGGTAGCATAGAATTGATAGCGCACATCAGCCGTGTCTGAATATGGAATCATGAGGTATCCTTCGCGACCTGGAGTGGTCTCAAACTCACAGCTTACAGGACGTCCGGCTTGACTATTTCCGGTTGCCTCAATCAGTGTTCGACTATCCCAGGCTGCCCCGTTCCAAAAGACGTTACTAATTTGCCCATCTTGGTCAATGTTACAAAGCGCCAGTCGATCTGTGTTCACATCACGCTTCAAGACCGCGTGCTCGAAGTCATCTTGCATAGGATTTGAGAGAACGCCACTCCAACTTGAACCGTTCCAAGTGTTGTAGAGGAAACTGGCATTACCATCGTCTGAAACTACTACCACCGCTTGATTACCAGACGCCTCATACTCAACGGCAATACCCTCATTCGCAGCCTCCGCCATGTTACCAAATTGCACTGCATTACCCCACGAAGCACCATTCCATACGAGCGCTTCGTAGTCTGGTGTACCGGTAATGCCGTGACGAAACACTGCAATGAGTTCATCCGAAGTTGGATCAGATGCGAGTTTGACGTACTCACAATTAGCAGCTTTTGTCAGCGGAATTGATGTTGTCGCTGACCAACTTGTACCGTTCCAGGTGGTAAAGATTGCATCCTGACCATCACAACTCACCGCAACGAGGTCTCCCGAATTTGATTCGTATGCAATATCAACAGCACGGAGATTAGTGTTCGCAATCTCTGTCTGTATTTCGAATAGATCACCCCAGGTGCCCGAACCAGCATCAAATATCTGCAGATTAACGTCACCATCAGTACCAAGTGTCGCAAGTGCGTATTCATTACGCAGTGGCGCTGCCTGCAATACTGTCCATTCGATAAAAGCTCCGACTGAAAGGGCACTCTGCGGATCACTCCATTCAGCCCCATTCCATAAGCGATATCGTGGTGTGAGGGTGGTTGATTCACCATACACAGTCATTGCACCATTCACAATAGTCGTCACCTCAGCAGAGCCGGCTGTCGTCTGAATCGTAGTAAGATCGTTGGTAGCAAACTGCTCACCAGTTGTTTGGAACCAAGTTGAAACATTAAGTGTTAAATCTACCGTGAAGCTGGTTGGTTCACTCCAATCTGAGTAGGCATTTTCACCGGGGAGAGGGTCGCGTGCACGGACACGCCACCAGTACGTAGATCCATTCGTCAGTGCGGACTGTACCGTATAGACAATCGTCTCACCTGAGTTAAATGGTGAAGTGTCGGCTGGAGTAGCATTATTTACAAAGCCAGCATCAACACCCGACAATACTGTCGTTGGTGATGAGAAGGATGCATTGGTATCAATTTGAATTTCATATTGGAGCGCATCATTTTGAGGGTCGCTTGTCACAAACCAGAGCTCTGGAGTAAGCGTATCAACCTTAGCATTATCAAATGGGTCAGCATGTATTGGCGGCTCAATACGGAGTCCCCACGTTACTGACCAACTCTCGAGTCGCGGGAGGTTACTATCACCCGTAAGTACAGCCCGGACACGAAGAGTGTGGTATACCTCCACATCAAGATTAAGGAGACTTACGCCAGTCGTATCAAAACCAGCAGCATTACCTGGAAGTACGGTATCTGGTACCAACGCCCATTCACTACCAGACACGAGATACTCGATTGAGTACTTAATATCACCAGTTGATTCATTGTCCGTGAACAATAACTCCCCCCAGGCGTTACCTGTATCAACATCAGCGAAGCGAATTTCAGAACTGGTGGTAGTCGCCGCAGTAAAACCAGGCGCAATCCGAATATCATCACTGGTGGTCACCACCGCATCAAGTAGTTCATCTGTCGCAAATTGCTCCTCAGTGGTCTGGAACCAGGTGGTAATTGCGGTTGCTGTATTCACGGTGAAGCTGGTTGGTACCGACCACTCACCAGAGGCACCTGATCCGTTGTCATCTTTTGCACGGACACGCCACCAGTACGTTGTGTTATTTGCGAGCGTGACATCTGGAATAAAACGAATCGTTTGCCCCGGTGTATAGAGACTGCGCTCTGAGACATTTGAGAGATTGGTGAACAGTGAGAAATCTGGATTTGAATCACGACTAAAGAGCACTGAACCAAAGAGTGGGTCAGTCGAAACTTCAATTACGTATGACACATCATCATCAAGCTCATCAGCAGCCGCAAACTCAAACCATGGACTTGTCGAAGCGAGTTGTTCATTCGCAAACGGGGCACTATTTTCAGCACGTAACGGTGGAGCATTAGTAATAAGTCGTGGATACTCATCGTATGAGCTAAGAAGCGATCCGTTTTCATAGACGAGACGGAAGCAGTAGTTGGTACTGGCTGCTCCGGCGTTATTCTGGAGCACGAAGTCCCACTCCGCCTGGTTGCCAACCACAATATTATTGAGATTAAGACGAGTTGGATTTTCTTGCTCGTATGTCTCAGCATAATCAGAGCCGGTCAACAACGTCGATGGCAGCGGACGGTTATCGTTCACGATTTCTTCAGCTGACACATCATAAAAGCCGGTTGGGTTTGATTGATTATTCTCCTCAGTAGAAAGCCACGTACCACTTCGTGCCACGGTAGCAATACGGAATTCATCGACGAGTCCACGATGATGATTGCCTCCAGTAGGGTTGTCACTACCAAGCGAAAATCCAGTTAATGCCACATTTGGATCATCTGATGTTCCAATTGAGGTAATGAGCGAACCATCGAGGTAGATACCCATAAAGGTCCCACCCCCACCTTGAGATACTAATCCTACATGAGTCCATTTGTTTCGGTAAGCGGTATAATTAGTATTCACACGACCAGGTGATGCACAGCAGGTACCATAGTCCCAATAGATAACATTGTCTCCCCATGGCGCATGCGTGGCAAAACGTTCATTACCCACTGCCGTAAACCCAAACAGATTCGAGTTCTGCACTTGTGCTGTCGTGACATTATTCCACGCTGTCACCGTTACCGGATTGTTCGTGTTTGGCCACGATAAACTAGCATTGGTGAGTCTATCATTACCATCAAAAAAGATACCATTACCAATAAGTGTGGAAGTACTGTTCGTTGCAGCAATTCCAACCTGCCCAGTCAAGGTGCGACCATTACCGGTACTATCTGTCATTGGACTGGTTGGAGTAGTATCTAAGTGGTATACGGCATAAAAGTTGTTTGACCACACATTATTACGACCATACGGAGCAGTTGCGGCATACCCACTCGCTGATGGATTGCCATAGTAAATATAAAATTCTGAATTAGTGGTAGATGCTAGATTCGCACGGAAATGGAGCTCTCCGCGGTCGGTGGCAGTATTAATTGATACGAGCTCATACGGTAACTCGGTCACTCCATCAATATTTGTCACACGAATATCATCGCCGTCACTTTGCACATTATCAAAGAATACAGCCGGTAAGTCATCGAGGTTTACATAGACTGGAAAATCTGTTAGATCTGCATCCACTAGTGTGTGATCTATAGTAATTTTTACCCGTCGTGTCCAAGCGGCATCATACCAATCAGTATCAATCACAGAGTTGGCATATCCACGCCAGGTAGCAGTCGAACTACCAATTCCGCCAACGTCTCGCCAGGCGAGTGTCGGTGAACAAGTTAACCCTTCGGCATACTGGAGCTTAAAGGCAGCGGTATCAGTCGCCAAATCAATGTTAAGTCCTTCAGCGGCAATACGAAGCCTGATTGATTCATTGATACTAATGGCTTCAGTGGCTGAGATTGGAGTATTTTCAGCCACATCAAAGACACCGAGCGGCCACGCATCTGTTGGGGTATAGAAGCTACCATTCGTATACCAACGATACGCACGTTGGATGAGTTTTGGTTGACGGACCCACGTTACCTCCCAATCATCGAGTGAGGCTGACACCGGACCAGTTCGCGAAATGGTGGCCTCAAGACAAATCTGACTGTAGGTACTCGTACTGAGTGCTGAGATATTAATTGGTGAACTCGTGCTGGTAAAACCAACACCATTCCCTGCCAGTACACCATTTGGTATGTATGTATCACACGTGGTAGTGGCAGTGTACTTTAATCGCACGGTCACATTAGTACCGACTGGCTCTGTGGTAGTAAAACTGACGTCTCCCCACGTTGACCGACCCGGCACCGCACTGAAGGTTATTGGATTGGTGCGAACAATTCCCTGAGCAAAGCTGAAACGTCTGGCCGACATACTAAACGACTCACTTCGTGGATCGACCCCTATCTCTGCTGGATCAGCCTCAATAAGGGTATTAGCTGACCAGCTCGTGCCATTAAACTGACTGACGCGTAGCGGATCAATGCCGTTATTTTCCATACCAGCAGCAATCAGCGTCCCGTTACCAGTACGAAGCATCTGGAGATACCAAAACTCTTCCATATCAGTCAAGTTCAATGGGCCTGACCAGCTCGTGCCATTAAAGAATTGGTACTCGTCGGTGTTGGCGTCACTATACGCAACAGAGAAGTATCCATCTCGACCAGCAAAGGTCTCAAATTCACAGTCAACTGGACGACTTTGCGTTGACTCCGTCGCTGGCTCAAGAATAGTGAAGGTTCCCCAGGCGGTACCATCCCAGATACCAGCATGAATGTCAGCTCCCGCATCTACCAGACAAAAGCCGATTCTATCAGTTCCGACATCACTCACGAGCTGTCCGACTTCAAAGTCGTTTGGCAGTGGGTAGTTAACGTTTGCAGACCAGCTCGTACCATCCCAAGTGGTATACATAAACTCATTATCTCCGGCATCAGTCGAGACAAACATGGCAAGATCTCCCGACTCACTGTACACAACAGACATTCCATCGGTTGCTAGGTTTGTACCCGCAACTCGACCAAGTGTCTTGCTATTACCCCAAGAGGAACCGTTCCACACTAACGCCTCATAGGTGTCAGCCGCACCCTTAATGAGCATAATAATTTCATCAGAGGTCGGATCTGAAGCGAGTCGGATCCAGTTACAGTTACTAGCCGAAGCGACTGAAATCGTGGTCGTGGCAGACCAGGTAGCACCATTCCAAATACTATACACAGGATTCCCGGCCGCACTACAGCTAACGACCATCGCGTCACCAGAGATAGTCTCATAAGTTACACCAATACCGCGTCGCGCTGGTGTATTCACATCAGTCACGAGTTCATATGGAGATGACCAAAGTGTGGTTGATGCACTGTACACTAACGCATTAGTATCTCCATCAGCAGTGAGTGTCACAGCAACATACTCATCTCGAGTGATGCCAGCAGCTGATTCAGTCCAGTAAATTTCTGCTCCAACACTCGGACCATTTACCTCATTGCCCCATGAGGAACCATTCCAAAAACGATACTTTAGTAGCGTGTCTGTCTTTTCACCGTACACCATTACTGCTTCTGTATTTTCTGCAATGTCGACAACCGCACCGTCACCGTCTACTGATGCCACGCCAGTAAGAACGTTTGTTAAGAATTGTGGACCAGTGGTTTGATACCATGACGGTACTGTTTGATTTACATCAACGGTAAGACTCTGCGTCGTTGACCAGTCACCAAATTCATCCGAACCAGTAACATCTTTGGCACGGACTCGCCAATAATAAACACCGGAAGACAGTGCGTCACCACTCTGTAACTGGTAGCGGATACGATTACCCTCTACAAATGGACTCAGATCACTGGTCGATGCGGTATTAAGGAAACCTAAGTCAGTGTCCGAGGTGCGAACAATCGCACCTGCAAAATCACTCGTGGTCGCAAGTTCAAACTGGTAGACAAGATCGGAAGTGCCATCAGGATCGGTAGTACTGAACTCAAAGAATGGGGTCGTCGATGCAAAACGCACATTGTCAAACGGCACATTAAACATAGTTGCGGCTCCCGGTCGGAAGTTAAATTCTTTTTTCTTCCACAACATGAGCATAGCATCGGTACGATCATTAACCACAGTTGTATTTGCGTCTCGTAAGACTGTCAGCGACACGACATCACCTGGAGCTAAACCATCAAGGTTGTAGACCAAGGAACCAGAAGAATCAAGCTGACCACCTGCATTAGTGATGTAGTGAGTCTTCGTTTGCGCTCCTATTACCGGGTTGCCGTTCACTCGCACACCGACGATGACGTTATTGACACCTCCAGTTGAAAAGAGTGCACTGTTATATGAAAGTACATAGTCACCACCTTGGTTGACCGTAATCTGATGAGAGTTAGTCGTGGTTGAGTGTGTGTAAACTCCAGTGTCATACGCTAACTGCGTATTCCAGAGAATTGACTGGAATGGGTCAACATTCCAATTTGCGCCACCGGTCAAATCCTGGCCACGAAGGGCAATAATATCTGATGATGGTAATTTTTGGATATAGATTGAACCAGTAAAGCCCGCTGGAACGGTCGTAGTACCTGCAGCTCCCTCTTGCTCCATTGATATAGAGAGAACCTGACTTGTTGTTGCAGTCACCACTAGTCCTGACCAATGACTTGAAGAACGGTTATCTGCGTTTGCTGTCACAATGAGAGTTCCTTGTGAAAAGACACCACCAGGTACCTGAACTCCATCGAGGAGAACTCGACCAAGCACATTACGATAAGGATTAACTGCGCCAAATGATTCAAATGGCATATTAACAAACACCATATAGGTACCAGGGTCGTTTATGACGATGTCTTCTGGAGAGACAGTATCAGAGTGGAGGAAACCGGTATCTTGACGTGTTTCAATCCACTGCACCTCAGAGGTGGCGGTGTTGAAGCTTGTGGATGCAACCGTTCGTGTCGCAGTACCAGCAAACACACCAAGTGCTTGTGGAATATGCTCTACATAGAGACTAGCCTCACCACTGATAAAGACCGGTTGAGCCGTGTACGAACTAAGCGCTTGAACATACACCTCAACATAGTCACCTTCGTTTAGATCGGTAAGGAGGAAATTACCATGACTTGAAGATTCATTTTGGCGATTGGTAGACAGCGTGTTTGAAATGAGACCACTTCGACCAATGGCTTGTGGTACTACCACACCATTAACGCGAACTTCAAAGCCGACTCGAGACCAGGCAGCAACTGCGTCAGTTCGCTCGAGCGGTAATGTAACTGATACCAGATAGTCACCATCACGACGGATAAATAGTCGTTCAGGGGTAGAAGACGTCGCATGATTAAAGTAGAACGAATCGACTGTACTGGTACTCCAGATAAGCGCCGCCGCACTTGGATCGTTTACATTGGCTCCAATCTGACTACTCGTGGCAGTCAGCCAGGCAGCTGAAGAAATTGCATCTGAAGCAATCTGCCACTGTCGTAACTCTGAAAATCCATCCATATCCAACGGACCGAGTAAATACATGTATGGACTGATATCAGGCGCATCAAAAACGTACGTAAACTGACGAGACTCGCCCTCCTCCATTGTAATATCCGACCAGGTAAGAACGGTGGCGTCAGCAAGTGTCGTGACCACCGCCCCGCTTGTATCAGCAAAGACAAATCCACGAGGTACACGCTCTACGATATCACCGGTGAACGAGCGATTTGCCTTAATGTCGAGCGTGACGGTGTACGGTGCAGGTGGGTAGATACGAGTCGGCGCTGTACGAGTGATATCAAATGGAATATATTCACGAACTTCAAAAGAGTCAGTAATTCTGTGTACCACCTCCCCTGCTACGTTACGATGCTCAAGTTGTACGGTATAGCGACCATACTCACCAGTATCAGTAAAAATTGCTTCATAGTCCGGCTTGTCAGTAACGTTATTCTTACCACAAAAACCAGTCTGAGTGACAGGTATATCACTGATGGTATTACTCGGTGATATCACCTTAAGAGACATATCTGCATCACATATCGTATCACCACGATCGGTCAGTGCAGCTAGATTCAAGATGACTTCCTCATCTTTGAAATACATAGTTTTCTTTGTATTCACCGCCAAGACACCCCAATAGAATTCAAAACTATCAACAACCTGCACCTCATTCTCTTGTACAAAGAGTCGTACTTCATACTTACCTGAAAGCATCTTTTGTGGCTTGGCTGTAAATCTGACTGTCCAGGTTGTATCGTCATTGTATACAACCTCATAAGGAAGAGGCAGAAGCTCACCATTACCATCACGAAGCTCTACACGTCCAACTTCGTAAACGTTTTCGGCAAAGAGTAGGTTAAACATTCTTCGTAAAAATCCTTGTTGCGGATCATAACTCATCGTAAAGCCTGGCAACTCTGAAGAGGTTATATCGAAACTATCGTTATGTAAGGTATGAAACTTTGGTATCGATAGGTCACGTTCATAAGTTATAGCATCACTTGTACTAGCCACAGCTCCAGTTTCGTAAAAAGTCCCAGAGGTAACCTCAAGCCATACACCGTCAAGAAAGGCACCTTCTAGTTGCTCAATAACACCTTCGTAGGTGACACGAACTTGTAACTCAGATAGATTTTTTGTTGCTGGCGGGACATCGAGTGAGACTAGATAGTAGTCACCGTTTATACTATTTGATTGCTCGTCTTCGATGTCGATTACGGTACCAGCGAGCCAAGTCTGTCCATTATCGATTGAGTAAGATACTACAAATCGTTGTAGAGACTCTGAATTTTTTGATTGTGCTGCCATTGAGAGACGAAGCTGTGCTGCATCAAGGAGTGTGCCAGGCTCAAACTCAGGTAGCTCAAAACCAGAAAAAGTCATCGAGCGAGTCACACAACCCTCCTCTGACACACATGGTGTCAATCCAGAGAAAACTTCATCCGCACTATCTACGGTGTCAGCTTCAGTAGTATCGTCTGAGATAACTTCATCTGTAGCCTCGCCCGTATCACCTGATTGCTCGGTACCAGGGTTAGTTGTATCAGGTAAGTTAGCATCGCCCACTTCAGGAGGTGAAGCTGTATCAGACAACACTTCAATGTCGAGAGGATCCTCTATCTCCGCTACCGATGCTTCAATTGGAGCTATATCAACTTGAGTGTTGGTCAATTCATCATTTGGAACTGTCTCAGAAAATTGAGCCCAGGGAAAACGCTCGGTAGTAGTTACAACAGCAAATGATGACACTGGAGTCAGACTACTCACCGGAGAAACTACTTCAGCTGGTTGTGGTGACGTCTCTGGTTCTAGTTGAGTATCTTCTTGAGACGCTGGAGAATCACTACCGGAATCTGTTGGATTCGTATCGCTCGACTCAGATGGAGAAGATGAGGATTCATCTGGTAAGCTACCAGACTCGGTATCAGACGTAGTGACTGGAGCGGTTTCTGTATTTGGCAGCTCTCCGGTACCTTGCTCGTCTAATGTCCCAGACGTATTAGGTAAATCGTCAGCAATAATTGTTGCTGAATTTTGCGATGAGAAGGCTTGATAGAGTGCATCGCCAGACAGATCGGTTATAAGAACAGATTCCAAATTACCCCAACCATCATTAGTGACTTGACCGGGCACAACAACAAGCTGCTGTGTTGAAACAACAGTGTTATCAATTGACGAGTACGCCAAATAGCCACTGATACACACAAATACCAGCAGCGCCCTCCAAGTAAGGCGGTTTAATTTTGGAATCAAATGCGACACAACTCTAACGCCCAAAATTCACATCTTGGGTCATTACAGTATAGCGCGCCAGTTGGTGAGACTGGCGCGCTTATACTCATCTTTATGTGGATTCAGAAGGAGAACTACTTCAGAATCGTTTTTACGTCATTAATTTCCTTTTCAATCAAGGTCTCGGAGACTTCAAGGGCTTGGTTAAGTCCTTCAACTGCCTCTTTCTCTTTCTTTGATAATCTTGGACGTTTCGTTATGAGATTTATTTGGTCATAGATTTCATCACGAAGGGCAGAGAAGATTTTTTCCATTTGGTCTTGAATCTCTCGTGTCTCACGACGAAGTTTATCTTCCCTTAGTTTGTTCTGCTTACGGTCATACCAGATGTAGAGGAACTGCATACCGATAATAAGGAAGAGGAGGCCGAGGAAGATATTACGTCCAGTAAAGTAGTCCCAGATAGTCGTCTCGATGACTACATCAGCTGGCTTAATCCAACCGGCAGTAATCTGCACTGCCACCGTTGCCTCTTTACTGTTACCAGCTTTATCGAACGCTACAACTTTTACGGTGTATGTTCCATCTTCAAGCTCTTTAAGGAGGTAGCCAATCTTGGCTTCGTCAGGAGTAACCCTGATTGGTTCCTTATCAGCTATCGTCATCTCGTAGTAATCAATACCTGAGGTAACATCGTTTGCTTCAAAATTGAGTTGCGGGAATCCGGTTGGAGAATTAGAGATTCGGACATCAATACTGAAGTCTTCCGGCGGAAGCGTATCAATCATGATTTTGCGATTGAGCACCGCTCCCCAACCAACCTGGTTCTTATATTTGATACTCAAGTACTGGATACCATCAGTGACGTTTTCAGCGTTGAGGGCAAATTCTTTTACTGGAGGATTTGTGATGGCTGATTTGGTCAACTCTGGTTGATTCTCAGATGAGGTCGACATCATCACCGCCAACTCATTAACATCAAATGGGATTTCCCATTCAAAGAGTCCGTCCTTAGTGTTGTACCAAACTTCTGGATCAAGGAACGTCTTCGAGCCTATCTCAGGCGCCCGAGGCGGATCTCCAAACACAATGGCTGCATTATCATCTTCCTCCTCTTCTTCAGCTACTGGCTCAGTTGGAGTTGGAGTTGGAGTTGGAGTTGGGGTAGGGGTTGGTGTAGGAGTTGTAGCAGCGGCAACAGTAAATGAACCACCGGTACTCTTACTGTACACATCCGTACCTCGTCCATCGGCTGCAAGCACTGATGCATTGGTAACCGAAACTGCGCCGGTACCTGCCGCCACGGTTCTAAACGTGATACTCACTAGGTTAGACTGAGCCGTGAATGGAGTTGGACTACCACCACCAAAGGAAATAGTACCAGCTGAGTTTGAGAAAGTTGGCTCAGTTGTCCAAAGTGAGAAGACTGAACCTGTCTTACTAACACTGACTACAGAGAGTACAGCGGGATCAAACTTGAGCGACGCCTCAACCGCGTTGACGCTCTGTCCACCCGGAGATACCCGGACTGAAACCGTGAAGGTTTGTCCTGGGGTGTAACTCCCCGTACCAGGAGAGATGAGGAGGTCTGCCGCAAAGGCAACCATTCCGAACGCGAAGAAAAACAGTGTAGCAACAATAGTGGCGATACTGTACTTCAGAGCGGTGGTGATACTCGGTGTTAAGAACATAGGAACTTTCTGACTGCGTTGATAATTAGTTGAGCTTCGTACGACGCCTGTCGGCAACTACTTTCAGCTTTACTTTCTCCTTCTCTTCAGGCTTAAGAAGTGGAAGTACTAATATAAGTACGCCATTTTTAATCTTCGCCTCAGCCTTCTCAATCTCGACACTTTCAGGCAAGATAATGCGACGATAGAATTCACCCCAGACACACTCTTCGGTAAAGAACGTCCCTCGTGGTTTACTCTTCGGGAAGACAAGAAATTCAGGACGAATGCGTCTACCCTCGATAAGTACAATATCCGCATCACCTTCAATAGATACATGTACGTCATTCATATCTGCACCAGCCGCTTGAGCGTAGATAACAATGGTGCGTTCAGTTTGGAACACATCAACATCGAGCTGGGCAACCTTATCGACAGCAGTCTCCTCCTCACTCGACTGCAATGTCTGATCTGACCGAACTCCTCTACCTTTGAGACGTTGTAAAAATGACATAGCTACTCATTCATATTATATATGTATGAGTTGTGTGACGATTACTGTTACCCACATATTTCTCGCGTCGCAATAACATCGTTCAATAACACTTCATTGCTGCGAAACATTTTCTCTTCCGTTTGTGCAAACCAGTATCCCATCCGTCTGTATGGCCACTTTCTCGTCCGTCATTGCGAGCGACAGCGAAGCAGTCTAGGACATGAAAGCGATTCAAGAAGCAAAGTGGTAGTGAGCGGATAATGCCCGCTAGGAGGTCGCATTGCTCGCGGAAATTCGCAATAGTCGCTACGCTCGTTTGCTTATTTTACTCGTTTACGGTGAAAGATAATTTACCGAAGTGAGAGCAAAGAAGACAGGGATATTTGGTGGAGTCTAGCCCGTCCAATTAAAAAGGAGGATAGAAAAGTCCGTCAAATTCACCCGTCCATCCTGACTAATATCTGCTGGTGGGTTTGAATCACCGCCGGCGCTGTTCCACCAGAAGAGTAGAATCGAGAAGTCGGTAAGGTTTACCTTGCCATCACGATTAAGGTCTGAGTTACTCCCGCCGACCGCAGCGGTAGTACCAACTCCATAGAGGGTATATTGCGAGAAGTTACTAAAAAGAATATCACGTTCAAACTTTGCCCGCGCCTTATAAGTACCGCTTGAGAACGTCGCCGTATCAATCGGAAGCGACCAGGCACCATTAGCACCCGCTGTGACGGTATACGATTTACGAGACGCCACACTCTTATCTTTCTCGTTCTCAATCGTCACTTTGGCATTTGGGATTGTATATCCCGAAAGTGTGAGAGCCTGACCAGGATTCACAGGATTTGGCGTCACCAGTATTGAAGGTGGGATATTAATGTTCGAGAGCGCAGACTCACGCGCGCCACTAACCGTAAATGAGGTGCTAAACGTCGATGATTTGGTATTAGCCGAATCAGTCGCAAACACACCGAACGTGTATGCGCCACGGGCTATATTTGAGACTGTTACACTGTAATCACCATTACTATCAGCATTAGCGGTGGCTGCGACCTTACCATCAACAAGTGCTGTTACCTTGGCTCGAGGAGAGGCCTTACCTGAGATAACTACCTGCGCATCCCCACTCCGGAACGGTGCCGCCGAGGACTCGAAGCCGCCACCTGATCCGCCGCCTCCCCCACCGCCAGAACCACCACCTGATCCGCCGCCAGAACCACCACTACCTGAGCTACTTCCCTCAGTTGGTGCAACACCAGACCCCCCGCCGGAGGTACCGCCGGCATTTTCTCCACTCCCGGTACCGCTGTTACCACTCCCGGTACCATCACCACTGTTACTACCTGTGGTATTCGAGACACCGGTCGGGCGAGCATTGACGATGAACGTAATGATATAGTCATCAATATTTTTGTTTCCTTCATCATCAATACACCGAACATAAAAATTGTTGATTGAATCAGGAATGACCTGCACCACTTGGGTATGGTAGATGAGTCCAGTATTACTGAACTGTGAAGTCATCAGTGCATAATCAATGTCTGGATCGAGCGAATACCGACAAACTGAAAACTCATCCGTCTCAAGTGAAAGCTCCACACTAATGGTCGTACCACTAAGCTGACCGCTCGGCTGACCATTAAAGCGGTTTGGTGGCACTGATTCGCGAGTATCGACCGGTCCGACACCAACCTGCTCGACGAGCGCAATCAGAAAGCCAGCATCGGCTATTTCATTGCCTAAATCATCGTAGACGCGAACATCGACCTTATGTGTTCCAACATCGCCCGCATTAATGATTGGCGGCACATCAGACTCGGTAGTCGTGGTACCGGTGGTGGTACTGAAGCTTACTGACCCACGCTCTGCCAAACTAGTATGGTTACCAATTTTAATTTCTATCTGGTTTCCTGCGTTGACACCGCCACTTGTATTGAAGCGATAGCGGATAGCACCTGGAGTACCTGGACTAATGGTGACCTCATCTTCAGTCGAACTTAAGCTTGCTCCAACCGTACGAGGCGAACCATTCACTGAGAGCTCAACATTACGGAGTGCTGAAAAGGTACTACTCCCGATAGTCGTAAAGCCTGCCGGTGGGATGATATCAATATATCCAGCCGGTGGTATCGCTACATCAGTCACAAACGAGAGTGTATGGTTCGCTCCACGATTCGGCGCTGAGGTCGATATCGTATCTTTATACTGTTGAATATTGCGCGCAAAGCTGAGTTCAGGGAGAATCACCAAAACAGCCATACACGAGAAGAAGAGCCCTACCACGAGGAGAAGCCAGCGCAAGCGGAACAGCGCGGTAAACATACTGGTATATTGTACCCCGCCCATCTGTCCACATGAACCACTTCTCCCACAGGTTTATACGATATCTTCAAGCACAAAACCTCCAGCCTGGTGATTCCAGAGACGCGCATACCGCCCGCCATACGCCAGGAGCGCATCATGTGAACCATCCTCTTCAATCTGACCGTCATGGAGCACAATGATTCGATCCATTTCCCGCAACGTTGAGAGGCGGTGAGCAATCGCTATGACCGTCTTCCCCACCATGAGTTGATGGAGGGCTTTCTGGATTTCCACTTCACTTTCACTATCAAGTGCTGAAGTAGCTTCATCAAGTATCAGAATCGGTGCGTTTTTGAGCATAGCTCGAGCAATCGCAATCCGTTGCTTTTGACCACCTGAGAGTTTTACCCCTCGTTCACCCACAAGGGTGTCGTATCCTTGTGGTAAAGCACTAATAAAATCATGGGCATACGCCTTCTTGGCCACCTCAATAATTTCTGAATCTGTAGCCTCTGTGCGTCCATACGCGATGTTTTCACGAATGGTGCGGTGAAAGAGGGCTGGCTCTTGGGGCACAACTGCGATTGCTTGCCGCAGTGACTCTTGTGTAACCGCCGCAATATTCTGACCATCAATAACAATCTCACCCCCATCAAGCTCATATTGCCGTAGCAACAATGAAACTAAGGTCGATTTTCCAGCTCCAGAGGAACCAACGAGACCGACCCGCTCACCTGATGATATTTTGAGCGATAAATCTTTAAAAATAGTGTTTTCACCATAATTGAAGTCAATAGAACGAATATCTATGACACCTTGCTGAACAACAAGCGTAGCTTGAGATTTATCTTGTATCTCATGCGGCTGTAATATCTCACTCAACCCTTCTTCCACCTCACCATGCGTTTTCGCGAGCCCATTAAGGACACGACCAACAAATACCAAACGACCAGTTAATGAGCTAATGAGCGCAATAACAAAAACCAATTCAGCTACCGACGCCGTATCACCACCCCAACCAAGGATGAGGACGTACATCATCGAAGCAAAAAATATGAAGAGGATAAAACTATTGAGCCATTGTGTCGCTTCACTATAGAGCCAACTTTTACGCTGGGCATGTCGCCACCGAACCGAGATAGCCTTCATCTCCGCTACCTCAGCAGTCTTTCCTGCATACTGACGTATCACACTCGCATTACCAATCATATCGGCAATCCGTCCACGTAGCCCTGAACCAATCTGTGCCTGTTCCCTTGAGAGTAGCTTTTTTCGCTTCATCAAGAGCACATTCACGACAATGAGTACGAAGAGCAGGAGCACAAACAACCAGGCGACTGTTGTATCAACAGTAAAGAGGTAGTAGAGGGTGACTAAAATACTCACCACCATACCAAGAATAGTCCATAAGAAGTCATGGACGTATGCCTCAACCCCACTCACTACATTTCCAATCTTATTGAGGAGCGACCCCGCAAAACGATTAGAGAAGTACTCATGCCCATGATCGAGCGTATACGCAGTAAGCACATCGCTGCTATGTTGTCGCACATGAATACTCCACTGCATCCCGAGCACGCCGCTTAGGCGCCACATGTTTGACTCCATGAATACGACAGTTGGATAGAGTAGTCCTAGTAGCAACGCATCATTTACACGACCGCCCTCAACCGCCTCGATAATCCACTTATAAAAGAGCGGGAGTGACTGTCCGACAATAGCCGCAATAATCACGACAATTATGGCCGGTATGACAAACCGGAGATACGGCCTCGACACATAGAAAAAGAAGCGGATTGGCTGGTTTGGGATAAGCATGACGAGTTACTATACCACAATTATCACTATAGAATTATTGTAACGATGAATCATTCTTCCCTTCGGTCATTGTGTGCCAGAGCGAAGCAATCCAGGTTGAGTACAAGGTAATGGTGAGACGCGGATAAAGCGCCTTAGGAGGGCGCTTTACTCGCGGAAATTCGCAATAGTCGCTACGCTCGTTTGCTCATTTCATTTCACACATCGAAAACCAATGCCAGCAGACGAGAACGTTGGTGCAATATTTGCCTGAAGTGCATAGATACCGCCATCTTCCCCGCTCTGATAAAAACCACCACGTACCATGCCAAACAAACCCGAACTACTAGTCCGTACATAATCGCCACCAAAGCTCGAATTTGCTGTCTCATTGGTTTCTACGACTACGCCAGTCGCATCAACAGCAGTCACGTATCCATCTTTAGGTAATAATCGATTGTTATATACACCATCAACTACATCATCACTCACCCACTCCCACACATTACCGACACCATCATAGACCCCAACTGGTGTCTTACACGTCTGTCGCTCACCAGCTGGCAGCGCAGACGACTCATCAAGGACGCAATTTGTCATATCAGTTGCCACCATCATTTCATACCACTCCTGACTCGTTGGAAGACGTTTTTGTGATCGGGCACAGAGCTGACGTGCCTCCTCACGAGCCACAAAACGCCACGGGACGGTGTTTTCGTCTGCTTTTGCTAAACAGGTTGGAACGGCCAGATTTCCTGCTGTTTGCTGAGGATTTTCGGTTAACGCATGTGGGCAGGAGCTATCCGGGCCAGCTTCGTACCGGTCGACACAGGTTACCCCCGGAACAGAATCAACTACCACCATATCATCTGGACACACAGCTGGTGTCACCAACCAATCTGATGCCCGCACGCCAACAAAGGTCACGACCATTGCGCCGAGAATCACAACGGTAAGAACAAAAGTGGTGCGACCCATATACTACATAAAGAGACCAACAATAATGAAATAGACAAGGAGTGTCATGACGTCACGCACCACTGTGGCGACGGGGCCACTAGTGAGAGCAGGATCATACCGCAGTCTGGTAGCCAAAAACGGTATCACGAGAGCTACCACCATCGCCAACAAGAGCGTACTCACTATCGCGGTAAACAACAACGGCACGAGATGTGGTGCCTCAAACCACCAAAGAGTGATACCAGACATCAAAACCGCCAGTACGACCGCCAGCGTCCCTGACACTATCACTTCACGGGTAAAGTATGAGCGGAAGCGACTCACCGTACGGAGATCAGGATCCAGCGCGATGGCGCGTACAAAGATTATCTCGGTCTGAGAGCCGACAGCATCGGCCAGGTATACCACCAAGGGAATGAAGGCGACAATCAGCACGTGCGAAGCCAGGGCTGTTTCGAACTGCTGGACAATAAGTGCCGCTACGAGACCACCCCCAAGACCAAGCAACAACCAGGGAAGTCGTTTACGTATGTGTGCAAGTGGGGTTCCAGACAAAAGTGATTGTTTTGGATCTTCAAAGGTATGGGAACCGACACTCACTAAAGCATCGTGAATTCGACCATAATGGAGAATATCTCGAATAATATCTGGTGTTACAACACCGAGAAGTCGCCCGGATTTATCTTCAACCACCGGCACTGCTTTTAAGTTATGCTCAATCGCGATACGTGCCACCTCCTCTGCTGTTGCTGAGGCAGGCACCGTCACCAGCCTCGCTTTAGCGGCAACAGCCACAATAGTGTGATGTGAATGAATGAAGATTTCTTTAATTGACACAACACCACTCAGCACTCTATCTGGCCCGGCCAGGTAAATGTATGCAATACTCGAAAAGCTCCCAGCGTGTCGACTTAGTAGGTTAATCACTTCACCAACCGTCGCTTTAGGCGATACAACTGGCACATTTTCAACCATACAGGTAGCTGCGGTTTTTGCTCTGTAGTGTGTCGCCATACTGTTTACATTATAAGTCCTTCACACAGCGAAAACCAATTGCCGCACTTGAAAAGTCACTCGTGAGCGTTCCTTGAATACTATACAGACCGCCATCATCACCAGCACCATAAAAACCACCTCGTACGAGCACCGGCGCTTCGGCCTCCTTAGACCACACATAGTCGTTATTAAACGCTAATTGTGGCACAGAACTGGTCTCACGCGGTGTCCCGTTTATGGTAGCGGTAACGTAACCACTTGGAGGCAAGGCATCCGCTGCGACCACATACTCCCAGACGTTACCGACCATATCATACGTACCCACTCCAGAACGACATAAGGTACTATTCCCCGTTCGTGCACGATCGCCAACGAGATTACAAACGTCCTGATTATCAGCAGTTCCAAGTGCCGCCTCATACCATTCTTCCATGTGGGGTAAACGCTTCCCTGTCCGCGCACAGAGCTGTCGTGCTTGCTCAATGGTGACAAACACCCATGGCATCACCCCAGGCTCAGAGACTGGCTCACAATCCGGCTCAGCAAGATTGTTAAACGTTCCTTGGAGCGACGTCGGGTTACCAACCAAACAACCAGGACCAGGTGAAGCTTCATATATATCAACACAAAACCGACCAGATGGACTCACCACTTCAGTCATACCAGCTTCACAACTCGAAACGGAAAGCCACTGTGATAACAGTGTCTCTTGACTACCACGATAGGTGTCACTCGCATCAATACCGAGCGCCGTCAGAAAAACAGCGACTACTCCAATAACGAGACTTTTGAAGATAAATTTCATGAACGTTTTGGTCCAACGCACCGGAATCCAATACCATCCCCGACAATAGATGGGTCATGTCCCGCATGAAGACTATAAAGACCACCGTCAGTACCACTACCATAAAAACCTCCTCGTAGCACAACCGCACGACCGACATCGCTCCGCCAAAGGTAGTCACCACCCATCACAGGAACTGATGATGATGCTGTTCGCACAACGATCCCCGCCGGACTCACCACCTCGATATAACCAGCCTCGGGCAGTAACTCTCCCTGAAGTTTACCAGCCACCACCTCGTCAGCGGTGTATTCCCAGACATTGCCAACCATATCGTAAGCAGAAACTATTGATCGACAATCAGGTCGAGCGCCAGTATCGACAACTTGAGCTATATTGGCTTTAGCGCAGACACCATTGTCCGGCGTACCAAGCGCAGCCTGATACCATTCATTGTTCGTTGGTAAACGACCGCCCCGTTTTGCACACACGCTCGCTGCTTCAGCTTGTGTGATAAAGCGCCATGGTAATACCGACCCTACTGACTGCCCTGTACAATCTCCGTCAAATAAGTTTCGTGTTGTCTCTGCTGGATTTTGTGGATTTTTGTGGAGACAGTTCTCACCTGGACTCACTTCGTAACTGTCAATACAATAATCATACCCAGGCACCAAAACCATACCCTCAATGAGACAACTACTCGTGTCTCCGCCTATCAATCTTCCAACTAATGATGATGAGTCTCCATATAATCTCGTTGCTTCAATGCCAATTGTTGTCAGCACACTACTCACTCCAATCACAATGAGAATCGAACCAATGGTAGTGCGTCTACTCATAAACAACTACGTTCCGAATGACTTATTTTGTAAATCAAACTCCCGTCGTCGAGCAAAATCAAGAACGTAATTAAGCACAATGAGTACCAACTGAATGAAAAGAATAGCCGCTAAAATAAACGTACCTCTATCAATATTCCACGCTCCAGATTGACCAGTTTCAATACCCACTGTAATTTCACGTTGTGCGACTGCCATTTCACGCTCTTGAAGTTCCTTCTCCCGCGCAGTTAAGGCCGCGGTAATCTGATTAAATTCATTTGGTGCAACACCGACAGAGACCCCGACAGCATTTGCGAGATACATCTCGGTTCTATCAGACAACTGTGCGGTTGCTTGACTCAAAAGCCCTGACTCAAACACAAGCACACAGGCCACCACCACCGCACTGATGCGAAGGAGGCTGTGATACGTCGAATGTTCAAGTGAAGACATGGTCAAATTTTAGGCAAACAAAATTAAGAGTATGATGAAGAATACTGCCGTCACGGTCATCATCATGAGGAAGATGAGGAGGAGTGGATTGCCAGCGGCTTGTGAACGCTTCACCAGCTTTCGCCCGCCCATAGCATTATAGTACGAGAGCTTGCGACGAACATAAAGCTTAACTCCAACGTAAATAACGAGGAGAAGAGTTATGAGTACACCGAGAGCAGGTCCGACGATATTCATTGGGAGAATCCAAAACGTGACTGAACTCGACATCGTCTGCTTGGCTCCCTCTTCACCGTAGACCGGACTTACAATCGCCTCGTAGCGACCAAAACCATACCCTTCTCCCTTCCACTCAAAGATAAACTCTCGTGTATCACCAGGGAAAACACCTGCAGAAGATTCGTTGAAGATAAGTCCGTTGTCGACACGCTGACCAAACATGTTGGTAATTTGAACAGGACCAGTTGGTCGCACGAGTGTATTTCCACTATTTTCTACGCGAGCGTTAAAAGTCACATTTGGTGATCCGTAGATGTAGTTATCAGTTGAAAACTGTCTGATATTAGCAACCTCGTTTACCTCACCAGCAACACGGAGTGCGATGATATTAGCTACCTCGTAACCAATTGCCGCTCCACTCTCACGAATGCGCGGAGGTTCAACCGAGATAAAGATCCCAGCAAAGTGACTCCCTGGTGAGGCATTTTGTGGCACATTAATAGTGAACTGAACGGGGACCTCTTGCCCGGCAGGAATGAACACCGTTTCGTTCGCGAGAGCTATCCACTGACTCATATCGAGTTCACTCACCTCGATATCAGGGTCAGCGTAAACTGGCACACTACCATCTCGTACACCAACAATGTCGCGACGACTGAGATAATACGTTTGATCAGTGTCGCTCTCGTTTTTTACAAGCACTGTGTACGTCTTCGAAGCTCCTGGATCAATATTCTCTTCAATAGTAGCCGGCTTTAAGGTCACTCCAGCACCCTGTGCGAACACACTCGTAATTGAACCAAACAAAAACAGACAACCTACAAAAAATAAAACGAGTGAGCGTCTCATGTGCAATAAACTATTTAGGTAATATCGATATCATATCATTTCAGTACAAAAAAACATGACTCACTATAAACAACAAAAAACTCCCATGAGGGAGTTTTTTGTTTCTCTAAACCTTGATTAGAAGGTAGGAGTAGCAATGTAAGTAAGTATTGTATTGTAGTCATCACCTGCTTCCTGGAGTGGTGTGATTTGAATCTGATACGCTACTGAAGTTGAACCAATGTTGTTAGTTACACCGTCAGCAGGACCACTGTGCTGGAAGATTTGACGAGGAGTGGTACTTGCTGCAACGAAGAGGGCTGAGCCGAATTCATTTGCGTTCAAGTCATCATCTGAAGTAAGACCCCAGTGACCCCACGTATTCTCATCAGAGATACTGTTAGTTGGTGCTGACCAAGCTGCTGGAGTGTTGGTGTAGGTACCGTTGGCAAAACCATCGATATCTGCTCCAGTAGCTGAGAGAAGGTTCTGATCTTGCTCTACTGTTACCACGAAGCCGTTTCGAGCGTTAGTGGTTACGTTAAGGCGCTGACCAAGAGTCTTAATCTCACCTGCAGTAAGCACTCCGAATGGAATAGCTGTTGCAGTAGTTGAACCTGTGGTTGAAGTACCGTTGATGGCTGTTGAAGTTGCTGTACCACTTACCACGAAGGTGAATGAGGTATTAACGATTGCAGTAACATCTACGTTATCAAGAATAGCTACTCGTGTGCGACCGGAATCACTGGCCCCCGCTGTCACGACGATTTCGTATGAACCCGCTGTTGGGTTGGTAATACGATTAGTACCAGTTGTACCGAAAGTAGCGTTGGTTCCGATTTCAATAACTACCACCTGTCCTGCGTTCACGACACCAGTACCTGAAGTAAGGGTGAGCACCTGTCCTGCCACTGCAGCTCCCCAGGTAGCACCTGAAGGTGCGCCAGCAAGAGTCTGATCAGTGCCGTTGATACTAAAGTCAATATCACCTGAAGCAACTGATCCGAGACTGAACCCAACTGGGAAGGTTACGGTGATAGTCTGACCTGCAGCAACACCAGTTGATGTAGTAGCGAGGGCAAACCGAATCGTATGGTTTGAGAGAGCTGATACATCAGAGTCTGATAAAGTGTTGCTTACCTGAACAAGGCTTGCAGCTTGTGCCGTACTGTAGAAACCTACAGAGGTAACGAGCACTGCTGCAGCAACGAGCATCGCGACTACTCGGTGCAAAGCTTCAACACTAGTTGAAATTTTTTGCATGTATATTATTTTTTAAATAACTAATTTGTGTAGTCGCAGGCGACTCTGCGGTACAAGCTCGGTTAAAGGTGGAGAAGCATACTCAGTTTTTTGAAAAAGCTCAGCCAACGTTGTATGTTTGTCTTCAACCGATCTCCCTACAGTATAAAGAACATCACGAACGTTGTCTTTATGCTCGATGTTGATAACCTCTCATATCAGATAGTAGTAGCTAAAAATTGATGTTGTATTAACGGATTTTCTTTTCGTCATCCCGTCTTTTGCGATAAAAAACACTCAAGTACAACTGTCTATTATTCATCAAATGGCTTTGACTACTGGCAATTCTTGCCAATTGGTCGTATAGGCTGGCGACAATGTCTCTTGGCGTGTACGCCACGTAGCAGTCTTTGTAAACATACCAAACTTAACTCGATCGTTCCCAAAGCGAGTATTGAGATTATCGATAAGACTGTCGAGTTTACCCTCCGCCTCGACCGCATCTGGGGCAATAAACAGCGATGCGGGGACTGCTCGAGCTGGCAATAAAGCGCTAAGTACAACACCGGTTTTGTTATACGGAACACCCGTTTCGTAAATTTGGTCACAGCGTCGGAGGGCTTCTTTCAGGAGTGTGGTGGTATCAGCAGTCGGAACCGTAAACGTGACTGACGTAGCGCCACCACGGAGAAACCAGTCACTATGTCGCGCCGTGAGGAGGAGAATCGTCATACTACCGGCCACCAATCCATCACGCCGTAAATCAGCTGCCACACTCCGCACATGATACGCGAGTGCGTCTTTAATTACCGCTATATCATTCGTCTTTTGACCAAACGAACGTGAAGAAGTAATACTCTTCGGCAACTCACGTCGGTGCGAAAGCGGATACGCCACCTGGCCGAGCAACTCAGCTTGAGTCCGTAATCCGACCACTCCACTTATTGTTTGGAGTCGCTCACGTGAGACCATGTGCATATCAGCAATCGTATGGAGCCCAGCGCTCGCATACCGACGAGACAGCCGCCCACCAATCCCCCACACATCACCAAGTGGCCGGGTGCCAAGGACTGTCACACTATCCCCAGGTTCTAAGACAAACACGCCTGAGCGTCGATCCTTCTTCGCAATGTCATTACATAACTTCGCCAGTGTCTTTGACGTCGCCACCCCAATCGAGACCGGGATACCAACTCGCCGCTCAACCGTCGACTTAATGGTTGTTGCCGTCAGCTCTGCTTCAGCGGCTGTAGCAGCTTCAATGATAAAGAAAGCTTCATCAATTGAATAAATTTCCATCTCTGTGACGAGACTGCGGAGCACTTGAAATACCCTGTCAGACACATCACGGTAGAGGGTAAAATTAGAAGAAAAGCAGGTAGCATCAATGTCTTTTAGAGTGTCCTTTATCTGGAAGTAAGGGACACCCATTCCGATACCTTTGTCCTTTATCTCCTGCGATCGCGCTACTACACACCCATCATTTGAGGAGAGGACGACGACCGGCTTCTGTCGCAAGTCAGGCCGAAAGAGCCGCTCACACGAGACAAAAAAGTTATTGCAATCAAGTACAGCAATATAGCGCATAAGGGTCCTCTCAGTATAGCAAAAGCCCGACTCTATGTGAGTCGGGCTTTTCTATTAAAACAACCTCCAGATAGCCTGATCTTCTTCACCGTCAATCTTGAAGAGGACAGCCCCTCGGAGATTATACTCCTCGGCCAGCTTTAGTTTGTCTTCCACTGCTTTAGCATCACTGTAGGTGATGAAGCGGACACTGACCGTCTCTCCAGTTCGATTGGCATATTGGAGTGCCTTTGCTGCAGCCTCCATGCCACGCGGTGTGTTTCGAGGTACCCGCTCCCGATTGAGCTTGGTCCATGGACCATCATCAGGGAAGTAACTCATGACCGCTTCCCCACCTGCACTCCGACCAATTGGAGTTTTATAGATTTTCTTTGAGAGTTCCATAATCCGTGGTGGATTGAGTGTCGCCACCCGGGTATAGTCACGAAACCAGTCTGGCTCTACCGTCACATCCCAAGCACGCCCATACGTCGCGGCTCCGACCAAAACTTTTTCTTCAGGAAAATCTTTGAGGGCGAGTTCAATCACCTTCTCCACCCACTCTTTGTCTGCGACTGGAGCGTACGGAAAGCCAGTACGCTTCTTATTGAGCGTCAAGTCTGCTCGTTGCTGGTCATACGTCATGAGTTCGATGCGGTCACAATGCTTGGCGATTTCTTTGTAATCGTTCGCGTACGTAAGGGGGTTAGGGACGGTCACATAGAGGTCCTTGGCTGGTGTCCGCGCCTCAATTGCACAGGTAAGTAATTTGCCATTAAGTGCCTTTTTTAGGTCCCGGAGGAACGTCGAGAAATGATCAATGGTCTCTGGATTCTTATCTTCATAGTCTATATTGATACCATCGAACTTGCCCTGCTCAACAATCCGCACAATTGAGGCAATCTGCTCATCTCGGAGCTTTTTATTACTCAATAGCGGATGAATCTGATCACCATCAAACCAGGCAACAGTTGGGATGATTTCGACATTATTTCGGCGAGCTGTAGTAAAAAACCGTTGCCACTGCCGTTCAGACAGATTAGCTTTATCAATGATACTACCTGCAGCATCAACCTCATACACAAACGGGTAGATTGTGTCGATTTTTTTGATATTCCTGGTAGCACTCTTAATTCCAGCGGTATCGCTCCACCACGGTATCCAGCCGCCCACTTCCCCATCGTATGAGGCAGCTACCGGAGCAGGAAATGCAGTGATACATACCGCGACAAGCAAGCTCGCGGCGATATATCGTGATTGTTGTAATGTTGTTGTCATATGTACCTGAGACGTGGCTATTTTATCTATCTTACGTAACTTTCTCACTGTACCGTGAGTACTACATAAGAGCAATAACGTCCTTTTTATAACCGAGGGAGCCCCATAACCACACCCCCGTACGACCCCCATTTCCCGACTGACGGACAAGAAGAATACGGCAAACCAGCCATTCCCCCCTCCTCCGTCAAAAGACGGAGGAGATAAACCAAAATTCGAGCGCTGATTTTCTATGATCAGCGCTCTTTACAATGATGATATCGCTTATTAAAACTGCCGCACACTCCCCACCACCACACCCCAGACGTAACAATCATCTTGCTCACGAACCGCAATTGGTGCGTAGCCTTCTTGTTCAGATATAAGAAACATCCCATCATGATCGATACGGAGTCGCTTGACGACCAAACCTCCCTGGACAGCTGCTACCACAATTGCCCCACGAGTCGGCTCGACACTACGGTCAATCACCAAGACGTCACCGGAAAAGATTCCGGCACCCTCCATCGAATCACCTTCGACTCGGACAAAAAAGGTGCTCTCAGGATGCTTCACAAGGAGGTCGTGGATATTGAGTCGGGCTTCAACAGCATCGTCCCCCGGAGCTGGGAAGCCAGCTGCCGGTGAAGACGCATAGAGGACGTGTCGTTCATTATCAACATTATCAGCCCGATATACCGAAACTATCTCTACTGGAGCCATATAATTAAACAATGAGCACGCCACCCGTGACGAGGGTATGAATGAAGAAGAGGAATGACATTACTCCGAGCAAGCCCACCCCGTACACCACCTGGCGCACTCGGTGACGTCGCCACTCGATAATCAAAGAAGCAACAAGCGCCACCGTCACTAAGCCACCGAGGACTATGTACACGATCTGTAGTAATCGTGATGGACTCGTTACGAGACCACTCCACGACGAATTAACTGGCGCTACAGTAGCTATCACCTCAGCTGGCAGAGCGTCAGTACTTGTCGTCAGTGTATCTGTATAGAGAATAACGGTATTATCTGGGAGCGTGGTTGAACCAACCACCGCTGTGGGCAGAGGTTCGGTATACGTCAAGGTTGTCTCCGGCTCAGCGAGTGCGTTGATTGCCGTCTCCACCACTTCGCTATCCTCAGATTCAATGCCGGCCACTTCCGGTTCAATATCAGTTTCCGGAGCCTCAAGTACGAGACTGTCTTTTGATTGTGGCACCACTGGAATACCAGCATCTGCAACAATACTCGATGTCGCTGCTGGTGTACCAAATAGCTGTACCACGAACACGGTATCGTAGCCATCGAACTTCCCTTTGGCGGTACCTACGCCAATCTCACGATAGCTTGTGTTCACAATATTCGCTCGGTGAGTCGGCGACTTCATCCAGGCCTCGACCACCTCATCGGAGTCTGTAAAATGCACCGCCAAGTTCTCACCAGCATGGACATAACGGTACGACACCTGATTAAACCAGTGCCACGGTGACACACCATCAGGGCTGTAGTGGGCAAAATAACTATTCTTCGCCATATGCTCGGCCTTGAGTCGAGCCGCTTCATCAAGCACCGGGTTGCGCACCAGCGCCGGTAAATCAGCGTTGCCGCGCTCTTTATTCGTCTCACTGATAACTACCGCTGGCAATACCGCGCCCACGAGCCACGATGACTGCTGCCACAATAAGGCATACACATTACTCGCAGTAAACGACACCACGACCATCGCTAACATAAGCACCATCGCCCCACGTTGGAGAAGATCGGGGAGATAATCATTATCCTCATGAGGAATAAAGCTTTTGACGAAACGCTTTTTCATCGGTCCAGTATAGCAGATTCTTCTCAAAAAGTAGTGTCATTGACGAATTAGCTAGATGTACTATTATGGTGACCTAAAAGAAAAAACAGAGAGGATTGTACCAATGAAAGCAAGTTCCACTCCTTGGGGATTTGGCCCGGAATCTGAGTCCTTTGATGAGGTGATGCTGCCACATCCGTCGACGAAGCACGCTCGACAGATATCTGACTTCACTGCCGATTTTCGCGGTCGAGCACCTGGCTCATTCGAAGATCAGGCACCTCTCCAGAAAGATGAATGAGTTAATCCCAGAAATACATCGCGCGGTCCAAGTGGACCGCGCGATTTTCGTCTTAGAACCAGTGATTACCACCCAAGTGCCACACCGATATGGCCGGAATGCCTAATTCTTTAGCTACCGCAGCTTTAGCATTGATACTATCACGGTCAGAATAAAAATAGACCGTTGTACCATCTCTCCACGTCAATTCAGCTGAACGCGCATCTCGCGTAGCGGACGCAAATCCTGGTTTCTGACGTAGCTGTTCAGCTGTTAATATGGTAGTTCGGTATGAACCGACTGTTCCCATATAACCATACGATGAAATACCAGCGACCAAACGCTCTTTGGGAAAACGCTGACTCACAAACTCGAGAGATTTTTTCATCCAATCTAGTGGCGAAACAGGCTCGCCTGCTCCATGATCAAATTGATAATCGTAGGTCATGACTACCATATAATCAACGGGGAGACTCACGAAATCAGCATATCGCCAAACATACCAGTTTTCTTCAGTTTGATTTGAAACAGCCGGCCCATCAATCATAAGCTTTTTACTTTTGCTTCGTAAAGCTGTACCAAGTTCTGTCACAAACAACTTATAGTTGGCATAGGACGAAGCATTCCATCCGCCAAAATCTTCAAAATCAAGTTCAATACCTGTAAGTCCATTCGCATCTACAAAGGTCACCAACTCCGCGACCGCCTTCTGACGTTGCTCCGCAGTTGCTAAGAAATTCGCCATATCGACAGCACTTGCAGAAGATATTGTCACGTATTGCTCTGTAGAGTGTTGCTTGAGCAAGGCTACATGAGCAGCTGAGTAGCCGTTACAATATGTTGTGGCATCAATACGTTTCAAACTACCACCGTTGATTGTAAAGTATTCAGCTTTTAGTGTATGGATATTCCGACCATCAGCGATTTCAGTTGCGGCACTACAAGCAGGCTTACCTGGATATATCCAGGCCATGGTTTTTCCAGTATATCGACCAGCCGGAGTGACGAGCAGACTGATTGGCGTTGTTGTTGCTGTCGCAGATGAAGAAGTTGCGGTTGTGGCTTGAACTCGGTCTTTTCGCTTTGGACCTGCCACCATTTCCTCACCAGAAATGGTATCAGTTGCAAGTTTCATATTTTCAAGACCAGGTGTTTCTTGAGTCTCTTCAGTTGCTGCTGGAGTCTTCATATTTATAGTATAAGTAGCTATTCCTCCCATCACGAATACAACCACCACACAAATTCCTCCAAGATAAGAATATTTCATAGTTTACGATACGAACTAGTATACCTCACCGACTACGTTACATCTTAATGCTCTTTTACAAACACGCCTTGGCGTTCCCATTTTTGCCATTTGAGCTCTTGTTTACGGATGTAACCCCAAAGCGCTTTAAACAACGCCTGGGTCTCCACGAGCGTAGAAATGTAAAATAGTAGCCATCCAATTGGTGCAATCAAGAGGAAAGACCAGAGCTTATCTCGGTGTTCATCAAACATTACCTGCACTAAGAACATCGAGCCTACTACGACGATCCCCGATATAAACGACGTAAAATCACCTGTGATATAAGAAAATACATACAAAAATGTGAGGAATAAGATTTCAAGCGACAATTGTAGCTCCCCAAAAATTGCCAGAGGGAAGATAATCCATGACAAAATAGGATTATGCTTCTTATCGCGGCTAAAAAAGAGATACCGATGGTCACGAAATGTTTCAAACCTGCCTCGTTTCCAGCGCAATCGCTGCTTCATAAGTCCAGTCAACGAAACTGCCCCCTCAGTGAACACGAGTGCGTCTGGGGCATAGGCGATACGCATACCTGCTGCTTGTATTCGTACCGACAATTCAATATCCTCAGTAATATTGCTGGTATTGTATGGCCCGAGCTGATCAAAAACCTCACGACGAAAAGCACCAGCCGCACCACCAATGATATAGACGGTGTTGACGAGTGATTCTGCCTTTTTGAAGTAAAATGAAAACAAGAATTCGAGATACTGTACCACCCCCAATACGGTGTCAGTATTGCCAATGCGTACATTTCCAACAGCAGCCATTACATCAGGATCAGCAAAATAGGCGACAAAATTCTTTATTGTAGTTGGAGGTACATAGCAGTCTGCATCAATTGACATAATGATATCACCCTTAGCTTCGCGTAAGCCAGTATTGAGTGCATGCCCCTTACCCTGCGCCCCTTCATATATGTATCGAACAGTAATACCCTCATTGATACCCAGCAGTCGTTGTTGCTTGTTATGTTCTCGTATCAGGTTTCTTACATTAACTCCAGTATTATCAGTTGACGCATTATCAACTACGAGGATTTCCACTCTCTGATATTCACTCTGAAGCAATCCTTGTACTGTAGTAATAATTCCTTCTTGTTCATTCCATGCAGGCACTATAACACTCACTGTTGGTCTATAATCTGCGCTCGCAAAACGTTGCTGGCGGTAGCGCAGGCGAATTTCATTCCATGGACTAAGGACCATGTAGATAAAGTATTTTGTCAGCAACAATGATGCAAAGATGATAATCATCAAACGCAACCAAGCATAACTTTCAGATTCGGTTGGTGTCACCAAAAAGATTGAAGCTATAATTGCCCCAAGCACGAGGTAACAAAAACCATAAACCGTAATTTTTGCGAGTAAACCCTTTTTCATACTTAGCGTAGAAATATCTTGGCGTAAAGCTTGGCTAGGCAGTTTGAGACAATAATCAAACCAATAAAGACGGCGACAACTTCATAGGTTTTATTTTCGAGCCACCAAATCACACACATAGTCATCACTACCGCTACGATGAGCATGAGTGAATACATAAAGATTGCTGGCCACTTTTTCATAGTTGGACAACTTTGTCATAAATAATAACTATTGTCAATGATTTTACCGATGCAACAAAGACTCGCCTGAGCGAGTCTTTGTTGCATCGGTAATGATGTGTTGCTAGCGAATCACCACATTTGATGAGAGGTTTTCTCCATCAAAACTTGGATACGGCTCAATACCTGGACACATTATGTCATTAATCTTCCAACGGGTGGTCTTATAAACAAAACCGGTTGGACGATTGTGCGGTACAATACCGAGATCAAACCATGGCTTGATGATTTCTGAAGCGTACTTCTCCTGAAACTTCTTCACGTTTGCAGTTGTCGTCGCATCAAACACCATAGTGATAGGTGTATAAAAGCCCTGAAGTGTTAAGAATACCTGGAGCTTCATCACCTGATACGGAGTATTGATAGTTGCTTGTTGCATGTATTCTTCGAGCCAAAGTCCACACTGAGTTGTAGCACCGAGTACCTGACCAACTGGACGTCGACTACTGCCAACGCGAGTGCCGGTGCGCGGAGAATTGTTATCAGTAGTTACCACTGTTGGTTGCTGCTGATTACCAAAGTCACAGGTGTACAGAGGCTTCTTCATAATGCGAGCAAAGTCTCGCTCATCACCATATGACTCGTAGAATGACTCATAGATCAAGCCAACATTGAGCATACAGTTGGCACCCTCTAACAGAGTCTCACCGTTTTGGCGAAGACCAGTCTGAGTCCAGCCTGATTGCTGTACTTCTGAGATTACCCAGTTACCAGCAGTTACCTCGATGACGTACTGACCATTTTCGTCAGTTACATCTGTCTTTACCACCTCTCCTTGGGTTGCGCGAACAGTCCAACCAGAGAGAGCAACTTCGTCCTCATCCCAAAAACCGTCTCCGTCTGTATCATTCCACTTGTATCCTGAAATGAGGTATGTGCGTTCATCGGTTTCAGCTTCATGATTACCAAAGACACACTGACCTTCATACGGGTTTTCGTATGATTCATCAGCAGAGGTTGCGAGCAATGATTTTTCACCAAAACTGAAGTAACAGATAGAACCATCAGCTTCACCGAGAGTCGCAGTCTGCTCCCAACCTTCTTGCTGTACTTCAGTTACCTGGTAGTCACCTGCCTCAACTTCAAATGAGTAGTAACCATATTCGTTTGTAGTGGTGGTAGCAACAACTACCTCTCCAGACCGTAACTCAATTACCCAGCCAGCAATGGTAGGCTCTTCATCATCCCATGAGCCATCGGCATTAAGGTCATTGAACTTATAGCCGTCAATAACATAGGTATCAGGTGCTACCTCAGTGGTTCGGTCACACTGTGATGTCCCCTCAGCTGTAAGCTTGAAGAGGAGTCCGGCTGGATTACTCGCGTAGGTACTGCCACCGAGCGCAAAATTCTTTACAACCACCTTGAGCTCGTTGGCGCCACTCTTAAGCATGAGTGGGATGGTGTCTTGAGTACCAAGCTGGAAGTTATTCTCTATAGCGATAGCATCAACAACCAAGGTACCGTTGAGATATACCTGGTAGCCGTTATCAGCAGCAATCATGAGACTGGCATTGGTTGGATTGGTAATCGTGAAAGTCTCAACAAAGGTGCGGGTAGTATCGACGAGTGGATTAGCAACCTGTGCAGCATCCCAGATCCAGGTAGCGCCAGGAATACTCGCTGTCCAAGCACGATTATCGTCGTACGTTGCAACAGCAAGGGTGTTACTATCTTCTACCAGAGTGTCTGTATCGCTCACAATCGTCAGAGAACAACTCGGGGCTGGCGCTTCTTTTACCAAGCAGAGCTGCGCGTTATCGAGGAAAGTACCGTAACTATCGCTATTGCCCGCATCAGCGAACTCAATCACTGTCGATGTGCCAGTAGCAACAAAGTTTACCGCGGTCTTTGTCCAATCATCAGCCGCAACTGCGCCAGACTGGGTAGCAGGACCATTGGTCGCCACCTCGGCACCATTTACCTTAATAGATAGTTTATTTTCATTTGCGCCAGTATCCTGACGTGGTGCAAATGCCCAGACAAGCTTGTATTCAGCACCTGGAGTGGTCGTGACTGATTGCGCAATCTTTGTCGAATGGTCGCCATCCAACTCAGCGTATTGTGCACCGTCTGCAGCCACGTTACTACTCCAGCCACGATGTAGCTCAAGCGTCGTACCAAGACCATCTGACACCTTCGCGATAGTCCAACCAGATACACTTGCAAACTTATCCCATAGAGATGAGTTTACTACGATTGGTTCTTCAAATGAACCATTCACGAGAAGGTTTTGCAGTGGCGCGCAGGTTGGAGCTGGTACTTCAGGCTCGGCACAGCGTACTGCGCCAACACCATCAATGAGGGTACCGAATGTGTCAGAGACGCCAGCGTCTTCAAAAGCAATGACTGAGGTTGTTCCAACCGCTACAAATTCCCGGGTGTACGTTGACCAGTTAGTATCCTCTGCACCAGTCCCGTCCGCGGTGTGAGTATCTACTATGTCTCCATTCACAATTACTTGTAGCTTATTGTTACTTGCATTAGTTCCTGGCAATGCTGAAAAAGCGTAAGCAATTCGGTAGGTAGCACCTGGAATAGTAGGAATTGACTGAGCAATGCGTACTCGAGCGTCTTCACCATTGTATGGACCACCAGGGGCAGCATTCCAATTTGAATCGAGTTCTGCATATTGCATACCCTCGTATGCACTGTGTGCGATACCACTATGCTGGACCTCTAACAAGGCTGGATTTGGAGCACTCACATTACCAGTCAGCCATGAAATGAACCAGGCGAGGCCAGTGGCACCGGTTGGAAATACATCCCAACCAAATGCATTTTCGGCTAATGATGGAGATTCAAAACCACCGTTTTGAATCAAGTTATCTTGAGAGACACAGCCGACGAATGGGTTTGGGACAGCACGGGCTGTTCGAAACACTGTGGGTGCAACCATCTCAGCACTAGAAGCAATCTCCTCAGTCGATACCTCTTCAACTACTGGAGCCGGCTCTTCAACCGGAGGTACCGATACTTCCTCAACCACCTCTTCAATAATTGGTGCTGGGTCAACCACCGGCTCTTCAGCTGGCGTTCCAGGCACAACTTCTTCTGCAGATGCCACAAAAAAAGCCGCTGGGAAAGCGCTCATTATCAAAGACAATACGGTGATGAAAGCAACGAATCGCGCACTAAAATGTGACGTACTGAAAGCAAACATAATATAAATAATGTAAGTTCTTATAAAGAATTACGGAATAAATTCTAACCTACCAAGCAGCAAGAGGCCCCTTAGTTCCGTTATAGTACACCTTTTAATGAAGAAAAGCAAAATAAGCAATAAATGGGGTTGTAAGTCAATCGAGTCCATTCATCCACAGGTGACTAATATCAAGTTTGTAGTGTACACTTGAAACGTTATTGGTTTTGCATCACCTTCATCGCATATGCTTAAGAAATTCACTTTTGTTGTAGCTATAGCCCTCATTTTTAGCTTGGGGGCTCCACCAGTCTCATTTGCCTACACCGTCACCAACAAACAAGCAGTGCGCATTAATGATACATACAAACTCTACCTAATCTCCTACGCCTTTGGTCACAAGTCACGAACATTTATGATGCCAGCAGTAGCC